>Ga0073929_1000569_pt1 | contig 48123 bp, 37 predicted proteins | sample DewCreD2012metaG_3_FD_76966 | JGI IMG/M metagenome (GOLD analysis project Ga0073929, IMG submission 76966) | Hot spring sediment bacterial and archeal communities from British Columbia, Canada, to study Microbial Dark Matter (Phase II) - Dewar... ... | reverse complement strand
ATTCCGCTTTACAGCAAGCAAACCGTACCAAAGCTACTCTCTAAGGCGGAAATTCCGCTTTACAGCAAGCAAACCGTACCAAAGCTACTCTCTAAGGCGGAAATTCCGCTTTACAGCGAGCAAGAGCGCTATAGTAAGAAATGATGAACCCCTCGGTTCAACTCGAAAACTTATAAATTCTTATCTTTCAAGCATTAACGGCTTTGCCGTACTTAAAGGACGGGGCGTTTAGCTTGAATGACTCCCAGAGAATTTATAACTGCTACCGTGTGAAAAGTTATAAATTCTGATCATTGAATACAAAAACCACGATAAGTCCCTTAATCAGGACGAATCGTGGTTTTACTATCAGAAGGCTCTTGCTATGACTACTCTACAACTACTTCTGCTTCCGCATCAAGAGCAAAATTGACATAGACTGGATCACTATTAGCGAATAACCATTTACCATCGACCTTATTCAAAGTCACTATGTTACCTGAAGCGAAGTCTTTAAATTCAGGACCACTGCTCTTTTTCACAGTTGTAACATAGAACACTACTGCAGTATCAACAGTTGCTTCGAAAATCTCAATATCTGAAACTTCAGCACTTAAATCATAGACTGCCATCAATTGCTTGGATTGGTCCATTAATTGCTCTAAATTTGGATAGTCACTATGATACAATAATGTTTCTGCATCAATATCTTCAGCTTCGAAGTTCTTTCTACTCTGCTCGATCACAGCTAGAATAGCATCCTGCTCAGATTGTGCAATGGAGATCTCACCTAATACAAGTAAATCCTCCTTCAAATAATCAATAAACACTACATCCGTTGATAAAATCTTCCATTGGCCGTTGATCTTAGTCACTTCATTCGTTGCTATGATCTCATTCTCAGCAAATTCAGGTCCAGAGATCTTAGTCGTCTTCGTAATCGTTTGAACCACTGCCGATTGTTCCTGTAGATCTATGATTTCCACCGAATATTCATAATCGAGATCGTAAGTTGGATATACCTGACTTAAAAGCGTTTCCGTCTGTGTATATGCTGGGGATTCAGGATCCAGAGTAGACATCACACCACCTAGATTCTCTAAGTACATATACTGATAATGTTTATCGAACAGATTTATGATCTGTAAGTCAGCATCTGCGATATACACTTCCTTGATAATCCCATCCCAGCTTACTTCCTTCTGGGCATTCTCACTTACAAAGCGAAGTGGAATGAAGGTCTCCCCATTCTCAATCTTGGGTGCAACAGCCAGTGATTTTTCTTCCCCATTCACTATAGCTGTTTCACTGCCAATCTGGAGCTCGATGCTTAATCCTTCTTTTTCCCCTGTAACCGTCTTAGTCGTTCCTTCCCAACCAATAGTTAATCCTAGCGCTGTAAAAATAGTGCGAAACGGTACTAGCGTTGTACCGTTTTCTATGAACGGAGCAGTCGTAAATACAACCTCTTCTCCATCTACAACTACACTGATCTTCTGCTCTTCTGCTGCCCAAGCGTTACTTGCTCCGAACAATGATGCCATAAGTGCTACAACTAACAGTACGGTAATTCTTCTCATGGTAATCCTCCTAAAAGTTTTTGATGGTCGCGCTAGCGGTCGATAAAACTACTTCGAAAGCATACGCTTAGTTTTTGATGGTTCTCTTTTTTTATATGCTTACGTCAATAGTTGGAAGTTCACTTGATGTGTTCCAGACGAATTCGGGGAAATCCTTCTGGAATGTCTTGACGTCGATATAACTAAGGTTGTTCTTTACAGTAAGGCTAGCTAAGGGATAGGAAATCTTCTTCTGATCTTTCGTGAGCACAACCGATTTGGTTGATGGATTCCAGCTTAGATCAGCATCCACGACAGCCGCTAGAAATCTCAGAGGCAGATGAGTTGCTTGCCCCTGCTTGAGAATATCAATCTGTGTGTGAAGTACTTCACCGTTCACCTTGATTTTCGATGGTTCAATTACAACATTCAGCTTTGTAAGACCAGCTGAGTATAAAGCTCTGATAAGCTGCTCCGATATTCCGGCAACTTCAATGTCTGGTGTAATTCCTACACCATGAACTCTATGCTTGTTCGGAGTGAAATACTCCTCGACTGTAATTTTTAATACACCACCACTTGTGTGCATAGGAATAATTTGTTGTATAACACCTTTGCCAAAGGTTTGATCTCCCACTATAAGAGCAAGTTTATTATCCTGTAATGCACCAGCAAGGACTTCCGAAGCGCTGGCAGTTCCCTCGTTCACAAGAACAACGATAGGTACCATTAAGGGTAAATGACCATCGACCTCTACCTTCTTTTCCTTACCATCTTTATCTTTGGTATACATGAGAACATCGTTATCTAGAAATTGTCTTGCAATCATTTCTGTTGAGCTCAGCAGGCCTCCACCATTGTAGCGTAGATCAATAATCAATGATTGAAGACCCTTCTCACTTAGCTTTTCAAGCTCTGTTATGAATTCATAGGCAGCTTCGTCAGAGAATGTATGTAGTCGTAAGTAACCCACCCCATCACCGAACCAACGAGTGGTCACTAACGGGACCTGCACCTCTGCATAGGTCAAGTTAAATGTAAGGACTGCACTCCCTCTTCGAACTCTTAACTTGACCGTATCCCCATTCGCACCAATCTCGGCTTTCTCTAGATCAAGCAAGGTTTTCCCTCTTGTCATAATACCGTTAACGGATACAATCACGTCTCCCTCTAGAATACCCATCTGTTCAGCGGATGTGTTCTCCATTACGAGATTAACATAGAAAGCACCATTCAATTCACCTAGAATTATACCTGTTCCGTAGTACACGTTATTCAACGAATCCGTGAATGCCTTTAGCTCGTCTTCACTGTAATAATCCGTGTAAGGGTCATCTAGAGAGAGAATAATACCCTCTATAGCAGCTTGAATTAATTCCTCTTCCGTAACTCCACTTAAGTGGTAAGCTTCCATTAAATCTATCGTTTCGTCGAGCTCCGTATATTTGCCCGCCTCCTTGGCACTCGCACTCATAGGAGATAACAACAAGGTAATGCATAATAAAATTGCGATCGGAACGGTCATTCTTCTGGGTCTGATGGATAACTTCTTCAAAGTAGAATCTCCTTTAATTGGACAATACTGGATTTTCTGGCTTTATTAATATACGACAATTGATTTCTGATTCCTGCATTTGAGATAAAATAAAAGGGAAGAACGGAGGGATATTGTGAGACCAATAGAGGATTATCTATTATTCTGCAGAATAAAACTACTAAATTAAAAACTCGAATTATAGGAGGATCAGATGAAACAGCTGACTATGTTCACTCGAATCTCTTTTATTACGACAGCAATCGTTCTATGTCTTCAAATCACACCCATTGTTTCAACAGCAGGATCAGATTCTACCTTTAAAGTAACGATTGATGGTGAAACACAAGTATATTCAACTCCACCAGTTTCAATTAATGGTTCTATATTCGTACCTATGAGAGCTATTTTCGAGGAATTAGGAGCAACTGTAGTGTGGGATTCCTCCACCAAAATGGTCACTGCCATAAAGGGTTCGACAACGATAAAGCTCATACTCAATAACAAAGAGGTTCAAATCAACGAAGATACTGTAGTTCTGGCAGAGCCTGTGCGCCTGATGAACAACCAGGTTTTGGTGCCTCTGCGTTTCGTAAGTGAAGCATTAGGTTCTTTGGTGAATTATGACTCGAACTCCAAGTCTATAAGTATTCAATCCAATGACCAAATAGAAGCTACAAATATTGAAAAGGATGATGTTGGTGAGGTAGATGAAGCCACGGCCCCAATCGAAGAACCAATTCCTGGTGCGGAAGGCATTGATTTTGATGCAAGCAAAGCGAACGTTAGAATACTGATCACCGAAATGTACAAGAAGGATCCCACTACACTTACATCAGAACAACAAAAAAATCTTGATGACGCTTTAAACGGGAATCAGCCTTTACTCATTGCTTCATTAATTGATTTGTACATAAAGAATGACCCCACATGGACAACCAATATGGTGGAATATTTTTTCATCAACTATCTCTCGGATAGCATGCAAGTATTAATAGATATAAGTTACGGAATTGAGATTGAAGAAGTCAGTTATGCCATGAACAAAATTATCTTCGCCTACCAAACCGAGGAGTCGGTTGATGCTTTAGGTATTCTTCTTCTCGAGCATCCCAATAGTAGTGTTAGATACAATCTAGCGTATTTATTATTCAAATCGAATATAAGGGAGCTTTCCTTCGCCTATTTGGTTCAGTCCTTATCGACCGAGTCCGATGAGAAGGTTCTTAATAACGTAATCAGTGGAGTCATCAAAAAGGCGGGAACGGACTCCTCGTACATTGATGTTCTTTATACAGCATACAAAGCGATGAATCTAGAGCTTAAAGAAGACTTTATATACAATTTAACGATCTACTATGACATCGTTCCGGAATATCAAGCTATCAATGACGCTTGGAAGGTTTATCTTACCAATAATTCAGATACCGAGGCAGTAGAAATCATGGCAGCGTTAAAATAAACTCACATCCATTGAATAATGACATACAGGACTGGCAGAACAAAGACTAACAACCCTGTGTTAATCAACCAGCTGGAGTTTGCTAGATTAACGTCTAATCCATACAATTTGGGTGGTATTAAAGAGATGAAGGCTGGTGGCATGGCGGTCAGAATAAGTATGGTCTTTATTACTATGCCATCATAATGGTTATCTAAGCCTAATAGATAGGCAATGGGCACAATACAAATCGGTACTAATATAAATTTAATTGTGGATATAGATAGACTTTCCTTCATATAGCCTTGTAATGCCATCAACCGCATATGATAACCAACGGGGATAACTAATAGTAGAGTAGATAGAGGAACCACGTAACTAATTAATAATTCATAAAAACCAGGTCTCTCTAACGGTGATAAATTAAGTCCGCCACCGATCAATATGGCCAGTAGAGCAGTTAGGATAAATGGATCGGCAAATACCCTCAGACCTGATAAACTAGAAGTCTTCTCTCCTTGCTGGTTAACCCCATACAGCTTTACTATGGGAAACCCAACCGTGTAATAGATAAACTCCTCCAGTAATCTGAACATGGCAACAAAAACAAGGCTTTGCTCTCCTAGAAGCATGAAGCAGAATAGCATACCAAAGCTCCCCCAATTGCTAAATGAACCGGAGGCGAACATCGAGCCCGTTCGTATACGATCAAGCTTTAAAGCCTTGGAAAAACCCACAGCGAACAAACCACCCAATACCAAGCAAAGAATTCCAAGAATCGGGAGATATATTAAACTCGTCTGCCGTATATCAACAATCCAGAAAACACCTACAAGGACAAAAGGGCTAAGCACAAGTAAAGCTACCTTAGTCATCCAATTAATCGTCGTTTCAAGTTTCGCTTCCGCGTGAGACCACTTATGTTCAGACATCCAATTTAAGACTTTACCCAACAACAAACCCAGAACAATAATAGCTAGTGATAGTATAATTTTCTCTATGAGGTCCAACTCCCATGATCCATGATCTTTATGTTTCTCTTCGAAGATTATACTACATTCAATACGTGAAAAGGAGCTAACCGCTAAGTTAGCTCCTTCGACCTGGATTATATTATAAGTTCATTACTCGTATAGAACTGCCTTGATTTGTTCCTCATCAATGTTCGATTTATCGTACCAATAGAATCCGGTATCAATGTTCTTAGGTACCTCTTTGCCATTAATTGCATCAACAGCTGCTTTTACTGTTTCATAACCGATTCCAATCGGATTCTGAGTGATTGCTCCAGCCATCTTCCCACTGCGAACCGCATCAATTTGCGCTTTGCCCGAGTCATAACCGATTATGGTGATTGAGGATTCTTTCCCTAATTCAGTTACTGCATTCAATACACCAATTGCTGAACCTTCATTTGCCCCGAAGAATCCATTTAGATTCGGATGAGCTTGCATAATCGCTTTGGCTAAGTCAGTTGACTTCAAGTGGTCGCCACCACCATATTGAATATCTACAATCTTAATATCCGGATATTTCTCTTCAATACGGTTCTTAAAGCCATCACGACGGTCGATACCAGTCCGACTTGTTTGGTCATGGACAATTAAAGCTACCTCGCCTTTGCCACCAATCAATTCAGCCATCTTGTCCGCTGCTAAGCCTGCAGCAGCTATATTATCTGTGGATGCGGTAGTTACCGGAATATCACTATCAACTCCAGAGTCAAAAGCGATAATTGGTATATTATTCTCCTGAGCTTTCTTCAATAACGGAGTTGCTGCTTGACTATCTAGAGCGGCAAATCCAATTGCACTTGGGTTTTTGTCTAGAGCGACTTGTAGCATTTCAATCTGCTTGTCGACTTGTGTCTCTGACTCAGGACCTTCGAATGTAATTTCCACATTCAATTCTGTTGCTGCTTTCTCAGCTCCAATCTTTACGGCTTGCCAGAATTGATGCTGAAATCCCTTGGATATGACGGGAATATAGATCTTGTCTTTAGAATCACCGCTGTTGCTTGAACTGTTATTCGACCCGCATCCACTCAGTACAAGAATGGTTGCCAATACAACTGCTAATATCATTGCCCACTTTTTCATCTCATTCTCCCCTTATTCATTTGATTTGTATGTGAACTCCTTATGGAGGTCATACCGATATTCATGGAGGACAATTACTAGTATTCGTTTGTTCCTACACTGACTTCTTCCTACGCAGAATATCTCCATAGACCGCTAGGATGATAACGAAACCGACAACTACGGTTTGCCATTCCTGTGGAACGGATAATATTCGTAAGCCATTCGTAAGAACACTCATAATTAAGGCCCCGATGACAGTACCAATAATCGTTCCTTTGCCTCCACTTAAGGAGGTTCCACCTATAACAACTGCAGCTATGGCCTCCAGCTCATATCCCATACCGAGCGCTGGTTGAGCAGAGTTCAGCCTTGACGCCATTAAGATCCCGGCAATTCCGGTGAAGGTACCGGTGATCGTATAAATCATTACCTTCCAGAAGTGAACATTAACTCCTGACAATCGTGTTGCTTCCTCATTACTGCCAATGGCGAAGTTATATCGGCCAATGATCGTCTTCGATAGGATGATTGCTCCGATAATAGCAACAACAAAGAATATTAAAACAGCATTAGGTATCTTAAACCCCGGAATGATGTCGCCAATGATAGAACCCTGTGAAATCTGGGAAAATCCAGTTTCCTCTGCAAAGTAGATTGGCTTGGTTCCCGATATGACAAGCGCCAAGCCCTTAGCAATCATCATCATTGCCAATGTGGCGATAAACGGTGGAATGTTCATCTTCGCAATCGATAGACCCGACAACATCCCACAGAAGGCACCAGTCAGCATGCCTCCGAGAATACCTAGTGGGACAGGAAGCCCGAAGAAGGTAATAAACACACCCGTCATAACTGCACTCAGCGTCATGACTGTTCCTACAGATAAATCAATACCTCCGGTGATAATAACGAATGTTGACCCAAGGGCTAGCACCCCAATAACCGCAGTGGATAGTAGAATTCCGACTATATTCGAGAACTGAAAAAAGTTACTTGAGGATAAGGAGAAGATGAGCACTAGTAAAATTAAACTAGCAAAAGCTAGCACTTGCTGAAGAGCTCCAGACTTAATAATTTGCTCACGCTTCTCTGTGATTATATTCATTGTCAACGCCCCCTTCTCTCACAAACTAAGCGCCACGCTGTGTGGCTAAACTCATAATTGATTCTTGTGTTGCTTCATCTCTATGAAGAATACCGGTTATTCTACCTTCACACATGACGGCAATCCTATGACTCATCCGGAGAACCTCCGGCAGCTCTGACGAAATCATGATGATGGACTTACCTTGCTCAACTAGATCATTCAATAGCTTATATATTTCACTCTTCGCTCCTATATCTATGCCTCGAGTCGGCTCGTCGAAGATCAGGATTTCACAATCTCGCGTCAGCCATTTGCCAATAACCACCTTTTGTTGATTGCCACCAGATAGAAACTTAACCTCTTGATGAATGGATGGTGTCTTGACCTTAAGCTTCTCTACAACTTCATTAGACACCTGTGTCATCTTCTTCTCGTTGACCCAACCCATTCCATTCGTAAACGATTGGAATGAAGCGACGGCAATGTTCATCTTTACATCCATGTCCACCATACAGCCATAATGCTTACGATCCTCTGACAAATAACCAATGCCATACTTCACTGCCTGATAGGGGCTGTTTATTACAACTGACTTTCCATTTACGAACAATTCACCAGAATCAATACGATCCGCCCCGAAGATAGCTCGAGCCACCTCTGTTCGGCCAGCCCCCACCAGCCCAGCAAAGCCCAGGATTTCACCCTTCTTTAAGTCAAAGCTGATGTCCTTTATCGCTCTTCCGCGGTTCAAATGGCGAACCTCCAACACATTAGGCAGACTATCGTCAATCTTCAGCTTTTTGGAGGACTGATATATTTCCCGCCCAACCATCATCGATATGATCTGATCAATTGTAATTGCCGCAGTATCAACCGTATCAACATATCCCCCATCCCGCATGACGGTTATCCGATCCGTGATCTGCTTCAGTTCATTCATCCGATGAGAGATATAGACAATGCCAACTCCATTGTTTCTCAATTGTTGTATGATTTGGAACAAATCATTAATTTCCGCATCACTCAATGTAGCAGTGGGTTCATCCATAATTAATACTTGGGCATCAAAGGACAATGCCTTCGCTATCTCTACCATCTGTTGCTTAGCGACAGTTAACTCTGAGACAAGCGTACGCGGATCCATTGACGGTAGATTAAACCTCTTGAATAGCTGTATCGTTTGTTCATTGATTTCTCGCTCGTCAAGAAAGAGGTTGAGAAACTTTCGCGGCTCTCTGCCAATGTATATATTCTGAGCGATCGTCAAGTCAGCAGCCAAATTAAGCTCCTGATGAATAATGCTTATTCCCATATCTTGAGCTACCTTCGTATTGGCAATATGGACCTCCTGCCCCTTAACTCGAATATGCCCGGCGTCCTTCTGATACACACCGGTAAGCACCTTCATCATGGTAGACTTGCCAGCACCGTTCTCTCCTACCAGTGCGTGAACTTCACCCGCACGCAATTCGAATTTGCAGTCGATCAACGCGCGAACACCCGGAAAGGACTTATCGATTCCATCCATCGTTACTAGAATTTCACTCATCTTCTCCCCCCCCTCCATATCTCACTCGCATGCTTCTATATGTATAAGTGTAAGGGGGAATGAATCTAATCTGAATCGAATATCTTCCTTAAAAACTTGAATATCTTACTGAAAAAAACCATCAGATGACTGTTGTTCCTTTAAGTGCTAATGAGTGGGGTGAGTGAAGAGTGGGGTGAGTGGGGTGAGTGAAGAGTGAGGTGAGTGGGGTGAGTGAAGAGTGGGGTGAGTGAAGAGTGGGGTGAGTGAAGAGTGGGGTGAGTGAGGTGAGTGGGTTTTGGTGGGTCCATCACAGCTATATTCGGGGACGTTGACCTGTTTAGTTGCATGTTTACAACTAATCTTTCACAATCTAGCTTTAGTTAACTAATAATTGCAAAATTACAATAAAATCTTAATTGTTGTAGTAAATCCTTGGTTATTCAACGGATTAATTGCATATGGTTACTATTTCCTCGCAAGCATCCTAATTTTAAAGCATTAGGTGTATATACGCACTATATTAAACGTCTATGAAAAATCCTGTTCGTATACACCATCAAGTGAGTCTAATATTCACATGTCAGATTAAATTTGTGAAAACTTTGGTTCCATCCAACCGATATGGTTGCCTAGCATTAGCATGCAAAAAAAAGACTACTTTTCCACAAAGGGAAAAAGTAGCTTCTGATTCTCATTCGTATACATATTCTGTTTGCTAATGATGACAGAGCCCGTGTCGATGATGTCAGGGATTTTCTCTTTACGCAGTACTTCTACCGCAGTCTTAATACCCAAGTAACCCATATTAAATGGCTTTTGGACTATCGTTGCCTGCATCACACCCTCTTCAAGCAGCTTTACTTCATCAATAGAGCTATCGAAGCCAATCAATTGGATTTGCCCAGCTAACTTCAAATCGCGTATAGCTTTTCCTGCTCCAACGGTAGAGGTTTCATTCAATCCCACAATGCCACGCAAATCACTATGCTTTTCGGAAAGCTCCTTTGTAATCTGATACGCCTTCCCTTCAACACCATCGCTGTAGTAAGTGTCGATTACAGTTATCCCTGCCTCTTCCAAGCTAGACAACACTCCGCTCTCTCTATCTATTTGGGTTGCTGTACCTTGTACAAAGCTAATGATAGCAACCTTATCCTTCGCCTCTAAGAGATCGGCCATAGCTTTACCAGCTTTTCTGCCAGCTTCGAAATTATCTGTTGCAATAAAGCTATCCGCCACCTCGCTATTAATTCCTGAATCGATGGTTATGAGCGATATTCCCTTTTCCTTAGCGGTTATAGCTGAAGGTACAAGCCGGTTATAATCCGTTGCAGCCATGACAATGGCATCTGGGCTAGTCTGTATAGCTTCATCTAAGATTCGAATCTGCTCATCAATCTCTGATTCATTAGGAGGACCTGTTACGGTTACATTGACATCAAATTCCTTCGCCGCTACTTCAACCCCATCTATTAACACCTGCCAGAATTCCATGCTAGGTTCCATCGATTTAATTACAACAGTTATCTCATACTTTTGCTTCATACTGCCCGGAACAATACTTAGACCTTTATAAACAGTGAATACAAATGCCACTAGAAGGATTATGATAAAGCTCCGCTTAAACCAATTCATCTGAGCATCATTCCTCCCTCTCCCATTGCTCAATGGCATCCGGACCTATCTTAGGTATCCTGATACTCACCGTTGTTCCTACATCCAATTCACTTGTGTAGTTTAGTCCAAATTTATTCCCAAAGAACAGCTGTATACGTTCGTTAACATTGGCAACACCCATTCCTCTTCTCTCTGTTGTAGCTTGATTGCTTAGTATTCTCGCTATGGTCTTATCATCCATACCGACTCCGTTATCTATAACTTCGAATAGCACGTCATCTTGATATTCATGTCCTCTAATCGTAATGATCCCTACGCCAAATTTATTCTTAATCCCATGATAGATCGCATTCTCCACAAGCGGCTGTAGTAGGATTTTTAGTGTTAGATAGTTAAGAATACTTGGAGCTACATCAATATGAAAAGCCAGCTTATCTCTATAGCGCATTTGTTGTATGGTCAGATAGTTGGTAATATGCTCAACCTCAGTTTGTATGGATACTAACTCTTGCCCTTTACTGATAGAGGATCTGAACAAACGAGCTAATGCGGAGGTCATTAGCACAACCTCCTCTGATTTCTTAGCTTCTGCCATCCAAACAATTGAGTCCAGCGTATTATATAGAAAATGAGGGTTAATCTGTGCTTGAAGTGCACTGATCTCACTTTTTCTCTTAAACTCCTGTTCCTTCACAACCTGGGACATCAATTCCTTAATTCGTACCACCATCATATTGAATGTCCGGGCCAGACGACCAATTTCGCGTGTATGATCTAAGGGCACTTGAATGTCGAAATTCCCCTTTTCAACCTCCTTCATATGCTCCTGAAGCTGTTTAATCGGGCGAGTCAGCTTACGCGATAAGAAGAAAGAAACTCCTAATGCCAATATGAGACTTATCAAACCAAGGGCTAGAAAGGAAATTTGCATTTCCCTTTTATTACTTACCAATTCATTCAGATAAGAGACACCGACAATTTTCCAACCAAACCCAGTGTCCTGAATCGAATACATCCGACTTTGTCCACCTTCATCGGTTATAAAGCTTCCGCTTTGGTCCTTCAATACCTCGTCGATTCGTTCCTCTTTCAAATTACTATAAATCAATTGCTGCTGAGGGTGATAAACGATATTACCTCTCTGATCGACAATAAACACGTAGCCTCTCTTACCGATATCAAATTGGTCAAATATGTCATTGAGGACATTAAAATTCATATCCACTAGGAGAATTCCTAAGGTCTGATTACTACCAGGGCTGCGAATTTCCCTGCTTAAGGACACCACCCAAGGGTATTCCTGGAATATGGGCTGCACCTGTGATGAGGATATCACAATTTCTCCATTGGCTACGGCCGCATCGCGATACCAGGACAACTCCTCCACGGTTATGTTCGGATTCAACTGAGCATCCTTACGATCGGAAATCCAGTGACCCTCTTCACTAAATAGATTAATTGAAGAAATATCTTTACGGGAAACAGAAATTGATTGTAGAAAGTCGGAAATCTCCTCGGCATTTAATGTATTCTGAGCGGTTAGGAATTCTCGTACATTCCGGTTGTTCATAACAAGCATCGAGATATTCTCCATATTGGTAATGTAGGTTTGTATATTAAGGTTTAGCTGTTTAATAAGCTCAGTTGTGTATTCCTGTGCAGTTTTCCTGGCAGCAATAGATGAGAGCTGATAGGAGCTAATACTAATCACTACGGCTGTCAATACGATTAAGAAGGCAAAGACAGCAGCAATATTCGATTGAATACTATTAAATCTTAGTAGCTTCATCTTGTTATCACGCTTTCTCTGCCGAGTACCTTTGCCGATATTCGGTAGGACTTTCCCCGGTTATTTTCTTGAATAGCATACTGAAATAATGTGGGTCCTGATAGCCAACCTGTGAAGCAATCTCATAGGTTTTTTGTGTAGTGAATTTTAATAGCTCCTTCGCCTTCTCAATTCGTTCTATTGTCAAGTATTCAATAAACGTTCTACCCGTCTTCGCTTTAAACTCTGAGCTGAAGTAGCTTGTACTCATATGAACATGCTTGCAAATCTTAGATAAGGTAAGGCCTTCATCTGAATAATGCTCTTTCAAGTAAAGCTCTGCCGCTCTTACCTGACTGCTATTGAAGTCATTCCGCTGTTCAACAATGGTGTTAATTGCATGCTTGCATCGGTCATAAAGCCATGACTGCATGTTCTCCAACGTTTGGAACTGATAGATATGCGTAATCGGATTGATATCTCCGAATATATCTAGCTCCTTCAGTCCAAGCTGATTTAAATCACGAATAAGAAAGATAATTAGCTTCTGAATGTGAATATAACATTGCTGAATAGTTGGAAACGAATTCTTATATTGCTGAAAAATGGCGTGTAGTGTTTCTCTTAACTCATTCTCCGTTCCTGTCCTTATGCATGAAATTAACCTTTGTTCCCAATCTACTTGACCTTGATATACTCCGTTCGTAGCTGCTCGATGCCCTTCCATATCGGTAATGCTGATCACCGTGTTCGTGCCTAACAATAACCGGTATTCCGATGCAGCCAGTGCAGACTGATAGGATTGGGGGAAATGATTAAGACTATTACAGGAGTGGCCAATCCCCACGGTAACCGTAAATTTCAAGTAGCTATGGATGAGCTGCCTCATCTTCTCCGATAACTGTTGAGCGATATCAAATAATGGCTCTTCAGCCTCGCCGGAGAGGATCACAATGACCTTCTCATCTCGGGTACGAAAAGCAATCGATCCTACTTCTTGCTCCAATATCTCCTGAACTACATTAAACATGGCAAAACGGAGTAAGTCCTTATCTGCGTTCTGATGATCCTTCGGGAAATAATCGATGTCTATGGCGATCGCCAAATAATATGGCGTGTTGAACGATATCTGAAAATACGTTAGACGTTCCTCTCGTTCCCTATCATGAATAGAAGAAGTTGCCAACCGCTCTAGAAAGCGTTCCTTCAAGAGTGGTAAGCTTTCGTTCAGTTGGATTTTCAGACGGTCAAAATCCTCACGCTTCCGCTTATCCTCATTCATCTCCGCTGTCACCTTCTCTAGAACCTTAAGAAGCTCAGCAGCGGTAATGGGCTTAAGGATGAAGTCATTGACTTTAAGCTTAATCGCTTGCTGCGCATATGAAAAATCGTCATATCCGGTTAGGATGATCACTTTCGTCAGAGGATGCTGTTCAGATATATATCGAGTGAGCTCCAAACCATTGACGAATGGCATATTAATATCGGTTATAACAATATCGGGCATCAGCTGATCAACCGCCTCCATCGCTTCCATTCCATTCTCACAATCGCCGATACATATAAGCCCAAGCTCATTCCAGTCGATTCGCTCTTTGATTCCCTCGCGAACGACCACCTCATCATCAACTAAAAGCACCTTATACAAACTCTGTCCCCTCCATTGTCGGAAAGCCCTTTCAATATATCTTATCTTAAAATAGCAGTTTAGAAAATCATTAAAAAAAACCGCACAAGAAATTCTCGGGCGGTTCATACTTATCGGTTTATTATCGAACTGGAAAATACACCGTATATACCTGGTCTTCAATCTCATGTAGAGGAACAAATCGAAACCCTCTATCTTGATTCACCGTCCGATAGCCAGACAGCCAATTATTCCATTCACGCTCATTATCGGGAGTTAGAATAGACCCAGGGTTGTTGATGTCACCGATTAAGGTTCGCTCCTCGTCGCATAACCCTGCTAATAACACAGGACCATCTAAGAATGCGACCATATTCGGTTGATCAGGCAATGGAAAAGCGGTCAGCGTCTTAGGCAGTACAATGCGAAGACGATCTCCATTCTGCCAAACACGGTGAATATGAATGAATCCAGATTGATTTATCTCATTAACAGTCTCTTGACCGTTCACTGTAATGGCTGGATGACCACTTAACCAGTCAGGCAGTCGAAGCTTCACTGTGAATTCCACATCCAATTCACATTCGATCGAGATGTCCACGGCAATTGAGTTCGGACGCCGAGTCTGGTCAGCGGCAGGATCACGTATCCCCCAGTTTGTCTGGCGATCCATCATTTGTTTGATCTTAATTGTATCTTCTCCACGCTTCCACAAGAATTCAGATGGGATATATTGAGCAGCGATTACACCCTCTGCATCTTCGTAGAAAGCTAGATTGGCATGGATCGTATGTGCTTGAACCAGAGAGCCATGGCAGCACCAGAAATGCTTCGTCGGCAATCCCCACTTTTTCTTAGCACCTGCATGTAATGGGAGAAAATATGTAATCATCCCGGTCTTAGGGTTCTGTTGTGCGAGTATTCCGTTATACAAGTTACGTTCGATATAATCGAGGTATTCAGCATTCCCACTCCAACGGAACAAAAAGTCGGCGAGCCGTATCATATTGTAGACAACACAGTGCTCCTGATTACGCTCTCCCAATCGTGCCGATAGCTCCCCAGGAGGGGACCAAATTTCTCCTGAGGTTTGACTTCCTGTACAGTAACTACCACGATCAGTAACAGCAGAACACCAATACGCTTCTACAATCTCTCTCCACTTCTGCTCTCCAGTTACCTCATAGGCTCTAGCTGCCCCGTGAATTTCAGGTATAGTTGTATTCGCATGCATATTCGTGAGTACATCCTCACCGCGAAGAAGCGGTTCGAACAAGCGGTGTCGTGTATATCGATTCATTAATTCAAGGTGCTGCTGCTTACCTGTAGCAGCATAGACATCAGCCCAAACCTCCATCATTGCACCGGTTTCGACATCCAATATATCCGCAAGCTTCTCCTCAGTCATATTCTCTGTCCACCGGTAGAACCAGTTCGACCAATTTTCGATAATCTCTAGCGCCTTATGACTCCCTGCATAGGCATACATATCATATAAACCCATTAACGTTTTGTGAAGTGTATAGTGGGGAGCCCAGACTGATTTACCTTCTGCAATCCAGTGTAGATATTTCTCGGGAATGGAGCCGACCCATTCTCCTCCATTCTGAATCTGACAGCGAGATAATTCATCTACAATCCAATCAGCCTTCCCCTTAGCCTCACCATCATTTGTAGCCGCATAAAGCTTAGCGGCCGCAGACAGCCAATGACCTAAGAAATGACCACGCAGTGGACATGCAGGCGATTCCCATCCAAGATGTCCCGGCTCCCAATGATCATGGGCATGATTCCTTGGTTCATAGAGATTTGCTTCTGTATAGAAATTTTGTAGCAGATCAACGCTGTTTAGACTCATCACATAATTACGGTTTAACAAAGCCCTTGATTTGAACAATCCTGGAAGCAGCTTTACTTGTCCATATGAGACTGCCTTAACCTTGACCTCTGGCCTCAATCGAACCCCTCCATCCTACTAATTAAACTTCACTGTGACGAATCCAAACTGTCATTTCACCAGGGGTGCGATTACTCCAGGCAAAATACGGGATGGCTTTAATGGTTGCGGGTACTCTACTAAAGGCTTGTGTGATATATAGCGAATGATGTTCTTCAGCTTTCTCCTCGGTACGTGTTCCCGTTCCGGTTATAATGGATACTCCGCCCAATAGCTCTTTGTCAAAGTGTACATCGAACTTCGCTCCAAGCGGAAGAACAATATCCTGTAAATTCGCTCCATTATCAACTTCTTCTAGACAGAATACTACGGGACCACGCTGAAGCGCAGCCTTACCTGCATTCTCCCGTACCCGTGGATGGGAGCGGACCAGCTCAATCGGCATCTCCAGATGTAATTCAATAGAATCCTCACTCTGCCAAACTCTTCGAATCTTCAGATAACCATTAACATGAATCCGAGTGTTCAGCACTTCTCCATTAACGGAAATTGTAGCAGATTTACACCAGCTAGGTATACGAAGGGCAAGGGAGAATTCCGTAGGCTGCTCAAGCTGAAGCCGCAACGAAATTTGTTCATCCCAAGGATAGTTCGTAGTCTGCGTCAACTGGATTGTCTGGCCATCCATATCAATTTCAAGCTTACTTCCAATATATAAGTGCACATAAACTTCTCGTTCTACTTTATCCTGAGAATATAGATACTGGCCTAAAGAGGCAATGAGCCTAGCAATATTCGGAGGACAGCACGCACAACCAAACCAAGGCTGTCTAGTCACCTTCACTGTCTTCATATCATTACGGAAATTAGCTGTGTCGGGCCATACTTCAAGTGGATTAACGTAGAAATAACTCTTACCATCGAGTGACATCCCACTCAGAATTCCGTTATATAAAGCAAGCTCCATCACATCTGCATAATCACGATGCTTCTCTACCTGAAGCATACGCTGAGCCCAGAACATCAGACCAATTGCTGCACAGGTTTCTGTATAGGCTCGATCATTCGGTAGGTCGAAGGGAACAGTAAAGCGTTCTTCGTGAGCGGAGGAGCCAATACCGCCGATAATGTACATCTTCTTCTGTACGACATCATTCCATAGCTTTTTACACACATCTAGTAGCTTAACATCGTTATATTCTACAGCTAGATCAACCATTGCACTATACAGATAAACCGCACGAACGGAATGCCCTTCTGCAGTGAATTGCTCACGAACTGGAACATGCGCCTGGAAGTAATCGTATATACGTCCCTCCTTTTGCTTACCCAATCCCGCCTCTTCTCGCTCCTTCGCTTCGTGGTCGAAGAAGTGTGGCTGCTGTCCACGCTCATCAACGAAAAATTTACTCAGCTCCAAATAGTTTTTGTTATCCGTGGCCTCATAGAGCTTCACTAAGGCAAGCTCGACCTCTGGATGACCATCATAGCCACGTATCTGCCCTGGTTCATCACCGAATATGGTTGCAATATAATCCGCATATTTACACATGATATCCAGAACCTTACGTTTACCCGTTGCTTCGTAATAGGCTACTGCGGCTTCCATAAAATGTCCTGCACAATAAAGCTCATGATTATCTCGTAGATTCGTCCAGCGCTCATCTGGCTTCTTTACCGTGTAATACGTATTCAAGTAACCATCCTGCTGTTGAGCACGACCAAGTAAGTCAATCACATCGTCAGCAATCTTCTCGAGCTGTGGATCTTTATGCTTAGCGAGGACGAATCCAACGGTCTCCAGCCATTTGGCCAGATCGCTATCTTGGAAGACCATGCCATAATACTCACCTTCAGAATCACCAGCTGCAATGCGGAAATTCTCAATCGTATGACTAGGCTCAGCACCGGGAATCGCATCATTCAATGCATCCCATTGATAAGGTACGACTGTCTTGGCCACGATCTGTTCACGCTCTGCCCAGAACGAATCATGGATAGTGACATTCTTAATAGATACCGCTTCCATATGCTTTCTTGGTTCTTTCTCCGTTGTTCCCATGTGTCAAACTCCTTCTCTCTGTTATAAGTTATTCTCCCTTTAGACCAGACAAGGTTACTCCTTTTATGAAGAAATCCTGCGCTAGTAAGAAGATCGTAATTAGTGGAATGATGCTGATCACCGTACCGGCCATGAGCACCGGCCAATCGGTTCCATACATACCCTGCATAGAAGCAAGACCAAGCGGTAGTGTCATTTTCATCTGTGAATTAATATACACCAATGGCGCAAGAAAGTCGTTCCAAATTCCCATGAATACGAATACACCTAATGTAGCCATAGCAGGCTTCGATAGCGGAACGAATATCCGCCAGTAAACGCCAAAGGGTGTACAACCATCAATCTTCGCAGCGTCCTCAAGCGAAGCCGGGATCGTTAAGAAAAATTGACGCAGCAGGAACGTTCCAAAGGCTGATACAAGTGCGGGAAGGATCAGGGAATAATGCGTGTCAATCAGATTGTAATGACGCATAATGATAAAGTTAGGAATCATCACGACTTGGGCAGGCACCATCATCGTAGCCAGATACAATCCGAACAATAGCTCTCGATATCGAAAGCGAAGCCGTGCGAACACGAATCCAGCCATTGAGCTAGTAATGAGCTGGGCGATCACAACGATAATTGTAATCTTTAAGCTGTTAAGGAAGTATATGTCGAATGGAAAACGCTCAGATATCTGCAGATAATTTTCCCATTGTATACGTTCACCGAACAAGGTAGGTGGGAATACAAACACTTCCTTGAGCTGCTTCAACGATGTGCTCACCGTCCATATAAATGGCAGAATCATCGTTAATGCCCCGGCCAACAGAACGAGGTGCGCGGTGACTTTGAATACTCTAATTTGTTTCAACGTTACACCCCCTCTAGTGAATGCCCCATTTTTGCTGGCGCCAGAATTGAATTAAGGTAATAACGAGCACCATGAAGAATAGGATGTAAGCCATAGCGCTAGCATAACCCATACTGAAGTACTTAAAGGCATTCTCATACAAGTAATGAACAATAACTGAAGTGGAACGCGCGGGCCCCCCTTGTGTCATTAAGAATACCGTGTCGAACACCTGAAAGGAGCTGATAAACGACATGACCGTGACGAAGAACGTCGTAGGCGATAGCAATGGAACCGTGATAAAAAGAAACTTCTGATGCCACCGAGCCCCATCAATATCCGCAGCCTCGTAATAATCCTCAGATATACCCTGAAGTCCAGCCAGATAAATTAACATATTAAATCCCAAATTCTTCCAAACGCTTGTGATAATAACTGCTGGCATGGCCCATACCGTACTAGTCAGCCAATCTGGTCCTCGTATCCCGATCTTATCTAGAAAAAAGTTCATCATTCCATACTCAGGATTATAGATAAACTGCCACACTACAGCGACCGCGACCATGGATGATACAACCGGCAGGAAAAAGGCCGCCCTGTAGAATTTCTTGAAACGAATGTTCTGATCAAGTGCAACGGCCAAGAATAATGAAATCACAATACCTGCAGGCACGGAAACACCGGCGAAGTAGATCGTATTCCAGAACACCTTAATAAAGGTCTCGTCGTTCGCAAGCTGCGTATAATTACTCAGTCCAACCCATTGCATCGGAGATAGCATATCCCAGGCGGTAAAACTGAGAGCAAAGGAGGCAAAAACGGGTATTAGGGTGAACGCCAGAAAACCAAGAATATTAGGCAGCAGTAGCAGGAATGCCCACGTACCATCTTTATGCAATAATTTCTTCAGCTTACTTGGTTTACCGGAAACTGGAGTCGGCCCCCGCATAGGAACGCTGGGTGCAGTCAGACGGTTCTCTGCATTCATTCAATCACCTCTGTGAGAGAGCCCCAGATGAATAGTCCGGGGCTTCGTCCGTTATTATTTGGCCAATTCTACATTAGATCTTGTTTCTATGTTCGCCAACGTGTCGTCGACGGATTGCCCAGCATACCACAGTTTATCCGTTTCTTCATTGATGATATCGATCACCTTGTTCTCCGTAATTAACGTGAACGGATAAGCCTCAGCTTCAGCGAAGAACATAACCATTTCCTTGAAGCCTTCAGGATGAACAGCCTCGTTATACCACTTCTTAATGCCTTCTTCGGTATATAACGATCTGCGATTAGGCATCCACAAGCCTTCGTTTATAAGTCCGATCTGATATTCCTCAGAGGAGAGGAACTTCAGAAGCTTCCAAGCTTCTTCAGGGTGCTCGGTGTTCTTGGATGCAGAGTGAACATGTGCTTGCCCATGTGTAGTTGATTTCTGAAAGCTCGGCAGAGCAGCTACACCAACTGGGAAGTCCATTGTAGCAAGCTCTTGGAGTGCCCATGAACCATCAACCACCATGGCGACCTTGCCAGTTTGCAGCATCTGGTTCGCTTTCATGCCCACACTTTCTAATGTTTTGGCTGTAGGGGATACCTCATCCTTTACTCTCAAGTCTAGGATACTCTGCATAACCTCATTAGCTTCTGGTGTATTGATTGCCATCTTCGTACCATCTGCATTGAACAATGAACCACCATTGGACAATATCTCAGCTGAAGTCATATAGAAATTCTCCAGGCCGAATGCACCATATTGGGTGATTTTGTCTCCCTCTTTAACTGTCAGCTTCTTGGCAGCTTCTCTAAATTCATCCCAAGTCCATGCTTTAGCAGGATCACTTGGGGGGTACGAAATATTTTCCTTGTCAAAAACGTCTTTGTTATAATAGAGTACAGGTGAAACTGTACAGCTGCTTACGCCGTATATGTTGCCGTCGATATTCATAATCTCAGCTGAGGAATCGATGAAGTCGGACAAGGACATATCGAGCTCAAACTGCGCCGTCAAATCAAGCAGTACATCACGTTCCTGGAAAGACCTGTACTCAGTTGCTCCCAAGAAGAACACGTCTGGAGCAGCATTCCCCGCTAGCATTGTTAATAGCTTCTGCGCATACTGTGCACCTGGTACCGGCTGATAATTAACTTTGATATTGGGATTCTGCTCCATAAAAAGCGCAAGACCTTTTTTAACAGACTCGGTTTCTAAGGGGCTGGCTTCCCAGCCCATAAAATCTAGGGTGACGATTTTCTTACCAGAATCAGGGGTATTACTTGGCGTATTGACCGTATTGTTAGTAGTCGTGCTTGAGCAAGCAGCGGAAATTAATGAGAATAACATGACAATGACGAGCATTCTAGACATTCTCAATGTACAGACCCTCCTTCAATTTGTGTGAGTTAGAACAAGCTAAGAAAATTTTCATTGAACGTACCGGTTGTAAACGTTTACAAAATTATTCTAACACCCAGATACCCAAATGTAAGTAGCCGACAAAAGACATAAGGTGGACAAAATTGACTACTTGTAACTTCTACCTGCTATTCTTTTATGACAATTAATTAGGGGTTGGTTAAATGCGATACTTCAAAACGGGCATCGAAAGGCCAAGCGAGTTTATCTCCGGGGGGTTATTTGTTTCCGACGTTCCCTGGACTCACTCCAATCGTACTGTCGAATCCTTCGAGGTCATTATTGGTATTAATAAATGCCTCTATATCTCTCAAGGTGATGTTCAATACGAGGTAAATCCAGGTGATGTACTGCTGTTATTGCCAGGTGAAGTTCATGAAGGGTACAGGGTTTGCGAGGAGGGAGTCTCATTCTTCTGGCTGCACTTTCTTGCTGGTGAAACCTATGAGATCTTCGAAGAGGAGGACTTGACTAACCAATTATCTAGGCTTAACAAGCCCGATTCAACCAAATATAGCTCAGAGGTATATATCCCTATATACTCTACACCACGTAGAATCGAAAGAATCAATATATTGTTCCAGCAGCTTCTTCACGTCGATAGCTCGAATTACTATACCCGCCAAGCCGCGAATTACATCACTACCTCCTTACTCATTGAGCTGTCTGAACAGATGATTTCGGACTATTATACCTCCTCCCAACTATCTCAAAGTGACTACAATATATCAGAAATTGTCGAATGGATTCGTGTCCATGCCTTGGAGGATATCTCAGCTTCAGATGTCGCAGATAAATTTACTTACAACAAGGATTACCTCTCCCGTTTTTTCAAGAAAAAAACAGGCTTCAACTTACAAGAGTATATCCATCTTATGAAAATAGCCAAAGCGAAGGATCTGCTTACCCGGAGTATGCGCAGCATCAAATATATATCTGAACGTGTTGGTTTTAATGATGAGAAGTATTTCATGCGGCTGTTTAGAAGATACGAGAATATGACACCTACTGAATATCGCAAGGCTTTCTACAAGATTCATATGAACAATCATTAAATTTGGTGGTGAAAGCTGTAGAATTAGTGGATAAAACTGATCACAACCTCATCTTCCTCTGATAAACCATCATTAACAGCATACTAGCCAAAAAAGCCAGTGCTACAAACACAAAAGGAATGCGCGGATCAAGCTTATAGGCCCATCCTCCTATGATGCCAGAAGGAGTGATGAATATAAGAATCAGTACAGATAGTATAGCGAAGACATTAGCTCTATGCTCATCATCGATCGCATTCGCTACCGCTGCCTCCAGATAGGGTAGTGTCATGATCGTTCCAACCGCTGCCAAGATGATACTTACACTAAGCCAGAACAGCTCTCCTGGAAGAGCGATAACAAGCAATATATTAGATAATAAGGATATGACAAATCCCCATATCATTGCCCGATTCACGTGCGACTCCTCGACACGCGGAAGTAATAACCACATGACCAGCAGCATCATGATTGAAGAAATTGCAGGAAAGATAGATATAAACCCATCCCCAATTCGCAGATAGTCTACCATATACAAAGATAGATAGGTATTCTTCATCGTCATCTGAAAATTAAATAAGATATAAACACTAAAAACGATCAGAAGCGGAGAATTACCTAACATACTACGAATAACATGGACGTACTCTCCAAGACCCGCCTTCACACTCATTCCGCGGGTCTCACGCATCTTTCGAATACCCATATCGGTCTCATGTGTATAATAATGGCGTCCGATGAACTGTAAGGTCATGCAGACGCAGGCAATGATGAACAGCATACGCACACCGGGGATTAGCGAATAATGATAGACTAATAGACCGCCCAGTGGTGCAAACAACCCTCCAACAACACCAATAAATTGCAAGATCGTGAATACATAGGTTCGTTCTTTGGGCGGGGTATCCTCAACCAGAAGACAATAAAAAGCGGTGTGTGGTACTCTTTGGAAGCCATTCACGATTGCAGCGACCACAAAAAACCAAATATTCTGCGACATCGCCCAGAGCAGCGTTGCCACCGACCAGCTCAATAAATCAAAGTAAAGTAAAGCCGCCTTCCTGCCCATTCGGTCCGTTAAATAGCCACTGATGAAGGATGAGAAGACCTGTACGATTAGACCAATCGAAGTAATCCAACCGATAGCTGTTTCACTAACTCCCATCTGGAACATATAGATGGTCGCATAAGTGCTGAACATACTATATGGAATTAGAAATAGAGGCTCGAATAAGAGACAACCCCGAGCATTTCCTTTTAAACGTTTAAGAAAGGGCTGCGCCACAATAATTCCCCCGTATATCAATGAATATGTTCCATGATTAACATACGAGGGAGAAATTGAGATGTCAAGTATTTTTCAAAGAGAGCTATATCAGAGCAGAAATTACAATTATAATAATCTATAAAAGAAAACAATCTCACACATTGGTACTGGTTGTTCCTACTGTACAATACGCTAAGTTATATTTTTCACCATCTACAACCTTGAACCCTGTTTTCAGCACAATTACTGGTGTGCAATTAATCTGGGAGGTTAATGCTTGGCAACTTACACAGTACCGAGTCACTGAATACCAACTCCCTCTCGTGGTCCTACCATCGTTAAAGAGCCTCCCTTTCTGGAGAGACTCTTTAATTCAATATAGCAAGCTGTACCGCATGTGCTTACCAGTCTGCAACAGAACCATCATCCTCATGAAACCAGCGTGGAGTGTCCCAATCTCCCGAATAGCGTAATTCCTCGATCTTCTCATCGTCTAATTCGATCCCTAGGCCCGGCTTAGTCGGAAGATCAATATATCCATCTTTTATAACAAACGGGTTTTTTAAGTAGCCTTCTCCCATTGTGACATGCTCTTGTGCCAGAAAATTCGGGACATTGGCGGATAAATGTATACTTGCTGCAAGATTAATGGGACCCAAGGGATTATGCGGCGCAAAACCAGCATAATAAACTTCAGCCATAGCAGCAATTTTTTTCCCTTCTGAAATACCCCCACAATGAGCCAAGTCTGGTTGAACAATGGCCACCGCTTGTTTTTCCAACAATTCACGGAATCCCCATTTAGTAAATAACCTTTCACCGCTGGCAACAGGTATCGTTGTGGAACGAGCGATCGTTACCATAGTATCCACATTCTCCGGTAAACATGGTTCTTCTATAAAGACAGGTGAGAATCTTTCGAATTCCTTTGCCAAACGAATAGCCAAAGCAGGACTAATTCTTCCATGGAAGTCGATGGCAAAGTCTACGTTTTGCCCTATGGCATCACGAAGCGCTTCCATACGTTCCACTTGTCTAATTACATAAGCAGGAGTTTCGACCAAATGAGCCATGGTATCGATACCAGTCTTTAATATAGTAAACCCTTCTTCAACTGCTTTTTTTCCACTCGCCCGTATTTCATCCAACGTTTTTCCACCAACGTGTTTATACATTCGAATTCTTGATCGGACAGCCCCGCCTAGCAGAGAATAGACCGGTACTCCAAGGGATTTCCCCAGAATATCCCACATTGCCTGATCAATACCGCTAATTGCACTAGTCAATATGGGGCCTCCACGATAAAAAGTTCCCCTATACATAGCCTGCCACAAATGCTCGATCCTTCTAGGATCTTGACCTATGAGAACGGGCTCCAGTTCTTTAACTGCCATCTCGACCGTACGTGACCTTCCTTCAACGATCGCCTCACCATATCCTGTGATTCCTTCATCCGTCATTAGCTTTAAAAAAGAAAATCGTGGCTTGACATGAATGATCTCAATTTTAGTTATTTTCATATGACTCTCTCCTTCATTCTTGAAACTATATTCATCCTTTAACAGCTCCAGAAAGTCCTTCGATAAAATATCTTTGAAAGAATAAAAAAACAACGATGATAGGACCAACTGAAATCAACGCGCCTGCTGCAAACCCTGTCCAATCAATGGAGTATTCACCAAAGAAGGAGTACATCCCTACACCCAGCGTCCTTAGCTCAGGCCTAGTCAATGTAAAAATTAAAGGTACAAAAAAGGCATTCCAAGCCCCAATAAAGTTAAATATGGCAACCGTACCCAGCACAGGCTTAGCCAGCGGAAGCATAATTTTGGAGAACACAGTTAAGAACTTTGCACCATCAATGATTGCTGACTCCTCCAATTCATTAGGAATATTAGCGAAATACCCCATGAATAACAGAATTGCCACAATGTGTGCAGGACCCGCTTCAGCTAATATAACAGCGAAATAAGTGTTGTTTAGTCCTAGCGCATTGATAAGCTCAAATACTGGGATGATCGTCACACCTTTTGGGAGGAACATTGTAACAACTAAAGCGATTACAATGATCTTCTTCCCGGGCATATTTCCACGTGCCAAGGCATAACCCGAAGTAGCCGAAATCAGAATAACAAGCAATACAACCGAAACGGTAACGATAACAGTATTGAAAAAGTAGGTTTCGAATTTAGCATTTACCCAAGCCCGTTGCAGGTTATCGAGGGTTAACACCTTTGGAATTAAGCGGGTACCGTTCATCAGCATTTCCTGTTTTGTTTTGAATGCTGATGAAATCATCCATAGAAATGGATAACTCCACAAAAGGGCTAACGGTAAGAAAAAAAGGTGAAACGTTGAATTGCGAACATACTTTTTCATCCCCACGGGTGATCACCTCATGTTCTATATTTACCCAGTTTACGAATAAATGGAGCTTGAATAATTGTTATCAACATTACCGTCACTCCGAAAATAAATCCCCCAGCCGACGCGAATCCATATCTTAAAGTCGTCAATTCCGGGTTGAAAGCATATCGATACACATAAGTATCAACCACATCGGATGCAAAGAGCGGGCCGCCCTTGGAAAGGGTTTGAATTAAATCAAAAGGATGCAGGCTGCTTATAAAGGTAAGTAGTAAAATAACAGAACCGATCGGTACGAGTAAAGGAATCGTGATGTAAAAAAGTGTTTTTACAGGAGAAGCTCCATCAATTCTCGCTGCTTCATAAAGCTCAATAGGAATGGTTTGCAGTCCGGCTAACCAATAAATTAAAGTAACACCTATGTTCTTCCAAATGGATATAACAATCGCGGTAGGTAAAACCAAGCTCACTGATCCTAAAAAATTAATAGGTGATTCAAGAAGACTGAATTTCACCATAGCTTCATTAAGCGGTCCAGCTGCAGGATGCAGTAAAATATTAAATATGAGTCCAATGATTGCTGTAGTTGTAATTACCGGTAAAAAAATAAGCAATCGATACACGTTTCTTCCTTTTAAGAGTGTGTTATTTAAGATAATAGCCAGAATTAACGCTAACGGGAACTGGATTAATACATGTGAAAATGCAAATATATAATTATTTACAAAGGCATTCCAGTAATAAGGATCTATGAGGATTTCTCTGAAGTTATCCAACCCAACATAATTTTCCGGCACTCCTGATCCATCCCATTTAAAGAAGGAATAATAAACGCTTCCAAGTATCGGCCATACGGTAAACAATAGAAACAAAACCAACATAGGCGATACAAACCAATAGTGCCATTTGTGCTTCTTTATGTTTTTCAAGAGTAAAGAAGTATTCACAGTATTCATCATCGAAATACTCCCTCTTTGTTTTATAATTTCCCCCTCCTTGATCAGAAGGGGGATTACACTAAATTTACCTAATATAGTCCTCTAGAGGATTCCAATCTTCAGGAGCTTTCAGAATATCTTTAGAAATATCGCCGCCTGCTTCTTTTATGATAGCAATCTGTTCATCGATAATATTATTCATTTTATCGTCATATTCTTGTGCCAGTTGTTCAAAATCCTTATCCCCTACAATCGCTGCAGTTATCAATTCTTTAATGTCCGGTTTCGGAGCATTTGCCATTACGCCAGATAATAATTCGTCTCCCGCAGGGTTATTACTACCCGGATATGGACCTACTCGCAACTCCTTAACGGATGCTTCCATTAATCGTCCTGTTATTGGGTCAAGCTCTTCGTAGCCTTCCCACAGTACCGTTGGTAGTTTTGTTGCATTATGGAAGCCTTGGTGGAATTCCATTGTGCTAAAAAACTCAATGGTTCTCCAGGCCGCTTTAGGATTCTTAGATTCAGAAGTTATTCCATAGTAAGGTTCAGATACACCATAAATCGTTTTATATCCCTCTCGCCCTGAGTCAGGTATAGGAATGTTAGCTATTCCCATATTTATATCAGGGTTCAATAGATAAATTTCTCTAGCATACCAGAACTGACCTATAAACATGGCTATCTTACCAGATGCGAATTGTTGCATTTGCATCCTTCCGTCAGTTGACTCCCACCCAGGAACAAAGATTTTCCCGGTTTTCATTGAATGTAAAAATTCAACTGCGTCTACTAATGGAGGATTGTTTGCGGCAGACATTCCAGTTTGTGTATCATATATAAAATTCCCCTCTGTTAGATGTCCGTCCTGATATCTTCCGTTAGCGGTTTCATATAAAGTCAAAGCATCAATATGTGGACCGCTCGATGGGGAATAGCCGTAAACTTTTCCATCTCCATTTTGAGTAATTTTCATTGCCATTTCTTTTAGTTCTGCCCATGTCTCAGGAGGACCATCAAAGCCAAATTCTTTTAATACATTGATATTATAATAGAATGGTCGGAAGCCCGGCTCTCTTGGGTCTGCTAATGGAATACCATATATTTGCCCATCCATATAAAGCCTTCCGCCTGGACTAAACGAATCTGGGGGAAATCTCTCTTTAAAATCATCCCTCACAAACTGGTCAAGAGGTTGGATCCAACCTTTAGAATAAGACGTAGTCATCTTAGTAGGTAAGCTCCCGTTCATCCGAATAATATCTGGCGCCTCGCCTGAGGCAAACATTAGGTTAATGGCCTGACCATAATCCGGAACGAACGTAACCTTCAATTCGATGTCAGGATTCTCCTCCATGAATTTCACTGCCTGTTCCTGATAGAATTCTTCCTCACCAGAAGCACCCAGGGGAAGTACAATATGCACTTTTCCACCGCTGTCTCCGTCCTTTGAGTTAGCCACAGAATCATTTGTGTTATCATCTGAGGGCTTATTCTTATTATTCGTGCTTTGGGTTGTGCCTTCATTACCACAACCGGTCAGTGCAAGGCTGACCAATAAAAGTATTGCAATACCAATCGTGACTAGTTTTTTAGATACAAGTAACATCTTTTTGACAACCTCCTTTTTTTGTTATATATACAACTTTATTATAATGTGGTAAGTTTTTAAGAAATATCTGAATATTCTATGAACAGGGTGGAATTTTTCATAGTCGTTTAAATCCGTGACGTAGTTTATGTAAGCCCTTACATGACATTAAGCTAAATATAACATTAAAGGTGAGAATATGAAGGACATCTTAACGATAATTAACCAAATCCGTTTTAAAATATTTCTTTTGAGCACCGTTGTGCCTATTTTGGCTGTTTTCATTCTAGGTTCAATTGCTTATAAATACACAATAGATCTATTATCAGACAATGAATACGAAAGAATATCCGTATTGGCCAGAAGGGTTGATAATCAATTAAATCAATCTTTACTTGAAATGAGGCTGTCCATGAGTAGCATTTCAAGTGAATTGGCACAGACCGATTTAGAGGAACCGAATATTGAATTTTTTTTAAAACAACATAAAAATAAGATGCATCCTTTATGGAAAAATATCTATTACCTCTCTGCAAATGGATCTATATATCAAACATTGGATGAGACTAAGCCACCTGAAGAAACTTTAAAAAAGGTATATCTGGAGACAATTAGCTCTGGCATGGATCTTCAAGCTGTTGGACCTTACTACTTAAATAATAAAGGTTTAATACTATCTCTCTCTACAGTAGTTAGGAATGGGACCCACATAGAAGGCATTATTGTCACTAATTTAGATCTAACAAAACTCAATGAAAGCATCTCCCAAATCAATATCGATCAGCGGATCTCGATGATTCTATTCAATGGTCAACAACTACCTCTTCTCAGCGACTTAAAAATCTCATATTCGCAATATTATGATCTACTTCCGAATTTAAAAGATTGGCTATCGTCATCTACTACAGAAGGTGTATTAGATGACACAATTAACCATACGCGTTATTTAATAGCTGGACGAAATATAGGGTTTAATGATTGGTTTTTAGTCTTTTTGGTAGACGAAGACAGTTTCCTCGCAAAAATTAAAACATTAAAATCATACACCTTTATTCTTGCTCTGATTCTGTTCATTGTTATTGCGTTATTATCTTTAAATCTAGCCAATTATATCAATAAGCCTATTCATAAATTGATAGGTGAAATGAATAAAATTAAAAACGGAAATTTAAAATCTCGTATAAAATTAAAACGAAAAGACGAATTCCTTACATTAGCGAATTCTTTTAATGAAATGCTAGATCGCATTGAAAATTTAATTTATGAAAAATCCAAAATCGAGGTTATGAAAAAACAATTTGAATTGAAGGCGCTTCAATCGCAAATTAATCCTCATTTTCTATTTAATACGTTGAATTCAATTAATTCTTTACTTGATTTAAAGCGAACGGAACAAATCCCTTCCATTATCAATTCATTAGTTTCATTATTTGAGTATACAATGGACAGACAACCGGAGTTGACTGATATTCGTTCAGAAATACAAGGACTTCAGCATTACGTTTTACTTCAACAAATAAGATACCAGAATAAGTTTAGAGTCGAATATAAACTCGATGAATCCCTTCTTAATTTTGAAATTCTGAAACTTACACTGCAGCCTATCGTTGAAAACTGTATATTTCATGGCATTCAAGGAAAAGGCAGTCAAGGAGTCATTACCATAGGAGGTCAATATAACGAAAACAGTCAATCCCTTACTCTCTTCGTAGAAGACGACGGTTCTGGAATACCTTCTGATCGGCTCAACAAATTGTTAGAGCATGACTTGATCCGTCCAGTGCATTCGAAATTAAAAGGTTATAACTCGATTGGCTTACGCAATGTACATGAACGATTACAACTTCATTACGGTCCTGAGTTCGGTCTAAGAATATGGAGCGAGGTAGGTATAGGAACACGAGTAGATATCCATTTGCCAGACAATAAAATCGAATCGATTTCCGAGGTGATCGCTCATGAGCTCTGACATTAGATTAATCATTGCCGATGATGAAGCACTTGTTAGGGAACGAATTCGCCATGGTTTTCCTCTAAAAGAGTATGGTTATGAAATTGTAGGAGAAGCAGAGGATGGCGAGGAAGCTTTAGAGCTATGCGAAAAATTGAGTACCGATATTGTCATCACTGATATTGTCATGCCAAGAATGGATGGTTTGGAACTAACCCGTAGATTGCAAAAGGATAGACCTCATATTAAAGTCATAATTCTCTCTAATTATCGTGAATTTGAATTTGCCTGCCAAGCTATCTCCTATGGAGCCACAGGATACATGCTTAAAGTTTCGTCCGGCTACCAGGAACTGCTCTCCTTGCTTGAGGTCGCCCGGAAGGAAATCGAAAGAGATCGTGAGAAGATAGTCACAGAAATCAACGCCCGCCAGCATCTTCAGCAGAATATCCCTCTTCTTCGCAAGCAGTTTATCATGGATCTAATCAACCAAAAATATTACCCTTCGGAGGAAATAAAAAATCAGTTTGATTATTTGAACATGCATCAGCCTTTGTCAGGTTTGTCTATTGCAATCATCCAAATTGATCAATATACAAAAATAGAGGCAAGTTTTCACCAGCGCGATCTCTCTCTATTCAAATATTCGCTAATGAACATAGTTGAAGAGCTCTCCAACAAAATATATAAAAGCAATGTTTTTTATTGGAACGAGAATGAATTAGTTCTACTCCTGCACTTAGACTTATACTCATTAAAGCTATCAACGGATTGTAAACTGGAGTATCTATTGAAAAATATAAAGTCAAGTGTAAGCGGCTATCTTCCCTTTACCATTTCGATAAGCTGCAGTAATCAACAAACCGTGAAGACTAAAAACTATTCCTCATCTATTCAAGAAGCGTTAAGAGAATCAATGAAGGAAGCTCTATTAGCCATGAAAGAACGATTCTATATTGGCCACGACAGCATAAACTTCCTCATACAAAAAGAATACACCCCAATGGATAACCAAATAAAGGAACAGTTTAAAAATGAACTTTTAAGTTTAAACAAAGCCTCGGAAGAGGCTGTATTAAGGCAATCAATTCGCGAAGGAGTTATACGTATAATAACGGACTGTCAATTGGATCCGATGGACATCACCAGTTGGTTAGAAGATCTAGCATCTGATTTATTCAGAACTAACCCTTCTATTTTGTCTCAGATTTCTCATCAGGCTCGCACCATAGAAACCATTACCGATTTAGAGCATATTCTGTATCAACTTATTGTGTTTAAGAATTCCTCAGCAATCTATTCGAACAGTAGCGACACTTATCGTGACGAAATAGAAAAAGCATTGAATTATGTCTTTAGTCACTATCATACCCCTCTTTCCATCACAAATATATGTGAACAGATCCATATGAGTCCTAACTATTTCAGCTATATATTCAAAAAAGAAACTGGCATGAATTTCTCAGACCACTTAACCAACTACCGTATACAACAGGCAATGAGACTTTTATGCGAAACTTCACTACAAATCCAGGAGATAGCTGAACGGGTAGGAATCCCTGATTACAAATACTTTGCACGATTATTTCGTAAAACAACCGGACAAACACCAGGCTCCTACAGGACTGATTACAAAACAAAAATCAACCCTTAGTCCACTTATTTCATTCCTTTTCTGATCACCCCATAGGCCATGTCGATCATTCTGCTTCATGTCGCCATTGATAACACCCTTGTCAAGCATCCATTTAAGGAATTACCTACACCTAGGTCTTGAGATGCCTCCATCTGATGGAATTCTTATGGTGATCAACGTTCCCACACCTAATTCGCTTTTTACCTTGAGTCCGTATTTTTCTCCAAACCATAATTGCAATCGACGATGGACATTGGACATACCCATTCCTCTCGAAAAAAAGGTTTCTTCATCCTCTTCAGAGAGTTCATTATGATTTAATATGCTTGCTGATAATCCATAATTAACTTTCTCGAGCCCTTCATGAGTCATACCTGCTCCGTTATCCCATACCGAAATAATAATATCAGATTCTTCTTCCCTTGCACTGATCCTTATCTTCTTGTTATCACTTACTATATCATCAAAGCCATGTTTTAATGCATTTTCCACAAATGGCTGCAAAGTGAGTCTGGGAAGCATTGCTATTTTTAGCGAGTCAGGTAATTCATATTCAAATTGAATGGAGCCGCCGTAGCGAAAATCGATAATCTCATCAAACAATTTCAGATAATGAAATTCTTCCTCTAGTGTCACGAACTTAGATGAATTACCCAATGTATACTGTAACATCGCACTCAGGGATTCTGTAACCAATTGGATTTCGCGGACTCCCTTTCGATGTGCAAACCAACTAATTGAATTCAGCGTATTATACAAAAAATGCGGTGTGATCTGAGCTTGTAAAGCTTGCAATTCCGCTTGCTTTTGATATAGCAGCGCTCTCGACTCGTTTAATTTGACTTGATAGACTTGTTGAATCAGGTTTTCTAGTCGGTCTACCATTATATTAAAGCTTTCCGCCAGTTGCCCAATTTCATCCTTTCGTTGAAAGCGGGCTCTGACATTAAATTCTCCCGCCTGAAAGCGCTCCATCAATTGCTGAAGCTTCCATATGGGTCTTACAAATACCTTTCTTAGCGAGAAGGCAACTATACCGATTACTCCAATAATGACGAGCAAGAAAAATATAAAGATATTGCGAATATTTTCTGTTTTTCGTAAAATCCCCTCATAAGGGATCACACCAAATAAAGACCATTGCAGATCAGGAAGTTCGCTTTGTAAATAAAGGAATTGTTCGCCTTCGTAGTTTCTATGAAAAAAGTATTCATCTGGATGCTCCTGCAAAAGCCACAATTGTTCGATATCAGCTCCGGTTTCTTTCTCAGGATGGATAATGACCTTATTATCTTTGTCTAATAATATAATTTTACCTGAATCAAGAAGGTCAACTTTATTGAATTCCAGATTCAAAGTCTTCAAATTCAGATCAACAATTACGACTCCAAGCGGTTTTCCAGATTGCAGGTCTAATACCATCTTACCGAATGAAATAATATCCCTTTTACCATAAGTACGATAAATGGGACTAATTGCTGTAAGGACAGTCCCCTCTTTTAATTCCTGAGTCATAAGTTCGTAATTCTGTGTATCCGATAAATTGTCCGTTGGCATAAATCTCCCCAAGCTATCGAAGCGTTTACCCCTCTCATTAATAATCGTGATTTTGTAAATTTCCGGATTCCCAATCATAAGAAGATGCGTATATTCCGCGAAGAAACGGGATTGAACATAATCATCCCAACCATTATTGCTGGTGTTCTTTAACATATCCTGAATATCAGGATGTATCGATGTTTGAATTAGTATATCATCAATATCCGCTTGTTTTACTTCTAACTGATTCTGCACTTGTCCAATCGTTTTAAGATTCGACTCAACAATTAATTCCAATACAATATTTGAATATAACTTATATCCTATTCCGCTAAGTAATATTAATGGGATAAGGGCTAAGACAACCAATATGAACAATAAACGCAAATACAGTGAAAATCCTTCCCATTTCCAACTCATTGACGACTCACATCTTTTTCTCGGTATTCTTGTGGTGTTTTTCCAGTATACTTCTTGAAGATTTTAGTAAAGTAATTAGCCTTATGATACCCAACTCTACTCGCAACCTCCATGATTTTCATGTTTGGGTTATTTAGTAACTCCTTGGCTTTGTTTATTCTTATCTCATTTAGATAATACGTATAATTTTTTCCGAATTCCTTTTTGAATAGCCGACTTAAATAAGAGACTGTAATACCTGACATGTGAGCCAATTCATTCAGGGAAATATCTTTGTCATAATGATCATTAATCATTTCCTTACATCTGTGAAATACATCTGGACAAGATTGCTCACGAAAGCTTTTTACCGTCATCGCACATTGCACAATATAACGAATTACAAACTCCTCAATCTCCTGAAAGCTATTCTGCGGGACTAACTTTGTCTTTAAATCACTCCATTGTTTATGGAGGAAATCATAAATATTGTCAAAGATAGCCAACCTTTTATTCAAGGCTACTAATGAATCTGCAATGTACGGAATAATTCTTAAAATGTCATCATCTACTTTGACTCGAAAAGCTTCCAATAAATTGCAAATCAACTTTCTAGAGCTCGCTATATTACCCATTTCGACTTGATCAAATAGCTCTGATTCTATACGAACTAAAGATATACTCCACCTCTCCTGATTCACTAGGAGGGAGGAGTATATATTAGTGTCAATATATAGATTTGAAGCGGTTTTTATTAGTATAGATAATAGCTCTTCTTTTTTAAACGGCTTTAACAAATAGTCAACAACCCCAAATTTCATTGCTCTCTGAGCATAATTGAAATCAGTGTATCCGCTTAATATAATTACTTTGATAGCAGGATCCATTTTATAGATGTGTTCTATAAGCTCCAATCCGTCCATTTTGGGCATTCTTATATCTGTGAAGACGATGTGAACCTGTTCTTTATTCAATTGATCCAGTGCTTCCTTACCATTGGTGACACTCCCTATCAGCTCGTATGGGCTCCCTAATTCTCTCATGAATTCTGAGAGACTTTGGTTGACGTTGATTTCATCTTCAACAATCAATAACTTGATTTTCACAACTGTCCCCCCAGCCAATTACCGATAATGATAAGCTCTCTTGTCTAATAAATTAATTATATCAGATTCCTTTTACCTTGAAGCTTTTATAATGAGTATGACTTCCTTGCTTGTTGGAAAAACCGACTTGTCCATGAAGATAAGGGCTTATCTTATCTTCATATTCAATAACCAGATTGTTATCTATAGATATTTGATACTGGTTACCCATAGCAATAATTCTAATTGTATAAACCTGTTCAGGGTGCCAACTGAAATCTACCGATGCCAATTCATTATATCCATTCTCGTTTTTGGAAAGCACTAGCTTATTTCCCGTTGCTAGACCTACTGAATAAGATCTAATTCCACCCTGAACTCTAAAGTTGACATTGTGTGATCCACCGACTTTAGGAATCAAACTGGCCTCGAATATATAATTACTCCATCTTAAATCTCCTGTATAAGCTTCTGCGCTTTCACCATAATAACTACCACTTAATTCTCCATTTTCTAATGTCCATAACCCTCTGAGGTAAGTAAGTTGGCTGACTTCAACATGTAATCCATTCCAACGTTCTAATCTTTCACCAGCAAAGTCAATTTCATAATCTGGTTTTCCGGCGAAATGAAAATCATCGATATAAGCGATAAATGTCGGTAAAGAAAGATGTCTTCGTTCTTCCTGAACTGGTATAAACTCTATTCCTGCTTGTTCAATACAAACCCCTTTCATTGCCGGAATCGTGTATTCAATCAGTTCCCATTTCCCAATATTTAATTTAATTTTTTCTCCGTAATAGATCTTTCCTTCGTTGCGATCGGAAACATACAACCGGGCATGAACATCATTTATTCTACCTTCCGGAGCCATAACCCGGCATTCGATTTTCTGACCAGGATACAAGGTTGGCGAGAAAGATGGATCATATCGACTGTCATTGAAGTCATCAGGGTGGTAATACGTCTTCACAAAAGCCCTATACCCTATGCCCCCGTTAGCATAGTCAAACATTAATTTAAGCGATCGACTTCCGCTATAAGCAGCTTCATCGGTGTTCTCAGCAACAGCCGTGATATTGGTAACATCACTCTCTAATTGAAAAGCATGGGTAGACCCCGGATATTCAAAGTGAAATTTCGCGGATTTTTCCTGTAAAATAGCTGACCAGTCTTCTGGTGGTTCCACATTCGCAATCTTATAACCGAGATTAGCGATATATGAAGCACACCAAGGCAAATCTAGAATGTTTAGTGAACCAATTACACTAGAGCAGCATAGGAAATCATTAATCGGCTTTCGCCATGATATATCAATGTCTTCCAAACCGTTCATTACACCCATAATCGTTCCAACATTAGCTACATTGCAGTCTGTATCCCAACCGCACATATTGCATACATTGATGGCTTTAGCAAAGCTTCCTTCACTATACAGTAGAGACAGGACAATCACCGCTGAGTTGGGTATAATATGGCAGTTTCCAGGATAACGATCGTAACCATAATTGTCGAATACATATTGAAAACAATCTCTCCAATTATTCGGATTTTCTTTACGAAACCTTAGAAGATCACGGGTCATGGTTGCGTATTCACAGTTATCGGGGATGACAGATAAACCAGATTCAATGATGCCTTCGATGGATTTCATGTCAAAAGCGGACGCGATACATGCGGCAATAAACATGCCCCCATACTTTCCATTACCATCATGTGATACACTGGCCATTTTTTCGGCATATTCTGCAGCGAGATCGGGTTGACCTGGAGCAATCAATCCCCAAACATCAATAAATATTTGACCTCCGATTTGTTCGGCCATCGTATGGCCATTCTGTTCAATTGAACCGGACCTGGGGGCCATAATACCATTTTTCAAATTCATATAAGCAGTATGCTCACTCGATTTGCCGTACCCCCCCCACCAATAAAACCCATGTCCATCAGGAGCATAATTTAACCATGTCAAACCCATTTCTTCTGGGGTAATCTTACGGTTACATGTATAATCTTCAAGTGCTCGAAGAAAGAACATGGGACCATTCGTATCATCATCCGCAGCAAAATTCTTAAATTCATGTAAATAGCCAGTAATTTCGCCAAAAGCCTTATTAATGCGATCATATGTCCAACCCTCAATATTACCTCCGTGTCGCACACCAATAACTTTGCCTAACCATCCTGCATATACACGTTCAACATAATCTGTGGGCATTTTAATTGTTACAGACATTGATAAGACCTCCTAAAAGTTTTTGATGGATACGCAATAGTCAATAAACACTTAGTAAGCATAAACCGAGTTTTTAACCTTTCAAACTTCCTTCTGTCAAACCTTCAATAAATCGACGTTGAAGAAATACATATAATATAATTATAGGGAATATCGTGATAATACCGGCTGCTGAAATCATTGTCCAATCATTACTGAAACGTCCAGTGAATACCAAATACCTTGTAGAAACTGTCTTAAGCTCATTACTTTGCAAGAAAGCATTGGCAAAGAAAAATTCATTCCAGGTCCAAAGTCCAATTAGTAGAGATACCGTCAAGAAAGCGGGCTGCGCCAAGGGGAAAATCATTTTGGAAATCACCTGTAATTCGTTGCAACCATCCACTCTAGCACTATCCAACAATTCATTGGGAATCCCCACGAAGAAGGATCTTAATAAAAAAATGTTAAACGGCAGGAAAATTGCCGAATAGATTAGAATAATTCCATGCAAGGTATCCATCAGATTCAAGTGCTTCCAAATGAAAAACAAAGGGACTAAAAAGAGTCCAGTGGGAATTGCCAGCGTAAAAAGAAGCATTCCCATAATCAATTTTGATCCTTTAAACTCTAATTTGGATAACGCATAAGCAGCCAGTCCTGCACAAATACATACAATAATAATACAGGCTGCACCTACTATAAAACTATTGATAAAAGCCTGGCCATATTCACCTTTATTCCATGCTTCTATCAGATTTCCATAAGCAAGACGACTAGGAAATCCCAAAGGATTGCTCATAAATTCATCCCTCGGCTTAAATCCATTATTAAATAACAAAAGTAAAGGACCTATGGCGAAGAACAATCCTATGATTAATGGAATATGTCTCCAGTCAAATCTCCTAGACATTAGACATCCCACCCTTTCTTCTTCACAACACCAAATCCCATAATGACAATCAAGCTAAATATTCCCATTGTCAGTGCAATCGCACTAGCGTAACCTGGATCCTGGGAATAAATCGCCAGTTTATACATGTAAGTGGCAATGAGCTCAGTTGCATTACCTGGCCCTCCTTGGGTCATCACAAACACATAATCGAAGGCAGCAAAAGACCAAATCATCAGCAACATATAAACCAGTACAATAGTCGGTCGTAGCTGTGGCAGGATAATATGCCAAAACACACGAACTTTGTTTGCACCGTCAACAGTAGCCGCTTCCTCCAGACTACGGTCTAACTGCTGTAATGCCACCAAAAAAATGACAACGAGAAATCCCCAAAAATGCCAAGTATCTGCCAAAGCAACTGAGAACAGAGCTAATTTGATATCTCCCAGCCAAAACTTCGCTAACGCATTCATGCCTAATTTTTCAAAGAGCGTATTAATCCCGAAGTATGGGTTATAAATCCCTAACCATATTTTTGCAGTAACCACCGTAGAAACAATGTAGGGTAAGAACAGCAATGTCCTGTACACCATCTGGCCACGTCCTATACGACTGACCCACATGGCTGCAGATAAACCCATTACTACGGGAATCGTTAAGAAGAATATTGTCCATTTCAGATTGTTCATCAAGGCGGCATAAAAGGTTTTATCTTGAATCAATTCGATAAAATTATCGATACCTATAAAGTCTGGAGATCTTATTCCATCCCAATTCGTCATAGATAACAATAGTGTACCTATCAGCGGACCGCTGACTACCAATAGCAATAACAACAAGGTAGGGGATAATAGCAACCATGGGAGGATGACTTTTTTCCAGTCCTTACGTTTGTGACTGATTCTAATTTGTGATGGAGATTTTATCAATTCCATATGGTAGTGGTCCTCTCCTTTCCTGCAAGTAAGGGTGAGACATAGAGCTCACCCCTTACAGTCCTCATCAATCTGAGAATTTGAAAAGCATCCCTTCCTCAGCATCTTCATCTGCCCGCTTCTGAGCTTCTAGCAAATAATCGTCAATAGACAATTGCCCCAAAAAGACTGCATCAATATGATCCCACAAATATTGCTGCGCCCGTGGCGGCCAATAAGTCCAAGAAGCATAACCGGAATTTCCAGCGATAAACGCTTGATTTAATTCCTCGTAAACATCCATAACCAGTGGGTTTAATACTTCCACTTCTTCGATATTCAAACCGTTCACAGGTAAGAATGATCCACGTCCCAATTCAGATTCCGCACGTTTAGTACCATAATAGAAGTCCAAAAAGGCCGCGGTCTCGTCCGGATACTTAGATTTGGAATTGATTCCGATTGCCTCACCAAGTGCCATCGGAAGAGTAGGCTCCACTCCCTCACGCCAACTTGGCATGACGAAGAAATCCATTTCAAACGGAGGAGGATTGGTTACAATTCTATCCAAGGTCCAAGTTCCTTCCATTTTCATGGCAGCTTGCTTGTTATCAAATACAAACCATGCATCGTCAAGCGATATTGCATGAGACTGTTTATTATTGATATATCCTTTTTGCCAAATGTCAACCCAAGTCTGAGTTGCTTCCTTAATAAGATCACTAGTCCAAGGTACCTCATTTTTTAATACTTTTTTAAATTCATCGGCACCCAGATAGGAGTTATACACCACTGAGAGCCACCATTCATTGGATGGACGGAAATCAGTTGTACCGAAGGCAAAGGGCATAATCCCAGAATCTTGAATTTTCTTACTTAATGATAATAATTCATCAAAGGTCCTCGGTTCTACCCATCCGTTTTCCTCAAACATATCCTTGTTGTACCATACGACTAAGGACTCATATGAACCTGGCAAACCATATAATTGATCTTTATAAAAGCCAGTTTCGTAAGCCCAATCATAGAATACATCTTTCCAACCATACAGCTCCGAATAATTATCTAACGGGAGTAGATAGCCTGCGGATGCAAACTGTAGCAAGGTTGTAGGACCATCAACAATAATAATATCTGGGCCAACCCCAGCAGCTAACTGTTGCCGAGTAAGCATATCTGGATCTTGGTTTTCGATTATCTTTAATCTGACATGCGGATTTGCCTTTTCAAAAGGTTCAACGATTAGTTCTTGACGAATTCTCTCCTGCTCCTCATTGTCAGGCGGTCTAGTCATCCAAGTGAGTTCAACCAATTCCGTAGGTTTATCCACTTTCGGTTCAGGCTTGTCCGTCTCCTTGTTCACATTAGAATCATTTGTTACTGCTTCTGGAGAATTCGAACAAGCAGCTAGCAAAATACTAAAAGTCAATATGAATATTAGTGCGACAATAGCTTTTTTTTGCAATATAAACATCCTCCTTTTTTAATTATAAAGCGCTTTCACCTATAATTATCTTCTTTTGATGATAAGGCGTATAGTACACAAATTTGCACATTTCCATGCACTAATTTGTTCGTCAGTGAAAAATCTTTAACAGAGTACACTCATATTGCAAAAAAAATCCCCACACACCATATAAAGGTGGTGGGGAAAAGGGAGGGGAAGTAAGCCTCTACTTCTTTGCTGCTTTAAAAGCTTCCACGTACTGAGCAGACTTTCTTGCGATATGCGTATAGTCGCCCGTCTTAACCGCTTCTGCTGTTAGATCTGAACCAATGCCGACTGCTACTGCTCCAGCCTTCACCCATTCGCCAAGATTCTCCAGATTCACACCACCGGTTGGCATGATGTTCGCCTGCGGCATAGGGCCTTTGATCGCCTTGATCATTGCTGGAGAATACAGGTTGCCTGGGAATAGCTTCACGACATCCACACCAAGCTCCAATGCCTCTTGAATTTCAGCAATGGTCATACAGCCCGGCATAATCGGCACACGATATCGATTGCATAATACAACGGTCGCTGGGTTAAGTGAAGGTCCGACGACGAATTCCGCTCCGCTGAGAATAGCCATTCTGGCCGTCTCTGGATCGAGCACCGTACCCACACCGATGATTGCGTAATTCTCAGGATCACTGGTTGTGCTAGAATACCTTGCAGCTAATTGTTCTATAGCTCTTAATGCATAAGGTACAGTCATTGTAATTTCAATAACCTTAATTCCACCCGCGATGGCTTGCTCGGCCATCCGTACAACATCCTCTGAAGTATCCGCACGTAGAACGGCGACAACACCTTCATTAGCGATTTGTTGAAGCAGCTTTATTTTTCTCATCGTATTACATTAACCTCCCGCGTGTTGTAATTATCGTTCCACATGTGTCTTATTGCCGAGTGTAGCATCAACCTGAGCCCAGGTAGGGAGTGCTTCCCAATCGCCTTCGAGCTGAACGACCATGGAACCGACTAAGTTACCTAGCTTAACCGCACCTTTATGACTATAACCCTTGAGTAGTCCTACTAAATATCCGGCGCAGAAGCCATCTCCAGCACCAACTGTGTCTACTACCTTGTCCACCTTGAAGTAAGGAACTGCACTTAGCGAGCCTTTCTCCAAAATCATTGTCTCATCGTCTCCACCTTTAATAATCGACACGGCTTGTAGGTCTTTCAGCTTGTCTAATATGGTATCTAGATCGTCTGTTGCGTACAACAGCTTCAATTCATCTAGTCCTGGGAGAAAATAATCCGCCTGCTCTGCCAGCTCTAGCAGCACAGGTCGAGCCTCCTCGATGCTCCACAATTTCAAGCGTAAATTCGGATCAAAGCTCACCTTAACCCCGTGCTTGCGGGCTAATCTTACTGCTTCACGCACGGTTTGTGCACAGTTCTCACTAAGAGCAGGAGTAATGCCCGTTATATGTAAAATTTTGGCTTGACTAATATACTCTTCATCTAGGTGCTCTGGCTGCATAAGGCTTGCCGCAGAATGCTTGCGATGGTAATAGACGGAAACCCTGCCGGCGACATCTTGACGTGACATTAAACCAGTTCCAGCTTCGTCAGTTAATACTGCTCCGCTAGTATCCACACCTTCACCACGTATGGACTTCACAATGTATTGACCATATGGATCATTGCCCAAACGACCGAACCAGCCAACCTGATGTCCAAGTCTTGCTATACCAATAGCCAGATTACTCTCTGCGCCACCGAATGATTTATTCAGTCCACCGCTGTATTCGAGCCCTCTACTACCTTGCGGAGTGAATAGCGCCATACTCTCTCCGAATGTGATAATATCCGGTGTTTGACCTAGTTTACTGCTCTGTGAATGGCTACTCAATGTTAACAGCTCCTTCGTCTTTATGGTCTATTGCTGATTATACCATAACCTAAATGATACGTTGCCTGAATACTTGAACCTATTGAATAATGGTCCTGATAGTACTGTTCCATTGCTTTGAGCAGAGTCCGACCAGCTAGTCCGTTACTCCGTCCACTGGATTGTGTAGCATTACTAGCACCTATTCGTTGTACAGTATGCAGAAAGCTTGATGTTGTCGGATAGTGCTCAATATGAAGCTCCTCTGACCATTGTAGGGCTTTTCCACTATGAATGAATACGTTTCGCCATTGCTCCGCAGCGAAGAATTCCTGTCCATGTTGGATCGCCTCGATGTTGAGCGCTTTCTCTGCCGCCCTGAAGGATACCTTAAGCTCCTCAAAGGTTCGTTCAGCGAAGGTAGAGAACAGAAAGCTACCTTCGGGCTTTAGACAATGAAGACATGCTAGTGCCGTCAGCTCAGGCTCATTAAACCATTGGAACGTTGCGCTGGATACGATTAAGTCGAATGAACGAGGTCGTTCCTCCGCTAGCCTCGGCATGATGGATTCCGCATCACCCTCCATATATGAGGTTAGAGGCATTCCTGCTGCCTGCTCATTCAGCTTCTTCTTGGTTTCTGTAAGCATGGCTGGAGCTAGGTCAATAACCATAAGCTCCGCCTCCGGATACCGTCTACGCAATTCCAGGGTGAGAATTCCCGTACCACAGCCAATCTCAAGAATGGATTGAACGTTCAGCTTTGGAGGAATATGATCTAGCAGCCATTGTGCCATTCGACGTTGAATATGCGCATATTGGTCGTATTCAAAGGCATGGCGATCGAAGCGCTGACGGATAAGTTTTTTGTCCATGTGCTGTTGTTTCATTGTAAAAAACCCCTCAGCTGTTCGTAGAAAAGCTTACTGTGCGAGAGGAAGGGAAGGTGTCCTGCTGCCTCAATCCTAGTCATGTTAATTGGAGGTGTCATTAAAGGTACCGCACCACTTGGACATATGACATCAATCATTCCGTGTATCCATAACAAATTAGGGATTGAAGCGGAACGAGCATCCCAGCTCGCACGCAAATCCGTTTCCATCAGATAGGTTAAACCCGCTTCTAACCCTTCCGACGAGAAATCGGTGTCTAGTTGATGAATATGGTTCGTCCAATCGGTCCCCTGCTCATTAGATGTGATCATGGAGCTTCTGAATTGCTGTAAAACCTCCTGGCGATCGGTTACTAATTTGCTTCGCATACGAGCTACAATTTTCTGTGGCCAGCCTAACGACCGATCTGAATCAGTGAATTTCAATGTCCCACTAACGATGACTGTAGACATGATTCTGATCGGAAGCTTGGCTTTCGAGTTCGTTATAGTGGCATGACTAGTATCATGATTTATGTTAGCAGCCATAACTGCTTCAAGCGTCAGCATCGCGCCTAACGACCAGCCTACCAAGACATATTGGTTTGTAGTGAGCTGATTCTCATGCTGATGCAAAGAGAGTTGGTTTCGAACCATGTTCTCAAAATCCGCAGAAGTCTCACAATTTGAATAATTGATATAGATATGTTGATATCCCGGAAGCTCTTGCTCGATATGCACGACCGAACCATCATGCCCCCATACTCTTGGCGAGGTACCCCAGCCGTGAATCCATAGAATTGTTGTAGTCACCGTCATATGATTCCTTGCTCTTGACCTAATCTTGTAATGATGGCAATCGCCTGCTGCAAATCCTCCATCCGATGGGTAGCCATTAAAGAGAATCGTATACGCGCGGTACCTTCTGGCACAGTGGGCGGTCGGATTGCTACTGCAGCAATGCCTTCCTCGCCCAATCGAGCGCTGAACTTCAAGGCTGTCGCATTATCCCCGATAATGATCGGGATAATCTGACACTCACTCCCGCAGGTATTAAACCCAGCTGTATGGAGCTTCTCCCTAAACCAGCTAGCACGCTCCAATAAATCATTGCGTCGCCAGCCTTCCTTCATCGCCGTCTGCCAATTGTGATAAACCGCCGATACCACGTTAGGTGGTAAAGCGGTTGTGAATATGAAGCCTCTAATTCGGTTAATGAGATATGATTTTAATACAGTGTCTCCTGCGATATAGGCTCCGTAACATCCATAGGCTTTACTAAAGGTTCCCATGTGAATGTCCACACGCTCTGTAAGACCGAGTGCATGAACTAGCCCCTCACCTTTATCTCCGTAGACACCACCGCTATGCGCTTCATCCACCATGAGATAGGCATTATATCTTTCTTTTAGCTCAGCAATTTGCCGTAACGGGGCCAAGGTCCCATCCATGCTGAACACCGCATCGGTGACGATCAGCTTACGTCGTTTGGGATCCGATTTCTGCAGTAGCTGTTCAAGATGGTTCATATCTCTATGTCGATAACGCACATGCTCTGCTCGACTTAATACAATCCCATCTGTGATACTAGCATGATTCAGTTTATCGCTGAACACGATATCGTCACGACCACATATCGCTTGAATCGTCCCTACATTAGCCATATATCCATTGCTGATCATGAGGCATGCTTCTGTATGCTTGAACGCTGCAAAGTCGGTCTCCAGCTTCGTGAATATCGGGTCATTACCGACAACTAGTCGTGAGGCAGTAGACCCGATACGATGGGGAGAAGCTTCTATACTTAGTTGCTGATCCAACCCTAGGTAATGATTGGAGGACAAATTGAGAAGATGCTTACCACTACGGATGATCCAGCCTGGCTCTTGACTTGGACTGCATTCCTGAAGCTCACGGTATTGAGACTGAAGGCTCAGCTGTTCAAGCTCCTTGTACATCCAGTCCCAACGTTCTATACGATTGCCGTTCAACTTTACAATGCACATAGCTCGATCTCGAAGCCTAGATCCTCTATCATTTGATGGTCAGCTGTTGCTTCTTGACCCTCCGTTGTCAGATAGTCGCCCACGAACACCGAGTTTGCCGCATACAGACTTAACGGCTGTAACGAACGCAAATTGATTTCACGACCTCCGGAGACGCGAATTTCCTTGGTCGGGCAGATAAAGCGGAACAATGCCAAAACCTTTAAGCAATGAAGTGGCCTCTGAAGCTTATTGTTCTCGAGTGGTGTACCTTTAATTGGATTCAGGAAGTTGACTGGAATGGAATCAGCATCGAGCTCACGCAACGCGTATCCAATTTCCACAAGCTCACGATTGGTCTCGCCCATACCCACAATACAACCCGAGCAAGGTGACATACCTGATAGCTTTACTTGCTCAACCGTATTCACACGATCATCGTAAGTGTGTGTCGTTGTTATTTGACCAAAATTTTGTTTGCTCGTATTCAGGTTATGATTATAACGATCAACACCAGCTTCCTTCAGACTGTTCGCTTGCTCCTGTGAGAGAACCCCTAAGCATGCACAGATCTTCATGGGCATGGTTGATTTGATTTCTTTGACCGCCGCAATTACTTGATCTAGCTCTCGTCCTGTAGGTCCTCGTCCACTAGCCACGATACAGTATGTACCTGCTTGCAATTCCATCGCTTTGCGCGCGCCATCGACTAGCACATCTTTCTCTAACAGCGGATACTTGTCAACGGGTGCTTTAGAGATAATGGATTGCGAGCAATAACCGCAGTCCTCCGGACATAGTCCACTCTTAGCATTAATGATTAAATTCAATTTTACTTTCTTGCCATAATAGTGCTTTCTTACCTTGAATGCAGCATTCATAATCGACAATACTTCATCATCGTCTGCTTCTATTACAGATAGAGCTTCCTCCATCGTTATTAATTCACCTTGAATCGCTTTATCCGCGAGTGCATTCCAATCTGGCGTAACCTGTTGAACGTTTGAATGAGCTGCTGTTGTTGAAGATGGCATGGATAATTCCTCCTGATAATGATTGATGCCTATTAGGCTAGGCATACGTCCGATTCATAAATTGACTGCAGTGAGTGGCAATCAGGGTGATTTCACCCTTATTCGCGCTACTCGGTCTGTTTCCTGACACTCTTAAAGTGATTTTCACTCTATTCGGGTAAGATCCGTGGAATATCCACAGAAGAAGAAACAATCTTACTCCACTTCTCTCGCCATAATATCCACTCTTCCTCAGTAGAAGCTGTACAAGGAAACCAAGGCAGCGTCCCAATGACGGGTATTCCCCCATAATGTTCGATCATCTGCACATTCTCCGCTAACGCCGGATCTTCTAATGATAGATAACCATTTAGTATAATACCAGCGATTTGAAGTCCATGTTGCTTCGCGTAAGAGATACTGAGGAGTGTATGATTGACAGTCCCAAGCGTCGGGCGCGCTACTAGAAGTATACGCAGTCCAAGATCAACTGTTAGGTTGACGATAAGCTTGTTATCTGTTAACGGGACAGCAAGACCACCTGCCCCTTCAACTAGGAGAATTCTCGCCTCTTTCTTCCTTCGTTGTCCCTCTAAGACAAGAGCTTGATAGTCAATAGACTGACTAGCTCGCTCCGCCGCCATCCAAGGCGCAAGTGGGTCAGGTAGTGTGATGGAGACAATATCTTCCTCCCTCTGATCAGTGCCACTGCCATACTTCAGCCGGTAGCTGTCTGCATCCGTTGATCCAAGAGTTGTACCGGTTTGAATCGGCTTCCAGAGGCTATAGCTCCCCCTTAAAGACGCAGCAATACCCGCAGTTACCTGGGTCTTGCCAACGCCGGTATCCGTACCTGTAATGAAAAGTATAGTTGTCACCACGCTAACCCAAGATTTGATTGTTAACCTAGCCAGCTAATTCTGGTTAACAATTCATTATAGTCATTGTATATGAGTATTCGCTCAGGAGCAATATCCATGAGGTACTGTAGAGCGGAAAATCCGCCTTAGAGAGGTAACTTGGAGCCATATGCCCGCAGTAAAGCGGAAATTGATACTGCCGATTAATTATAAAACAAGCATATTCATGCAGTCTTATGTATACACACAGCACTTTATCTATCATTATAATTTCCTTTTGATCTTTATCCCGCTACCTCAGTACTATTTACTAGTTTCAGATTGCGCTATAGTTCGTTCTATTTTCTTGTGTATTTTCTGATCTTCTCCTGATTTTCTTCTGATTTTTTCTGGTTTTTTTCTGGTTTTTTTCTGGTTTTTTTCTGGTTTTGAACTTGAAATCGGAATGAATTACTGTTAAAATATAGGAACAAACGTTCTAAAAGTATCGTTCTGAAAGTATCGTTCTGAAAGTATACTCTACGTTTGATCAAGGGGTGGGGTTACGGATGGTAGAAAGTATATTAGAACGGTTACCCAATCTTATACGTGCGCATTCACCGAAGGACACCGCCATAGATGCCGTTGCACTGGCAGCGTTTCAAGCTCGGTTTCACTCTGAGGAAGCCTGTGCGGATTATCTCATTGCCCAGAAGTGGCCCAATGGGTTTATTTGCTCCCGTTGCTCGCATACCACGGCATCCCGTATTAATACCCGTCGATTGCCGCTCCTTGAATGCGGGCATTGCCATTACCAAGCTTCTCCT
>Ga0073929_1000514_pt1 | contig 52280 bp, 42 predicted proteins | sample DewCreD2012metaG_3_FD_76966 | JGI IMG/M metagenome (GOLD analysis project Ga0073929, IMG submission 76966) | Hot spring sediment bacterial and archeal communities from British Columbia, Canada, to study Microbial Dark Matter (Phase II) - Dewar... ... | reverse complement strand
TATCGGACAATGAAATCAAATAAAGGATCAAACACTCCAGCTTCGATTAATTCTCCTAATCACCTAGTGCAGTATTCATCTTGCACAGGTTTTTTTGTGCTTCTAATGATTGTTTATCAGACGATTTAATGATTATCCAGTGTCTATCTAATGATTATAGACGGCTCGAGGCTATGTTTGAAGCGGGTATGTCGGTTTATAATCATGGCGAAATTTTGTCTCTCTAATGATTCTTTTCTGTTATTCCGACAGTTGGTAAAGTTTGAAGTAAGCAGACCGATTCACCAACAATGACTTATACAAGGGAAGGTGGAAGACTTGCGTGTCGCATTGGGAATAAAGGGTTTTAAATTTCCAAGCCTACATCATAGAAGTCCTTTAACAAAACGCTTAGTTAGAAACCGATGGTTATACTTTATGATATTACCGGGTGTTCTGTATTTTATCATTTTTAAATATTTGCCAATGTGGGGCATTATCATTGCCTTTCAAGATTACTCGCCCTTTTCAGGATTATTAGGAAGCGAATGGGTGGGATTGAAGCACTTCATTAATTTTTTCGGTGATCCCATGTTTTTTATATTACTAAAAAATACGTTCATCCTAGCGATCTATAATATGTTCTTCTTCTTCCCGCTTCCTATCATTATTGCACTGATGTTAAATGAGATTCACTTTACGGCCTTTAAACGAAGTGTTCAAACGTTAATTTACATTCCTCACTTCTTCTCATGGGTAGTTATTGTTGGTATTTCTTATATTTTCTTCACTACGCAGGACGGGGTTGTCAATAACATCATCGTATCTATGGGAGGAACTGAACAAAACTTCCTGCTCAGTAACGAATGGTTTCGAACGTTCATTATGGCAGAGGTGATCTGGAAGGAAACCGGCTGGGGAACGATCCTATTCTTGGCAGCGCTCTCATCGGTTGATCCTCAGCAATATGAAGCCGCTCGTATAGATGGTGCGAATCGGTGGCAGCAGCTTATGCATGTTACCTTACCAGCAATCAAGAGTGTCATCGTGGTGCTGTTAATCTTGCGATTAGGTAACTTCCTGGATATGGGCTTTGAACAAATTTTCCTCATGCTAAATGCAATGAATCGCGACGTAGGTGAGGTATTCGATACCTATGTGTATATGAAAGGTATTCAAGAAGGGCAATTTAGCTTCTCTACTGCGGTTAATTTATTCAAATCGGTCATTGGTATCATCATGGTCGTTGGATCCAATTATCTAGCCAAGAAGGCTGGAGAGGAAGGCATTTATTAATGACTTTATAAGAAATGGAGATGAATGCTTATGCGCCATAGGGAATCCTTCGGGAGTAAATTATTTGATGTCATAAACTATGGTTTATTAGCTTTATTCGCAATATCAACGCTTGTTCCATTCATCTATATTATAGCGGGCTCTTTCACATCACCTGCAGAGATGCTTGCTAAGAAATTCGTGTTATTCCCAACACAATGGTCACTTGAAGGCTATCGCTACATTTTCTCTTCCGATGTGATTCTCAAAAGTATGATGATTACGATTTTCATCACTGTTGTTGGGACTTTGATTAACCTGATGTTCACTTGTTTGATGGCTTATCCATTATCCAGAAGAGATCTGGATGGTCGCAAGGTGATTATGCTTATGGTCATTTTCTCCATGCTTTTCAGTGGGGGGATGATTCCTACCTTTCTCGTAGTAAAAGCCTTCGGTATGCTGAACACCTTGTGGTCTGTGATGATTCCCATTGCGATCAGCGCCTTTAATTTAATTGTATTGAGAAGCTTCTTTATGAATTTGCCGGAAGGCTTGGAGGAGGCAGCGAAGATCGACGGATGTAATGATTTGAAGATTCTATATAAAATCGTAATACCTCTATCGCTTCCGGCTATTGCAACCTTCGGCTTGTTCTATGCGGTACAGCATTGGAATTCTTACTTCACAGCTGTTCTATACATCAATGATGCTACGATGTGGCCTGTCCAAGTTTGGCTGAGGCAAATCGTTATCCTGTCCCAGGGTGGGCTTGGCGATTCAACCGCCTTCGAGGACAACTATGTCGTTCCACCAGCACAAATCATCAAGATGGCAGTTATCGTTATTTCAACAGTTCCTATTCTATGTGTTTATCCGTTTCTTCAGAAGCACTTTGCCAAGGGAGCGCTTATTGGTTCTATGAAAGGTTAACTTTACTGAATAGGAGGAGGGGAAACTATGATTACTGATTACCTGAGGGGGCGCTCGCCTCCCATTACAAGCTCTTCTTGTTGTAGTGATGAACAGTAGGGAGAATTGTATGACAGTACGATCACCATATTCTAAGGGGGATAAGATGTATGTTAGGTAAAAGCATAGTTGCAAGGTTCGTGCTCTTATTGTGCATTACCGCTCTTGTATTAGTTGGTTGTAGCAATAATGCCGGGAACTCAGCAGTGAAGGCACCATCGAAATCATCAACAGATACACCTGCAACAAAGGAAGATACTGCACCCTTTAAGATTTCCTTTATGAGTCAATCCATATTGGCTGAGCCTCCGAAGGAGAAGGATCCGATCATTATGGCGATCGAGAAGCACACGAACACAGATCTGGATATTCAATGGATTCCTGATTCTTCATTTAAAGAAAAAGTAAATGCGTCGATCGCATCAGGAGATCTTCCCATGGTTCTTCAGGTGAATGACAAACCGGAACTTATTGTTAGTGCCGCTAGAGAAGGGCAATTCTGGGAAGTAGGCCCTTATCTTAAGGATTATCCAAATCTTGAGAAGGCAATGAATCCTAATGTTATAAAGAGCTTATTAATCGATGGAAAGCTGTATTCGCTACTTCGTAGTCGATCCCTAGTTGGAGATGGTCTGATCTGGAGACAGGATTGGATGGACAATTTAGGGATTAAGACGCCAACCACGATGGATGAGGTTTATGAGATGGTGAAAGCCTTTACATTTGACGATCCAGATGGGAATGGTAAGGATGATACCATTGGCATGACGGAAGAGAAAAGCATTCGTGGCTACAAGTTTGTTATGGCCCAGATGGGTGGGGCCAACCAATGGGAGGATATAGATGGTAAATTAGTGCCTGCTGAATTCAGTCAAGCACATATAGACACCTTGAATTGGTATAAACGTATGTTCGATGAAGGTTTATTGAATAAGGATTTTGCAGTCACAGAACGAACTCAGAATATCGACTTTATTAATAAAGGCTTGTATGGCTTCCGTATGGGAGACAATGATTTTATCGTAAGGCACACAGAATTATTCAAGATTACTCCTTCCGCTGTTCTAGCAACAACTAGTAAAATTGATGGAGTGAACGGCAATAAAGTATTGATGGATAATGGATTTTCAGGACACTTTATGATTCCCAAGCAATCGGTAAAGACGGAAGAGGATCTCAAGAAGATATTGGCCTACTTTGATAAGCTCTCTGAGCCTGCAGGCCAAGACATCTTCCAATGGGGAGTAGAAGGACTCCATTATGATTTAGTTGATGGTAAGCCTAAACGTACGGATGCCCAATCTGACAAATATTCGAAAGAAGTTATCGCGATTCAACAAGCTCTTCAGGTATCGGATGGTTCTCTAGCTATGGATGGAGAATTGGACGAGAATGTTAAGAAATATAAGGATGCTAAGGCAGAGATGTCAGACAACTTAGTTCTCAATCCAGCAGCATCATATATCTCGGATACATTTGTACTGAATAGCTCCGAACTGAAGAAAATCATTCTAGATGGAAACGTGAAGTACATCATGGGCAAGATTGGCGATTATCAACCTATTCTAGATAGCTGGTTAGCGGCTGGCGGAGATAAGGTTATCGAAGAAATGAATGAAGCTTACAAGAATGATCCTGCTCGCAAATAGATTATATAAAATGCTAAACCGGTATTCACATACCGGTTTAGCAAATTTAACGAAGGAGTCTTCTACTGATGATTATAACGAACATTATATGTTATTCAGATTCGAAGAGTAGGATGTTATACGTGAAAGTAGAGACAGATGAAGGCGTATCTGGCTTCGGAGAATGTAGCCCGATTCAGGTTGAGGCTATGCTGCAGATTATTCATCAGTCGATTAAACCACAGGTTATTGGTCTTAATCCGTTTGATACTGAGCTTATTGAAGAGCGGGTTATCAGGAAGCTATACAAAATGTCTGGGCAATTGCTTGCTGCGGCTTTTAGTGGAGTGGAAATTGCACTATGGGATATAAAGGCCAAATTTCTAGGTCAGCCCCTTTATAATTTATTAGGCGGTAAATATCGCGAAACGATTCCATTGTATGGTTCAAGCATGAGCCGGGATCTTACACTAGAGCAAGAAGTGGAGAAATTAAGGGAAGGCATTGATAAGTACCATTTTCAAGCAGTGAAGATTAAGGTAGGACCGAGGTTTGGTACAGGTCTTCCTGTTGATCTAGATTATGATGCGCTTAAAGTGAGAACAGTGAGAGAAGCTATCGGAGATTCCTGTCGACTCATGATTGATGGGAACAGCTCGTATTCGTATATTCAGGCTGTTCAGCTGTTCGACAAAATTAAACAATATGACATTCATCATTACGAAGAGCCGTGTCCATATTACGATATTGAAGCCTATGTTAAATTGACCGAGACGCTTCCTGTCCCAATTCACGTAGGGGAGCAAGATTGGAATATATTTACGTTCCGTGATTATATTGCTCGGGGTGCTTGCCATCTCTATGCCGCTGATCCGATCAAATGTGGTGGAATTGCTAGCGCCAAGCGGGCAGCAACCTTATGTAAGGCTTTCAATATCGGTTATGTTCCACATAATACAACGCGTGGAGTAGGATTCGCCGCCGCACTACATCTGGCTGCAAGCACACCTGAATGCTCGGGTTATTATGAGTATTCGATAGAGAAGGGCAATTTCCGCGAGCAATTTCTGCAGGATAGCTTCGAGGTGGAGATTGGTTTTATCAAGGTCCCTAATGGGATTGGTCTAGGAATTGAATTAGATGAAGAAAAAATGAAGCGTATGCTGAATGTTCTATAAAAGAGGAGGAATGCAGGTTGATGAATTTATCGATAGCACAGATCACAGCCTTGGATGATTGCTTGTATCTCATGGAACATTCGGAAGATACCTGTGAAGCATTCAAGAATGCGATAGTAAAAGCAAGAACCTTTGCTTTGATGGCGGGTACAGTGGGATTGAACGAGAAGCTTAACGATGATCTGCTCAATCATTGCCGTTCCGCCTGGAATCAGACATTAGACGATGAGTCCATGGATAGGCTGAAGGAAAAGCTAGCGCTGGCAATTGGTTCCATTGGCTTGTATGGATTGAATGAATATGAAGGGTTTGATGCAGGTGTTGAAGATTCTCTTAACCAAGACGCTTATATATTCCGTGTATATTATATGGTAAATGAAAGCTCTGTGCCAAAGGCACGAACGGTTCGTGATATAATGACAGCGATGAAGCAGCGTAATATGATCGAATTGCACACCTTTGTTCCGTACATGCCAGCCATTGATCAATGGTTTGAAGACATGAATGAATGGGATGAGCATGTGGAAGCGGATGTAGCAGCCTTTGCCAATGCGGCAACAGATTCGAGTAAGCTTGATAAGTATGTGAAGGAGCATCAATTTTATACCCCAGATGAAGAGATACTCCAATTGCTGGTTAGTCTGCGAAGAGGGGAACAGATCACAGGAGACGCTTTACATTCAGCGCTGCAACGAGAAGGCAAGAGTGGTTATGCTAAGGCCATATTAAGTGGATTTAAGCAATTGCGAGCTGCAAATTTATCATTTATGGGTACGGCCATATAATATAATTGGGAAGATAGAAGGGAGCGGTTACAGGATGTCAGAGAATATTACTCATATAGCTGCAACAGAGGATTGCTTTCACTTCGTAGGTATTCTAGATAAGTTCAGTCCGGAGTTTAAGCAGGTAACCCAGAATTATGTTAGGCTCTCTAGACTTACGAGCGTAACTCGGGGTGGTGACCGATTCTCAGTCACGCTTCTGGATCAGATTCGCGCAGAATTCCGCAAAGGAAATTTCGATGAATTCCAACAAAGAAAGCTAGCATTTGCCCTAGGGTGGATATGTCACCGTGCAGCGGATCGTTGCATGAAGCCGGTATTCGGCTCATTCGATTCTAAGACGCTCCGAAGCGCTGTAGGGATTGACTATACGGCTTCGGATTGTAGTATATATAATGATGCTACTATCTACAAACTTTATCATGCTAATAATAATGAGGGGCCTTATCCGAAAGCAACCTTCGAGGAGCTCATGGAAAGCCTGCCGGAGCATGAGGATGTTGATATCCTTGGAGTGAGAGCGTTATCCCGTGTGTTGATCCAAAATTCATTACTCGCTATGCAGGAGGTTGCTGTTGAAGATGGTGAGTTTGACGCATGGTTGAAGCAAATTAATGTGAAGCGACAACGGTTCACCCTGGAAGTCGAGCGGTACTATGGAGCTATATTCAATCCGAATCCGGAAAAATATAATAAGTTTATTGTAGAAGCTAATTTCTACGATGGGAGTGAGCCCATATTGCAAATGGCGATGAAAATGCGTACGGGCGATAAAGTATCATCAAATTTACTACAGGATGCGATATTAACTAAACCGGAAAGCAGCTATGCTCATATTCTTAACACGGCTAGTCGTTACCTTGAAGTAGCTAATGAATTTTTCACTGGTGATATGGGAGTCGATGAATTGAGGGATCGGCTGGATATTGGTAAAATGGGTCGTGATGGAATACCCGCTTAAGCGATAGAAGGGGGAAAAGATGTATGCGATACAAGAAGAATATATTAAAGCCTATGCTTCTTGTATGCTGCATCATTAGTATGATTGCAGTAACAGGCTGCAATCTATTCAATGAAGAACAAGCAACGAAATTGGATACACCCTTCGTGATTACGATGATGAATCAAAGCGTATTACAGGAGCCGCCTCGGCTTGATGACCCCATTATAGAGGCTATTGAACAGCACACGAATACAGAGCTATCGATACAGTGGGTACCCGGATCAGCCTACAATGAGAAGCTGAATGCTACGATTGCTTCTGGTGAGATGCCCATGGTTATTCTAGTCAATCATAAGCCACAGACGGTCATTAATGCCGTTCGGGCAGGTCACTTCTGGGAGATTGGTCCATATCTGAAGGACTACCCAAATTTGGAACGAGCTATGGACAAGGATGTATCGAGAAGTCTAACGATAGACGGCAAAATTTATTCCCTGTTTCGCAGTCGGTCATTGGTTAGCGATGGTATGATTTATAGATCGGATTGGTTAGAAAAATTAGGCTTGACGGTTCCAACTAACTTAGAAGAGGTATATGAGCTAATTAAGGCATATACCTTAAGCGATCCAGACGGGAATGGCTTACATGACACGATAGGTATGGGTGAGGAAAAGGATATTCGTGGCTTTGATTTCATTCTGGCAGCATATGGCGGCGGTAATGAATGGGAGCTAGAGGACGGCCAATTAATACCATCACACTTTAATGAAGCTTATTTGAATACCTTACAGTTCTATAAACGATTGTTTAGTGAACGGTTGATGAATCAGGACTTTGCGATCACCAATAGAACTCAGAATATCGATAGAGTCGACAAAGGGGTTTATGGTCTTCGACTTGGAGATCCTGATTTTATCATGAGGCATTCTGAGCTCTTCGATGTCAATCCTCAGGCAGAATTAGAGGTCACCAGCTCCCTGAATGGGGTGAATGGTATTCGCGTCATTGCGGACGCTGGATTCTCAGGTGCGTTTATGATCCCGAAGAAGAATGTTGAGACTGAGGATGAGCTAAAACGAATACTGGCTTACTTCGATAGAATTTCAGGTGAAGTCGGTCAGAATATATTCGAGTGGGGAATAGAGGACGTTCATTATTCCATGAATAATGGGTTACCCACCCGTTCAGCGGAGCAGTCAGTTAAGTACTCGTCAGAGGTCATTCATCTGCAGCAGGCTTTGCAGGTGGCTAATGGTTCTTTGGCAATGCCTGGCGAGACTAATCCGTATATATTGAAATATAAGTCTGCAAGAAACGCTGTGGAGAACAGATTAATTCGAAATCCGGCAGCGGGCTACATCTCCAATACCCAGCTGGAGAAGAGTACGGAGCTAAGCAGAATCATAAAGGATGCATCCATCATGTATATCATGGGTACAATTGATGACGCTGGCTGGTATCGAGCCTTGGACAACTGGTTGGAAGTCGGGGGCTCTCAGGTTATTGATGAGATTAATCTGGCATACCGGAACGATCCCACTAAATAGAAGGCATACATCAATTTCTAGTTCCGGAGGTGGGCGAATCACATGTTTAGATTGAATAAATACCTAACTAGATTAATTTTATTCAGTATCGGTGTGAGCACACTCCCAGTAATTTTACTAGGGATTGTTATTTATTTGGAGACAACCGCAACCATCCAAGAGAAAGTAAATGAAGGCAATGAGCAAATATTAGAACAGACCCGCCTCCGTGTAGAAGAGGTATTATTAACCATTGACCGTCAAATGACACAGTTAGCGGACAGCCGAATCGTAACACAAGCTTTGACAGAAGATATATCTCCTGATAAATTCGAATTTTTCCGTGATCTGACTACGGAGATGTATAGAGTTCAGACCTTCGATGTAGGTGTGCAGGACGTTCATTTGGTTAATTTGAACAATGCGTGGATACTTAATAACTATGGGTTTAGTTATCTCGCCGACTTTGCGAGAAAGGATAGAATCTCTCAATATCTGAATATGAATGAGAGCACCTTCTGGACAAGCGAGAGAGAAAGTATATCGACGAATAATGATTTTTCGATCAATCGGATTATTACTCTAACAAAGAAGATGCCCATATATTCCTCTAACCCACATGGAATGCTGATCGTAGAAATCCCAAGCTATGAGTTAAAAAACTTTCTATCCAAAAGCAGTAATCTAGGTGAGGTTATTATTCTAGATGATTCCTATCGAACTTTAGTTACCCGGAATGAGAAGCTCCCGTTCAGCTCAGAAATTATGGATGAGATCATTCAACGGCTAAAGTCTATCGAGGAGAGCTCAGGATTGTTCAAATCAGTTCCAGGTAACTCCCAGTATGGTGTGGTTTTTCAGAAGTCATCCTTTAACCAATGGATGTATCTATCCGTTATTCCATTAGATGAGATTTATGCGGAATCACGAAGGACAGGATTTATTGTCTTACTGCTCGGTATCGGAATATTGCTTCTAGCTGTATATGTAGCACTAAAGGGCTCCCATCAAATTTATTTGCCCATTCAGCGATTGTATGATTCGGTCTTTGCTAATCAGAGGAACAACAAAGGGAAGCGGATAGATGAGCTCTATCAGCTTAATGAGCGGTTTAAAAGTATACAGCATGTACAAACTCAGATGATGGACGAGTCGAATCATCATATCAGACAGCTCGAGGAATTATATGTCTTGAAGATTATACAAGGCGGTATGAAGCCAGCGGACATACAAGAGAATATGGCGATGATCTCTTATGATGTAGAAAAGTACAAATGGTTTGCTGTCATCATGATTCAAATTGATTCATTGGTTGGAACACGCTTCCAAGAGAGAGATAACGAGCTTCTATTGTTCGCGATTAGTAATATTGTTGGAGAGCAAATTCCCGCTAACCATCGGTTATTGCCTATTATTATTCGTTCATCTCAGGTTACTCTATTACATGGCAATCAGAACACGATTGAAGAATTCAGGCAATTTGTATTCTCCTCCGCCAAACAAATTCAGACGCAGGTGGAAAGATATTTGTCACTGAAGATTAGTATTGGGATCAGTCGATTCTATGAAGAAATCAAGGACTCCAATAGTGCATATAAGGAATGCCAGCTGGTTCTTAAATACAGGCTACTATATGATGAGAAAACCATATTAAGTATAGAAGAAATACGACCCGATAAAGATGTAACGATGGAGTTTCCAAGAGAGCTAGAACGTGAGATATTGGATGAGATCAAGGTTGCTGATTTATCGAAGATCAGTCCGTTATTAGATGGGTTCTTCGCGGAAATTTCCACGCGAAGCACCAATTATAACGAGTATCAAATTGCCGTAGCCCGTTTTTTTATTGGTTTAGTCCGGGTCATGCAGGAAACCGGTTTCTCACAGCAAGACCTTATAGGAGATGAGCCTCCATATCTGGAGCAATTGTTTGCATTAAAGACAACGGCTGAAACTCAGCAGTGGCTTATGATTAAGATGATTGAACCGATGGTCGCAATGTTCCAGGAACGCAAGACGACAAGTTATCAGAATATCTCCAAAGAGGTTGTCGAGATGATTCATGATCAATATGATACCGATATTACGTTGGAGTCCTGCGCCAATTATCTGAATTATCATCCAAGCTATATTAGTAGAATTCTCAAACGCGAGCTCAATAGCAGCTTTAGTGAATATCTGATGCAATACAGATTAAAGATAGCAAAGGAAATGCTTCAGAACACAGATGTGAAGATAAAGGATATAGCTAGGAAGCTGAGATATAATAACCCTCAGAATTTCATAAGAAATTTCCGTAGAATCGAAGGGATGACTCCAGGTGAATTTAGAACTAAGCATAGTAACGTTAATGAAAAATAAGTAGATATTGGAGACGGTATATATGAGTGATATGAATTGGTTTGAACAACCGAAATCCTCTGATCGTATTCAACCGTTTTGGTTCTGGAATGGTGACATGGTAGATGACGAAATCATTGGGCAAATTGTAGAAATGGCGGCTCAGGGTGTCGGTGGTTTCTTCATCTGCGCTAGACAGGGTATGGAAATCCCATACTTGTCCGATGAATGGTTTCGGAAGGTGAAGGTCGCTCTGAAGGAAGCTGAGAAACAGGGTATGGAGGTTTGGTTATATGATGAATACCCTTACCCCAGCGGTATCGCCGGAGGAGATGTCATATTAGCTCATCCCGATGCGAAGCATTATACACTGAAGCATCGATCCTTCTCACTTAGAGGCGGGGAATGCTGCACGTCTGATTTGCCATGGGCGCGTATATTGTCTGCCAAAGCGGTTCCCGTTGATCCAGCAACAGGCGAGCGACTATGGGAGCAAGCAAGGGATATATCCAGAAGTATTGGCAACTATCAAGCGGAGCCTGTCTTCCAGAAATCGGGATTAACCTCCTATAATGAAAAACGCTTTTTCACCTATAGAACCGTGAAGAAAGTACATTGGGAGGCACCAGAGGGAGATTGGGAGGTTCATATCTATCTGGAGGAGGAGCTCGCTGATTTCAAGTATTATGGCACCTTTATTGACCCCTGCCATAAGGAAGCAGTACTCACGTTTATCGAACTAACACACGAGCGGTATGCGGAAGAGATCGGCGAATATTTCGGTACGACGGTTAAGGGAATGTTCACCGATGAAACCGGATTCCTGGGTAAGCTGCCTTGGACACCGCGGCTAATCCATTATTTTCAAGAGAGCAATGGTTATGACCTTAAGGATCATCTTCATGAGCTGCTCTATGGCGAAGGCGCAATGACGGCTAGGGTTCGTTACGATTATTATCAAGCGCTACATATGCTGCTTCGGGACAATTATCATCTTCCTATTCGGGAGTGGTGCGACAAATATGGGCTGGCGTATGTGGCTGAGGTTCCTGCTCTACGAATGACTACCCAATTGCACAGCCATGTCCCTGGAGGTGACAGTGCCCATGAGAAATTAGGGAGATCGTTACAATGGATATTGGATGCCTATATGATGAAGCTTCGGAGTAACCCGAAGATGGTCACTTCACTGGCAAGACAGCTGGGCAGTGAACGGGCGCTCATCGAATGCTTTCATAGTGTAGGCTGGTCCATGACACTCCAGGATGCCCGTTGGATGATTGACCGAATGGCCGCGATGGGTGTGAATTTCTATAATTTCCATGCGTTCTTCTATTCATTAGACGGCTTGAGAAAGCACGATGCGCCTCCCTCTCAATTCCTGCAGAATCCATATTGGAAGCATTTCCGAATACTGGGCGATTACACAGGGAGAATTAGTGCGGTCATGAGTCGGGGTCAAGCGGAAATTTCCATTGCTGTGCTGGATCCGACCACATCGTTCTGGACACATATGGGTAATCCTCTGCATGCATTTAATTATTGCGGGCAAGCGGAATCTGGTAAAGATAAGCTTGAAGTGCTAAAGCGTGATTGGTCAGAAATTTGTAAATCTCTGCTTTTGCACAGAATCGATTACGATCACTTGGATCCAGAATTGCTGGCGCAAGCTGAGGTTAGCAACGGATTGATCCGAATTGGCTTTGCTACGTATGCCGTGTTGGTTCTGCCGCCGATTAGTAATTTAGAGGCAGCTGCATGGAATAAGATTAAGCTCTTTCTTGAACAGGGAGGGGTCGTTATCGCCAATAGATTGCTCCCTTATGAGGATATAGAAGGTAAACCTGAGGTGGTTAGAGAAATTCATGAAACCTTTGTCTTAGAGGCATCCAAGAGGACGAATGTGTATTATTTGCAAGATGAGGTTGCGGCAAGTGTATCTAATGGGGGAAGGACCGAGCTCATTCAGCTTCTGGAAAGGCTTGCTCCGCACACAGCGACCTTGAAGGTAGCTGGAGATGCGACTTCGTTCCTTATGCAGCAGCGCCGGATGCTAGATGATTCACTAGTTGTGTTCATATCCAATCAAGAGGTGAAAGCTCAAGAGACCACGCTGATGGTAGATGGCCGGCAATTGCAACGGAATGAATCGAAAGCAGCATCGAGGCCCATACATTTTGCTAAATTAAATCTGGAAACAGGTGTGAAAGAGCAATTAGTTGCGAAGGAAGGGAACAAGGGCTGGGGCTTGCCGCTACATTTTGCAGCTTATGAATCTCATTTGATTGAAGTTACTTATGCTGCTGCAATAGGCGAAGCTGGCATGAATGAACAGGTAGCTCCTACGCCAGCAAAGCCTTGGAGATGGTCCATCCCTTCAAAAGCTTCATGGGAAATGGACGTTGAACAGGACAACCTTGTGAGGTTTGATCAATTTGATCTTACTGCCGGAAAGGTAACGGGTAAGGATATACAGGTAAAAACCTTCATAGATCAATGCGCTGATTTGGACGATAGTCCAGCCGCTCGCTATGATCAGCTCTTCGGTACTCCGATAGTGATGACACCTGATTATCCGATTCCATGTCAGTATACGACCCAATTTATGATTGATGAGCTACCTTCTATATGCTCCATATTAATGGATCGTGAAGCGATTTCCGGAAGGTTTGAGATGGCCATTAACGGCATTGTCATTACAGACGATTTCAAGAATAAGGAGTTTAATAGGGAGCTGCAGCGTGCTTGCGAGATTACTTCCCTGCTGGTTAAAGGTGAGAATACGCTATCCATTCAAGTTGAGGTTGAGGCGGATTGGAATGGTGTAGTGGATGCTATTTATCTGATGGGCACTTTCGGAGTTCGGCATGAGCATAACCAACCTGTGCTCATTGCTCCTGTTAAGGAATCACCTCTTCATAGAGGGCCATATCGCGGTTATCCTTACTATGCAGGCACCACTACCTTCAAGCTGCGAGTTAACCTAATTGAAATCCCAGCTACAGATACATTTGAAATGGACTTTATCGACTGGGATGAGCATATGTACGAATGTGTTGAGGTTAGTGTGAATGGCAAGTCTTTAGGTGTACGTCCATGGACACCGTATACTTGGAAGGGTACTTGTGCATTACTAAAAAAAGGGGAAAATCTCATTGAGGTGAAGGTGGCGAATACGTTGATCGGGATGCTAGAAGGCAAATACTTTGATTATGAATCCCATACCTTAAAGAACGTATCAGGGTTACCAGTAAAGGTGTAATAAGAGCGGAGGATCTAAAAAAACTCCAAGTTAAGCAGTCCCTTAAGGGGCTGTTTTTTCGTTGTATATGCATACCCATAACATTGACAACAGCGAATGATACACATAAAATACATGTAGATACTTTATGCAGTCTATGGATTAAGTTTCGATAGTGGAAGGTTGGAGTTGACATGAGGAAGAAGACTGGTGATTTAAAGCTTATGCAAGCGTTAAATCGGCATATCATCTTTGAAACCATTCGGAATAGCGGACCTATTGCTCGCAACAAAATTGCTGAGAAGATTGGAGTTAGTCCAACAACAGTAGCTTCGGCGGTAAATGAGCTCATTCATGAGGGATTCGTAAGTGAAATGGGAGCCGGCATATCCAGTGGAGGAAGAAAACCCATACTTATTCGGTATGAGCCGGATAATCGGTTTATTATCGGGGTATCTATTACACATTTGGGCGTTTATGTAGCAGAGCTCAATTTGGAAGCAAAGGTCAAGCTAAAGAAATTCGTCGCTTTTACCTCGTTAACACAGGAGCAGATCGTAAACCAGACGCTTCAGGAAATTGATTCCTTTATCAAAGCGTATAAAGATCTTAAAGGATGCTTAGGGATCTCTATGATTTGTGCGGGTATTGTTGATGCGACGAATGGTGTGGTCCGATACAATTCAAAGCTGAACTTAAGGAATGTACCCTTGAAGCAGATTGTTGAGGAAAGGTTCTCGCTTCATACCTGGCTGGATAACGACGTTAACGCTATTGTTCTTGCAGAGAAGTATTTGGGTGGCTTTACTGATCATGATCATCTGATCTATGTGAGAGTGGGTGATGGAATCGGCGCAGGTATTATTAGTAATGGACATATATTACGCGGATTTAACGGGGGTGCAGGTGAATTTGGCCACACAACCATCGATTGGGCAGGTATTCGCTGTCATTGCGGTAATATAGGCTGTATCGGGAATTATGCTGACTGGTCAGGAATCTATTCTAGGATATTATCGGAAATTAATAAAGGAACCCTGACCGTCATGTTAGAGCTTGCTAACGGTGACACCAAGCAGATTAATCATGCCGTATTCCGGGAAGCGATCCAAGCAGGTGATGCTCTTGCTATACAATTAACGAAGGAGGCAGCTATTCACTTATCAGCAGGGATCATCAATGTAGTAAATTTATTTAATCCACAGGTGATTTTTATTGGCGGCGAGCTAGCTGAAGGGAATAGTCTCTTAATCGATCAAATAAGGGATATAGTATGTAAACAATCCATTGATTTCTTAACATATGGATTAGACATACGCGGTAGCTCGTTCGGTAGTAATGATGAGCTGATTGGTGCCGCAGCGATAGTGCTGCAAGAGGTGTTTGGTTTTTCAGTAGGTGTTGCTCACTAATTTTTTGTCCACTTAATCCATTCGGTGGAGTAAGTGACCAGAGATCATACTACCTATTAGATGTATTCATTGGAGAGGATGATAAACATGTTTAACATGATTCTGATTGGAGCAGGTGCAATGGGGCGCGTGCACGCGGAGGCTTATTCGCAGATGGACCATGTAAACATCGTGGGGATTGTAGACCCGCAAATCGAGAATGCTCGGAAGCTAGCAGAGCTGCTGAACTGTAAGGTTTTCGCATCTTATGATGAGGCAATCCCTTTTCTAGAGGAAGTGGATGTTATCGACATCTGCTTGCCAACGCATCTTCACAAGGAATTTGTACAGAGAAGTGCTGATAGTGGAAAGCATGTTATATGTGAGAAGCCGCTCGCTGGAAATTTACAGGATGCTAAGCAGATGATCGAGTATTGCGACAATAAGGGAGTGCGTTTATTTGTTGGGCATGTGATAAGGTTTTTTCCGGAATATCAGCATGCTAAACAGATGATAGATAGTGGTAAAGCTGGAGAGGTAAAGCTCGCTAGAACCTCGCGTGGTGGTAAGTTTCCTGATGGCTGGAACAATTGGTTCGGCAACCTAGAGAAAAGCGGCGGATTAATCTTGGACATGATCATTCATGATTTTGACTTCTTGCGCTGGTGCTTTGGAGAGGTTGAGCGGGTGTACGCGAAATCCGCTTCACACCAAGGCGATCCAAACTTACAATATGCATTGGTCACTTTGCGGTTTCAGAGCGGGGTCATTGCACATGTTGAAGGGTCTTGGGCCCATGAGGGGTTTTCCATGAAGTTTGAGCTCTCTGGAACAACGGGGGTCATTGATTACGATAGCGCTAAAGAGCAGCCAATTGTATATCTAAGACGCGCCAAATCAACAAACGTTCCAGGTGCTGCTGATCCCGTGAGTATCTTAACGAAAAATCCGTATTATTCGGAGCTTCAGCACTTTCTTTCTTGTATAGAAGGAAATCAACAATCTATCGTAACAGCTTACGATGCCTATAAAGCGATGGAAATTTCATTGGCAGCTATCGAATCTATTCGAACCAAAGAGCCAGTTATCTTAACGAATGCAAAGTTTTAATTAATATTTGATGGGAGAGGTGGATGAACATGAGAATTGGAATAATTAGCTTTGCACATCTACATGCACATAGTTATGCGAGTGCTATCTGTAAGACAGAGGGTGTAGAATTCGCGGGCATTTATGATGAGCAAGAAGAACGTGGGCGGGAGGCAGCAGCGCGGTATTCTGTACCCTATTATAGTCAGCTGGACGATCTGCTGCAGTCGGAACTAGATGCAGTAATTGTAACCTCTGAGAATGTGAGGCATCCGGAGCATGTTCTAGCAGCGGCTGCAGCGGGGAAGCATATCCTATGTGAAAAACCTCTAGCTACGAATATAGAAGATGCGGAGAAGATGATAGAGGCCTGTAAACAACATCAGGTCATGCTACAAACTGCATTCCCAGTAAGGTTCAATTCTTCCATTAAAGAAGCGAAGTCAATGATAGAGAATGGAGCTCTAGGACGTATCATGGCGATAAAAGGGACCAATAGAGGAATGAATCCAGGGGGCTGGTTTGTCGACAAGAAGCTCTCAGGAGGCGGTGCAGTTATTGACCACACGGTACACGTTGTAGATATTCTACGCTGGTTCATGGGATCTGAAGTGGTGGAGGTCTATGCGGAGATTGATCATATGTTCTCTGAGACCGTGATCGATGATTGCGGAATACTAACTATGGAATTTGATAATGGGGCTTTCGCTACCCTGGATTGTAGCTGGTCGAGGAATAAAACCTATCCGACCTGGGGAGATGTCACGATAGAGATTGTAGGAATAGATGGAACACTTTCCCTCGATGTATTCTCTCAGCACATTCATACGTATACGAACGCAAGCGGCTATCAGCAGCATTATTGGGGAGATGATATGGATGAAGGGTTAATATTAGACTTTGTTACTAGTGTTAAAGGTAATAAAAACCCTTCCATTACAGGCTTAGATGGCTTGAGGGCAGTCGAGGTAGCATTGGCGGCTTACCAATCTTCCGAGCTTAGAAAACCAGTGCTTGTCGGTATTCAATAATGTAAGATATCGATTTATTCCCCCTTTTTAGTCGGCTTCTTCGGTGTTTATGGTTGGTACGTACATTTATAATTGGGATATAGAAAAAATTAGAAAGGAGAATCCATATGGGAATTAACAGAAGAAGAACAGTCATATTAAACCATATGTTTTTTATTGGTCCAGCCTTTCTATTTTTTCTTGCTATCGTTCTTATCCCCTTCCTATTGGGTACGGTTTACTCATTTACGACTTGGAATGGGATATCAACTACGATCACATGGGTTGGGTTTGATAATTTCGTCAAGGTTTTAACCAATGATTCGCAATTTCTACAATCGTTTATATTCACCACCAAATTTACAATCGCGGCAGTAGTAATTACGAACCTTATTGGCTTTTTGTTCGCTTTGGCTCTAACTAGTAAGATTAGAAGCCGTAATTTACTAAGAACTGCCTTTTTCCTGCCGAATGTTATTGGGGGACTCATACTTGGATTCATCTGGCAATTTATATTCATAAGAGGCTTTCCAGTAATCGGGGAGCTCACCTCAATACCTTTTTTTAACCTCCCTTGGCTTGGAGATGCAAGCACAGCTTTCTGGGGATTGGTTATCGTGTTCACTTGGCAAATAAGCGGGTACATTATGGTTGTGTATATTGCTGCATTGCAAAGCATCGATTACTCCTTAGTAGAGGCAGCGAGAATAGATGGAGCGAGTAAGCTCCAGATTCTGTATCACATTACTCTTCCATTGGTGGTGCCGGCATTTACCGTATGTACGTTCCTGACGCTATCCTGGGCATTCAAAATATTTGATTTGAATTTAGCCTTAACCAATGGTGGTCCTTATGATTCGAGTCAATCTATTGCCCTGAATATTTACCTAGAAGCATTCCAATTTAATCGGTACGGACTGGGAACCGCTAAGGCCGTCGTCTTCTTCATTATCGTCGCTACGATTAGCTTAGCACAGGTGTACTTGATGAAACGCAAGGAGGTCCAGCACTGATGGAGCAACGTTATAGTTGGAAAACCCTTACGTTAGAATCATTCATGATCCTGCTGGCTTGTGTATTCTTTTTCCCATTTTACTTTGTTATTGTTAATTCCTTCAAAACGCTTTCCGCCATCATGCTGGGTGCCGGTGCCTTACCGGAAGTGTATATGCTCACAAACTTTACGGAAGCCTGGAGCGCCATCGCTTTTCCCAGAGTATTACTTAATTCGGTCATCATCAATCTCTTTAGTGTAATTGGACTAGTGATTATCGGCTCTATGGCATCATGGAGGCTTGCTCGATATCCAGGTAAACTGAGTACATTTCTACTTATCTTATTCGTTTCAGCAATGATCATTCCATTCCAATCCATCATGATACCATTAGTGCAATTTACACAATGGTTAGGATTAATTGATAGTCTTCACGGTCTCATCGTCATGTATTTTGGATTTGGTTCAGCATTCACGATCTTCCTATTCCATGGCTTCATTAAGACGGTTCCCATTGAAGTGGAAGAGGCCGCCACAATGGACGGCTGCAGTGATATCAGATTGTTCTGGAGCATTGTATTACCACTGCTCAGGCCGATGGTAGCTACAGCGATCATTCTCAATAGCCTATGGATTTGGAACGATTTCTTATTACCGTTGCTGGTGCTGCAAGATAAAGAGCTTCGGACGATACCTTTGGCTGTATATTCCTTCTTCTCTCTTTATTCGAAGCAGTGGGGACTTGCCATGGCGACCTTACTGATGTCGATTGCACCTATTCTTGTACTGTTCCTACTATTACAAAAGCATATTATTCGCGGAGTTGCCTCAGGATCGGTTAAAGGATAAGGATCATACTTATCTCTAACATATAAATTACAATATAGGGGGACACATCAATGAAAAAGGCAATCATATTCGGTCTTGTTGTTATGCTGTTAAGCTTCTCGGTAGTTGGCTGTGGTTCTAACAATGCTGCTACGAATCAGAATGCACAGAATAACAAAGTTGCAGATACACCTAAAGAAGCGCCAAAAGAAGAGCCGAAAAAGCAGGAAGCACCTGCTGAGAAAAAAGAAGTTACGGTATTCCACTTTAAAGTGAATATTGAAAAACAATTCCAAGCGCTAATCGACATCTATAATGCCGAGCATCCAAACGTAGTCGTTAAGCAAGAAGCGGTTGGTGGTAGTACGGACTGGATGGCACTTCTCAAAACTAGATTTGCCGCTGGTAAGGGACCTGAAATTTTCGTAGTTGATGGTGTTTCACAATTGAATCTCTGGAAGGACCGCCTTGCGGACCTATCTGCAGAGCCATGGGTTGAGCACTCATTCGACTTCGCTAAATCCGAAATGACGATCGATGGAAAGTTATACGGTATGCCAGTTAATACCGAAGGATATGGTTTTATCTATAATAAAGAAATATTCGAAGAGCTGAGCCTTGAGGTTCCAACTACATTAACGGAATTACAAGCAGCTGCCAAGACAATTCAAGATGCTGGCTACACGCCATTCGCATCGGGCTTTGGAGAGTTCTGGGTAATCGGAATGCATCTGATTAACATAGCTTTCGCCCAGCAGGCAGATCCTGGCGCTTTCATTAGTCAGTTAACCGAAGGCACGGCTAAATTCGAAGGCAATGAGACATTCGGAAAATTCAAGAACCTTCTAGATACAATTGTACAATACGGCGATTCCAATCCATTAACGAATGACTTTAATGCACAGGTTGCCCTGTTTGCAGGCGGGAAAGCTGCCATGATCCAACAAGGTAACTGGATGGAGCCAACTATTTTCTCAACGAATCCTGATATGAAGATGGGATTAATGGCAATTCCACTTAGCGATGAGCCGCAGATGGATAAACTTCCAGTAGGTGTGCCTCAGAACTTTGTAGTTAACAAAGATACGAATAGTGTTGATGAATCAAAGGCATTCTTAAATTGGTTAGTCACTGACGAAACCGCTCTGAAATACTACACAGAGGAATTTGGTTACATCCCTGCATTTGATCATATCAGTGCCGATAATCTTGGACCACTTTCTCAGGATATTGCCCGATATTCCAAGGAAGGCAGAACAATTCCATGGGTATTCTCCAAATGGCCTGACGGCAGCTATAATAAGTTCGCTTCAATTTTACAAGGTTATGTTGGTAAACAATATGATTACAATGAAGTGCTTACGAAATTACAGCAAACATGGGATGAGTTAAAATAAAAAAGAGTAAATAAAAAATATGTTAGTATGAAGTGAGAGCATGTCGATCTAGGACATGTCTCACTTTATTTTCTTACAGAGAGGTATGAATAATGATGTTTCGTTCAAGTATACGCAAACGAATGATTATACTTCTGCTCCTCATTACCGTCATTCCTTTTGGCGGCTCTATTATCTTGACCTATACATACACCATTGAATCGCTCAAAGAGAAAACACTCGAAGAAAATGCACTGCTGCTATTCCAGGGAAGGATGAGTATTCAGAATTATCTGGAAGGCCTAAACCGCCTAACATTATCTTTCTATAAAAAGCCTGAATCAACAGGCTGGATGAAATCAGGCTTTGCAGAGCAGGATTATACAGAGATGACCTCCCTGCGTGAATTTCTTTCCACGATGTTCCACTTTAACGATGATATTGAACAGGTATTCTTATATTTATCCAGTAAGCAGCAGGCATTCTCGGTATCAAGTCGATACATCTTTAACGCCAAGAGCCTCAACTACAATGAACAGCTTGTATTGGATCGAACCAAGAATAGTGAGTACAATACCTACCTGCAGAAGCCACACATTCTAACTCATCACGGTCTGGAGGAAGGTGTTCTTCATACAACGGACCAAGTTATCACACTTCACCGTATGCTAGTCAATCCTGGCAATATCCCTCAAGGTATCGTATCGATTGATTTTAATACGGATTCTATTTACAATTTGGCGCAGAACATATACAACCCACAAGAAGAACAGTTCTATCTTACGGACCCTGAGGGGAACCTCTTCTTTCCATATATAGATTCGGAGGAGAACGAGGCTTCCACGTATGATTGGTTTGATACACTATTACAGCAGAAGTCAGAGCAAGGCCACTTTTTCTGGAAGAGCGCTGACTTTAACGGTGTGATTATCTACGATTCATTACCCTCTTCTCTGGGGGGATTGCTCTTGGTCAAGCAAGTAGCTTTCGAAAGTCTCTATCAAGAAGCCAATGAAATTGTGAAGCTTAACATAGCCATCGGTCTCATCGTAATGGTGCTGGTCGTAGTAGCCACACTATTCGTGTCATTTAAGATTACTTCACCCATCCGTGTGTTATTGAAGAATATTCAGAGGATCGAGAGCGGGAATATGGAGGTAGACTTCAAGACCCTAGGTCGAGACGAAATTGGCATTCTGGGCAGCCGCTTTAAATCGATGATTGATACGATTCGGAATATGATTATTAAGGAATATCGGTTGGAAATACAGAACAAGACGAATCAATTAAAAGTACTGCAATCGCAAATTAATCCTCACTTCCTGAATAATGCCTTGCAATCTATAGGTGCGGTGGCCGTGGAAAAGGATGTTCCTGAGGTGTACAAGCTGATTCGTTCTTTATCTAATATTATGCGATATAGTATGGATACTTCAGAAGATCTAGTCCCTCTATCCAAAGAGATTGACCATGTCAGTGAGTATTTGAAGCTGCAGAAGGAAAGATTTGAGGAACGGCTTAGCTTAGAGTGGCAGGTAGATGATGATGTAAAGGGATGTATTGTACCGAAGATGATCATACAGCCGCTTGTGGAAAACTACTTTAAGCATAGCTTCGAGAATGTGAGAAATAACGGCAGCCTAATTATTCGAGCTAGCTTGAAGTATTCAGACATGCTATATATCTCCGTGCAGGATAACGGAGTAGGCATACCAACAGATGTTCTGGATCAGCTGCACAATCAATTGCATGATGAGCATATGAGGAATGAGATCAATGGAATCGGCCTTGTTAATGTATATAGCCGTTTACGCCTCTACTATGGAGATCAGGTACATGTTCAACTAAGCAATGTTGACCATGGTGGACTTATGGTCGAATTATCGTTACCCGCTGTATATTCTGAGTCAACAGTAAGAGAAATGTCGAACCACATAGGGGTGAAATACGATGAAAGTAATTCTGATTGATGATGAAAGGCATGCTCGTGCCCTGCTGCGCAAAATTGTAGATTGGCGTCAACTAGGTATTGAAGAGGTGTTAGAGGCATCAGATGGTGAATTAGCAATAGAAATCATCAAGAGGGAGAGGCCCGAGATCATCATATCGGATATGAAGATGCCAAACAAGGATGGTGTCTCTTTATTACAGTGGCTGCAGGAGTTGGATTATTCCAAGAAAGTAATCGTCGTCAGTGGATATACGGAGTTTCATTATTTACAGAAGACGATCCAATATGGTGGTTTTGACTACCTCGTTAAGCCTGTAGATGAAGAAAAGCTTACTGAGCTGGTCCAGGCTGCTATCTCAGCATTGCAAGGGGAAGTGGATGAACGACAAAGGACATTTCAGAATGAAATTAGAGTGAAAGAAATGAATCCTACCTATTGGTCCCATCTCATGACAGAGCTTGTGGAATACCCACACATATACAAGAAAGCAGAAAGCAAACTAATGGCAGAATGGGGCATCCATATCGGAAGCGATGGCTTCGATTATGGCAGTGCGATGATATCCTTTATTCCAGAAGCCGAGCAGATTGAACAGAAATTTAGTGGGAACATCGACCTCTTTTATTATGTAATACTCAACATTGTCAATGAGGTATTGTCATTACCTGATCAGGGGATTGCTTTTCGATTCTATGGGAAATCAGGGAGAATACTGATCCTATATAAGAAATCTACTCATAATCATCAGCAGTTAAGACGTGTCTATGATGAAATATACCGATTGTACAAAGTAGTCGTGGAAATTTATATGGGCCCATCTATTCGAGATCTTCAAGAGGTGGGTGAAGGCTACAAGACAATGGAGGAAATATGGGAACATCGAAGCTTACTTGTTAATCGGGAAGTCATATATACGGTCAAAGATATCGAAAAAACGACATGGCTGGCTCTTGCCGATCAGGAGAGCAACCTACTCCCAGCACTTAAATCGGGTAATATGACCGAAATAAAAAGGCATATTGATATGCTGCTACACAATTGTGCTCAGTCAGGCATCCTGCAAAGGGTGCAAATTCAATCATGGGTAACAGAGCTGGATTTCTTGAACAAAAAAATGGTCGAGCGGCTTACAGAAGCGGTAGAGGACTTGAAATCGTGGAGTCCACAAGGTGGATTTTCAATGGATGTGCTGAGGGCAAGCTTATTCGATGAATTAACTAAAACCGCCTTGCAGTTAACCGAACAGCATGAGGCTGGGCGGAGTATCGTATACGAGGTTCGTAGATATATCGAGGAGCATCACGCCAGTCCTATCAATGTCAAACAATTGGCAGCAACCTTTCACCTAAACCCTGAGCATTTATCAAGAATATTCAAGCAAAAGTATCAGATTCACATCAAGGATTATTTAATGGAAATTCGAATTACTAAGGCCAAAGTGCTGCTTGAAAGTAAAAACATGAAAATCAATGAGGTCGCCTCAATAGTAGGCTTTAGCGACGAAAAGTATTTCAGCAAGGTATTCAGAAAATACGAGGGTTTGACGCCAAGTGAATTTAAGGTGAGAGGTTTGGATGAATAGTAAATATGGTTGCTAAAGTATATTCCAGCACTCCACAATTTGGATAACGAAGGGGAAATGGTTATTATGAGTGACGGAAAAATTGGATTTTACGGCTGCTCGGACATGATATGTATGATTAAAGAAACGCCAATTCACTAATTTCCTTTTACCTACAGGGTAAGAGGAATTAGCGTATTGAAAATTCATTAAACATCAATTTAGAGGCAATTTGGGTGATTATCCAACAATTAACTAATCCTCGTTACGCTAAAACTGTTGATGCCGATTTTTTGACAGTATTAGTGAATTCAGGGTGTGTTAAAGTAAGGGTTTATCAAGTGCATATTTGATTTTCCATTCCGAATGGTTCACTTCTGTAATTTAAGGTTAATAGTTAACATGTGCGTATAAGTTAGTATAAGGAGGTTAGGTACATGTCTCATTATATTGAAGTTGAGAAGAACGTAAAGCTCTTCGTTGAAGACATCGGAGAAGGTACACCCATAGTTTTTATTCATGGTTGGCCATTAAATCATACAATGTTTGAATACCAATTCACGCAGCTGACCCAAGAAGGATATCGGTGTATAGGCATTGATCTGCGTGGTTATGGTAAATCGGATTGTTCGTTAGAGGGTTACTCGTATGATAGGATGGCAGATGATATCCGTGCTGTTATTGATGAACTCCAGCTAGACAATATTATCCTTGTTGGATTCTCTGTAGGTGGTGCAATATCCATTCGCTATATGTCCAAGCATTCCGAATATAATGTGGACAAGCTGGTTCTCGTAGGCGCTGCAGCTCCCGTTTTCACCCAAAGAGATAACTACGTATATGGACATACCCTACAAGAAATTAATGACATGATAGAAGCTATTCATTTGGATCGTCCGAAAATGGTCGCCGATTTTGGGCAAAAGTTTTTAGAGAATGAGGTCAGTGCTCCTTTCAGCATATGGTTAAATGCTCTTGGTTTAGAAGCCTCTGCTCATGGAACAATCAGGTTACTCGAATCGCTTCGTGATGAAGATTTAAGAGAGGACCTCGGTCAAATTCATGTGCCCACTGCCATTTTTCATGGTGAGCTAGACAAAATTTGTCCTTTTGTTTTTGCGGAGATGATGAATGAAGAAATTGAAGGTTCCAAGCTTATTCCTTTTAACGAAAGTGGACATGGACTGCTATTTGATGAGAAAGAAAAATTTAATCAGGAGCTCAAGGCATTTCTTGAATTGAACAGGGTTAAAGTAAAACCAATCAGTCGATGGAATGATGATGGAGGATCTCAACCCGAAGTTTAATTCAATTTTTACTAATGAGTATAAATAAGTGAATGAATATTCTATCTATTATTAAAATTTGAAGGAGGAATTATCAATGAAGGAATCTATAAAAGTGACTTATCAAACGAAAGTAGCAGTTGTTAACAATGCACTGGAGGTAAGTAATACATTGAATCATCTGATTAGCGAAGGTTATCATAAGGATAACTTGTATGTTCTCACTCATGATGACGATAGAACGGAGCATATCAGTGAAGCTACGAATGCAAAAGAAATTGGTATCCTAGAAGAAGGACCGATTACAGCTATCGCTAATTTGTTTCGATCCCAGGGTGATGAACTCCGAGCAAAGTTAAGATCAATGGGTGTGTCGAAGGAAGAAGCTGAACGTCTTGAAAGTGAGATGGACAAAGGTAAAGTAATTGTTCTCGCTTGGGGCGGTAAAGTATATGAAGAGAATAGTTTGGATTCGGATATTATGTACAATACAGGACCTTGGGTTTAAAAAGGTTTCTAAAAGAGTCATCTATTGAGAACTAAAAAGAGCACTGAACATCCTAATAGGTAGTTCGGTGCTCTTTATATTACAATAAAATATAAGGAACCCGAAACGCTGTCCGGATATGGCCGAAATACGCACTCTCTAATCATGCTCTTTCACCAAGACAGTTTTCATATAAACGACCGTTCGGTGATCTTCCGAACGGTCGTTTATTACTCTATCGATCTTTATTTGAATGGTGGATAGAGTAAAGGGATGGAGTTCCTTCTAAAGGGTTACTTCCTAGTTTAACTTTCGAACAGAATCTCGATGAATTAGACTGCTTTTTAAATAAGTGTATTTATGCTGCTCTTTACTATGCTTGAGACGCCATAACATAAGGCTAACAGCTTCTGTTGCGAAATCATGCTTGCTAATATTCACTGAGGATAGAGCAGGAACGAGCGTTTGGCTTAGATCTGTATTATCGAAGCTGATAATGGAAACCTGATCAGGTACGGTAATGCCTTCGCTCTGTAATTTAATAAGTAATTTGTAAGCAGCCATATCACAATGACAGACATAGGCAGTTGGAAGCTCCTTCGGTAGCGAGAAATCGATGAGGTAGGATCCATTTGCATCGTTATTAATGATGTGCCAATCTTTGTTTAATTCAATATTATAGGTAGTAAGTGCTTTTAAATAGCCGCAATATCGATCCATTACACTGGAGGTGTAGTGTGGATCTCCGACAAATCCGATATGGACATGTCCTTTATCGATGAGGTGCTTGGTAACCAAATAACCAGATTGATAGTTATCGGATAATATACAGTCAAATGGTAAATCGGTTTTATAGAAGTCAATAGCGATAATTGGCAAAGGGAAGGAGCTAAGCATTCTTATATATTCTTCACTTAATTCTCCAACAATAAATAGACCGTTTAGCTCTGATTGGTCTTTATCAAGTGATAGCGGAACAGAAAAATTCCCTTCTTGCTCAGGATTCAATATATATAGGGAGATACTAATATTTCGTTGTGCGCATTCTTGATTCATATAATAGTAGATTCTAGTATAAAAGTTATCCGTATCAAGAAAAAATCGCTTTGGCACCAAAAAACCTAATTTCGAAACGGTATTTGCCATCTTGGTCGCGGTTTTGGTTGTATATCCTAATTCAAGAGAGGTTTGAACAATTCGTTTTTTTAACTCTGCACTTACGCCAGGTTGATTATTTAATGCTTTTGAAATAGTAACCTTCGTTACGCCAAGCCTATTAGCAATTGTATCTAATGTAACCTTACGTTTCTTCATAAGCCATTTCGCCTCCAAACAATAATACGATGAGTTTCATTAAATATTAGCTAAAGTAACTTAACAAGTCAATAGTTAACGGTGATTAATCAGCTAAAATCTCCCGCTAACTAAAATTAGCGAGAAAGAAAAGCTGAATTTGTAACTTTACTTGAATTAATTTTTATTAAATATAACTTGACTTATGATAATAAATAACCTAATATTATTTTTGAAAGTGCTTACATATGGAGGTGACTCTAATCAAATATAATTGGCGCAAGTATCCTACCGTTGTTGCGATACTCATCCTGCTCATCCTAGCATTGACGGCTTGTCGAGAAGTCAGTGAAGAAGATAAGCTCGTATTGCTGGAAACCGACAAAAGGTATAAGCAGATAGATATTGCTCGTGTGGAGCTTATGCCGAATGTGCCTGAGCCGTTCAAGATGAGAGATTGGAAGGAAGCGGCTTATAGCTTCGACAAGTTGGTTTTTGATTTCCAAGCAGAGGGAGCTTTGCTACCAATTATATGGTGGGATAAGAGCCGCAAGAATTTCGATCAGGATATATTCGCCCTACCAGCCTATATGGGAGACAATCGTCAGAATGCGGATAATCCAGATGTTCACGAAGGGATAACTGCATTGGCTAGTATCATGGGTGCAACCTTAGTTGGGATTGATAAGAGTGATCAGGACGGTAACAATTATGTGAAGATGGTGCAGAATTTCTACAATAAGGACAATGGACTCAACATTGTATTGGACTCGACTAGTCATAATACGGGGTCATTCTGGTATGATTTGTTACCTGGCATGATGTTCTCGATGATCACCAGCTCCTATCCGGATATAGAAGGTATGGATGAAGTGATGCGAGGGAATGCAGATAGCTGGTATGAAGCGGCAATGGTTATGGAAAAGGATGAGCAAGGATTTGAATATTCATACTTTAATTTCAAGGATATGCTTCCCGTTAACAATGGTTCGCATATTGAACCGGATTCCTCCGCCGGAATCGCCTGGACACAGTATATGGCATATCAGCATTATGGCGACGAGAAGTACTTGTCCGCTGCAAAGTCTGGCATGAATTACCTAGAGCAGCTTCCTACATCATTTAATCCATATTATGAAATTTTATTACCCTATGGAGCATACCTGGCAGCTCGGATGAATGCGGAGCAAGGAACAAGCTATAACGTGCACAAGATATTAGATTGGAGCTTTAATGGAGATACGTCCGTACGGGGTGATGCATGGGGTGTGTTAGCTGAGAAGTGGGGTGATATGGATGTTTATGGCTTATCGGGAGGTCTTACGAATGGATATGCCTTTGCCATGAACACTTACAGTATGGCAGGCGCCTTGGCACCTATTACGAGATATGATGCTAGATACGCAAGGACAATTGGCAAATTCATTCTGAATGCTGCTAATAATTCCAGATTATTCTACGCAGATGAGCTGCCGGATGATAACCAATCGGATTTGGATTTGAAGAGCTTCACACAGAATGCAATAGCCTATGAGGGTTTGCGGAGAAAGTGGGGGCTAGCTGAGCCCTTTGCTACTGGTGATGCAAGAACGCAGGGCTGGGCGAGAAGTAACTTTAGTATATATGGATCGGCTTGGGTGGGTGTGCTCGGAGGACTGATTTCTCCGACCAATGATGAGAAGATTGTGCAGATTGATACAGTCAAGACAGATTATTATCATGACGATGTCTATCCGACCTATCTGTACTACAATCCTTATGATTCTACGAGGGATGTTACGATTGAATTAGGCGATCATCTTGTAGATCTTTACGACACGGTTAATAAGACCTACATGACCAGGAATGTATCTGGATCAACAACATTCAGCATAGGAGCGGACTCTGCTAGGGTAGTGGTGCTCGTACCAGCTGAGGGTAATATGACAACTGAGGGGAATCGAATGCTGATTAATGATGTTGTTGTCGACTACATGCGCTTTAGGAGGTGAGTTCATAGTTTGTTTCATTAATGAGTGTGTAGATTCAATGTGTGAAAATAAAAATGACGGGGTGCGTATCTGAGATGAGAAAAAATGGAATGTTAGTTGGACTGATGTTGATTTTACTAATGGTGCTTGTTGTAGCTGGATGCTCTAGTAATTCGAACGATAACAAGACAAATGCAAATACAGAAAAGCCAAAAGAAGTATATAACGTAAAAATTTCGCTAGGGACGAATAATAAAGCTTCCATGAATCAATTCGTTCAGCGATTTAATGATACACATGAATTCGTTAAGATCGAACCGCTATGGGGTAAGGATCAGGTTCAGCTGATTGCTGCAAATCAAGCGCCTGATATTATTGAAACGGGTGATCTGCACATTCATAATCACAAGGACATCTTAGTTGATCTAAATCCTTATATTGAGAAATCCGGTCTGCAAGACACCATGACAGATTTCTTCCCAGGTCTCATTGAACCCTTGCAGATGGATGGCAAGCAGCTAGCGCTTCCTAGAGCATTCAATGTAGGGCTGTTGTACTACAATAAGAAATTGTTCGATGCTGATAAGATCCCTTATCCAACCGCAGATTGGACACAGGCTGATTTTATTGATGCCGGTGAGAAATTGACGAAGAGAGAGAATGGTAAAGTGACACAATGGGGCTCTAGCACTGTATTCGGTTGGTGGGGTGAATGGCTCATTCATATTCGTCAAGCAGGCGGAGATTTTATGACGAATGATAAAGTGACATTGAATACACCTGAAGCGATCAAGGGACTACAATTCTTCTTCGACAAAACATCTAAAGGTACACTTAAATTTGCTCCAGGGCCACAGGATGATGCATTAGGTGGTTTTGCTGGACAGAAGACAGCGATGGAATATGGTGGACATACAGGTAACTGGCTAGGATTTAATGCGGTAGCTGACTTCGATTGGGATATTGCCGTTCTACCTAAAGGCTTAGTAAAAGCAGAGGGTGGCGAGCTTGCACTCGAGGGCTATGGCATTAGCAATACGTCTAAGAATGTGGATGCAGCCTGGGAGGTTCTACAATATTTCGTTAGTGAAGAAGGTCAGAAGCTGAATCTAGATCTAGGTATTACACCCGTTAGAAAATCGGTAGCGGAAATCTCTCTAGCTGTTCCAATGGAGGAAAGAAGCAATCCGAAGAGCTTAGAAAGCTTGTACTCCGCAATTGAGAACGGCATGATTCTACCAAGGAATCCGGAGTTTATTAACGCAGCGATTCAAGTTGTACAGCCTAATATCGATAAGATGCTCGAAGGCAGTATAACTGTGGAAGAAGCGGCGGCAGCAGCAGCAACTAAAGGACAGGAATTTTTCGACAATGTGAAATAAGAAGTAGCCTCTGCCGAGGGGATGGTTCGCTGTCTCCTCGGATATAACTTGTGATGAAAGAGGGGTTAGGTTATGAGTGCAAGAAGCGAGATTAAATATTTCTTCTATTTCACTTCTATATCCATTGTTGGATTTTTAGTTTTCTATCTATATCCCATACTACGTACAATCTACTTAAGCTTTACAAATCGGCAAATTACGAGTCCCAACTATACATGGACGGGGTTCGAAAATTATCGCCATGCGTTCTTCGATGATGCTGTTCTCCATCATTCTTTAATCCAGACCTTTAAGTTTGCTGTTGTTGTTGGACCTGTTCAAATTATTATGGCTCTGCTCATCGCTCTCTTACTGAATAATAAATTAAAGGGTATGGGCATTTTCCGTACGGTATTCTTCATGCCATTCATTATTCCAACGTTTGCAGTTGCCTATGTCTTCCAGTGGTTTTTCCAGCCAACGAATGGGATGGTTAACGGTATTCTTGGTTACTTCGGTATTAATGGACCTGGTTGGCATACCCATTCGGATACGGCGTTAATGACTTTGATGATAACAAGCTTATGGGGCTTTGGCGTAACGATGATTATTTTCCTAGCGGCCCTGCAGGGTGTGTCGAAGGATCTATATGAAGTAGCAGAAATTGACGGTGCATCAAGGTACCGCAAGTTCTGGAGTGTGACATTCCCGGCTATATCGCCCGTATTTCTGTTCAATTCGATCCTGACAACGATTGGTGCCCTGAAGAGCTTCGATCTGGCATTTATGATGGGTAAGGGAGAAGGATATCCTGCCAACAGTACACTTTTATATTCGGTTTATTTATTCGGTCAAGCTTTTCAGCCGCCCTATAAGCTAGGGTATGCCTCAGCCATCGCCTTACTATTCTTTCTGGTGGTGTTAGTATTAACCGCACTTAATTTCTTGCTCGGCAAATTCTATGTTAAGACGGAGTCCAAATAGAGGGGAGCGGATTGAATTGTTCATAAGGAGGAAAGGGATTTTCCTTTATTGTATTCTGATTTTATTGTCAACTATTCTTCTGTTACCTCTATACTATTTGTTCATTACCTCCTTCAAGACATTCAATGAGGTTATAGGTCCGTTAACGTGGCTGCCAGAGAAATTTACATTGAATAATTTTCGCGAGGTATTCGCGATGGATGAATTTTATATCATTCAATTTTTCTTCAATACGATGCTCATCTTTGTATTAAAGGCGGTCGGAACAATCCTATCCTGTAGTCTAGCAGCATATGGTTTTGTGAAGTATAGGTTCAAATATAAGAATCTGATATTCGCCATCATGCTAACCGTGATTATGCTTCCAGGAGAGCTATTGGCGATTCCGATGTATGAAATTTATATGAATATCGGTTGGTTTGATACGTATAAGCCTTTCTATGTGGCGACCTTCTTCGCCACAGATATATTCATGCTCTTCCTGTTCCGACAGTTTTTCCTGTCGATTCCAGGTGAGCTATTCCAAGCTGCACAAATTGATGGTGCAAGTGAATTTAAAATTTACTATCGCATCGTACTTCCCTTGTGCAGACCGGTCATTGTGACCTGCTTATTATTATACTTCACAGGTACGTATAACGATATTTATACACCTATGCTTTATTTATCCAGCACGGAGAATTACACGATGGCGCAAGGAATAAGAGCCATTGAAGCGTTATTCGACACAGGCTCAAGAGACTTCATCATACCATGGAATATTGTCTCAGCAGCTACATTATTATCACTGTTACCTGTCTTAATCCTGTTCTTCTTCGCTCAGAAGCAATTCGTTGAAGGTGTAGCTACTACAGGTATTAAAGGGTAAATCAATATAGAATGATCAATACAGATTGTGGGAGGTTGCCATGCTTACAGTACGCTCAGACTCCAATCCCATTATTAAATCCGAGGATGTCACGCCAACTCATCCCGAGCTAGAGGTAATCGGCGTATTCAATGCTGGAGTGATCCGCTATAATCAGGAAATTATTCTGCTCCTTAGAGTTGCAGAGAGACCTATAAGCCTGAGCGATCATGCATATATCTCTCCTATCTATGATGCTGAGATGAATGAGTTAACTTTTCTGAGCATTCCTTCGCAAGGTGCTCCATTGGAAGATGCAAGAGTAATTTCCACGAAGGACGGAAACTTTCTGACCTCCATATCACACTTTCGTGTAGCAAGAAGCATGGATGGCATTCACTTCAAGGTTGATGAGCTACCAGCAATGTCAGCAGCCACACCTTATGAGACCTACGGTATCGAAGACGCGAGAATTACGAAGATCGACGATATTTACTATATCGTGTATTCCGCTATATCGAATATGGGAATCACCGCTTGCTTAGCTTCTACGACTGATTTTGTTCACTATACGCGTCATGGCTTAATTTTTCATCCGGATAATAAAGATGTGGTTATATTCCCAGAGAAGATCAATGGCAAATATTATGCGTTGCATCGTCCGACCACCTCTCAGTTTTCGACACCACAAATATGGATAGCGCAATCGTCCAATCTCATGGAATGGGGAAATCATAAGCTTCTACTGGGTACAACTAAGGATACCTGGGAAGCAGGTCGCATCGGTGCTAGCACTGTGCCCGTTAAGGTTGGAGAGCATTGGTTGGAAATTTATCATGCTGCTGATGCAGATAATCGATATTGTCTAGGAGCACTGCTACTGAATGGAGAACAGCCTTGGATCATTGAGAAGAAGGCTGAGCTTCCGATTATGGAACCGATGATGCCTTATGAACTGGAGGGCTTTTTTGGTAATGTTGTATTCTCATGTGGTGCGCTTTGTGAGGATGGCAAGATTAAGCTTTATTACGGAGCTGCAGATACGACCATTTGTTATGCGGAAATTGAATTATCTCTGATAATGGATTTGCTCAGTTGAGATGGGGTAGCTTAGCTTATGAATAAATCGATTTCATACCGTTTGATAGGTAATCCACCCAACGGTTATTCAACAGAAATCTTATATGGGGATAGTACGCTGGCTAGGCATAATCGCGGGGGTGAGCTGGATCTACTCCTTGAGAATGGAGATCGGGCCGACAGGATGGAGATGGTATCCTGGAAAGGTACAGAAGCCTTTGAAGAGGAAGGGAAGCTGATTATACGTGGTACATCCAGACTTCCTCTGTTCACAGCTGATCTTCATGTGGAGGTCAGCTATGAACGGGTAACCGATCGGGTAATGAAGAAAAAAATCCGCTTATATCAGAATGACATTCCTCGTCTGTATATCTCACTAAAAAATTCCCTTGAGCCCATGAACACACCGCGCTCCTATTGGTCCTTCGATCATGCGGAACATCAAGGTGGGCCTGCATATGGTGTGCTCACAGACGATGTATTCCCCGCAGCGGGATTTGTGGATGAGCGTGGCATTATGGTCGGTCTTCTTACAGATTCTGGTTGGAATAATCAATGGAGCCGCCTTGCCTGGCGTCGAACGAGTCATGGTAACGTTGGTGTCATCCAGATTGCGGATCCGGAGCTTCTAAGTACAGCGACGCTGGAAGAGCGTGATGAAGGAAAGCATCATGTCACGCTTACTTTAGGACAGTTATACGGTAATACTCGAATACCTATAGAATCTAAGATCGAAGACGGCGGTCCATATACGTTTCTCGGACGGCGCGGCTACCGTTATACATTAGCTATGTCGTGCAGGGGTAAGGAGCGAGTTGGTCCAATTACCCTCTGTGATGCTAGTGGTAATCCGATAGATGAGTTTGTTGATGATGACTTTAACGGCACTGCCTCAGAGGACTGGCTTTCCTTTGTCGGGCGTACGAAAGGGCTTCCGGATAATGGGATGTATTCAGTGTTCTTGAACGAGTCCAATCATTCAGAAGTAAGCGATATCCGCATCCTCGAGTCTTCGCCTCTTCCTACCCCTTGGCATGAGCTGCTTCAGGGACAGGAGCTCGTGCGTACAATATTCTTATATGCAGAGGATTGTAAAGCTACGAGTAGGAATATTAGACTTCATAGTCAGATAAATCTTGCAGAAGGTCTTGGCTTTAAGGGGAGTGAATTGGAGAAGATCCTATATGCCGACTTCAAAATGCTCACATGGATAACCGAGCCAGGCATCAATCAACCTATGGTGGTTCCCAGTACCTTCTATTTCGAAATGTATTTCCGGGATGTCTTCTGGATTCTAAACGGTAGTCAAGACTCATTTCTGAATGAGAACATTCTCCGACGGATTGGTGAGACTATGAATGAACAGGGGTCAATCGACAATATTATTACCGCCTATCATGGAAGCATTGAGCATACGGATAATGAGCTGCCCTATCTGTATCTCATATGGAGCTATCTGAATCGCAAACGCTTTGGTAGCGCACCAGATATGGAGAAGGTACAACAGATCGTAAGATTTATTGTGAATAAGTTTGACCCCGATGGAGATGGTGTGATCAAGACGAATAATCCACAGTCGGCCATGGATGTCATGTGGCAGGATCATCCTTGTCGATTTGCTGTAAGTCAGGGGTACTACGCTGTGGCATTAATGGCTGCAAAGGCTATGGGTGTGAATATTGCCGAGGAGTATGTGAATGCAGCTAAGGAGGCATACCGTGATTATTACGCTGATTATGGTACTGATGGTAAATACCTTCATATGTTTCCCGATAATAAGCTAGGAGATCATGGAACAGCTACTGGGATTGTTGCTAATATTGATTTGGAACCTGAATTTTTATGCAATTATATGTTTGATGAAAAGATGCTTGACCATCATATGGTCATCGATACACTCGAGAAATACCCTGTGTCTTCGGCAGGCTTGATGCCAAATATGTGCAAGGTGAATGGAACAGCATTTGGTAACGATGTGAATCTGTTTAGTGAAGGACTCTACTGGGAGCCAGGCACCTATGCAAATGGTGGGAGCTGGCTACGCTTGCAGTACATCGTTCTTGCTGTTGGGAAGTATCATGGATGGACGAAAGCAGATGAAATGATGAGGAAACGACTTGATGCTGAGCTCCATTATGATGCCGAGCATCCAATAAGCAGGGAGTATCTTTCGCTCACAGATGACCCAAGTGAATCTTCGATACATCGGTTATTTGGCTGGAATATGGTTGTTCTAGCTATACACGAATGGTTTGGTTTAAGGAAAGCGAGCTGGGACCCAGATTTCATTGTCCAAGAAGAAGCTAGAAGGGAGTGAGCTGGATAATGGTAGAGTATCGCTCGCTGCGTCAGGAGGAATTGGAGGCATGGTTTGAACACTGTGCTTATGTGTTTAGTGGTGGATCTAACGACCCTATATTGAAAGGATTATTCATCAATCACTACTACATGGATCCCGATCGAGACTTAGAAGGTATTCTTGTAGCTGTTGAGAATGATATCATTATAAGTACAGTTCGGATATTCTATAGAAAAGCGTATTTTTTCGGTAAGGAAGTGAGTGTTGGGGGAATCGGGGAGGTTAGTACGAGACCAGAATACCAAGGTAAGGGTTTGGCATATCGGTTACTTGAAGATGCGATCAAGCAGATGAAGGAGAGATCGGTACATATATCCATGCTGCGCGGGACGGCTGGAATTTACAGCAAATTGGGCTGGAGGAAGACGGCTACCTACCATCAAATTTCAAAGGTAGTTGGGGAGGATGAACTGCCTTACAGGATGAGACCATCCAATCTTGATCGTGAAACCCCTGCGTTAAAAGCTATTCACAAGAACTATTCCATCAGATTCAACGGCTCGTTTGCTAGAGATGACGATTACTACTGGAGATTCTGGGTCAAGATGGAAGGCCGAAATATATGGGTTATTGAGGATGAGGATGATCAAATCATTGGGTACGTAAGCTTCGAGTATAAGGATGGCTGTATCCATGTTCATGAGTATTGTACACTTATACCCTATGAAGGCATCTTTGAACAGGTCGTTTGTAGAATTAGATCGCTGATCGGAAGAAGTGAGCAGGTAGAAGTGAAGTTCGAGAGCTTAATTCGATCAGGCATGAAAGTGGAGAGCTTTGACAAAAGTGAATGCAATATGTACATGCTATGCAAGCCTATTACTATAGGTGACCAAGTCATAGAGAATACCGAGCAATTGATAGACAGACTTACAAGCAATGACATTGTAAATCCTACTTCGGATATCTTATTCTGGGGAATGGATAGCTTTTAACTACAGGTTAAGGGGGGATTGACATGTTACAACGCGAGATAACACCACAAACATCTATAGAGCTGATGGAGCAAATCGATAGCCGAAGCCATAAGCTTGGGCTTGGTGAACGTATTTGCTTTGCAGGTGTCGAAGACAGGGATGTGTACAATATCACGGCCCCTTTCTTGGATAAGGGTGAACTAATTATAGCTGGTCGTGTAGAGGGTCGAGATACGGAATTCTCACAGGTGATTTTTTTTCGACAGGATGGAGATGTATGGGTGCCGCATACTGAGTACACACCGCTTGCTTTACAAGACCCATTCTTCACATGGATTAAAGGTGAGCTTGTTCTTGGAGGTGTACGCATCATTGCAGATCCACTCTATCCTGAGAATATCGTATCATGGGTTACTGAGATTTATCGAGGCAAGGATATCGCTAGCCTGAAGCAGTTTCTTAGAGGACCTTACCATATGAAGGATTTACGCCTTGTTGAGCTGGCTGGTGGTGCAATCGGTGTTCTTACAAGACCACAGGGCTTTAAAGGTGGCAGGGGGAAAATCGGATTTTTTAGTGTGGAAAGCTATGATGAGATTACGGTAGACAAAATTTCAGAGGCTCCACTATTCTCAGGACAGTTTATAGAGAATGAGTGGGGGGGCGCTAATGAGCCTCATCTACTTGCGAATGGGCTTATCGGTGTACTCGGTCATATTGCTTCATTCGATGAGAATAATGCCCGTCATTATCATGCGATTACATTTGCCTTCCATCCGAATACCATGGACAGAACACCGCTCAGGATGATTGCGCGACGTAGCGACTTTCCTGCCGGGCATTCCAAACGCTCAGAGCTAAATGATGTTATATTCAGCGGTGGATTGGTGCGTAAAGAAGGTGGCATGGCTGATCTTTATGTCGGTGCTAGTGATGCCGAAGCCTATAAGCTCGAGATTCCTGATCCCTTTCTAGAATATGAGCAGCTTTGAAATAGAGTTAAGAGTTCGCGGGTAACGAACGAACCAAGTTCCATTCTTATGGAGCTTGGTTATTTATAAAATACATGTGCATCTGTAAGGTGGAGTAATCTCCACTTCCGCATTATAATTGCAGAATCTCGGAAGTCTTGCGGTGTAAGGCTTTTTTGTTGTCTTGATTTGATACTGCACAGTGAAAATAAAATATGATATGCTTTGTGAAGCATGATAATTTCGGTCTGCTTAACGATAATTCCACAGTGAGTTGTATGAGGTTATTGTGGAGTTTGACGATGAGGGCGATATCGTATCATCTGAATGTGATTGTCCTTATGATTATGGTCCGTTCTGTAAGCATCAAGCTGCAGTATTACTGAAGCTTCGTGATGATATGGGGTCCATTGACGAGAATAATATAATTCAACATCCGCAGCAGTTGCAATCTGATAATCTAAGAGAATTGCTAGATACTTACAGTAAGGAAAGTTTGATTGATTTGATTCTTTCTCTATCTGCTGACTCTGATGTTGTTGAGAAGCGTGTTAAGCTACATGTGCTTGAAGCTGGCGGAGAAGAGGAGTTGGAAGAGTGCAGAAGATTAATTCAGTCATACATTCTATTGTATGCTGACGATCATGGGTTTGTATCTTGGCAAGACAATTCCAGTGGTTCAATTGGCTGTGTGATTGAGGATAGCTTGGAACATATTCAAGAAGTAGCTATGCAGAGCAGCATAATGATTCCCATGGATCGAGAATCGTTGTTCCAACTCCTTATCCAAGCATCGAATGATCCTCTCCTTAATGGATGGTCAGATTGGCAGCTAATATTACTGGAAAGTGCCCTGCATTTGGCAACAGCTAAGCATACTTAATAAACTCGAAAAGAATCGTTGGCCTAAAGAGATTTATTCAAGGATTCTTATAGAGGAACAGGAAACTGAACGATTATTGGATTATGTCAGAAAACAGCCGAGGTTTACTATAACCATTTGATTCAACAATATCTTCCTGAAGTAAAGGATCTGTTTCAGATCCATATTGAAGCTGTAGCTGACCGAGCAAATACAAGGAAGCATTATCAAGATGTGTGTCGAATTATTCAAATGTTTGGGCAAGCTGGTGGGAAAGTAGAAGCAACACAAATGATCCGTTTACTCAAGAATAAATACCCTAGGAAACCTGCATTTCTTGATGAACTCATGAGTATTTAATTAATTTTATGAACTGAGGTGTTATTATGTTGCGTTGTGCATGGTGTATGAAAAAGATCGGAGAGAATATGCCTTGCTTTGGATTGAATGTTAAATTTACCAAAGATGCTGATTTGAACGAGCATGAGGGGGAAATCATTCAGGTTTTCTTGGCTTCAAGAAATACTAGTGTACCCTTAATTGTTGTCGCTGCTGATTCTGAAGCAAAGAAAAATGGACAAGATGGAGTATTTTCACTCTGTAGCGAGAAATGTGGAGTGAAGATGAAAAAGACAGTTAAAGAAGAAATAGAGTTATTTTCCGAAGTTACAAAACTTGTGGATCTAAGTTGATACAGTATCTTGATTATGTTCGTTGAGTAGAATCAGACACTCATGAAACAGTTTTCAATAGAACACGTATATGAGGAAGAGAAATCAGCCGATAAATCCACTAAACTGCTTCAATCCTAGGCTGCTCCCATGACCAGAAACACACGACTCTCTGCGAGATATTGGTTTTGGGTAAAGCGACTAGGAAAGAAAAAAGCTTTAGTAGCTCTCGGACATACCCTACTTCGCATTATTTAGCACATGCTGTCACATAAACAATCTTACATAGAGCTTGGAAATGATTATTTGGAACAATGTAAGATGAAGCGTGACTATGGCCTCTCCCACCGATATATTAATTAAGGATCGCTACAGTCGTGTATGGGTGTATGATCAGAATTTAAACCTGCTGTGGTCCTTCCATAAGGGAATCACAGGACATTTCCCTTATACCATTGATATTGATGGGGATGGAAAAGAAGAGATGTTCATCGGTTACGCTTCAAACTATCGGGGCGAATCTCATTACCCGAAGCTTTAAAATTTTTCAATAATGCGTACCAAGGTGAGCCTTTTTATTATCTTTAGAGGAATGTTGGAACCCCCTATATTTCGGCGAAGTGATTGTATGCCCCTTGATATTAGAATCAGATTAAAGTGGAACAGGAAAGCTCTAAAGACAGGTCGAATACGGATAAATCCCATAAAGTTAAGAAAAAAAATATTAATCACCAAACAGTGGAGAGAATAGTCAAAGATAAGGTGCTACTTTTGATGAGAATGATAAAACCAGAATGGAGCAAACGGGGTGGATAATTCTGAATTATCCACCCCGAAATCGCGACGACAAGTATTGCAGTTCCTCTCTGTATTTCATCACAGTTCTTCGTGAGATTTGAATCCCTTCCTCAACCAATAGCTCCATTATCTTCTGGTCTGAGAGAGGGTTTCTTTTATCTTCTTTCTGAATAAGTAGCTTGATTTTGGCTTTCACACTTTCTGTAGATATCGCCATGCCTTCGTTGATCGATAAACCTGATGCAAAAAAGAAGCTTAGTTGAAAAAACCCATGCTGCGTTTGAACAAATTTGTTTTGTACAGCGCGGCTTATGGTAGACTCGTGCAATTGTAATATCTCTGCAACCAATTTCAAATTCATTGGCTTTAAATAGGGCATGCCTTTTTCGAAGAATGCGACTTGCTCTTGTATAATCGCTTCAATTACCCTATATAATGTTATTTGCCTTTCTTCAAGACCGCGAATGAGTCCCTTAGCGGACTGTAAATGAGAGCGCAAATAATGCTTAGCTTCTTTGTATTCATTTCCATTGGATAATTGTTGATAATAATGATTAATTGATAGTTTAGGGATGCCAGACTCATTCATGATAATCAAATAGCTATTTTTTTGTTTTCGAATGACAGCATCCGGCATAATATATTTCTGCGTCTGATTGCTGTAAGGAAGCCCTGGTCGTGGGTTTAAGCTGCGAATATAAGTATGTGTATTTTTCACTTCTTCAATTGAGATTTTTAACTTTTCGGCGATTCGTTTGTACTTTCCACCACCCAAATCCACCAAGAAATCGCTTACAATTTGATCTGCCCAGAGAACAGCGTTACGATCTCTATTGATTTGTAGAAGCAAGCATTCTTTCAAATCTCTGGCACCTACACCGGGTGGATCTAAAGATTGTAAACAATGAAGCGCAGACCGCACTTCCTCCAAGCCCGAATGAAAGAGAGTGCTAACATCAGTAATATCAATCATGAGATAACCATGCTCATTTAAGTTACCTGCCAGATATCGAGCAATCTTCCTAATTTTATATGGAATATTGCTCAACTCTAGTTGATTCAGAAGCGTGATCTCTAAGGTTTCCTCTGAACATCTGACATTGTTAAGCCAATCATACTGACTGTCCTTTGAAAAGGCTTGCGAGCTTATACGTATTTTTTTATTGAATCCGGAGGAATGCCAGGTGATGTCTAGTAGAGGATTTTCTACAGACTGTTCCTGCAAATAATTGATTAATTCCGTCGATGATAGATGCAATATATGAATAGACTGCATGGATTGCGGTGAAATACTTAATTTGTTCGCAAGTACTTGCGTTAATGAAACGTAAGGATTCATATTCTTCCCACCTAACTTATGAGTTAAGAAAGATTGATATATAGGAAAAAAACCCCGCAACGTAATTTAATTATATACGATATGTATGTGCATAGAACGATTTAAATAAATGGAAAGAGAAGCGCTGTGATAGAAGCGCTTCAAAGATAAAGCTTATTACTTCAAGATTATATATGAATATTCTGAGCTTGTTCTTCATTCCAACAGCTCTGCTCCACCGCCACGAGCCGGGCCGCTGGTAGGATCGATGTCTGAATCTGGTTTAGTCGTAATCAACGACTCCGTCGTAATAATTAAAGCTGCGATAGAGGCCGCATTCTCAAATGCGGAGCATGTGACTTTGACAGGATCCATTATTCCATTCGAAATCATGTCGATGTATTCTTCCGTAAGAGCGTTGAAGCCGTATCCCCTAGGCAGGCCTTTAACCTTTGCCGTAACAGAAGCCCCATCAAAGCCACAGTTATCAGCAATCGTTTGCAATGGCATCGGTAGGACGTTTAGGACAATCTGAGCCCCGACCTTTTCATCACCCTGCAGGGGCAGAAGCCATTGTTCCATTGTGGATGAAGCCTGCAATAAGGCAGTGCCTCCTCCGGCTACAATTCCTTCCTCCATTGCGGCTCGTGTGGCGTTTAATGCATCTTCAACTCTAAGCAGCCTTTCTCGGCGTTCAACATTCGTTGCGCCCCCTACTAGAATGATGGCTATACCACTAGACAGCTTAGATAATCGCTGCTGCAATTTCTCTTTTTCCCACTCTTGGATCGTATCTTCAAATTGCTTATGAATCTGATTTCTTCTACCTTTAATTTCAGTTGGGTTTCCATGTCCGTTAATAATCGAGGTGCTATCTTTCGTTACTACAACCTGCTGAGCAGAACCCAAATCTTTTACAGTGATATTGTCCAAAGTAAGCCCAGTTTCCATTGAGATGATTTGTGCGCCAGTGAGGATTGCAATATCTTCTAATAGCAATTTACGATTATAACCAAACTCAGGCGTACGCACAGCGACAATGCGCAGTGTGTTCCGAAGCTGGTTAACCATGAGGGCACCTAATACTTGGTTCTCGACATCTTCTGCAATGATTAGCAGAGGACGGTCTTTGTGAGTCAATTGATCTACTAAGGGCAAAATTTGGTGTATGGAAGTAATTTTTTGATCGATAATGAGGATGTACGGGTCATTGAGAACCGCTTCCATTTTTTCAGAATCAGTGACCATTTTGTGAGAGATATAACCGCGTTCGAATTGCATGCCTTCCATAAATTCAAGTGTTGTAATCGGATATTTAGATTCTACTACATTGATGATTCCATCCTTATCCACCTTCTCAATAGCATCTGCAATTAATTGTCCTATCTCATCATCCTTAGCAGCGAGCGATGCCACCTTGGCTATGAGGCTGCTGTTGTCAATGGAAACGGCTGACTCTTTGAGAAGCTTAACGACTTCCTTGACAGCGTATTCAATTCCCTTTTTTAGAAGGATCGGATTAGCACCGTTGCGAACAGATTTTAAGCCTTCCTTAACCATAGCCTGAGCAAGCACTGTTGCAGTGGTTGTGCCGTCACCCGCACAATCGTTCGTATGACTGGCTACTTCTTTAACCAGCATTGCCCCCATATTCTCAAAGGGATCCTCGAGTTCAATCTCTCTTGCGATAAATACGCCGTCGTTCGAGACTAAGGGAGTTGCAAACGGTCGATCGATGATTACATTACGGCCTTTTGGTCCAAGTGTTGATTTTACGATCGTGGCTAGTTTATCGACTCCTCGTTCGAGAGCAGCTCGTGCTTCATCATGTAATAGAAAAAGCTTTGCCATACTATTCAATCCCTTCTATGTTTATCTTTTTATGGGACAAGAACTGCTCGGCCATTAATCTTCCCTTGATGAAGCAGATTAAGTACATCATTCGCCTCGTCCAGTGAATACTTTGTGGAATGGAGTTTTACTTTACCTCGTGCATGGAGCTCCATTAGCTGATGCAGCTCATTGTAGTTTCCAACTAAGCTGCCGAGAATACTGATTTCACTATTAATGAGTTGAAGCGAAGGTACTTTTACAGTCCCTCCATAACCTACAACGATGTAGGTTCCTCCCTTGCGAAGCATTTGCAGACTCTCCGCATGAGTTTGATCATTACCGACAAAGTCAATAATGATATCAACCCCTTGTTCAGCAGTCAGACCTCGAACTTGAGAAACGGTTTGGTTATTTGCCTCGACTGCATGAAGTGCTCCCAATTCCAAGGACATGTTCAGACGTTCCTTATTCTTATCCAGTGTAATGATATCTGCATTTCCAAGCTCTCTCATTACTTGAACACCAACATGACCAAGTCCTCCCATTCCGATCATAAGAACATTAGTACCTGGCATGGCGAGAGGAGCCGCTTTGCGCACAGCTCGATATGCAGTGATGCCAGCATCGGCAAAGGGTGCTACATCAGCGGGATTAACACCCTTGGGCAGCGGAATCAATGCTCGTTCGGTCGTCTTCAGATATTGCGCATATCCACCATTAACGGTTAACCCGGAAAATCTAAGATTGGGGCAGTGCATGTCTTCTCCGGAACGGCAGTTCAAACACTTTCCACAGCTCATCACAGGGTGCAAGATGACAGGGTCTCCTACCTTGAAATTGGTAACACCAGAACCTATCTCATGAACCCAACCGGCGTTCTCGTGGCCGATAATATAGGGAAGTGCTGTACCCAGAGTTTCTGCCCATACTCCTTCGATCAGATGCAAGTCGGTATGACAGACGCCAGCTCCTCCGATTTTCACAATAACATCGTTTGGGTCTGTAATATCCGGCTCCGAAACTTGTTCAATTCGTAAAGGCTCATTGTATTTATATAAAAGTGCTGCTTTCATTTGTACATTCCTCCATATCAGGTAGTGGTTCGGTATTATATCGAGTTTGGAATAAACCTTGGCAATGATGTCCATTAAACTCCATACTCAGACGAGTCAGCCGTGCACTCGCCAGGTAAGCAGGAAAACTTGCAATATCCAATTGCTTACCATCCGACTGAATAAAAGCTAGTTTATCAAGTTTATTGCTCAATCCAAATTCCTCGCGAATAGCTAAGTATCGTTCGGCAAGTAATATTCCTTCAGATTCAGAAAATAGCACGTCTGACAAATCTTGAAGGGTCATATTTAAAATAGCGATATGAGCAAAGCCTGAACGGATCAGATATTGAAGTAGCTTTTCTTGCCGGGTTAGGTAGGCTTTATTTCGAAATGTTTCACGCAATCCTTGAAGTCCACCCTTAGCCATATCGGGAAACGTCTCGAAGAACGATTTGCCTGATAAAATGCCATTATTGATTTCGACTTCATTACAATGGTCTTCCAGTCTAACGGCCACATTGCTTACCCAAGGAAGTGCCGATACTTGGTCGCGTATATCCTCCGCCATGATGAAAGCAAAGTTTGTGGAGCACCAATACGTGGGGAGACGAAATGACACCGTGACGGATGAATCTTGGATATTAACTTCATTGATAAATCCCAGCTCGGTAAGTGATCGATCTAATTCGGGATCATTGACTAGGGATAATTTCATAAATACATCTTCCCGCTGCTGCATGTTAAACCCTCCCAACTTATTTAACTGTGTATGGCGTGCTTATCTTAACCTATTAAGGACTTCTGGGCTTCAATATCGATACCATACAAACGGGCGGCATTCTCACCTAGAATTTTTCTTTTGACAGCTAGAGTTAAATCAGATCCTGTTTCTTGCTTGATATCCTCGGGAAGTTCAAAGGCCATAAATTTCTCAATGAGCCAACCTGGCTCCCAAAGCGCATAGTCACTTCCGAATAAAATTCTATCCTGACCGACCCAGTAGAGCAGTTCACTTATAATTTCTGCAAAATACCGTGGGCGAGTATGAATGAAAGGCATGGCTACGGCTAAGCCAGCATAGACATTGGACTCCTGCGTAGCGATCCAGCAAAAATCCTCTAAACGAGGTAGACCACAATGTTCCACGATAAAGTTCAATCCCTGGAAGTTAGTGGCCGCTGCGTCAATATCCGCAACATCGAAGGCATCCCGATCGAGCGGGATAATCGTAGGGCCTTTATGCACGTGAATATTAACAATGCCTAGCTTTTCGCATTTTTCCAAGTATCGTTCTGCCCATGGATCGGTAAGCTTATAGCCTCGAGAAGATCCTCGCCATTCAGCAGTGTATAGCTTCACTCCCTTTACGCCGTGGACTTCCGCCAAATACTCTAAATATTCAAGTCCTCGTTCCCCATCACGAGGATCAAAGGTTCCGTTACTAATGAATTTTCCTGGGTATTGTTTAGCAAGCTTAGCGTTTTTTTCAATATCGCCGAATGGTTTTTTGTAGAAGTCCGTCAAGGGAACGGGCTGGAAAATCGCCATGTCTACATATCCTTTTACGAACAAATCGTTTACCAGTGTTTCTGCATCGTACTTGAGAAACTTATCCTTTGGCCATAAATACTCTGCAGGACTAAGATTCTTATGATAGTCGTAAAAACAATTGATAAACTGAGCACCATGGATGTTTAGCTGGTTTTCAAGACTTCCGTCCCATAACGCAATATGACCATCAATTACGAAAACTTCTTCTCCGTTCGTTGTTTTAAACATACGTGCATACCTCCATTTTTTAGTTTTCAGTAATCGTATAACAATTATTGTTTTAGCAATCGAATGAATTCCCTCATATAACCAGGATGATCGATCCAAGCACGTGAAGTTACAAAGCTTCCATCTACTACAACCTCTTCATCTACAAATTCTGCTCCGGCAGCGATTAGATCAGGCTTTAATGACCAAAAGGCTGCACATCGACGTCCTTTAAGATGACCCAAAGGAAGCAAGGCCAAGGCGGCATGGCATTCAAAGGCTAATGGTTTTTTCATCTCTACAAAATGGTTTACAAGACTGTTGAATGCGCTGTCATTTCGTATATGCTCTGGGGCACGTCCTCCAGGAATTACGGCTCCAGCATATTCAGCAGGATTGACTTCTTGAAACGCAAGATCGGCCTGTATGCGATAACCATATTTTTCTGTAAAGGTATCAAATCCAGGCTCGAAATCATGGACAACAGTTTGGATCATTTTTACTGCAGGCGCTGCAATTTCAACTGTATAACCTTCCTCCCGAAGACGATGTAGGGGATAGATCACCTCCAACGATTCCGCCATATCTCCTGTGAGAATCAATATTTTCTTGTTCATTTGTGAAACTCTCCTTTCTTCTGATAACGAAAATTTAGAAGTGCTTGCTCTCCTATGTATATTCATAGCAAAATCCATGCCAATCTGATTTTTCATCATTTCAGAGGAGCTGCGGCCACACCGCCTTCGTTCCTTAGCTGAATTTGTTGAAATCGCTCTTAGTGAGATATGCTGGCAAACTGTCGCATGTTTGTCGCGATAATTCGCAACTGTCGCAGGAAAGTAATCATTGTGCGACAAGCTAGATGATTCGATTTATTCCAGCTGATTAAATTTTCTTTAGCCCAGCCTTATGTGACTCAAAATTTTTCCTTCATCTAAATACTAATAAATACTAAAATTTTTAATGTATTTTGATTAATAGGGTTGGTACGTTCGATGACTGCACCCATGTTGGCATGAGAATTGCTATATCTTTAAGTGTGAAAGGGACGTCCGTTTATCTTCAACATTTCCCTTTTTAAAACTAGTAATAAAAGGAGGCGTTTTTTATGGCAACTTCGTTGTCGAAAATTAAGGCTCAACCCGGGATGAGCATCTCTGAGGCTCATAACCGGATCAAGGATCTAGCATGGCTTCCAAGCTATGCGAAGGAAGCCTTGAAGTATCCAACCGATTACAAGTTTTCTAAGGCTCCAAAAGACACAATGAAACAGGTTTTGCGTTCTTACTTCCCAATGGAGGAAGAAAAGGACAACCGAGTATATGGAGCAATGGATGCGGCACTTCGCGGTAATATGTTCGAGAATGCTGAACCTCGCTGGATTGAGTGGATGAAGCTTTTCTTAGCAATTATTCCTTTTCCGGAAATCTCTGCTGCTCGTTCCATGGCGCTGTTAAGCAATGTTGTACCCAATGACGAGTTGAAAAACGGATACACTATGCAGATGGTCGATGAGTTCAGACATTCCACGATTCAGATGAACTTAAAAAAGTGGTATATGGAAAACTATATTGATCCAGCAGGTTTTGACATTACTCAAAAGGCATTTGGAAAGTGCTATGCGACAACCATTGGACGTCAATTTGGTGAAGGGTTCATTACTGGAGATGCGGTTACAGCAGCATGTCTTTATTTACAGATCGTTGCTGAAACCGCATTCACAAATACACTGTTTGTGGCCATGCCTTCTGAGGCGGCAGCAAACGGGGATTATGTTCTTCCGACAGTCTTTCTATCTGTGCAATCAGATGAGTCTCGTCATATCAACAATGGATACGGTACATTAATGACGGTGTTGGGTGATCCGGACAACCACGATTTGTTGGAACGCGATATCAAATATGCATTTTGGCAAAATCATGCCATTGTTGATGCTGCTGTAGGTACGATTATTGAATACGGAAGCAAGGATCGTAACAAGAACAAAGAATCCTATGCCGAGCTATGGCGTAAGTGGATTTATGATGATTACTATCGCAGCTACTTAATCCCTCTGGAGAAGTATGGAATCAAGATTCACCATGACGATGTAGAAGCTGCCTGGGACCGTATAACAAAAAAAATGTACACGCATGGGGTTGCTCAGTTTTTTGCAACGGGTTGGCCGTTGAATTTCTGGCGAATCGATCCACTCGAAGAGCGCGATTATGAGTGGTTCGAGAGCAAATACCCAGGCTGGTACAATGAATTCGGACCCTGGTGGGATCATTACCGTGAGCTTTCTAAAGCAGGAAGCACACCTATTGCTTGGGCCGATACAGGCTATGTCTATCCGCACCGTTGTTGGAGCTGTATGGTTCCAGTTGTTATTCGCGAGGATCTTGTTGTAGACGAAGTAAATGGTGAATTGCACACTTATTGCTCCGAACAGTGCTGCTGGACACACAAGGTAGCATTTGCCGACAAGTATAACGGTCGCGAGACTCCAGCTATGGGGCGCTTTAGCGGACGTCGACAATGGGAAGAAGTTTATCATGGCAGGGATTTAGCTGATGTCATCCAGGATTTAGGGTTTGTTCGCCCGGATGGGAAAACATTAGTTCCACAACCGCATCTGCACTTTGAGGATAGCAAGATGTGGACGTTGGATCATGTGAAAGGTTTTGAAGTCAGAAGCCCTTTGCTGGATCTCCGTGCAATGACCAAGGAGCAGAGAGAGAAACATATCATTGATTATCGTGCCGGCTTTAAGATTCACTGACCAATCACATCTAAGCAAATACGAGGAGGAATCAGATCATATCATGACATACACAATTACACTTGAACCTGTAGGGGTTCAGATGGAGGTCGAAGAGGGTGAAACCATTCTGAATGCGGCCTTCCGTCAAGGTATCGCCTTAATGCATGGATGCAAGGAAGGACAATGCTCCACTTGCAAGTCAGTCCTTCTCGACGGTGATGTCGAGATGGAGCGGTATTCCACCTTTGCACTGCCTGACTTTGAAAAAGATGAAGGGTACATTCTGCTATGCAAAGCAATCCCATACAGTGACATGACGGTACAACTGCTGCAATACGATGAAGAAGCTCTTAAAGTGACCGTTCCTATCAAAACATACAAGACGGTTGTTTCAGAAATGGAATCTCTTACACATGATATCCGACGCATTGTTCTAAAGCTGGCGGAGCCCAATCAGATCACCTTCCATGCTGGGCAATTTATGGATGTATATTTGCCTGGAACAGACGTTTACCGTTCCTATTCTATGGCTAATCCCCCCAATCAGTCGGATCGTCTTGAATTCATGATCAAAACATTCAAGGGAGGCAGATTCTCCAAGCTTTTGGATGAACAATTGAAAGTTGGAGATGAGCTGGAGGTTCGAGGACCTTTTGGGAATTGCATTCGCCGTGAAGAAAGCGTTGGAGATATTTTTCTAATCGGGGGCGGATCCGGCATGGCGCCGCTATGGTCGATCTTGAATGACATTGTCGAAAAGGGAGTCCAACGTAAGGTTACCTTATTCTATGGAGCTCGTTCGAAACGCGATTTATTCTATTTGGATAAATTCGCTGAGATTGCTAAACGTCACGTAAACTTCCGGTTTATTCCGGCCCTATCGGAGTCGCTTCCAGAAGACAAATGGATTGGTGAAACCGGACTTATTACCAAGGTTGTAGAGTCATATCTGGACCCTGATAGCGCAGCAAGGGACTTAGAGGTCTTTTTATGCGGGCCAGCGCCTATGATTGATGCGACGATTCCGTTGCTTAAAGAAAATGGGGTTTCGGTTGATCGCATTTTCTTTGATAAATTTGTGCCCGCTTCCAATTAATCTTCAAACTAATTTCTATTCTGAATCGGAGGTAGAACATATTGAGAAACTTTGCAGAACATTCTGCTGAAGCTGGCGCACAAAAATTCGCTGGTAGTGAAAGTCGCAAATTCAATTACTATCAAGCTAAAGGTCGGCGTGCAACATTATATGAAGATGTCACAGTCGATGTTCAACCGGATCCTAAGAGGTATCTGCTGCAGGACTGGATCATTACCTTTGCTGATGGAACGCCAGCCTATTCTGAGAAGCATACGAAAATTAAGTCTTCGGATTGGCATGTGTTTCGTGACCCCAATGGAGAATGGGAACGTACACACTTTATACGTCAGGCTGGTATTGAAAAGCAAGTATCTCTGACGATTCAAAATGCTAGGGCAGAAAATGCGTTTGAGAACCTTGATGAATCTTGGATAAAAATATTACAAGATCACTTGGGAGCTTCAAAGCATCCGGAATATGGTTTTGGTATGGTTTTTCAATCGGCACAGCGTGACGGTATGTCGCAAATGATCAACAACGCTACACTGATCAATGCATCCGATAAGCTACGATACGCGCAAGATGTTGCTTTATATATTATGGATATCGCTCAAGATGTCAAACAATTGAATGAACAAGCGGGTAAGGATAACTGGCTGAATAATCCATTGTGGCAAGGGACTCGTGAGGTTGTAGAGAACTTCCCTGCTTCAACGGACTGGGCGGAGCAGGTATTCGCAGCCAACTTGGTTTATGAACCGCTGGTTGGGGAATTGTTTCGAAGCGGATTCTTGATGCAGTTTGCCGCTAGTCATGGCGATTATGTCACGCCGACTATTGTTTCCACGGCAGAAGCAGACTTGGAGCGTAATCTGACGTACTCCCTAGAAATGTTCTCGGTATTTCTTAATGATCCCCAGTATGGTGATCACAATAAAATAGTCGTTCAGGATTGGATGAGAAAGTGGGTGCCTATGTGTGTTAAGGCAGCAAAACAATTGCAACCGATTTGGTCGCAACCACGCATTAAGGTAACGACCTTCGCGACATCGTATACTCGCGTACAAGAAAGGTTTAACTCTATCTTGGAGCAGCTTCAATTGGAGTTACCGGAGGAGGTAAAACTATGAGCGGCAACTTCGATCTAGACAAAGGTTTCTCGAATAAATGCGGGGTCACCTTAAGTGATAGTGTTGAGGGAAGAGTCATTGCTGATATCATGCGTGAAAAACCTAATGTGGAGATAACACAGTATCCCGCTATGATCCGAATTGATGGGATCGGCGTAATGGAGTTTGACATGGCTGAGATCAGTGAGGCTTTAGGGCGAAGCTTTGATCCCTACGGTTTTCAGGTGGAAATGTCGACACACTATGGTCGGATGATATTACTAGACGATAAGGTTATGCTGTTTGCTAACCCTGACGACGCTAAAGAATATGTCGGTGTTTAGCTAATCAGAACGGAAGAGGACGACTTATCCCGTCCTCTTACCTATGAATAAAATACTATGAGAAATCACTAGCTTTGCATTAAATTTTAAGAGTAATATAATGGAATCTCATATTTTCGGTGAAAATCAAAAAGTCTAGAGTCACTCAAAAAGGGCAGTCCAACACAAGGGCATCCATTTGAGTTTTATCTGCTGGTTTGGCAGGGGTTAGAATAGCTTCATCCGGATACACACCTTCATCGCAATAGATGGTTCGCTGATGAAGTTTTATCCCGGCTTTCGTTTTTCCAAACTCTGCCCAACGATATTTCATAAAACACAATGAAATGGTAGAAGAATCAAACAAATGAATACGACCTAGCTTCTCATTTGTTTTACGCACACCCAAGCGGACACTGACTTGTTGAACCAAATCCTTAAATACGGTTTCGAGAAGGGCATCATCCATATCACGGAATTTACGAGAAAGCTGCGAGATACTAATGGACTCAAGTCCAAGTAACTGTTGGAGTTTCTCCGTTTGGGTCAACTTCATATGAATGTCTGTGTACGATTTGATCTGTGTGAGCTGGGCAAAAACAAACAACTTTGTGGTGGTGATACAGTCTAACTTTTTCACATACTTATCGAGGTTTAATGTTTGATCTGTTTAAGCATCATTTCGTAATTTAGAGGAATGAGGTATTCCGTAAAAGTGGATTTTGTGTTATACTGCCTTTTTTATAATATTTTTAGCAAAAATTACTACTATCTCTAACTTTAAAAACCAATTGACATACATAAATTTATTTGTGCAAAGCTAGTGAAGTTATCTATATTTTTAATGTTGGATATTTCGAGCCCTAGATCTAAAAAAAAACGTTGATTTCTGTCCCGAAAAGGTTTATAACTTATATTAGAATTATTCTTATTAAGAACTTATTATAAATTGAATGAATGGAGAGGTTTAAATGAACTCTATGGATGCTGCTAATTCAGGAAAATGCCCGTTCTCGCATGGAAGCACTGGAAACACTTCAACGCACAAATCTAGTGGTACAACGAATAGAAACTGGTGGCCTAATCAGTTGAATTTGAACATTCTCCAT
>Ga0073929_1000506_pt1 | contig 52792 bp, 44 predicted proteins | sample DewCreD2012metaG_3_FD_76966 | JGI IMG/M metagenome (GOLD analysis project Ga0073929, IMG submission 76966) | Hot spring sediment bacterial and archeal communities from British Columbia, Canada, to study Microbial Dark Matter (Phase II) - Dewar... ... | reverse complement strand
GGTCAATTGGATCAGCAAGTAAGAGCTTCAATGCCTTCAGCGGCACAATCGTTTCGCATCTAGTTTTGAGGGAACAAGCCATCTTCATGATGACTGGCCTCAACCGGGTAGCTTTCTAAGCGACCCCCATATGTAACTCTGTTTGGTGACGACGGCGGAGGGGAACCACGCGTTCCCATCCCGAACACGACCGTTAAGCCCTCCAGCGCCGATGGTACTTGGACCGCAGGGTCCTGGGAGAGTAGGACGTTGCCAAGCAGAGTTTTCAATTTTTGCGGGTCCTTCCTATGGAAGGATATTTTCACGCACTTTTTACACTGGATTGTAACTCTTTTATAATTTTCCCTGATAGCTCAGTTGGTAGAGCACTCGACTGTTAATCGAGTTGTCACAGGTTCGAGTCCTGTTCGGGGAGCCACATGCTCCCATAGCTCAGTAGGTAGAGTGCATCCATGGTAAGGATGAGGTCACCGGTTCGAATCCGGTTGGGAGCTTACTTCAGAGGACATCCGGTTGTATTCATGGCCCGTTGGTCAAGTGGTTAAGACACCTCCCTTTCACGGAGGTAACAGGGGTTCGAGTCCCCTACGGGTCATACTATTCACAAATTAATCGGGACAAACAGGAATGTTTGTCTCTTGTTTTGGGAATTATAAGGTGTCGCTGAAATTCAGTATACAACAGTGGGGATTAGCCAAGCGGTAAGGCAACGGACTTTGACTCCGTCATCCTAGGTTCGAATCCTTGATCCCCAGCCAATTTATAAACGAAGCTATTAGTTAATATCATATAGCTTTTTTTGTGCTTGTTGGTCCCCTTGGCGCATCACGCTGGGGAGTAAGCACATTTTTTGTTGTGCTTGTTGGTCCCCTTGGCGCACCGCGCTGGGGAGTAAGCACAAAAAATGTGCTTGTTGAGCAGCACTCCGCTCCACGCTGGGGAGCAGAAAAATTAAGTTAGTTAACTAGGTGAATTTATAACCTTGATTAGATTGGCGATCGAAGGGTTTGACTCTCATTGCACATATTGGAAGAACGTGAACTCAAAAGAACTATTCGGTTAACCGAATGGTCTTTTTCTATTTATATAGCTAATGGTTTATGCTATCATATCAACGAACGTTCTATTGAAAGGGGATATGTAGCATGTATCGTGCATTGTCAGAGGCAGAAGCAGTTGAATACGCAAAATCTGTTCCTGGGCTCTTCTCAGGATCAACCCCGTTACTAAGCCGTGAGATCGGTGATGGTAATTTGAATATGGTATTTCAGGTTCGAGAGGATGGCGTAGAAGGACGAAGTGTTATCATTAAACAAGCGTTACCCTATATAAGGGTTATCGGCGACTCTTGGCCATTGACATTGGACCGTGCTCGAAACGAGTGTGAAGTTCTTCAAATAGAGAATGAATATGATCCAGGTAGAGTTCCCAAGGTATACCATTATGATGAGGAATTAGCCTTATTCATTATGGAGGACTTATCCAACTATATTATTATGCGAAAAGGGTTAGTAGAACGTAAGCAATATCCCAATTTTCCAGAGCATATTGGACTTTTTTTAGCTCGAACTTTATTCCTCTCTTCGGATTATGCTCAAGAATCTGGTATAAAGAAAAAACTAGTAAGACGATATATAAATTCTGAGCTATGTAAGCTATCCGAGGATGTAATATTTACGGATCCTTATTGTGATAGTCCACGCAATAATTACAACCCACTTATCCATAAAGAGGCTGTAGCACTTCGGTATGATGAAGAGCTCAAACTGGAGGTTGCGAAGCTTAAGGAGAAATTTCTTACGCAAGCACAAGCTCTCATTCATGGTGACTTGCATACGGGAAGTATAATGGTTACAGATGAAGATACACGAGTCATTGATCCTGAATTTGCCTTTTATGGTCCGATGGGATTTGATATAGGCGCAGTGTTTGCTAACTTATTACTTAACCTTGCTGCTCATATTGGTCATACAGATGATCCATTGGTACGTGATACGTACCAACAGTATTTGCTAGATACAATCACTGAGATATGGCATCTCTTCGAAGAAGAGTTTAGGTCCTTATGGAAGGATCGGATTGTAGAACCTTCAATGAATACGAATGGTTATCTTGATTATCTGTTAGTAAGTATCTTACAAGATACGGCTGGCTTTGCAGGCTGCAAAATGATACGTAGAACTGTCGGGATTGCCCATGTATCAGACTTAGAAAGCATCGTGGATGAGCACGTACGTGCTAAAGCAGAGAGGAATGCATTAATAAACGCGAGGAAGCTTATTATTAACCGCAATCAAATTTCTACTATTAGTGAGCTAGTGGGTATGGTAGTAAAAGTGTAATCATGTTATATACTAAATTACATTCGACAAATATTTCCCGGGCAATTCTCACAATGACATAGCTCGCGCAAATATAAGAGATTTTTGATGACAAGAAGATTTTTATCATATTCAATGATATTGAGTTTCTTAAACTCACTTAGCATGCGATTAACGCTTTCTCTGGTTGCTCCGATCATCTCGGCTAATTCGGTATTGGTAAGTCTTAAAGGAATAATAATATCTTCTCCATGCTTCTTGCCGTAAGAGTTTGATAAACGAATAAGAACCGAACATAATGCTCCTGGTTTTCCGAACAGTAAGAGATCACGAAACTTGGTCTGTGTGGTTCGATGCATAAGTCCCATCCACTGCATAAACTCAACAGCAAGGTCTCCGTGCTGCCACAAGAGGACCTCGAGGTCACTGAGCTGTATGACTCCTAATACACTATTCTCTACAATCTCCGCATTAAAGCTGTGTATAGAGGCTTGTAGAGAATCTAACTGACCGAATAGATCTTGGTTCTGGAACAGATACAACGTTAGCTGTTTGCCGTCATCAGTGGTTTTTGTTATACGAACCTGACCTTTGATCAGATAGTATATTCTATCTGCTGGATCACCTTCCCAATATAGGTAGGAGCCTGCTTGTGCATGGAGTTCATAAGATATAGATTTTATTTTATTCAAATTGTCGGGAGTGAATACTCCTGTGTTGCTGTATGGCTGCGATAAAGTCGATTCTAAAGTCATTGTCATTTCTCCTTTTACGTTCTTAATAACTAAGATAACTAATTTAACAACTACCGGGTGTGATGAATCTCACTAATTCGGGTAGCCAATCGTGATAAATATGTGAAAAATCACACGTCGACTTAGTCGATGTGTGATTTTTTTGTTGTAGTTCCGAGTATGAAACTAAGCTTTTTTGCTGATTATCTGCGCCTTGTTAATGCCGATTTTTTCCTTTAGGTAAGGAAGGATATATCGATCTGCACCAAATTTAGCTGCATTATAACCACCAATTACGATTAGAATTCCAAGTATCGCTAATTGTGTGTTAGTAGAAGTTGTACCCGATAATAAGAAAGCAGCATTCATGAGGATACCCATGAAGGCAGCGAGGGTTGTAAAACACCCTAGAATTAGTCCAAGTCCTACTAGCAACTCTCCCCAAGCTACGAGGAATGAGAAAAGACCGGAGTTAGGAATCGCAACATTATCTAAGAATGTCGCCCACCAACCTTGCACTGCAGGATGATCACCTGTTGATTTTTTGACAGCACCCATTAGAAATCCTTTGGCATCAAAAGCCTCTGCTGCCGTAACCTTACCCCAACCTGCGTGTAACCATTGCCATCCTACATATAACCGGATTAGTGTGAGTGCCACCGCTGCATAAACATTCTCTTTTAGAAATTTGATAATCATGTGAATTCCTCCTTAAAGTTTTAGATGACCACGCCAGTGGTCGATGAAACTACTTCGTAAGCATGAGCTAAGTTTTAGATGACCACGCGAGTGGTCGATGAAACTACTTCGAAAGCATAAGCTAAGTTTTCGATGTAGCTGTCTTGTTGTTGCGGATGCAACATCATGATCAGCTACCACGCGAGTGGTCGGTAAAACTACTTCGATAGCATAAGCAAGTTTGTATTTCGGAGAGTAGCGCTCTTCCTCTTGAACCTAGAATAAGGCATTGCAAGAACAGTGTATGTGATATTACTCACTACTACACAAAAATGGCAAAAGTCGATTGTGATGTTCGTCACAGGCACCTAAGACTTATTCTTGTATATTGATTTTATTAATTACGAATTCATAGAAAGGAGGAAAGACGATGCTATCGGGAGTCATTCTTGCAGGAGGGGGTCATCGAAGAATGGGAGGAGAGAACAAAGCACTTCTTCCTATATACGGCGAGCTAATCATACAGCGACAAATTCGAGAGATGGAATCCATCTGTGATGAGATTATTATTGTAACGAACGAACCCAAACCTTTCTTAAGGGTTGTAGATGTATCGGTACGTATTATTACAGATTTCATAAAAGGTAAGGGCCCTCTGAGTGGACTGCACGCTGGGCTATCGCTGGCCGAGTATGAGGAAGCTTGGGTAGTTGGTTGTGATATGCCATCTATATCCGCTCGGGCAGCCCAATTAATGCAACAATTTAAGGATGAATTTAAGCTTGAAGCTGTTGTGCCTCGAATGGGTGGGCGATTGGAGATGCTGCATAGCATTTATAATACCTCCTTAGCGAATGCAGCCAAATTATTGATAAACAGTGGAGATCATCGACTAGAACAGCTTCTGCATTACATTCGTTGGTCGGAGGTAGACTCAGATCAATTTGTAGTTCGAGGGATTCAAACTCAGTTCACCCATGCAATTAAAACCACAGATGATTATGAACAATACCTATCTAGCTTTTATGATTTATCAACTAAAAATGAAACACAACAATTTATGGAATAGAAGGAAAAGCTATTTACTCTGAAAGGGGGAAGTTTAATGGCGGAATTGGAAAGGGTAGTCAAAAAACAGGAAAAGCTTCAGCACCAGGAAACTGGTCTAAAAGGGACCTTCGTCTCTGTCATGATTGTTGGAGGATTTATAGCAGCTTGTTGGTTATTCGCATTCATCGTATTCGTGATTAGAAATGGAGGCTAGTGGACAATGCATATTCATCGATTGGAGAGAATTTGGCTTATTTTTGGAATTAGTATGCTGTTCCTCTTTCTTCTTGTATTAGGAGTTGGCACATTCGTATGGGGAATGGCTCCACCTCATAGTGGTAACCATCATTCGTTCGATCCCACTAAGGTTGAAGAACATGCGCCTTTTGATAAACCGGGGTTAAAGAAAATCGGAGAGAATCATTATGAGGCTGTGATGACTGCTTATGTATTCAGTTATGCTCCAGATGTTATAGAAATTCCGGCAGGAGCAACTGTTGATTTTATAGTGACGAGTAAGGATGTTGTGCATGGGTTTCAGATTCCAGGGACGAATGTGAATATGATGGTTCTCCCAGGAGAAGTCACAGAAATCTCCCATACCTTCGACAAACCTGGCGAGTATTTGATTCTATGTAACGAATATTGTGGTGCTTACCATGAAGTCATGCAAGCAAGAGTTATTGTTACCTAATAAAATTCTTATCATGTAAGGGAAAGGTGGAAAATCAATGAATTCCGATCGATTCGATCCTCGGGATGCGAAGCTTGTTATTGCCCACATCGTATTCGCTTTTGTCGCCTTATTCATAGGTGGAGTAGCGGGTTTACTACAAGGGATGGTTCGAAGCGGTACAATTACATTACCAGCAGATATTGGTTATTATCAATTATTAACGGCACATGGTGTATTGATGGCACTTATTTTTACAACATATTTTATTGTGGGTTTCTTATTCTCTGGTGTGTCCAAAACTATGGGTGGTGCACTGCTACCAGCAGCACGGAGGATGGCGTGGATAGGTTATTGGTTAATGTCGATAGGAACGGTTCTAGGCGTAATTCTTATTTTGTTGAATAAAGCTACAGTCTTGTATACGTTCTATGCGCCGATGATGGCATCACCTTACTATTATATAGCTTTGACGTTGGTAGTGGTGGGTAGCTGGTTGAGTGGGTATGCTATTTTTTATCAATATATCAAGTGGCGTAAAGCGAATAAAGGTCAGCTGTCCCCACTATTCGCGTTTATGGCAGTTGTGACCATGCTAATGTGGCAAATAGCAACGATTGGTGTAGCGGCGGAGGTGCTACTACAACTCATACCATGGTCCTTCGGTTGGGTGGATACGATTAACGTATTATTAAGTCGTACTTTATTCTGGTATTTTGGACATCCGTTAGTGTACTTCTGGTTATTACCGGCATACATCTGTTGGTATGTTGTGATTCCTAAGGTCATTGGCGGCAAAATATTCAGTGATTCCTTAGCAAGGCTATCATTTATTTTATTCTTATTATTCTCGATTCCCGTTGGTTTTCATCATCAATTGATGGAGCCCGGTATAAGTCCGATGTGGAAATATATACAGGTGGTCTTGACGTTCATGGTCATTATCCCTTCACTTATGACAGCTTTCTCCATGTTCGCTACATTTGAATTGGCAGGTCGTGCACGTGGGGGGACAGGCTTATTCGGATGGATGAAGAAGCTACCTTGGGGAGATGTTCGTTTCTTCGCGCCGTTTATGGGTATGCTTATATTCATTCCAGCCGGGGCGGGCGGTATTATTAATGCTAGTAATCAGATGAATGCTGTTGTACACAATACATTATGGGTTACTGGACACTTCCATCTTACCGTGGCTACGAGTGTAGCTCTCACCTTTTTTGGCATCACCTTCTGGCTGATTCCGCATGTCACTGGACGTACATTAACCAAACAGTTGAATCGATTTGGAATTATTCAGACTCTTCTGTGGTGCATAGGCATGTTCTTCATGTCAGGATCGATGCATCTAGTAGGACTCTTTGGTTCACCAAGACGTACGTCATATACCACCTATAACGATCACCCAGAAGCGATATTGTGGATGAAGTATCATGTAGCTATGGCTGTAGGAGGTATGATCCTATTCGTGGCTGTTATCTTAATGATGTACATCCTATTTGCTTTAATGAAGACACCGAAGGGTGAATGTGAATTCCCTATTGCAGAGGTAAGTGAACATGCTGAACCTACTCCCAAGATTCTTGAACGCTGGAGCCTGTGGATTGGCATAGCTGTTGTACTTATTCTAATTGCCTATACGGTGCCTATGGCTGGAATGATAATGAATGATGTTCCGGGATCTCCGGGGTACACCACTTGGTGATGCAGATGAATAGGCGGGTATACTGGAAAGGCCGTTTTTGAAAGCAACTGTTGGAGTAACAGAAGCAATAGAGAGAAGTTAAAGAGAGAAATGCACGAACTAGGGAGAAAAAGTGAAAAGGTAGTGTATCGGTAGTTAGCCGTTGAGAATGCCAATAGAGCGTCGAGGACACTCTATTGGGATAGGATGAGGTTAGTTTGTGTGCAATAGAGCGTCGAAGACGCTCTATTGGCATAGGGTGTGTGCAGTAGAGCGTCGAGGACGCTCTATTTGGATTGGAAGAGGTTTTTTGGTGCAGAGCAAACAGTCACCATCACTATGTGAATTATTTCACAAAAAGTTCACAGCAATCATTAATTCAATGTGATTTTTATCACTGTTCCTAAGTGTGGCGATCTTTACTATGAAGGTATAGAAATAAAGAAGATCAACTGGAGGCGAAGAGAAATGGCTATTAAAGAGGAGAAGGTTAAGGAGCAGAGCCAAGCAGCGACACACGTTGATCAGCTCGTGGCGCAGGCTTTGAAGGCTCGAGAGGCGTTCCTAAAGCTCAACCAAGAGCAAATTGATACAATTGTGCAAGAGATGGCGCTTGCCGGTCTAGACCAACACATGGTGCTTGCAAAGCTCGCTATTGAAGAAACGGGTCGTGGTGTATATGAGGATAAAATCACGAAGAACATTTTTGCTACAGAGTATATTTACCACAACATCAAGAATAACAAGACGGTAGGCATCATTGAAGATAATCCCTATGAGAGCTACCAGAATGTAGCTGAGCCAGTGGGTATCATAGCAGGAATTACGCCGGTTACGAACCCTACCTCGACAACAATGTTCAAGGCACTCATCTCCGTGAAGACGAGAAATCCGATCATTTTTGGCTTCCATCCATCGGCACAGAAGAGTAGTGCTGCAGCAGCTGAGACGCTTCGGAAGGCTGCCGTTGCTCATGGAGCACCTGAGCATTGCATTCAATGGATCGAGTTCCCTTCAGTAGAAGCTACGCAGCTCCTAATGAACCATAAGGACATTGCGCTTGTGCTGGCCACGGGTGGATCCGCAATGGTGAAAGCTGCTTACAGTACGGGCAAACCCGCTCTTGGAGTAGGTCCGGGTAATGTGCCATGCTTTATAGATAAGACAGCTAATATTCCGCAATCCGTTACGGATCTTATTCTATCCAAGACGTTTGATAACGGGATGATCTGCGCTTCGGAGCAGGCTGTTATTATAGAAGAGCCGATCTATGAACAAACGAAGAAGTTAATGATCGATATGGGCTGCTACTTCCTGAACAAGGAAGAGACGGAGGCTGTGTCCAAGCTAGTGATTAATTCGGAAAAATGCGCAGTCAACGCTGTTATTGTAGGCCAATCTGCGAATAAAATCGCTGAGATGGCGGGCTTAACCGTCCCTAATAACACGAAGATTCTTGTAGCAGAGCTACAGGGTGTAGGGGACAAATATCCGTTATCTGCAGAGAAGCTAAGCCCTGTGCTCGCTTGTTATAAAGTGAAGAATGCGGATGCGGGTATCGAGCGAGCCGTAGAAATTGTTCGTTACGGTGGAATGGGGCACTCCTCTGTGATCCACTCAACGAACCAGGAAGTCATCAATAAATTCGCCGCTCAGCTGCAGACCGGCCGTGTTATTGTGAATGCACCATCTACACATGGAGCTATTGGTGACCTATATAATACAAATTTACCTTCACTTACTCTAGGCTGTGGCTCGTTCGGATCAAACTCTACGACTTCTAACGTGAGTGCAGTTAACCTCGTTAATATTAAACGTGTGGCTTACCGGACAACGAATATGCAGTGGTTTAAGATTCCACCGAAAATTTACTTCGAGCGTGGATCTACACAATATCTGGAGAAAATGCCAGACATCTCTCGTGTTCTTATCGTTACTGATGAAATGATGGTCAAGCTGGGTTACGTGGAGCGGGTTGAATATTATCTACGCAAAAGAAAAACGCCGGTGTTCATCGAGATATTCTCTGATGTAGAGCCAGACCCCTCGGTAGATACCGTGGATCGTGGTAGAGCAATGATGGATCGCTTTAAGCCAGATTGTATTATAGCTCTAGGTGGTGGGTCACCTATGGATGCAGCGAAGGCGATGTGGCTGTTCTATGAATACCCAGATACGAATTTCCAATCCCTAAAGCAGAAGTTTCTAGATATTCGTAAACGGGTATATAAGTACCCTCGGTTAGGTAAGAAAGCACAGTTTGTTGCTATCCCAACTACGTCGGGTACAGGTTCCGAAGTGACCTCGTTCGCTGTTATTACCGATAAGAATCAAGGCAATACCAAGTATCCATTAGCTGACTATGAGTTAACTCCAGATGTTGCGATAATCGATCCGGAATATGTACTAACCTTACCAAAGGTAGCGGTAGCGGACACCGGTATGGACGTATTGACACATGCTATCGAGGCCTATGTATCGATCATGGCTAATGACTACACAGATGGATTAGCGCTTCAAGCGATCAAATTGGTCATGACCAATTTAGAGAAATCTCATGCAACCGCTGATCCAGTTGCCAGAGAGAAGATGCACAACGCTTCTACGATTGCCGGTATGGCTTTCGCCAATGCCTTCCTAGGTATTAATCACAGCTTGGCTCACAAGTGGGGTGGGGAATACCATACGGCTCACGGGCGAACCAATGCTATCCTAATGCCGCACGTTATTCGTTACAATGCTAGCAAGCCGACCAAGTTTGCTTCGTTTCCGAAATATGAAGCCTTCATTGCCGACAAACGTTATGCTGAAATTGCCAGAGTATTAGGACTTCCTGCTCGCACAACCGAGGAAGGCGTGAACAGCTTAATCAATAAGATTCGTGAGATGAATCGGACACTCGGGATTCCGGAGAAATTCGAAGACCTAGGCTTTGATGCTCCGACCTTCGAGGCTAGAGTGGATTACTTAGCTGACCGGGCCTTTGAGGATCAATGTACAACGGCCAATCCAAGAATGCCACTTGTAACTGAGCTTGCTGATGTATACCGTAATGCGTTCTATGGAAAGTTTCAATAAAAGAGCTTGTTCAAAAAGGGTACAGTTATTGAACAAGCTCTAAAAAAGGAGATGTAAGGACATGTCTGTTCAAGAAGAGCGGATTACAGATCAACTCAATGAGAAGATGAGCTGGAGAAGCTTCAACGAAGGCGTCTGGACACAACAAGTCAATGTAAGGGAGTTTATTGAGAGGAACATAACCCCTTATGAAGGAAATGCAGATTTCCTTCAGGGGCCTACCGAAGCAACAACCTCCTTATGGGCAATCATACAAAAACTAACTAAGGATGAGATCGCTAATGGAGGGGTGTTGGATATTGATGTGAACACCATATCCACCATTACCTCGCATAAAGCAGGCTATCTTGATGAAACCAAAGAGAAGATTGTAGGGCTTCAGACCGATGCACCCTTCAAGCGCTCTATTCAGCCTTTTGGCGGAATTAAGATGATGGTGGATGCATGTAAGGCTTATGGCTTTAAACTCCCTCAGGACATGATTCGGCTGTTCACAGACATACGTAAGACACACAATCAGGGTGTGTTCGATGCGTATACGACAGAGATGAAAATTGCTCGCAAAGCGGGGATTATTACCGGATTACCCGATGCGTATGGTCGTGGACGAATTATTGGAGATTATCGCCGTGTGGCGTTGTATGGAACTAGCTTCCTCATTGAACAGAAGAAGAGGGAACTGCTTGAGCTTGAGGTTCAAGTTATGAGTGAGGACATCATTCAATTGCGAGAGGAATTATCCGAGCAAATTCGTGCGCTTGAACAGTTAAAGTGGATGGCAACCTCTTATGGCTCAGATATATCTAGGCCTGCCCATAATGCACGTGAAGCGATTCAATGGTTGTACTTTGCTTACCTAGCTGCAGTGAAAGAACAGAATGGCGCTGCTATGAGCCTAGGCAGGGTTTCCTCCTTCCTTGATATCTATATTACTCGGGACATAGAAGAAGGCTCGCTCACTGAGTCTGAAGCGCAGGAGCTAGTGGATCATTTTGTGATGAAGCTTAGAATTATAAAGTTTCTGCGTACACCTGAATATAATGAGCTCTTTAGCGGGGACCCTACATGGGTAACAGAATCAATCGGCGGAATGGGTGCCAACGGTAAAACTTGGGTAACGAGGAATTCCTTCCGATTCTTGCATACACTCCGGAACCTCGGACCGGCTCCAGAGCCAAACTTAACGGTATTGTGGTCTACAAAGCTACCGCAGAGCTTTAAAGAATACTGCGCGAAATTATCTATTGAAACGAGCTCAATCCAGTATGAGAATGATGATTTGATGTATCCGATTTATGGAGATGATTATGCGATTGCCTGCTGTGTGTCTGCGATGAAGGTGGGTAAACAGATGCAATTCTTCGGTGCTCGGGCCAATTTGGCGAAGCTACTGCTATATGCCATTAATGGTGGTGTCGACGAGAAGCTAGGCATTCAAGTAGCCCCAGCTATCACACCGATCACTTCAGAAATATTAGATTATGAACAGGTTATGTCAGTATTTGATCAGATGATGGATTGGCTGGCGGGCTTGTACATCAACACATTAAATGTGATTCACTATATGCATGATAAATATAGCTATGAACGTCTTGAGATGGCGCTTCATGATAGAGAGATTGTACGTACTATGGCTACAGGTATTGCAGGTTTATCTGTTGTTGCCGATTCACTCTCAGCGATTAAGTACGCGAAGGTTAAGCCTATTCGAGATGAGAAGGGGATTGCTATAGATTTTGAAATTGTAGGGGAGTTCCCACAATACGGCAATAACGATGAGCGTGTTGATGAGATCGCTACGTCGTTAGTCGAGACATTCATGAATAAGATTCGCAAGCAGCAAACGTACCGTAAATCTGTACCTACGATGTCTGTACTCACAATTACTTCAAATGTCGTATACGGGAATAAAACGGGTTCTACACCAGACGGACGTAAGTCCGGGGAGCCATTCGCACCTGGAGCTAATCCCATGCATGGTAGAGACCTTAAGGGTGCTTTAGCTTCACTAGCTTCGGTAGCGAAGCTGCCGTATGAGCATGCCTTAGATGGAATCTCCAATACGTTCTCTGTTGTACCCAAAGCATTAGGGCGTGAGCCTCAGACGAGAGTGAGTAACATGGCGTCCCTATTAGATGGTTATATGTCGAGTGGTGGGCATCATCTGAACGTTAATGTATTCGAGGTAAGTCAACTAATGGATGCGATGGAGCATCCTGAACTGTATCCACAGCTGACTATTCGAGTTTCTGGATATGCGGTAAATTTCATTAAGCTGACTAGAGAGCAGCAGCTGGATGTCATTCACCGGACCTTCCATGCATCCATGTAAATAAGTGAGGAGCTAACATTATGACTGGACGGATTCACTCCTTAGAGACATTCGGCACGCTGGATGGACCTGGAATTCGTTTTGTCCTATTCATGCAGGGCTGTGCCTTACAATGTCAATATTGTCATAATCCGGATTCGTGGAATACACAGACCGGCAAGGTGGTCAGCGTAGCAGATGTATTGGCTGAGATAGAGCCATATATCGGTTATTATAGAGGGTCTGGTGGTGGAATTACCGTGTCAGGAGGTGAGCCTACCTTACAAGCACCATTCGTAGCTGAGTTATTCAAAGCTTGTAAGGAGAAGTGGAGTCTCCACACGGCATTAGATACATCCGGGTTCTGCGAACCATCACACGTTGAGGAATTATTAAGCTACACGGATCTTGTGTTGCTAGATCTTAAGCAGATGAATAATCAACGTCATGAAGCTTTAACTGGACGTCCGAATGATCGTATATTAAAATTTGCTAGGTGGTTGTCTGAACGAGAAACCCCGATGTGGATTCGGCATGTGCTCGTACCTGGTCGAACGGATGATTGGAAGGATCTAACGGCATTGGGTCAATTTCTCGGTACGCTAAATGGAGTAGAACGATTGGAAATTCTACCCTACCACCGCATGGGAATATACAAGTGGGAACAGCTTGGCAAGCCCTATGAGCTGGAAGGGATTGGGGCGCCAAGTGATAAAGAAGTAGAGCGCGCCTACCATATAATAGCAGCTTCACAAAAAGATAAAGATTAAGCTTGAATCAGCGGAGGTTATAGTGTATTATAACTTCTGCTGGTGTTTTTCATGCAATGACATTCTAGTTTCGTAATGATCGAGTGCGACCCGTGAAGTATACGAATAATCCAGAAATTGCTGAATGAATAACAGTTGCAAATGTGCTCAATATCTGATATATTAGATTCTGTTGACTTTGCGGACGTGGCTCAGTGGTAGAGCATCGCCTTGCCAAGGCGAGGGTCGAGGGTTCGAATCCCTTCGTCCGCTCCATATCAACATTATAATGGGGTCTCACCAGCTATAATGCGCCCTTAGCTCAGCTGGATAGAGCGTTTGACTACGAATCAAGAGGCCGGGAGTTCGAATCTCTCAGGGCGCGCCATTAAGTAGTATCACAGTTTTATTATAATCGCGACGGGACGTAGCTCAGCTTGGTAGAGCACCTGGTTTGGGACCAGGGGGTCGCATGTTCAAATCGTGTCGTCCCGACCACTTATGTTGTATGCGGGTGTAGTTTAATGGTAGAACTTCAGCCTTCCAAGCTGTTAGCAGGGGTTCGATTCCCCTTACCCGCTCCATAATCCAATAAGCCAAACTCCTTATCTAATAAGGAGTTTTTTTTTTGTGAGCTTTGTGTTTCTAGGATAGGTGCAAGGTAATATAAAATCAACACTTGTCATTCAGCTCTTACGGATTTATAGTGATAAAGTTAAGAAAGGAGGTGTTTCAAATCATTTTTGTACAAGTTATATTTCCGATTTTACTAGTTTTTTCTGCAGGTTATCTATTGCAAAGAAGAATGAAATTAGATATCCGTGTAGTTTCTACAGTAGCGATGTATATTTTTATGCCCTGTTTGATTTTTAGAACGTTTTATCATACTAATTTAGACCTACAATATGTATATATGCTATTATTTTTTATCATGCTATTTGTGTTGCTTATTCTCATTAGTAAAATTTATGTCAGTATTAAAGGATTGCCCAAACATTATGAAAGTGCTTATATCCTTAGTACAGCTTTTATGAATACGGGAAACTATGGCTCTCCGATTATCCTCTTAGCTTACGGAACGATTGGTTTTAATTATGCGATATCCTTTTTTGTAATCCAATCCATCTCTATGCATACAGTCGGTATTTATTATGCGTCGCGCGGGAAATTAAAGATGAAGGATGCCATTAAGAAAATTTATGAAATGCCCATGATATATGCAGTAGCTACAGTGATTTTATTAAAAACATTACATATTAAAACCCCAGACAATTTGTTGACGGTCATTGATTTATTGGCTTCAGCCTGTATTCCGACAGTCATGATTATCTTGGGAATGCAGTTGGCAGAGATAAAGCTTAATGATTTTGAATGGGGGAGTATTACGTACAGCACCATCGTTAGATTGGTCGTTTCTCCAGTCATAGCTTATTTGTTAACATTAGTCTTTCCGTTTGATCCGCTTCTAGCCAAAGTGCTTATTCTGTCTTCAGCCATGCCATCTGCCGTAGTAGCTGCTATGTATGCTGTGCAGTTCGATGCAAAGTCTGAGCTTGTGTCGAGTACAACGATAATCAATACCTTGGCCAGTATAGGGACTATCACTTTATTATTATATATGCTAGGTTAATTGGATGATTTAAGTGGATATATTGCCGATTAGCAGAAAAATTGAGAGCTCTAAGGCGATTGGTCAGTTTGAGGTCGCTATGGGACGAGACTAAAGAAAGATGAGGTATTCATATGAAAAAGACTGGAATACTCCATAAGGAGTTAGCGGCTTGTATTGCTGCGATTGGACATTATGATCAGCTTTCTGTTGTTTCCTGTTTATCTGGGATCCCAAAGGATACCAAAGTCATTGATTTAGCTTTAACTAGAGGTATACCTAGTATGATAGATGTAATTGCCGCAATGGAAGAAGAAATGCTCATTGAGAAACTTATCATTGCCGAAGAGCTGGAAGCTAATAATCCTGAATTGTATCAATACATCAAGAATAAATTCCCTTCAGAGATCATAGAATTGGTTCCAAATGAAATGCTTAAGCAGAAGGCGGTTCAGTCAAAGTCGTTTGTAAGAACAGGAGAAAACATGAGATTCTCCAATATACTTCTTCAAGCGGGATACTCATCCTAATTAAATATTGTGGGGATATTAGAATTGACCCCCAACTCTTTGCTATGATACAATCAGACCATTAAATACATTGTATACAATGAATGCAAAAAAATAGGGGGTGATGAATGAATGTCGCGAGTTGCTAACAGTGGTTATCTTGAACAGAAGGTATATAACGAAATCAAAGAGATGATAATCAGCGGGGAATTGCAGCCAGGGGAACTAATCATTCAAGACCAAATGGCCCGCCGTATAGGTGTAAGTCGAACTCCACTCCGTCGCGCATTCACAGAGCTTGAACGGGATTATCTATTAGAGACCACCTCCCAAGGACTCACGGTAAAACGATTTTCCGCTGATTTTATATTATCGATATGGGAAGTGCGCGCAGGATTGGAAGGGTTAGCATGCAGGCTATCCGCACGGTTAATCGATAAGCCGACTATTGCATATCTAAGAAGCTTGTTTACAATTTCTTACGAAAAATGGAAAAATGAAAATGACCTGGATGCTTATCGACAAGCCGATATTCAGTTTCACACTAAATTAGTAGGAATCGCAGGAAACCCTATACTACAAAGGAATTTCGGCGACACCCATGTATTGACGATTGCATTCAGTAAGGGAATTTTACGTTCCCCTTCCGAGACTTTTCCAGAGCATATGGACATTCTGGATGCACTAGAGAACAATGATGAGTATAAAGCGGAGCAATGCATGTTAGAGCATATTCGTAAGACAATTCCGTATATCTCTTCAAGCCTTAAACTTGCTACTTCTAAGGACACCATGAGGTAAAAGGTATCCATAAATAGGAGTAGCATAATTTTTCATACCTACTTCGGTATTCAATGTATACAATGTATTCTAATTCAAATAAGTTATGGGGGAATTTATCGTGGCCTTAAAAAATTCTATTATTGTTCCAATTCTTGGTCGTTACGCAGATCGTTTCCATGAATATCAACCGGCTCGCACTTTTTTTGACAATCTAAAGGTTGCCGCTAGTATTCCAGGTATTCATGGTTTAGAGGTTGTCTTTCCTCAAGATTTTGCAGATCCCAAAGAAACAATAAAGGCTATAAAAGACACAGGATTGGCCGTTTCTGCAGTCAATGTTAACATAAAATCAGAGGCTAAATTCAAACGGGGCTCCTTAACAAACCCAGATGAAAAGGTAAGGGCGGAAGCTGTTAACTATATTAAAACAGCGATGGACTTAGCGGCTGAGCTTGGATCCGAAATGATCACCACATGTCCTCTTATTGATGGGCATGACTACAATTTCCAGGTTGATTATCAGAAGCAATGGAAATGGTTTGTTGAAGGAATCAGTGAAGCAGCTAAGCACCGAAGTGATATTAAAGTGAGTCTTGAATATAAGCCCTACGAAGTTCGCAACAATATCATTCTGGGAGATATGGGACGCACCCTGCACTTATGTAATCAGGTTGGATTGCCTAATGTAGGCGTTACGATGGATGTTGGTCATGCGTTGGGAGCAAGAGAAACTCCAGCAGCCATGGCATGTATGGCCAATGATGCAGGACGACTATTCTATGTTCATTTTAACGATAATGATAGAGCTTGGGATTGGGATATGCTTCCGGGATCCGTGAATCTGTGGGATCTGGTAGAAACGATTTACTATCTTGATCGAATGGATTGGTCCGGCTGGCTTACCTACGATGTATATAGCAGAAACGGAGACCCGGCTGAAGCGTTTGCCGTTACGTTTAGAATCATAGAAACAGCGCAGGGAATTATTGATAAGTTAGGCCGCAAAGAGATTCAAGCGCTTATTGATGAGGGTGTACCTGCACGTGCGTTTGATTACCTATTCACCAAATTATTCAAATGAGATGAGGTTAAGCGATGTTACTGGGACTAGGAAGTTATATATTCCGCTATTCGGTGGGTATCGAGAGCTTTCGTCCTGAGAGACCGATGGGACCCGTTGAACTAGTTGAACAGGCTGCGGATCTGGGTGCGGGACTTGTACAATTTGCTGACAATCTCCCCCTTGATGGATATAGTGACGAGGTATTGGATCTTGTAAGAGAAACCGCCAATCAGAAAGGTATTGTACTCGAGGTTGGCACGGCTGGAGCTAAGGAGGATCGGCTTTTACGATACTTAGAAATTGCTGAACGGCTGAATGCCAAACTGCTGCGCATTACTATACATGCACCGGATACACATCCATCAGATGAGGAAGCTTTAGCGGTCTTTAAAGCCATTCTGCCAAAATTCAAGAATGCAGGTATTACTATTGCGATTGAGAATCATTTTACGATGACATCGCAAAATTTATTGTCTCTGGTAGACCAAATAAACGACCCGATCGTGGGAATCTGCTTAGACACTGCAAATTCCATTGTTCAACAAGAATGGCCGATGGAAACTGTACAGATGCTGAGCAAGCATGCGGTATCTCTACATCTAAAGGATTACAAGCTAACAGCGCATCCAGAGGGTGTAGGCGTAATGATTACCGGTGCCCCACTGGGTGCAGGGGATCAGGATATCGATGCTATCATGAATCACCTTAAGCTTCAGGGAAAAGACGTGAATATGATCCTGGAACAATGGATGCCGTCATTTGAGACAGAAGAGGCTACATTAAGGAATGAAATCGAGTGGATTCGCCAGAGTATCAAAGCTGCTCGTCGCTTTATTCAATAGTATAAAGTTTTGCTTATATTAATTAGGTTAGAGGTGGATTTGGTGGGCCAAACTAAACTAGGTATACAAGGTGAAAAGTTTCTGATTAATAATAAATTAACTTATTCCGAGATTACGAGCAGTCATGCTTCTGCTCATGGATTGTTAATGAACGCAAGATTTATTCAAGGTATATTCGACGATAAGGCTGCGCCTGAGACGTACGCCCGTTTTGGAAGAGATGTTTTTGATCCAGAACAACATACGGATGAATTGATTGCAGCGTTACCTGAATGGTATGCACACGGGCTGAGAGCTTTCACGGTTGGACTACAGGGAGGCGGACCTGTATTTACGGTAGAGGATTGGTCTTCCATTGATAACAATCCTTTTAGTGCAGATGGAAAGCTTCTAGATCCTGCTTATGCAAACCGCTTAGATAGACTTATACAAGCAGCGGATCAGATTGGTATGGTGGTCATTGTTAGCTTGTTCTATCAAGCTCAAATCTTTCGGCTGGAGGATGGAGAAGCCATCCGTAATGCAGTGAAGACGACGTGTACACATTTGAAAAGCAAGAATTATACCAATGTAATCATTGAAGTAGCCAATGAGATGAACGTGGGTGGATTCAAAAAGCGTCCGATGATTCACGCTCCGGAAGCTATGGCTTATTTAATTGAATTAGCGCGAGAAACCTCAGGTGGAATGCCAACTGGCTCAAGTCTCGGAGGAGGTGACATCGATAAGGAAGTCGCCAAGGCAAGTGATGTCATATTGATCCATGCTAATAATCTATCGAAACAGGAAAATTACAATATGATCAAAAAAGTACGTGATTGGAATTTCGATAAGCCGATCGTTTGTAATGAGGATTCACCATGCATTGGTCAATTGGAAGTCGCCTATAAAACACAAACATCTTGGGGTTACTACAACAATTTGACGAAACAAGAGCCACCTGCTGATTGGGGAATTACTCAAGGCGAGGACTTGTATTTTGCAAGACGAATGGCGGAAGGAATTGGTATTGAGCTACCTGCTATTCCGTATGAAGATCAATACTATCTGCAAGGCTTCGAGCCTCACATTACCGTAGACAACAAAAGATGGATTAGACTGGCAAGTCTCTATCCTGAAACCATCAAATATGTTGAATTCTACAGAAATGGAAAGCTGATAGATACCGCTTTTAATGAACCTTTTATGATTAAGAATGACACAACCTGGATTCAGGAGCCTTGGATCATGACTTCAGAGGATAAAGAATGGAAGGCTAAGGTCTATCTAACAACTAGTAATAAGCCTTTAGAAAAAACAGTGACGATGTGAACTCATACGTGAGAATGCATATTAAACTTAAGGATATATAAATTGAAAATAAGGTCAACCCCGATAATGGGGTTGACCTTATTACTTTCGATTTCAATTATGGAGCGACAACAGTACTCTTATCCAATGTGACTGCAGTTTGTGCCAATAATCGTCCATTGATCGATGCGTTGGTCCCTAGAGTGATATTCGTCTTACTTAGGACGATACCCTCGAGATGTGCGTTTGTTCCAATAGAGACGGTTTGGGCTGTCTGCCAGAAGATGTTCTTGGCTTGAACGCCACCCTGAAGGATAATCTTAGTACCGCTTGCTTGCGTGATACCTCCAGCAATCTGGAAGATGAATACGTCATTAGCTCCACCTTTGATCGTAACATCGGAGTTGATCACTACAGAGGTGCCCCAATTATAAACACCTGCTGTAAGCGTCTGACCGCTAAGGTCACCCACGTGCAGCTCCGTATAATCAACAGCTCTTCCTGCAGCATCGGTATAGGCGGTTTCCATATTACTTATCGCTGTTGTTAGAGTGCTAGGAGTTGGAGAAGTATAGTCAGAGGCATATACCTTACCAGTAATCTGACTGGAAGTTGCAAATTCATTAGTCGCATCAACAGTCAATGAAAATCCAGTAATGGCAGTTGAATCTATTGGGCTAACCCCAATATTACCAGTAACAATAGAATTGGGTACTGACGAGATTCCTGTTTTGGATAGGATCACATAATTGCCAGCTGTTCCAAGATCTATGGGTGCCATTGTCGGTGTAGGTACAGGTACAGGTACTGGTTCTGGTGTAGGCTCAGGTGAAGGTGTCGGCGTTTCTACTGGCTCAGGTGTGACAAGCTCTTGTTCAGCTTTTACCTTTAACGCTCTATCGAGGATAGTAATGGACTCTGCTCGAGTAGCTGCTTGTAGGGGACGGAACGAACCATCAGGAAAGCCCCCCATAATGCCGTGATCTACGACCGCGGCAATCGCGCCCTTACTCCATGTTGCAGTAATTATCGCATCTGTAAATGTGGTAGATGAATCGGAAGATTCCAAGTTTAATATCTTTGCAATGACAACAGCCACTTCTTGACGGCTCATTGATTTCTTTGGTAAGAATGTCCCATCAGGATATCCGGATACATAACCAGCTTTCACTGCTTTTGCAATATCCGAGTACGACCAATCTGTCCATGCAACATCACTAAACGCAATGGCTTCAGGTTGTACAAATCCGAATGATCTATTGACCAATGCTGTAAATTCTTGACGGTTTACCTCTGCATTTGGTCGGAATGTGCGATCCTCATAACCGAAGGCTAAGCCCTGATTGATCCAACTCGTAATTGTGCTTTCCGCCCAATGCCCGTTAATGTCATTAGTAGTAGCTGCAGAAGCAACGCCAACTGACGAGAAAATCATACATAGTGTCATTATCCAAATAAATGATCTTTTTCCAACTTGTTCAACCAAAGCCAACATCTCCTCGTAAAATCTGATAAAAAAGAATCATAGCGGTTTTTGTTGAACTTACCCGCTACAACTCTATTACCCTAAGTGACATATTCTGAATCACATCTATACGATATATTAATTTAGAAAGGTAGATAGCTGCTGATCTGCTAATAGACCCTTTAATTTAATAAGCGCTCTTTTCTGAATTCGAGAAACCTTCATTTGCGATATATGTAACTGTTCAGCTATCTGTCTTTGGGATTGACCTTCATTGAATACTAGAAAAATGACGATGCGTTCTACTTCTGATAACAGTAGTAATACCTCTTCCAAATCAGCCCGTATTTCAAACAATCGATAATCGTCTGCTTGAGAACCTATTAAGTCACCAATGGTTGAACTATCCTCTTCATTAGATAATGGCGTATCCAAGGACGTATAATAATAGCTTTCACGACCAGCCATAATCTCGATGATTTCTTCCACAGATAGCCCAAGATAATCTGCGATTTCATTCGTCCGAGGCGAACGCTCCAAAGATACAGTTAGTTCATCGACAGCATGTTGAAGCAATAAGCCTTTTTCTTTGATAGCTCTAGGCACTTTAATGAACCATGATTTATCACGCAAATAATTTTTCAGATGCCCAATAACGCTCTTCATCGCATAGGCTTCAAAGGGGATTCCAATCGTACTATCAAAAAGCAGCAATAATCGCAGCATCGACATTTGGCCTACCTGGAATAAATCCTCATATAAATCAGGCATATTCCGGGACATCTTACCAGCTGCCATTCTGACAATCGGTTGATAATGCAGAATGAGCATCGTGGCAATATCGTTGTTCTGCGTTTCTTGGTATTCCTTGATGTGACGGTTCATTGCTTCTTGTCCAGAATTGGATGAATCCAATTTCATGCCAAGTCCTCATTCCTTCTTAACAGCTTCGATAGAATAATTTCAGTGCCATGATGGGTCCGAACCTGCTGCACATCATCCATCAATGCTTGCATCATCAATATACCAAGTCCTCCAACGGTTATATCATTCAGATTTTTATCATGAAGCGTCGCTGATTTATCTATCATATTCTCATAATCAAAGCTTGTACCTTCATCCTTAACATGAATATCCAACCCTTGCTCCTCTATATCAAATTGAATATTCAACATACCCGGAGCTTTGTTCGGATAAGCGTGTAGAACTACGTTATTACAAGCCTCACCTACTGCAACCTTCATATCTTCAATTTGTTCAAAAGAAAATCCAATATTGGAAGCAATTCCAAATAGGGTGAGTCGGACAATATGCAAATATTCAGCTTTTGCGGGTAGGGATAGACTTATAGTTTCTTTCATTAATATATCTTCCTCTCTACAATTCATCATGAAGAAACTTCGATATTCCGGTAAGGTCGAAAAGCCGTTTAATAGAGTCTGGAATCTCTCGGACAATAAAAGGTGCGTTTAATTCATCACGGAGTTTTAGAACCGAAATTATGATGCCTATTCCTGTGCTATCGATATAGGTTAAATCCTTAAGATTAAATATTAATGGTTTCTCCGTCTGACCAACAATGGATTCTAGTGCCGAACGGAATTGTGGTGCTACAGAAAGTTCAAGCTCTCCAGTTAAATGAAACACATACTCTTCATCGGTCTCTTGTTGGTCGACAACGAATCTATCATTCTTCATTCTGTTTCACTCCTAGAGTTATTGGTTAAATGAATACTAACAACAATTATGTAAACATACAAGCAAGGAGGCGATTGATGATGAATTTGTCTAATGATGCAGAAAAAAAAGAAACACATATTGAGAAAAAATCCGATTCTAGCTTGGTTTTAACAACGTTTATCAAGTATGCGGCATACCTAATTATGTTCTTCGGTGTTATGTATTTTATAGTCAGTTATATTCTTCCTAAATTTTAAATGAGCAGACCACGAAATATCATCCGTGGTCTCTAACAAGGTTTAGAGGTAGATCCCTAGGGGTCTACCTTTTCCTATTAGTATCCTAGACTGAGCTACCCGAGTTATCGTGCTTCTACTAATGTCCGTTCGTTGATGGGAGATATATTAGTATTATGATTGATATAGGCTTGAACAACCAAGTTGAAGCTTTTATAACGCTCTCTAGGATTATGTTCAAACCATGTACTAAACTCAACGACCTCTTTTTTGTTCATCATATACTCACCATTATTATCTATCTTCATGTTTACGCTCTCCTTCTCTTGCATACTTAACTAAGAATCATATACCCGTTAATATAAGTTCTGAAACGATGGACGGATTTAGTTTAGAACACCTCTGTGCGAATGGTGAATATAAAGGTCGCTCCTATTTCCATATCCTGAACGTTCCGAATACTTCCTCCCATTAATTCAACAAGGGTCTTGCATATGGCCAATCCGAGACCTGTCCCACCGTATATTCGAGACATGGAGGAATCTAACTGAGAGAATGGCTCGAATAAGTGAATGGTCTGATCAGCAGCAATACCAATGCCTGTATCTTTAACGATAAATTCAATCTCTATCTGATTATCTTGTTGCTCTATCAAATTAATGTATACATGTACAGAGCCAGTAGCTGTGAATTTCACAGCATTACCTACTAGATTAATTAGAACCTGCCGAAGTCGCGTGACATCGCTAAGTATATAAGCAGGGAGTCGTGGATCGATGGTATATTCCATGTGAAGCTGCTTCGAACGTGTGATAGCTATGAATAAATCAAAGGTTTCTTCAATAAGTGAAAGTAATTCCAAGGGGATCAACTCAAGCTCCATCTTGCCAGACTCCAGCTTGGAGAAGTCTAGAATCTCATTGATGACATGCAACAAGGCATCGCTGCTCTTACGCACAATTTCTGCATACTCCATTTGCTCCTGGTTCAATCCAGAGTCGAGAAGTAAACCGGTCATTCCAATAATCCCATTCATCGGTGTTCGGATTTCATGACTCATTACAGCAAGGAATTCTGATTTTACACGAGTAGCTTGCTCCGCTAATTCCTTGGCCTTGAGCATTTCTTGTTCAGCCTTTTTGCGCTCGGTGATATCACTTATGGTACAGGCGAATATCTGTTTTTTGTCGATGATCGCTTTTCCAATTTGGATAGCGCCATAGAAGGTAGTACCATCTTTACGGAAGGGCTCTACATCAATGAGTTTATGTACTAGATAATGCTCTTGCACTTTGAACGAGTCGTCCGACTCACATATCATCGGAAGTAGTTTATTGATGGACTGGCCTATTAGCTCATCCTCATGAAACCCAAACATGCGAAAGGCAGCCGGATTCAGATTTAGTATCATACCTTTATTATTAAAGGTTACCATCGTATCCATCGAAGTTTCGCCAATGATTCTAGCTTGAGCCTCTGAACGCATAAGAGCCTTATTCGTTTTCTCAAGCTCATGGGTGCGTTGATGTAAGAGCTCTGTTTGGATTTGCAGCTTTTTGCTAGTGACATACATGCTGACAAAGCCATGAATTTTGGATCGTAATAGCAACGGAATGAAGGGCTTGACCACGTAGTCAATGGCGCCAATAGAATAACCTGTGAATAAATGCTCCATCTCACGATCTTTGGCAGTGATGAAGATAATAGGTATACTCTTGGACTGTTCACGCAGCTTAATCAGCTTCGCGGTTTCAAAGCTATCCATGCCTGGCATATCCACATCAAGAACAATCAATGCGAATTCATCCTTAAGAATACATCGTAATGCCTCTTCGCCAGAAAAAGCCCGAACTAAGTGATATTGCTCCTCTGCAAGCATCGCTTCGAGATCCATTAAATTTTCTGGACGGTCATCGACAAGTAGGATGTTAATCGGGTAATCGTACTCCATGATATGCTCCTCAGCGGTCCGTCATTTTGTCGAAATCCGTACTAAACAAATATCATCCTCTTGAATGACTTCGTTTTCCCTTATATTAAATATAGCCGAAAGCTCCGCATATGGCAGATCTTTATAGTTTTCTAACTCCATCATAAGGGTATTGGATTGCTCGATTAAGCCATCTGTATATAGAATAATTTGAACCGAATCCTTATATGTGTGCTTGCCTTTGCTAATTTTTATGGTATCGAATAAACCTACTGCACAACAGCTCTGCTCTAGCTTCTCTACTTTGTTGTCCATGTAGACCATTCCGGGGGGATGTCCTGCATTCACATATTCGATGATCTTCTCTTCCGTATCCAGTACTAGATAAATCGCTGTGAAATAATAATTCACCAGCTTGTCTGTCATGCCTATTTGGTTCATATAGCGATTTAGCTCAGTGATTACCTGCTCGGGATCCGATATTTTCTTAATGGTATCCTGTAACACGGACGAGATGTACATGCAAACCAAAGAGGAAGAAATTCCATGACCCATCATATCTAGGATGATAATTCCATAGCGATGTTCACTAATCTGATACCAAGCATAGAAATCGCCTGCAATCTTATAGGATGGCTGATAGACCGCATCAATCGTTACGTTCCTATCATTAAGGGGCTGACTTAATACGCCTGCTTGCACCTGTCTAGCCAACTCTAGCTCCGATTTAATATAGATATCTCTTTCTTTATGCCAATCCTTCTCGAACTTCAACCGCAGAGCAGTACGAATTCGTGCTAGCAGCTCAATTTTGTTAATAGGCTTCAACACATAGTCAATCGCACCCGCATCCATGGCTTCCACCATTTTATTAGAATCGTTCATTGCTGTAACGAATACGATCGGGATATCTCGTAGATGTGAATAGTTCTGGATACGTCTGCAAGCTTCAATGCCATCCACTTCAGGCATCATCATATCCATTAAGATTAAGTCTACAGGTAGCTCTTGCTTGTTAGGAGTGTCCATTTTTAGAAAGGTAAAAAGCTCTTGCGCTGAGGAAAGTGTAATCAAGTCGTGATACCCAGCCTTTTGTAAGATTCTTAATACAATTAGCTGGTTCGTAACATTATCATCGATAATAACAATACTCATGGGTAAGCTCCCTTTGAATGATGCATACGTTCAGATGTAGGAGGAGTCATGGTTTTATTGCAGCGGAGGGGGTTACGGTTAAATAATGATCGCTATCGATCTTATCGTTATCGTAGCCCATCCAAACTGCAGTAGTCAACAAGCGTATTTATTATCTTCTGCCTCGAGTAAGAAGACCAATGACGAATATGAATAAGATAGCTCCAATAAGAGCAGGTATAATAGCAAAACCGCCTACTACAGGCCCGAAGCTACCGAGCAGCAAGTTCCCTATCCAAGCCCCGACAAAACCAGCTACCATCGACCCAATAATTCCCCCAGGCATACTGTTCTTCACAAAAAAGTCGGCCACAAAACCAATAATGATTGCCATTATAATACTAATTAACAAGCTCATGCCTATCACTCCTCGAAAAGATTTTTCTCACTATATCAATATGTAAACACATAACGACACATTGAAACGTATGTACTATGAGATAGCGCTTTCACTTTAGGGATGTTATTATTTCTTTACACACATATATGACTATAAGGGAGATGGTAATCATTAATCCCACATACACTTGCACCAGGCGAATTTATTGGACTTGTTGAAGAGGCCGGTCTTATACTCCCAATTGGCGATTGGGTCATATTGGAAGCCTGTAGACAATTGAATCGCTGGCGTGAGGAAGGCTAAACCCGTTCTGGTCTCGGTGAATATTCTCGGGGCACCAGTTGAAACAATGAGGTTTTGTTGATAAGATTAAATCGATTATCATGAACACGCGTGCAGACCCACAGTACCTAATCTTTGAGATGACGGAAAGCACGATTATTGATGATCTCGCTGCAACTATTAGAATGTTCCAGGAGTTTGCTGATTTGGGCATTAAACTTTCTCTCGATGACTTTGGCACAGGTTACTCCTCCCTATCTATATTGAAGAAGCTTCCCATTAATATGCTCATAATAGACAAGTCCTTCGTCGGGGAAATTACATTGGAGCCGGGCAATCTGGATATTATCAAAGCGATCATCTTTATTGCAAAGGGTCTGCAGCTTCGAGTTGTTGCTGAGGCATGCACATGAATACATATCAATCCGAATAATCATTGACCACTAAGATTTAGCAGATGGGAGAGTGTTGACTTGAGTCAAGTAGCTGTAATTACAGGCGGTGCCTCGGGATTAGGGTTAGCTGTAGTCGAAAGATTAGCTAGAAAGGGCCTGACTGTGGCCATGATTGATATCTCCACAGAGAATGGAGAGACGGCACAAACCCGATTGCGTGCAGAGGGTCTTGATGTACATTTTTTTGAAGCTGACTTAACGAAGCAGGACAACGCTAAGGCAGTAGCTGAGAGGATCTTCGACAGTTTGAAGGCTATTCATATATTGGTCAATGCGGCAGGAATTATTCGACGCGCCCATCATGTGAATGTAACCGATGCGGAGTTAAACCAAGTGTTGGATATTAATCTCAATGGATCGGTATACATGTGCCAAGCTGTTCAGCCCTTTATGATACGAGGCGGTGGAGGGGCTATTGTGAATTTTGCCTCGATGCTAGCTCATTATGGAAGTAAAAACTTACTGGCCTATGCAGCATCTAAGGGTGGTATAGTAACGATAACGAAGTGTCTTGCAGTAGATTGGGCTGAATTCGGTATTCGAGTAAATGCTGTGAGTCCAGGTTATATAGAGACGGCATTATCAGCAGGCGCGACCAAGGATCCCGTATTCCGCGAACGGATACTCTCGAGAACGCCACAAAGGCGATTTGGCTCTCCAGAAGAAGTGGCTTCCGTCATTGACTTTCTATGCTCAGACGATGCAAGCTTTATCACTGGTGTTGTGTTACCAATTGATGGCGGATTGCTCGCTGGTGATCCTTCTTTATTCCCACCAGCCTAACATGCTTACGAAGTAGTTTTATCGTCCACTCGTGTGGTCATCAAAAACTTTTAGGAGGAACTTATTATGTCAAACGACTTGAATAAATTTACGGAGATGGTGGGCTTGCCCGATCAGGCCATCGACTTCGACCAGATTCCATGGATTCCCCAGTCTGATCGTGTATGGTTTAAGCCGGTGCGGTTTGACTTAGCACGAGGACAATGGATCAATTTCCTGAAGGTAACTCCTGGAGGAAAGGTAAACCGTCATCGTCATACAGGAGGACAAGTTATGGCGTACACCATTCAGGGAACATGGCGCTATCTTGAGAGAACATGGGTGGCCAAACCAGGGACGTTCGTCTATGAGCCACCAGGAGATATTCATACGCTAATGGTTGATGGCGAAGAGGAAATGATTACCCTATTTATATTAGAGGGCTCTGTCCAATATTTGGACGATGAGGATAAGATGTTCTATCAAGACGATGTATTCACTAAGCTAAAGCTCTATACTGAGTATTGTGAGAAGCACAATATTCCAAAGCTGAACTTAACTTACTAGCTAGTTAGATCTACTTTTATTAATATACGGTTATGAGAGACGCTTCTTGGTTGATATTCCAACCGGGGAGCGACTTTTTTTATGGACGACTAGAAAATTATAATTTTTTGGAGTAGCTGTAAAGCGAAAACCCGTCTTAGAGAGTAACTTGGGAGCAGGGAATGAAGCTGTAAAGCGTTGTCTAATCACCGAACTGAGTTGGTTGCTGTTCAGGAATGGAATGACTTCATACAAGGATCGTTAAACTAAATTGGTATTCTAGAGGAATAAGTTACCTAATCACCCACTAGATTGTGCTCGTTATGAAAAAATGTCATGAAACAGAGGACGTAGGGCACAATTTATAGTATGATGTAGTGAGGTTTATTCGGCTCAGGAACAAGCGTGACGTTAACTAACACTAGTTTTCCGTCTTTTCGGCTGTTCCTTAATAATAGTATAGAGGTGAAAGAAATGTCAGATCTAACACAACAGAATCAACAACAATCAATGGCAAGTAATAATAACCCGTTACGACGGGATGTGCGTTTCTTGGGTAACATTCTAGGAGAGGTCCTCGTGCACCAGGGAGGCAATGAGCTTCTGGAGATGGTGGAAAAAATCCGCGAGATGAGTAAGTCACTTAGAATGAATAAGGATGCCAAGCTGTTCGAGGAATTTCAAACAACGATTAAATCGCTTGATCCGGATATTCGCCATCAAGTGATCCGAGCCTTCGCGATTTACTTCCAGCTTGTGAACATTGCTGAGCAGAATCATCGTATTCGGCGGAAGCGTGACTATGAGCGTTCCACGGGTGAATCCATTCAGCCTGGCTCTATTGAGAGCTCTGTCCTCGATTTGAAGTACAAGGATATTCCTGTTGAGGAAGTAAGAGAGATGCTTGAGGATATCTCGCTAGAGCTGGTTATGACTGCTCATCCAACTGAGGCTACCCGTCGTGCTGTATTGGATATTCATAAGCGTATTGCTTATGAGGTCATGGAATTGGACAATCCTACACTGACACATCGCGAGAGACTACAGCTTAGAGATAAGCTGCTGAATGAGGTTATGATCCTCTGGCAGACCGATGAGCTCCGCGATCGTAAGCCGACCGTTATCGATGAAGTGCGGAATGGTATGTATTATTTTGACGAAACGTTGTTCGAGGTTTTACCTGAAGTATACGCAGAGCTAGAGCGTTGCTTGGACAAATATTATCCGAATGAGGAGTGGCATGTGCCAACTTACTTGAAATTTGGTTCATGGATTGGTGGAGATCGAGATGGTAATCCATCTGTAACCTCATCTGTAACTTGGGAGACGCTAGTCCTTCAACGACAGCTTGTGCTGGTCAAATATACTGAATCATTACGTGAGCTAATGTCACTGCTTAGCTTCAGCAAGAATATAGTTCAGATCGGTGAAGAGCTGTTCGAATCGATTCGAGTGGATCGAGAGTCTATCACTCTGAAGACAGAATCAGCTTGGCGTAATGAGAAGGAGCCTTACCGTATTAAGTTATCTTATATGCTGGAGAAGATTAATAACACAGGCACTCTGGCTTCTAAGAATAGTAATATTCAGTACAATGCTCCAGAGGAATTCATTGCTGATTTGAAGGTGATTGATCGTAGCTTAAGAGGTCACTATGCTGAGTACGCTTCGAACACCTATGTGAAGAAGCTGATCCGCCAAGTTGAGCTGTTCGGATTCCATCTTGCACAGCTGGATATTCGCCAGCATAGCAAGGAGCACGAGCTGGCGATGACGGAAATCCTAGCATCAGCAGGAATTACTAAAGATTATAGTACGCTAAGTGAAACGGATAAGATCGATATTCTGTATAAGCAACTCACGGATCCTCGACCCCTAACATCGCCGCATACGCAGTATTCGGATTCTACTAAGGAATGTCTTGACGTTTATCGCACAGTGCTGCGCTGTCAGCAAGAGTTCGGTCGCGATTGTATTAATAGTTATTTAATTAGTATGACCCAGGGTGCTTCGGACTTGCTGGAGGTTATGGTGTTCGGTAAGGAAGCCGGTCTATTCATTAGAGATGCCGATGGCACAGTCAGATCAACTTTTCAATCGGTGCCGTTATTCGAGACTATTGATGATCTGCATGAAGCTCCACAAATTATGCGGAAGATCTTATCGTTACCTGTATATCGAGACAGTCTGGTATCCTCACATAATAACCTACAGGAGATCATGTTGGGCTATTCCGATAGTAATAAGGATGGCGGTATGCTAACAGCCAACTGGGAACTAAGGGTGGCACTTGACCAGATTACTCAAGCAGCTAACGAAGCAGGAGTGAGACTGAAATTCTTCCATGGTCGTGGTGGTGCATTAGGCCGTGGTGGAATGCCGCTCAATCGTAGTATTCTTGCGCAGCCTCCGCATACATTAGGTGGAGGGATCAAGATTACAGAGCAAGGTGAGGTATTATCTTCACGTTATTCCATGCGTGGTATCGCCTACCGCAGCTTGGAGCAAGCAACCTCGGCACTGATTACGGCGGAGAAGAATTCCAAGTACCCACAGAATGAACAGTATGAGGATAAGTGGGACGATATCATCAGAGAGATATCTGTTCATGCGCAGACCAAATATCAGGATCTCGTATTCCGCGATCCAGGCTTTCTAGAGTTTTTCAAAGAATCGACACCACTACCCGAGATTGGAGAGCTGAACATTGGCTCGCGACCATCTAAACGTAAAGGAAGCGACAAGTTTGAAGACCTACGAGCTATTCCTTGGGTATTCGCTTGGACACAAAGCCGTTATCTGTTCCCAGCATGGTATGCTGCAGGATCAGGGCTGCAGTCGTTCTATCAAGACAAAGAAGAGAATCTGGACATACTGAAGACGATGTATCAGAAATGGTCTTTCTTTAGTACAATGATTGACAGCCTGCAGATGGCGATGGCCAAAGCGGATTTACTCATTGCAAGTGAGTATGCCGATATGAATCCGAATAAGGAACAATCGAAGCGGATCTTCGGTTGCATCAATGAAGAATATGAACTAACAGCGTCCTTATTGCTCAAGATCACGGGTCAGCAGGAAATTCTAGACAATGTTCCAGTCATTCAAGAATCTATTCGATTGCGAAATCCCTATGTGGATCCACTCAGCTACATGCAGGTACAGCTTCTAATGGAACTCCGTGAGCTGCGCGAGCAGGATGGAGACGACACAGAGCTGTTACGAGAGGTCCTTTTGACAATCAATGGGATAGCGGCAGGACTTAGGAATACAGGCTAATTCTTATAGATTTATGATGGTTTGACGCTCTGGAGGTAGCCGGAATATGATAGAAGCACGTCTAGTAGCGTTAGCCAGAGACGGTGAACGCGAAGCATTTGCAGAGCTTGTGAATATGTATAAAGGGAAGCTGTTCCACCTTGCCTACCGCATGCTGAGTAATCGTCAGGAGGCGGAGGATGTGGTGCAGGATACCTTCATGAGGATGTATGAGCATCTGGAGCGATATGATGCAAGTCATAAATTCTCCACATGGATCTACAGAATAGCTACCAATCTATGCATAGATCGTCTTCGGCGGAAGAAGGCGGCCTATTCTCTTGACGCTGACGTGTCGGAGGGAGATGGATTGGATGGTTATTCTGTTCTGCAATCCAAGGATGCGTTGCCCGATCAGGTGCTTATATTAAGCGAGCGACAGCAGGTCGTACGACGGGCCATGGACGCATTGCCGGTGAAATATAAATCAGCCATGGCACTTAAATATTATCAAGATTTATCACTTCAGGAGATTAGCGATATTCTTCATATCCCCGTCTCAACCGTTAAGACGCGGATTCATCGTGGGCGAGACTACTTACGCAGACGGCTTGATAAAGAGAAGGAATGGCTAACCTAGCACCTGTTGCTGAATAGAAGCTCAGTGAAAAAATGAATAGGATTATGAAACAATATCTGTCCTCATACGTAGAGTACTAAATCTAAAGCTATGAAAGGAGTCGGTCGGTCATGAATTGCAAACAAGCAAACCCTTTGATACATGACTACTTGGATACCACATTAGAGGGTTTTGAGCTGACCGAGCTGAAACAACATCTCCTTGATTGTCCATCATGTCGTAAGGTGCTAGATGGATTAGAGCAAGCCGAAGCATGTCTGCGTGTTATGCCCCAGCCGTCAGTTGATGATGGTCTCGCAGATCGAATTATGCTTGCCTTACCGAGAAGAAGCAAAGTTATCCAATTCAGAGGCTGGCTCAAACGACACCCAGCGATATCTGTAGCTGCCGTGTTCGTTGTGGTGATGATGAGCAGCTTTCTCTCGTTATGGAATAGTGAGCAAGAGCTTATGGTTAAAGGCAATGATCTGGAGGATGTCATTATCCAGGGAGATATGGTTATTATCCCAGAAGGAAGCACAGTAAATGGAGATCTCTTGATAGAGAATGGGAAGCTCCAGGTTTTCGGCAACATCGAGGGCAACTTAGTTGTGGTGGATGGCAGCATCTTCACGGCATCTACGGCGACCATCGCAGGACAGGTTACTAGTGTGAATGAGACTATCGATCGTTTTTGGTTCAAGGTCAAGGAATTTATGTCTGGATTCTCAAGATGAACGTTGACGTATAGCTATGGAAGCGTTCCTAAGCTCGGGGCGCTTTTTTCTTATGAATAAGAAAGTGTGGAAAGTTACTAAATGACTTCCATTTATGGTATGATTACGTGTAAGGATGTACAAGCACTGATCCATAGTATCGGTAACATATAACTTCCACTAAATTGTCAGCAAAAACCCTTAAACCGTGGGTATTTTGCCAACAAAAGTGGGAAGTAATATGTTAGCCGATCCATAAGTAGATGAGATATAATATGGGTTCTGGGGGAAGTGTAAGTGGAGTTTCTATCGCAAATCAAAATCACCGATATCATAGATATATCTATCGTTAGTTATGTCATATACAAGATGATTCTACTCGTGCGAGGAACACGAGCAGTTCAATTGTTAAAGGGCATATTAGTTGTTCTATTAACATGGGGTTTAAGTACTCTATTCAATCTATATACCCTACAGTGGTTAATGAATCAGATGTTCACCTTTGGTGTGCTTGCGATAATTATTATATTTCAGCCAGAGTTGCGCCGAGCATTGGAGCAGTTAGGGCGTGGTAAATTATTCATGCGTTCGTCTGCTGAAGAGGATGGCGATTTCAGCTTGCGAATTGGTGAGGTTATTAAGTCTGTTAATTATTTATCCCGTCGGAAGATTGGTGCTCTGATTGTATTCGAGAGAGAGACAGGATTGAACGATTATGTGGAATCTGGCATTCAGATTGGCTCTCAGATTAACTCCGAAATCCTGACGAATATCTTTATTCCGAATACACCACTTCATGATGGTGCGGTAATCATTCGTAAGAATAAGCTACTTGCCGCAGGCTGTTACTTGCCACTATCGGAGAACCCATTTATCAGTAAGGAATTGGGTACTCGGCATCGTGCGGCAATAGGAGTGAGCGAGGTTTCAGATGCGGTCTGTGTTGCGGTATCGGAAGAAACCGGACAGGTATCTCTGTCCCTGCATGGTCAGATTGTGCGAGATATCAAGGAAGAATCCTTAATATCTAAGCTCTTCGACGAGCTCCGCCCAGAGAAGAGTAAGGTCAAAGAAAGAACCTCCTTCTGGAAATGGAGGGCGAAGAACAATGGATAAGTGGTTAAGAAATCCGAATGTTGTTCGTGTTATTGCGTTAACACTAGGTATTCTGCTCTGGGTTGTCGTTCATTATGAACAGCAGAGTACACCGGGACCTATAGTTTCGAATACGAGTACGAGTCAGGAATTCGAGAATATAAGTATAGAGACGGTAGGCCTCAATGAAGCCAAGTATCTCTTGGTTTCTATTGAACCGACGAATGTGCGTTTACGAGTTCGTGGAAGCTCATCGGCAATTAAGAAGATTAACTCCACCTCCAAGGTGCAGCTGGACTTATCGAATGTAAAGTCTGGAGATCAAGCGATTAAGCTATCTCATGTTGGATTCCCTTCTGGGCTTAGTGTTGAGATCATACCTTCAATGGTCATTGTTCGCATTGAAGAGAAGCTGAAGAAGGAAATGCCAGTCGAGGTTGATCTTAAGGGAACTCCTAAAGATGGTTATGTAGCGGGAACCCCGATTATTCAGCCTAATCGTGTATTCGTCACCATACCTGAGAGTAGGATTGATATTGTACAATCAATTAGAGGGGAAATCGACATAACTAATGCTGATGCGACCATTAGTAAACAGATCAAACTTGTTGCATATGATAACAATGGTGTGAAGGTTGATGTGGGGATGGAGCCTTCCGTTGTTAATATAGAGGTGCCTATTACAGAGCCTTCCAAGCAGATGACTCTGCAGGTTCAGCTACTAGGGGCCCCAGCTGATGGATATAGTCTGGTGAAGACTGTACAGATTCCGCAGGAAGTCACGGTATACGGTAAACAAGCCTTACTCGATGAATTAGAGTTCTATGATGGATTAACGATTGATCTAACTGGAATGAAAGCGGACAATACCGTTACTTTAGACATTCCATTACGACAAGACGTGTCTCGTGTAGAACCGAACAAGGTGGAAGTAAAGCTCACGATTGTGCCGTCGGAACGGATAACCTTCGAACAGATGAACTTGGTCATTACCGGATTAAGTGAACAGCATATAGCGGAATTTATAAACCCACCAGGTGGCGCGTTAGATGTAACCGTAGAGGGAGCTCCAGAGGTTGTCTCCGGGGTGAAGGCAGACGATATTGATGCTATTATTGACATTACGAATCTGCCTGTTGGGGTGCATGAGATCCCCATTGCCTATAGCTTTCCGTCATACGTGAAGATTAGCCCAGGCACGCTTACTACCGCATCTGTGGAAATCAAGGAAGCTGTGGAAGAAACGGTTGAGTAAGGATTGGCTAGCATATTACTTATGTTAACTGAATCCAAAGCATTCCAGAGGAGAGACTTAGAGGATCATGGGAAAATATTTTGGTACAGATGGCGTACGTGGTGTTGCTAACACCAGCTTAACACCGGAGCTTGCCTTTCGAATAGGTCGCTGTGGTGGATATGTATTAACGGGTAACGTAAAAAAACCAACAATTTGCATAGGATTAGATACTCGTATTTCTGGCCCAATGCTTGAAGCGGCGTTGATCGCAGGTTTATTATCGATAGGAGCCAATGTAATACGGTTGGGTGTCGTTACGACTCCGGCTGTTGCCTATCTCACTCGTATGTTAGGCATGGATGCAGGTGTCATGATATCGGCATCGCATAATCCGGTTGAGGATAATGGCATTAAATTTTTTGGTCGAGATGGCTTTAAGCTGTCTGATGATACGGAGCTACAAATTGAAAGTCTATTGGATGCTGTAATAGATGAGCTGCCAAGACCTATTGGCGGTGAAATTGGCACCGTTACAGAGGATAATAAAGCGGCACACCTCTATGTAGACTTCTTGAAATCTACCATGGATGTTTCTCTAGCCGGGATGAGAATCGTATTGGATTGTGCTCATGGGGCAGCCTATGAATTAGCACCAGAGGTATTCCGAGAGCTTGGAGCCGAGGTTATCACTATAGCCGCTGAGCCGAACGGTTTGAATATTAATGATCAATGTGGATCAACACATCCGGAACGTTTGAAGGATGAAGTAGTCGCCGCAAAGGCGAATCTAGGCTTGTCCTTCGATGGGGATGCGGATCGTCTGATCGCGATCGATGAGCATGGTGAGGAAGTGGACGGTGATTACATTCTGTTCATTCTTGGAGAATCGATGAAGCAAGCGGGACGCCTGAATAAATCGACGATCGTTACCACCGTTATGAGTAACATTGGTCTGTACAAAGCTCTGGGTGAGAATGGCATACATGCTGTGAAGACAGCGGTAGGCGACCGTTACGTGATGGAAGAGATGCGTGCTGGCGGATATAATCTAGGTGGAGAGCAGTCTGGACATGTGATTTTCCTTGATCACAATACTACCGGAGATGGTATCCTATCGGCGATTCAATTGGCTGGTACGGTGAAGAGCTCAGGCAAAAGCTTGAGTGAGCTGAAGAGCTTAATGTTGAAATTTCCTCAAGTGCTACTGAATGTTCGGGTAGTGGATAAGAGTAAGCTGAAGGATAACACTGCGCTAAAAGCAATTATTGATCGTGTTGAAGCGGCATTAGGGGATAATGGACGTGTTCTTGTACGCCCTTCTGGTACAGAGTCGCTCATACGTGTAATGGTTGAAGGTCCAGACAAAGCAGAGATTGAGCGATATGCCGAGGATATTGCCGCTGTGGTTAGAGCGGAATTGGTGTAAGAGCTGGCTTGATTAGAACAGAGAAGAGAACAGAACAGATGCAAACTAACATATAAGCCGAATAGAACACTCTGGGGCCGAAAGGCTCTTTTTTGCATTAACAGAGATAATAGAGTTCGCGGATAACTATGGGTTTATTCTTATAAATAGTGCATATTTACAATTAATTGATAACAAACCCAACAAAGGAGAGGAAATAAGAACGTATTACAATTAATCTTCTAATATCCTAAGAATTTGTGTGATCCTTGAGATTTTAATTGTACTTATGCACTTATTGTGTCCTCGAAGTTAGCCAATGATTTAATAGTTGTACTTTCGCATGTATTTAGGAACACAAATGGAAGATCGATCACGTTCACCCAACAATAAGAAAATATAAGTTTTCAATGATCAAAATTTGTAACTTGTATACACAGTAACAGTTACAAATAGAAACGGATCCTCTGTTGAAACGTAAAAGTTAAGTATGTTGAATATAGGGTCGGTGAATGGGATGAATATCGTGCAATACGCAAGCTTAATGAAGAGTAAAGTGGACAAGACTCTGCGTAATCGTCAGTTGAGGCGATATGAAGCGGTTCTCAAGGACATTAAAGAGAAGCAACAGTTGGTGGAACAGCTTACAGATGAGCAGCTGAGAGAATGCTCTCAGCTGCTCATTCGTCGTGCCCGTGAGGGCTCCTCTCCGGACGAGTTATTGGTTGAAGCCTTTGCGGTTGCCAGTGAAGCGGCGTGGAGAGTGCTCGGTATGCGTCCTTATGATGTTCAGATGATTGCTGGAATGGCGTTACATCACGGTAAGCTCGTCGAGATGCAGACTGGTGAAGGCAAGACACTATCAGCTGTAATGCCCGCTTACCTTCATGCAATGCATGGGAATGGGTTGCACATCCTAACATTTAACGATTATCTAGCCAGACGAGATGCGGAGTGGATGGGTCCAGTTTATGAATTTCTGGGACTGAGTGCGGCGGCTGTGCAGGAGGAAATGAGTATAGGGGAACGCCGAAGCGCTTATGCAGCGGATATTACTTATGTGACGGCCAAGGAGGCAGGCTTTGATTATCTGAAGGATTCCATATGCGAGGAGGTAGATGATCTGGTTCATAGACCGTTCCAGATGGTCATAGTCGATGAAGCAGACTCCATTCTGATCGATGAGGCTAGAATACCGCTCGTTATTGCTGGAGAACGAATGGAATCTAAGGTAGATATGGTCGCGACCACGAAGTTAGCTAAGAGTCTGATTGAAGGTGAGGATTACGACACAGACGAGAACCGACGGAATGTGTTTCTTACTGACGATGGTATGGATAAAGCTGAAGCTGAACTCAGATGTGGCTCCCTCTATGACAACAGGAATAGCTCTCTATTAACTCGATTGAATTGTGCACTACATGCTGTGGCTCTGCTCAAGAGAGATATTGATTATATTGTGCGGGACGGTAGAGTCGAGCTCATCGATGAATTTACCGGTCGTGTCGCTGATAATCGGCATTGGCCAGATGGGATACAAGCTGCTGTTGAGGAGAAGGAGGGCTTGCCACGTCAAGTGAGTGGGAGAATTCTTGGGACGATTACACTGCAGCACTTCCTAAGTAATTACCCGCGTATATGTGGCATGACCGCAACGGCACAAACTTCTGCTGCTGAATTGCGAGATACATATAATTTGGGTGTTATTATCATTCCGCCTAATAAGCCTTGTCGTAGGATCGACGACTCACATGTGGTGTTTACGCATAAGGCTGCTAAGCTGGAAACATTAATCGAGGAGATACGCCAAGTACACACAACAGGCCGTCCCATGCTGATTGGAACGGCAAGTGTGGAAGAATCCGACCAGCTGGCAGCCCGGCTGCTCGTGGTTGGCATACCCTGTCATGTTCTGAATGCCAAGAACGATGAGATGGAGGCTGACATTATAGCGAGGGCGGGTACCTTAGGTGCGATTACCGTCTCCACGAATATGGCAGGTCGGGGTGTGGACATTGCGCTTGGAGCGGGGGATAGAACAGAAGCCATTAAGGTGGCCAAGCTTGGTGGTCTATATGTGATAGGTACAAATTTGCATGAATGTGTGAGGATCGATAACCAGTTGAGAGGTCGGGCCGGCAGACAAGGAGATCCAGGGTCATCAAGATTCTGGGTTAGCCTAGAGGATGACCTGATGGTTCGTTATGGTATTGAGAAAGCCATTCCCTTATATCTTCAACGGGGTAAGCAAGAAGGACCTCTGGAGTCGGACAAGTATCCGAAGACGCTCGCCCACATTCAGCGTGTCATTGATGGTCAGAATGTGGATATTCGGAGCACACTAACGAAATATGCGGATCTTGTAGAGCAGCAGCGTATCCTGCTGTACAGCATGCGACGGGATATTCTGATGGACAAGAAGTCATATGATGTTATATTAACGAGAGAGCCGCAGCTGTACGAACGCTTAGTAGAACAGATCGGTGAGGAACGCTTCTTAGCGATTGAGCGACAGATTGCGTTGTTCCAGATCGACCAATGCTGGGCGGATTATCTTGAGCATGTGGCTTATATTCGAGAGGGGATTCACCTGGAGAGTATTAGCAACAGGAATCCAATAAGCTCCTTTCACAATCAGATCATTGATGCTTATGAGCATATTCTGAAGAACATTGAAGATAAGATCGTAAGTACGTTCCGTAGGATCGATGTGACGAAGGAAAATTTGAATTTGGAGCAGGAGGGTTTGAAGAGACCTTCGTCCACCTGGACATATATGATTAATGATCAATTGTTTAAAAGGAAATATTCCATGTTCTAATAGAAGCGTAAGTATTCTCAGACGGATGAGCGATTAGCTCGTTGATTGAATACATGTATCCGCTGTGATTGGTTTGGAGATTGGACTTATTACCATGTATACTTGAGTATGGATGTGTCCTATAATTTAACAGCAGCTTCAAAAAGTTCATATCGGAAGCTTCTGCAAAGGGCTGGTGTCCTTCGGGACAGCATAGATAGGTGGGGATAGAAATGAATATACGTAATATACGAAGACTCAGACTTAATGACAAAGAGAATACACGATCCAGTGAGGATCGAGATGAATATGAGAAGGACTACGCCCGATTAATCCAATCGCCGGCTTTTCGCCGTATGCAGGGAAAATCTCAGGTGTTCGGGGCGGGGTCTGGGGATTACTATCGAACGAGATTAACACATTCGTTAGAGGTATCGCAAATTGCGCGGGAGGTCGCCCGTCGCTTAGGTAAGGTGTATGCCTTCCTGAAGAAGAAGGAGCATCCAGGCTTGATGTTGGTTCCTGAGGTTGTGGAATGTGCGGCACTGGCTCATGATCTTGGACATCCTCCATTCGGTCACAAAGGGGAAGAGGTGCTGAATAGTCTGCTTCGGGAGCAGTATGGGCAGCCTTATGAAGGGAATGCTCAGAACTTTAGAATACTGATGTTCTTGGAGAAGCGAGCAGGCAGTGACAGAGGGCTTGATCTTACCGCTTCTGTGCTTCTAGCAATTAACAAGTATCCCTATGCACTAGATGATCCGAAGCGTATGAAGGGTGTATACCCGATGGAATGGAACAGTATCGAATACTTGCGTGATCTGTGGCACATGCCCAAGGGCTGCTCAACCTTAGAGGCGCAGCTGATGGATTTGTGCGATGATATCGCTTATTCTACACATGATATCGAGGATGGGATCCGCGCAGGCAAGATACTGCTATCACAGGACTTCTTCGAGGATGAGCGTCTTGTCGATAATGTCATTCTCGAAATTGTTAATGACCCAACCAGCAAGGATGGGAAGCTCTGGGAGCAGCAGGACTTGAAGGGTATGGTGAAGCGGGTATTGGCGGATTATTACGGTCAGTGGGAATCCGTCTACGAGCAATATGGCAGGGAAACCTCGAGAACAAGACGTGAGATGAAGGCCAGATGGGTTAGTCGGTTTGCTAATCAGGTTGGTATTATTGATGATTCGAATACGGGCTGGAAACGCATAACCTTCATTCGAGATGGTGTAGAGGATCTGGACCTGCTTAGGACGATGGAGATCTTGAAGAAGCTGGCTTGGGTTACCCTAATTAAGGATTTCAGAGTACAGCGATTACAGCGGCGTAGTGAGAATATGATTCGAAGGCTGTGGGAGAGCTTTATTGATTACGAGACCGGAAGGCTGATACTACAGCCGGATTGGATCGAGAGCTACGAAAAGCAGAAGGGTGAGTGGCCTTGGGAGAGGCTGGTGGCGGATTATATTGCGGGGATGACTGACTCCTATGCAGAGAAGGTGTTTACAGAGCTATTCGCTAGCAGATCAGGCTCGATCTATGAGAGGGATTAAGTGGAATTAGTTAGATGTGAATGAGTAGTTGCGTATTGTATGAAAAATGAATATGATGAATAGATAGTTTTCACTCAGGAATGGAAGGGCAGGGTTGAGGTTTGGTTCAATAAGCGCCAGAACTTGGAGTAGAGTTGTGTAACGAGCTAGCGAATCCAGTAAGGAACAGCCATAACTATTGATACGGTTGATCCACGTAATGGATAGTGAGTGTCGTCACATAAATCTCATGACAAGTTGACGAGGTAGAGGTGTTCGGATTTATTCGGCGGGGGCCTCTCGGTAAGATCATCCTTACCGTGATTTGGAGCGCAAAACGACTGGGCGACTGGTCCGACAAGACTCCAATGGGATGTTTCTTTTTGCATGCTAATTTTTCGGAATTGTTCTTATATATTGCTAATTATAGCTAATGCTTACGAAGTAGTTTTATCGCCTGCTGTCGCAGTCATCATCTTCAAAACTTTTAGGAGGTTAACTATACATGTGTGGAATTGTTGGATATATCGGGAAGCGGGATTCCCAGCCTATATTATTAGAAGGACTTAAGAAGTTAGAGTATCGTGGGTATGATTCTGCGGGGATTGCTGTGTTCACGAAAAAAGGGTTAGAGGTGACGAAGTCCAAAGGTCGTATTGCGATATTAGAATCGTTGTTGGGAGAAGTTCCGCTTGAGGGTACGATCGGGATCGGTCATACACGTTGGGCAACACATGGCCGGCCGTCGGACATTAATTCACATCCGCATACGAATAATTCTTTGAAAATCTCCGTTGTGCACAATGGCATTATTGAGAATTTCCGTGAGCTAAGAGAGGAGCTACAGGCTAAGGGTAACGTGTTCGTCTCGGAGACAGATACCGAGGTAATCTCTCATCTTATTGGATTCTTCTATGAAGGGGATATTGTCAAGGCTGTTCAGCGTGCGGTGACTAGTATGCGTGGTGCTTATGCCATAGCAGTGTTATGTGAGGATGAGCCTGAGAAGCTGGTCGCAGTTAGATTGGCCAGTCCATTAATTATCGGTCTAGGTGATGGTGAGAACTTCATCGGTTCAGATATCCCAGCTATTCTGGAATATACGCGCGATGTGTTCATTCTGAATGATGGCGAGATGGCCGTACTGACTCGTGACGGTGTCGATCTGATGACACTTGAGGGCAACCCGATTCGTCGTGAATCGTTCTATGTAGATTGGGATATTACGACTGCCGAGAAGGCGGGCTTTGACCATTTTATGCTCAAGGAAATTTATGAACAGCCGAAGGCCTACCTCGATACAATGGGTAGCCGGATTAGTGCAGATGGAGAGCGGGTTGTGCTTCCCGAGCTGAGCTTGACGAATGATGAGATTCGCGACATACGCAACATTCATATTGTGGCCTGTGGAACAGCTTCTTATGCTGGGATGGTGGGTAAACAAATTATTGAGCAATTGGCGCGGATTCCGGTAGAGTGGGATGTCGCTTCGGAGTATCGTTATCGCTCGCCGATTATTACAGAACAGACGTTAGTTATCGTAGTCAGTCAATCCGGTGAAACTGCGGATACGCTAGCTGCATTGCGCGAGGCTCAACGTTGTGGTGCTAAGGTACTGGCGATTACGAATGTCGTGGGCAGCTCGGTTGCGCGTGAGGCTAATGATGTGATCGTGACTTGGGCAGGGCCAGAGATTGCGGTTGCGTCAACGAAGGCGTATTCCTCGCAGCTGATCGCTTTTTACCTGTTGGGATTGTATATGGCTCAGGTATTGGAGAATCAGGAAGCCGGATTCGTAGCTGAGGTTATTGCTGCAATGAAGCAGCTACCAGAGCAAGTGAATGTTATACTACAGCAGGCTGAGAAGCTTAAAGTTGTTGCTGAATCCATATCAACGCATAATAACCTGTTCTTCATCGGTCGTGGACTCGATTATGCGGTTTCTCTCGAAGGCTCCTTGAAGCTGAAGGAAATTTCCTATATTCACTCCGAGGCTTATCCGGCTGGTGAGTTAAAGCATGGAACATTGGCACTGATCGAGGAAGGCGTACCTGTTATCGCATTAGCTACACAAGACCACCTTTTCGAGAAAATGGTAAGTAACATCATCGAGGTAGCCTCGCGTGGTGCTTATGTGCTTGGCTTGGCCAATGAGGGTGATACGGAGTTAAAGAAGTCGGTGGATGAGGTGTTCTATATTCCTCGGACGATATCGTTACTGACACCTGCATTGTCGGTTGTTCCGCTGCAACTGTTGGCTTACTATGCTTCGCTAGCTCGCGGTAATGATGTTGATAAGCCGAGGAATCTGGCTAAGAGTGTTACTGTGGAGTAGGGTTTTAAAGTCTAGTGATATAATGTTCAGTGACATTAAGGTTAGTGCCTAGACATTATAGTTGGTACTTTAACATCATAGTCAGTACTTTAACAAAAAAGTTAGTACCTGCATTCATGGATGACACTTTAAAAGTTGGGATCACAACATGATGAACATTATAAAGCTCCCGATGAGTTGATCATCGGGAGCTTTAAATTAATATCTGAAGGTGGTTGGTTCAGTGGATTCCTTGGGAAAGAGATTAAAAAGTATTAGAAAGCTAAACAACATGACTCAAATCGAATTTGCAAGGTTAATTGGAGTATCGCAAGGCACACTGAGTGACATTGAGAAAGATAGATGTAAACCTTCAGTTGATACGTTGGTTTCAATAAGGAAGAGTTTTAAAGTTGATATAAATTGGTTGTTGGTGGGGGAATGAGATGTCCTTTTTATTGATGATGATCTGATCTTATAATAGGACCCTCCGTTATCTATACCAATCCTCATTATATCTGAGGATTGAAGAGATGAATGATATTCAATCCATGAAATCAAAACAGGGAGGAAACTATTGGATATTTGTCGAAATACTCTCTTTAAGAATTATCAATGGAGGCTAGCGCTATGGGGTTTAGATTTCGTAAGAGCTTTAAAATAGCTCCTGGGGTGCGCTTTAATGTTGGTACTAAAAGCGCTGGACTTAGTGTAGGTACTAAGGGTCTACGTTACAGTATAAATTCAAGAAGTGGGAGCAGAGTAACAACTGGTATACCTGGAACAGGTTTAGCATATTCCTCTTCATTAACTTCTGGTAGACGATACAAAAACTCAGCATATCAATCAAGAAATCAATTGCTGAAGCAACAAAGAGAAATTGAGAAAGCAAATGAGCTACAGAAGGCCAAATATGAAGTTCAATTGTTCGAAAATAAAATTGAACTCATTAAGTCCATACACAAAGAATGCGATGATTTAATTAATTGGGAAGAATTAAAATATTGTACCGCTCCGTTTAATGTAGAAGAAATGGGCCCTAAAGAAATGGAAGCTCAAAAAAATATCGATAATTTCAAACCGAATATTTTACATAAACTTTTCAAGCTTGTTGAGAAAAAAAGAGCGAGTTTATCTGAAAAATTGGTACTTGCAAGAAAATTGGATAGTGAGGATTACATTCTATGGCAGTCAACAGTTAGTACTGCAAACAAAGTATTAAATGGAGACACCGAAGAATATTTGCGTGTTATTGAGGAACTTGCACCCCTAGATGACTTATCGGATTTTGGAAGTGAGTTTGAGTTCTTTGTTGGCGATGATCCAAAGTTACTGGTAGTGCAATTTGAAATTCACTCAGATCGCATTGTTCCAAAAGAAATAAAAAGTCTAACAAGTACTGGTAAATTATCTGTTAAAGCAATGTCTAAAACACAATACTACGATCTTGTGCAAGACTATGTTTGTAGTTGTATTATAAGAATTGCAAGAGACATGTTCGCAATTTTACCAATTGACTTCATTGTAATTCATGCCCAGGACGAACAACTAAACACTAGCAACGGAATGGTTGAGGTTGTTACAATATTGTCCTCAAAGATACATCAAGAAACTCTATCTCTTCTCAACTTCGATATGATTGATTGTTCTGACGCTATGGTAAATTTCGAAACCAGAATGGTCTTTAAAAAAACCCAAGGGTTCATGCCAGTTGAGAAGATTGATCTGTAGTCCTATAGTGCAGGTAATTTATTTGCGAATAAAACACTATGCATTAAATAAACGATATTTGATGATTAAAATAACAATATTCCCCATTAAAGAAACATACAATTAAATATGCTTATATTATTGATTTCAATAGTCCCTGGCAGTCTAACCTGTAACAATTAAAGTTGTACATTCATTATACAACATGTATTTCGCCTCTAGGATAACCTTCTCAAGATATAATATTAGTTTGTCCGCGCTACCAGTATTCAAGGAGTTTAGCACGATAATATACGCCTCCGATTTATGTATGACTTCAACTGGATTTATTATTGGAACGTATTCATAGTGAAGTATCCCATCTAAAATCTTCAGATTTTGTGTATATAATCCCCTAGCTTTTACTATTGGTTTTCCCAGGTACTCGTATTGTTTATTAATTATTTTCTTTGTATGTTCTTGAGTAAAAAGAGGGGTTGTTTCTGAATCGCTTGGTGGAATCACTGAAGCTATTACATATACAAAATAAAGAATTAAGATCCATGAACCCACAGTCGCAACTTCTTCAGACCAATCAAAACTCATTTCATTGTAAAAAGTTATTAGATACTTACCAATGAGATAAACAATGCCCATTCTAATGATAAAGAATAATGGTGAACGGTAAGTATCCTTGAGAAATCCCATTCTAGCACCTCATCTATTTTTTATTTGACATTTAAAAACGTCGCAATATGTTGCGTTTAAAAACTATTGATAAGATCTTAAGGCTTCTATCAGCGTCTTTAGTTTATTGAAGTCTTCTACATTCAATTTTGAATTCTTTCGATAACGTTCAATTATTTGATTGCTCGATATCCGTTCGAAGAGTATTTGCTTTGGTGTGTCTTTTAATGAATAAGATTCAATGATGGTTATGTAGTCCTTTATTTTATCTGCGTTAAGAGTAAGTGCACTTTGTTGCGGGACTTTGATTTGTTTCGACATCCTTTTATTAAAGATATCCTGTGACTGTCGTATGTTCTGTATAAACTGCTTTTCGACCTTATTGATCGCTTCATGGGTATAGTCCTCAAAATGCATTTGTATGAGAATATTGTCCTTATGATTAGGAAATAGCGGGATGTCGTTCGTTAAGATCTTCTGATATTTTGTTGTATGTATCCCAAGATTGAGAAGAATACCTGCAGCATTTAATATATTGAAATAACTATAGAGAGCAAAGGTGTAATTAGCGGAATTAGATTCGTTTTTTGGATCCTGAACACACCGGAACTTCGTAACTGCTTAAAGTCATCAACGATATTTTTCAACCATATTTTTGGATTTTCATCTTTCTTATAATTAGTTCGAATAGCTGCCCTAATCTGGTCAAAAATCCATAGCTGCCACAATTGAGGTGGTGTCTTTATTAGATCACTATAATTAACATTAACCATAAATAGACCTGGAAAGTTCTCATTTGTGTAAGCATACTTTTTAAATAATTTCTGAAATAATTTTGCTTCTTTTTCGTTCATTCCCTTTTCAAGGTTCTGACGATTTATTTGAGATTCCTGATATCGATTTCTTCTAGTTTTTTCCTCTTGTATCTTCTCATCTTCTTTTCTGCGTTTTTTGAATTCTGCCTCACGAACCAATTTCTCTTCTTCCAATCGCTTTTGTTCCTCTAGTTTTATAAAATAATTTTCAAGTTCTTTAGACCATACGATTGAACCACGAAGTTCTGCAGATTGAAGGTCTCCATGAATAATAATTGGGTCATGAATAAAGGAGTTATAACGTTGTCCAAGAAAGACATGTGAAATAAAGTTGTTAGCGGTATTTAAATACTGCACATATTTCTTTTTATCATATATGGCACGTTCTAGTCCTGTGAATTTAGACGAATCATTTAGAAAATCATTATTTAATGTCCAAACATCAAGAATCCCTGCTTCCTGATAGAGTTGGTGTCTTTCTAACCAGCGATATCCAGCAATTGAGGAGCATTGAAATTCAAAGGCGATCCTTTCACCGCTCGGTAGGATAAGCATAATATCAGAACGTTGGTTTGTTTCAGGCACCCCATATTCAAGTTCAACCTGACTTCGGGGGAAAGTATGTTTTAACCATGAATAAATCCGGCATTTACCCTCCAAATGTGTTTGATATTCCGGTTCACTGTATGGGTCTGGGTTGCTCGTACCAGACCGAAATAGTACATTATCATTGCACTTAGGGCAGAAGAACTCATTTTGACGAGCAAGATGACGGAGCAAGTTCTCTTCTGTCATTTAAAACATTTCGTATGTAATTGAGAGAAGGACATTAGTATTACTAATTATACAATAATTAAAGGAAAATGTTGGATTTAGTCGAAAATTAGGGATATAGAATGTGAACTAATCGATCTGTTAAAACAAACTGAAGTGGGGCAAAAAGAAGTTGATACACTTTTAGTTGTGAGAAGACCTGAGTTAATTGATTGCCCATCACCTCCAGAAGGCTTACTGAAATGGTTAGTCTCAGGATGGCATCAACTTGAGAACGAACCAGAAATTATAGATACTAGTGATGAAAATAATGTAGATACGATTCCCGAACTTTTTGAAGACGATATATTTAGGGTAGACCAATTCGATAAGTGGAATGAAGATAGGAGAAAGTGGAAAGTCACTGAAGAGCCAGCTCGGAACACTATGAAAGTTTTTGAGAGGTTGTATTCATTATATGCACAGATCGAACGGGAGCAAGAACAAGTTGAATTAATATTAGGTGATGGCATTCTAGATTGGAGACCGTCAGAAGGAAATAGAATTTCACATCCAGTATTACTTCAAAAAGTGAATCTACATTTTAACCCTACTACTCCCGAATTCTATGTTACTCCCTCAGACGGTGGATGTTCCTTTTACAGTGCTCTGTTTCGAGATGTCGAGGAGGTTCTTGCAAGCACAATAAAATCGTGTGTGGATGAATTAGAATCCAATCCTTGTGGTCCAATGGATCAGAGCCTTACAGATGAATATCTAACTAGGGTTATTAGCCAATTATCCGCAAAAGGAAAATTTATTCGGTTTGGAGAGTCGATGGATTCTTCTATTAAAAGCGAGAAAAGTCCATATATAGTTAGGAATCCAGTTTTATTTTTACGTAAACGTTCACTTGGCTTTGCCAATGCATTGGATCAAATATTAGGTCATATCATGGAATCAGATGTCTTACCTGAAGCAGTAACACGTATTACAGGCATTGAACTTAATAATACTGAGGAAGCCAAGAATGAAGATTTTATCTCTCTAGATGTTAATGGTGAAGATGAAGATATATTATTTACTAAGGATGCTAACTCAGAACAGTTAGAGATTGCTTTAAAAATACAACGTTATGGATCCGTATTGGTACAAGGGCCTCCAGGAACCGGTAAGACACATACTATTGCTAATTTACTTGGGCATTTTCTTTCTGAAGGAAAAAGTGTTTTAGTTACTAGTCACACTTCAAAAGCCTTAAGTGTGCTGAGAGATAAAGTAGTTAAACCGATGCAGGATCTATGTGTGAGTGTCATTAACGAAGATACTGGTAATCAACAAATGGATCAATCAATTGATATTATTACAGAAAAACTAAGTTCTGTTAACGAACGATATTATATCGATAGTATACGTCAATTAGAACACCGGAGAAATGAACTATTAGATATTCTAAGGAAAACAAATAGAGATTTGAGAATGGTTAGAGAAGGTGAATATACACCAATAGTTTTCCTAGGAGAATCTTATGAGCCCTCTAAAGTAGCAAGGATGCTTAGTGAACATGAAGAATATCTCTGTTATATACCGGGTGTTATCAATGTTCGAACAGCATTGGAATTAACAGAGGAACAAATTCAATTGTTATACAAGAGTAATGAATTACTAACTTCAGAGGAAGAACAGGAATTAGAATTAATATCACTCGAGTCAACACAATTAATGCAGCCATATGATTTTCGTGATTTAGCAGTGACGTACAATATATATTTGGAAAAGCCTAGAGAACTTCATTTAAATATATGGTCAACAGACGATGTAAAGATTGAAGAGATTAGAGAGGTTTACAATGGCGCATTGGAAATAGTTGGTCAATTGAATAAATCTGAACTTTGGAAAATGGAGATATTAACAGCCGGAAAAAATGAATCAGTGGAGATTGAATTGTGGAAAGAATTTATCACAGAACTAGAGTCCTTAGTAAATCAATATCAAGGAGCAAAAGCAGTCTCATATCGTTACGAATTAGAGATTTCTCCAACGTCCTTTACGCAACAATCAGTACAAGTTGTAAAGGAAATCATAGACTACATAAGTAGTGGAGGTAAGCTCAATAAACTACAGTTAATATTACATCCGAATTGGTCAAGGTTTGTGAAAACAGTCCAGATAAATGGAACTTCACCAAATCAATTAGAGCATTTTGAAGCAATCCATACTGTACTGAATCACAGGCTTGCTAGAAGCGCAACTTTATCCCGCTGGAATCGACAAGTAACTAGTATCGGTGGTCCAAATTCTGAAGATCTTGGAAATGAGCTCGAACTAAATATACCTCGTTTCATATCTGAAATTAATAAACTCATCTTCTGGCACCAGAAGTTTTATGAGGATATTCAAGAGAAGTTATCTGGTTGTGGACTTAATTGGGAAAAATTCATTAATATTCGCAAACCAGATAATGTAGTTTATTCAGAACTGCTTCACATTAAATCTTTGATTGAACTTGAGCTAGCTGGGATTATTGAATCACTAATTGACCAACAAAAATTGGACGATCTTCATGTGGAAATACATAAACTTTGCGAGGTTGTTAAAAATAATTGCTCTGTAAATTCAAAATGTTATAGCGAATTGCCGAATGTAATTTTCAATCGAGATGCTGAAAAATATGAGAGTTTATACAGAGAAATAGAATTATTATGTAGTAAGAATAAACTCAAGCAACAGAGAAGAGATTTATTATCATCTTTGGAGATAATCGCTCCAGAGTGGGCACTTGCCATAAAAAACAGAGAAGGCATTCATGGGCAAAGTCATGTTCCTTTTGATGTTACAAAGGCTTGGTTAATGAAACAATTAGAGACAGAGTTGAATCGTCGTCTGTCACTAAATCCAAGCGAATTACAACAACAACTCCTACAAGCACGTAGCGAATTCAGGAGTATCACGATCAAGCTAGTAGAAATGAAAGCTTGGCTTGCATTAAAACAGAAAACTACGCTCACTCAACAAAACGCACTTCAAGGATGGAAACAACTTCTAAAAAGAGTAGGTAAAGGGACGGGTATACGTGCCCCGAGATTACTTGCAGAGGCTAAGAAATTAATGCCAATCTGTCAAACTGCAGTCCCGGTCTGGATTATGCCCATTAGCCGAGTAGTAGATAGTTTTGATCCTGCAAAGAATCAGTTTGACGTTGTTATTATTGATGAAGCAAGTCAGGCTGATATTATGGCTCTTACGGCACTATATTTAGGAAAACAAGTAATTGTAGTTGGGGACGATAACCAAGTTAGTCCTGAAGCTGTTGGACAAAAATTAAATGAAGTCCAGAAGTTAATTGATACACAACTAATTGGAATTCCCAATGCAGCATTGTACGATGGAATGACATCTATATATGATCTCGCTATGACTTCTTTTGCAGGAATTTCTCAACTTAAAGAGCATTTTCGCTGTGTGGAACCAATAATTCAATTTAGCAATCAATTGTCATACAAGGGAAGTATTCTTCCTCTTAGGGATGCAAGTGATGTAGAGACTCAACCGTTTACCATACCTTATCGTGTTGAAGGTGTTAATATTGGTAAGACAAATATTGTTGAAGCTAAATCCATAGCCTCACTAATAATTGCTGCTACGGAGAATTCAACTTATTCTGACTCAACATTCGGGGTAATATCATTAGTTGGAGATGAACAAGCATTACTTATTGATCAATATTTACATAGATACTTATCACCAAATGAATATAAAAGACGCAATATTAGATGCGGAAATTCTTCTCAGTTTCAAGGGGACGAAAGAGACGTAATTTTCTTATCTATGGTTCATGCAAATGATAAAGAAGGTCCATTATCGATGATGGCAGATCCTGGCGAGAGGATGAAAAAACGTTATAACGTTGCAGCGAGTAGAGCAAGGAATCAGATGTGGTTATGTTACTCCTTGAACGAATTAATTGATTTAAAAGATGGTGATCTTCGCAAACGTCTTATTCAACACGTACAAAACCCCATGGCGGTGCAGGAGCTTATGAAACAAGCAAAGCCACATATTCAATCTGAATTTGAGCGTAGAGTAATGGAAATCTTGATGAATGAAGGCTATAAAGTTATACCTCAATGGAAAGTCGGTGCCTATAGCATTGATATGGTTGTAGAAGGTTCGGGTAAGAGGTTGGCCGTGGAATGTGATGGTGACCGCTGGCATCCAATTGAGAAGTTGGGTGAAGATATGGCAAGACAAGCGATTCTTGAACGTTTGGGATGGAGATTTGTTCGTATTCGTGGGACTGCATTTTTTCGAAATTCCGATGTGGCAATGAGGGAGCTCCTAGAGACTTTGGAAAAGCTGAGCATTTCACGTGAATTGTACCTTTCGACTACTTCTACAGATGATAATAATCAAATAAAGATGAAAGTAATTAGAAGAGCAGAAGAGCTGAGATTGGAATGGGAGGAAGATTATGTTAGCCCATTCAAACCTAAAGGTATCTCCAATAGATCTAAAAGAACTTTTACAAGAACTGGATCTGGAATTGTAACTGAGGCATTCAGTTTATTAGATTATCTAATTCTTAATAACCTTGAATTTATCGACAAGAGACCAAAGGGTGGTGCACTATGGGTGATCGGTGGTCGTAGTATTGAGAAAAAGCTAACTGCTCTTAAAAAAGAGGGATACCAATTTTTATTTGTTCAAAATGGAAGTAACTCGACTAAAGGGGTACCAGGGTGGTATTTAAAAGAACTATAGAATAAATACTTGCCCTGATGTGTCGCTCCAGAAATTTTATAAAATGTATTGCGGTGAGTGGAAGTGCTCCTCCACTCTGGAAGAAGAGCCAAGGAAAAGATTGATTTGATTGGTTACGGGAACGTCTCCACAATTTAATCTTGTAATGCCAGTTGTTTGAACTGATCGTTCGACCAGCTAGTAAGAGTGGTTACGTAATGAACACAGTAACTCTAGGTGATGTTTTTTTGAACAAAGGAGAGTAAAAATATGATAAATAATTCTTTTGAGCAAGAGATTAAGGCAGTATTTTTACGTAACGGCTTCTTTACATTAAATGATTTTATTTTTGAGTATCAAGCAATTATAAATTTGTCAGGAAAACAAGTAGGAACAAAAGTAATAATTACATATAAATTCGTAGACAAATATTACTTCAGGGCTGACATTGAAAACGGAAATGATTCTAGAACTATTACGATTACATTTAAACCAGGAGATATGGAGATATCTGAACAAATCAAAGTTACAACTAAAGAAAAGGTATTAGCATCTGTAGATGACTGGTTACTACATTTGGAATACGATTTACTTGCAACGCCTGAAGCTCGAATGATTAAAGAAAATGAAGGAAAAATTAAAGAAATAGAAGAAATTCTTGAAGGTTTCTATCAAGATAAAGATAGGGACTTTACACAATCTGAAAGAGATGAACTAGCGCAACGTTTAGATGTTCTTGAGTGTTCGCAGCCTAGCAGCATGACGTTATATACTTCGAGTTAGTCTATTTCTATGGCGGAGAAAAAGGATATAAAGAGCCGACAGCGTATATGACTATACAAGCGTAGTCGTTCTAGCTGTC
>Ga0073929_1000499_pt1 | contig 53075 bp, 43 predicted proteins | sample DewCreD2012metaG_3_FD_76966 | JGI IMG/M metagenome (GOLD analysis project Ga0073929, IMG submission 76966) | Hot spring sediment bacterial and archeal communities from British Columbia, Canada, to study Microbial Dark Matter (Phase II) - Dewar... ... | reverse complement strand
TGTTCGCCCGCCGGACGCGCACAAGGGACGTTTTGGGCATGTGCTGGTGGTGGGCGGTTCGGTGGGGTTGGCGGGCGCGCCGATGATGGCAGCAGAAGCCGCATTGCGCGTGGGCGCAGGGCTGTGTTCTGTGGCGGTACCGCAGGGTATCTATGCAGCCGCTGCAAGCACTTTGCGCGAGGCGATGGTGCATCCCCTGCCCGATGCGCCCGAAGGTTGCCTGAGCGCGGAATCCATCGGCGCGATGACGCCGTTGCTGCAGAGGGCGAACGTGCTCGCCATCGGACCGGGCTGGAGCACCCACCCGCCTGCCCGTGAGGGGTTGCGAAAACTGCTGGCTGTCGCGCGGGTTCCCTGCGTCATCGACGCCGACGCGCTCAACTGCATCGCGCTGGAGCCGGACCTCTTGCCCGCCGAACATCCGCCGATGGTGCTCACCCCGCATCCGGGCGAGATGGCGAGGCTGATGAACACCGATACCGCAACGGTGCAGTCGAATCGGCTGGAGATGGCGCGGCAGGCGGCACAGCGGTTCGGAGCGGTTGTGGTATTGAAGGGAGCGCGCACCGTCATCGCCACACCCGAAGGCAGAATCTGGGTAAACCCCACCGGCAACGCGGGGATGGCAACGGGCGGTAGCGGCGACGTGTTGACCGGTGCGGTGGCGGGGCTACTGGCGCAGGGACTGGACGTGGAGCAGAGCGCGGTAGCGGGCGTATATATACATGGACTGGCAGGCGACCTCGCCGCGCAGGAGGTGGGAACAGCAGGCTTAATAGCGGGAGACATCATCCGATGCCTGCCGGAGGCGATAAAAGCGCTGGAGGGCGAGGCTCCTGCCGAGCCGCTGAAGGACAGGAGGACAGAAGCATGAGGCGTATCGCGTGGGTGACGTGTCTGGCGATTATCACAACGATGACCTGGGCGCTGCCCGATAAGGTAACGGTGAACGTGCCCAGCGAAGGCAAATATCTGGTGTGGCTGGAATCGGCAAACGGGCAAACGGTGTTCCTGCCGCCAAATGAGAGCGTGGGCGGTAAGGTGGAGCTGGACATCGCCTCGCTCAAGAAGCGGTTTGCCGACACCGCCGACAAGACTCTGGAAGGCGCACGGGTGGGCGTATACGACACCAAGTACGGCAACCTTGCTCTGGTGACTCTGAAGCCGAACGATACCAGCGTTACCGTCACGCCCGACCAGTTCCAGTATGCCATGCGCGTGCAGGTGAGGTTGCAAACGCCGGAGGATAAGCCCATCGCCGCGGCGTTCGTGATGCTCACCGACGCGAACAACACCATCCACACCGCCCTGCTGGAGCCGTCGCAGGGGGGCATCGTCTCGCTGGAGCGGGTGAAGCTGGGTAAGGTAAGCGTTCTGGTGAACTACGGCAACAACCTCACCGCCTCACAGGAGGCGGAGATCAAGGCGGAGCGTGCCGACCCGGTGGTCACCCTCACGATGGTCATCTCCAGCGGTGCGCCTGTGCTGGAGGTTGCGCCCACAGCACCTCAACCCGCTTCACAAACCCAGCCCACGGCGCCCTCCCCCGCGCCTGCGCCTCGCGCTTTCCCCGTATGGAACGCCCTCTTCGGACTGCTGGTGCTGGCGGGATTGATTTACAGCGGTTACCGCATCTGGAAGCGCAAGCAGTTAACCCTGCCCGACGCGCTCAAGAAACTGGGCATCGACGTGGCGCAGGAACCGCCTGCCCCTCCACCGGCGCAACCTTCCCAGAAGCCGGCGGTACAGGTTCCCGAAGGGCACTGCCCCTTCTGCGGTCAGCCGATAGACCCTGTCACGGGCGCGTGTGCCTGCTCAGTAACATCCGCCGCGCCAACCGCTACGCCGACAGCCGCAGCCTCCACCGCAATCGCCACCGCCCCCCGTCTGGTAGGGGCGCGCGGAGCGTACGGAGGCAGTATCTTTGAGGTAACCGGCGCGGAGGCGAGCATCGGGCGCGAGGTGGGGAACACGATCCAGCTCGACCGCGATAACACCGTCAGCCGCCGACATGCCCGTCTGCTGAAGCAGGGCGATAGCTGGGTGATTCGCGACGAAGGCTCTTCGAACGGCACCTGGGTAAACGGTGTGCGCATTACCGAGCAACCCCTGCGCCCGGGCGACGAGATACAAATCGGCGCAACCTTCTTCCGATGGGAAGTGTAAGCGATGCTTGGCAGATTGCTGCTGGGTCTGGTGCTGGGTGGTGCAGGAGGAGTGGTGGCTTTCCTGATACAGGAGCCGCTGATAGACCACCAGAAGGCACTTTTTGACCCCGCAGCCGCCGTGCAACAAACCGTCTGGTTGTCCATCATCCTGGGCGCGTGCTACGGCTTTTCACTGGGCATGGTGGATAGCCTCACCCGTGGGTTGCCCGGGCAGGCACTGCGCAAAGGGGCTGTTGCTGTGCTTATCGGGCTACCCGGCGCGACCATTGCGCTCTTCATGGGCAACTTCGTGTACGGGACACTGAGCGACCTGCTGGGAAACCAGATGGGCACAGGCGCGCCCCCTACACCGCTGGGTTTCCTCACCGACATCCTTCCTCGCACGATAGGCTGGACGCTGCTTGGCACGGGTATTGGCGCCGCCGTCGGCGCGGTGACAGGCTCTGCCAAACGCTGGTGGCACAGCGTAATCGGTGGGATGATCGGCGGCGCGTTAGGCGGTATTGCTTTCGAGATTTTCACCATCATCTTTGCGCCTCTGTATCTTGCCATGTCCGGCGGTGAGCGGGTTGAGGTCGGCGCGCCGGGCAGAGCGGTAGGCTTCCCCGTGCTGGGAGCGAGCATCGGCTTCTTCATCGCGCTGGTGCAGGAGGCGTTAAAGGCGGCATGGGTGCGCGTCATTCTGGGGCGCAACGAGGGCAAGGAGTACCCGGTAGACAAACCCGTGTGCATTATCGGACGGGACGAGTACGCCGATATTCCCCTCTTCGGCGACATGCACATCGCCCCACAACACGCCCGAATCGTCAGACAGCAGAACCGCCACCTGCTGGAAGACCTCGGCTCGCCTGCAGGTACTCTGTTGAACGGGCAACCTGTACAGCAGGCATGGCTGAAAGACGGCGACCTCATCCAGATTGGCTCTATGCGCCTGCAGTTCTTCGAGAAAGCCACACGTTCGCTGGTGCGTGAGGCGATGGAGCGGATAGAGCAACCATCCTCGCGCCCTCCCCTGCCGGACTACCTGTGCCCCTATTGTGGCGAGCGCAAAGACCCCGTGACTGGACAGTGCGCGTGCAGTGTGTTGCCCGGAGCATCTGCGCCGGCGGCGATTGCATCGGGAGCGCCCTCTACCGCACTGCCGTCATCTACCGGAATAGCGGTGCAACCTGTGACAGGAACTGTTCCCACCCGACTGGTTGTGCTCAGCGGTGCGAAAGCGGGCGCGGTTTTCCTCCTGCAAGGAGATGTGCTCACCATCGGCAGAGAGCCCGGGCGCGATGTGCAGATAGACTTTGACCCCACCGTCAGTCGTCGCCACGCACGCTTGAAGAGACAGGACGGGCAGTGGGTACTGATAGACGAAGGCTCGCGCAACGGCAGCTTTGTGAACGGTCAACCCGTACAGCAGAGAGCGATTCAGGTGGGAGATGTGCTGCGCTTCGGCAACACGGAGATGAGGGTAGAATAGGGTACAATCATGGTGAAGACCACTCGCTACTTTGCGGAGCAGGATGAAAATATTCTACTACCCCGAAACCGATAGTCTGTATATAGAATTGGGTGAACGGGTGAGCGCGGATTCAATAGAGATCGCGCCTGGCGTCGTCGTGGATATCGACGAGCACGGTGAGGTTGTCGGTATCGATGTGGATCACGCGAGCCAGCGCATTCAGCTAGACCGCCTGGAAATAAGCGACTTGCCTGCTCGCGTGCTCATCGCCAGCAAAACGTAACGGCTCAGCGCGGGAGTTTCTTCATAGCAATAGATTGCATCGGCTAACCAGGCACGAGAGGTAACAAAGCAATGGCAGAGCTTATCTCCGAACTGCAGCGTATCGTGGGCGAGAACGCGGTACTGCACGACCCGTTTGACCTGCTGGTATACGACTGCGATGCCTACACGATGGAGAAGGCGTCTCCGCAGGCGGTGGTCTTCCCCACCGAAACCGCGCAGGTACAGCAGGTGGTGCAGCTGTGCAACCGACTGGGCGTTCCCTTTGTGCCGCGCGGAGCGGGAACAGGACTATCGGGCGGCGCGCTGGCGGTGAAAGGCGGTGTGATTATCTGCACCAGCCGCATGACGCGCATTCTGGAAGTAGACATCCCCAACCGACGTATTACCGCCCAGGCAGGCGCCATCAATCTGGACCTCACGAAGACGGTGAAAGCGCACGGCTACCACTATGCGCCTGACCCGTCCAGTCAGGGCGTCAGCACCATCGGTGGTAATGTGGCGGAGAACGCAGGCGGCCCTCATACGCTGAAGTACGGCGTGACCGTCAACCACATCACGGGTCTGGAGGTGGTTCTTCCCGACGGCGAGGTGGCGTGGTTCGGCGGGAAGTGCGAAGAACCGCTGGGATACGACCTGGTGGGCGTGTTCACGGGCAGCGAGGGCACGCTGGGCATACTCACCACCGTTATCGCAAAACTCACCCCCCTGCCCCAGAGCTGGCGCACCCTGCTGGCGGTCTACCCGCGACTGGAAGACGCCTGTCAGGCGGTTTCCGATATTATCGCGGCAGGTATCGTGCCTGCGGCGATGGAGATGATTGACCACACAACTCTGCAGGCGGTAGAGGCGGCGTTCCGCTTTGGCTTCCCACAGGATGCCGACGCGGTGCTGGTGATCGAGCTGGACGGGCTGGAGGCGGGGCTGGACAGGCAGCTGCAGCGCGTGGTGGACATCTGCAACGCCAACCACGCCGAGGAGATTCGCCTCGCCCGCGACGAGGACGAGCGCACCCGCCTGTGGACAGCACGAAAGAAAGCGGTGGGGTCGCTGGGAAGACTGGCGCCCAGCACCGTCACGCAGGATGCAGTGGTTCCCCGAAGCAAGCTGCCTCAGGTGCTGCGGCGTATCATGGAAATCGGGCAGGAGCACGGCGTACGCATCGCCAACGTGTTCCATGCGGGCGACGGCAGCTTACACCCGATAGTGCTCTTTGACGAGCGGGACGCCGAAGAGGTCAGCCGCGTACGCGCCGCGAACGACGCCATCGTCAGGCTGTGCGTGCAGATGGGCGGTAGCATCACCGGCGAGCACGGCGTGGGAGTGGAAAAGGCGCATTACATGCGCTTGCTCTATGGCGACGCCGACTTGAGGGCGATGCAAAGGGTGCATGATGCCTTTGACCCGCAGGGCTTGTGCAACCCCGAGAAGATATTTCCGCGCTCGGCATAAGGTGGCGTTTCTCGCTGGAGGGCGAATCTCCCTTGAGCCGGTTTAACCCCCACCCAGCCTTCCCCGCGCAGGGAGGAAAGGAGGGGGGCATCCCTCCGTCCACGGGGAGGTCAGGTAGGGGTACCCCGTACGTCTCGGCGGAAGTCTTGCCCTCCAAAAGGAAGAAATCTGCTTAGCGACGAACCTGAAGTTAGTCTGCCGAAGGAGTGTAGCGAAGATGTCGCTTTCGGGAAACGTGTATTCACGCTGGAAGTTCGGTCCAACGAAGGATGCTTCCTTCTTCCCTATCGCCGTCTGGTTACAGCAGCCACGCAATGCCCCTCGCTTCAAGCAAGCGGGCTTCAACCTCTACGTGGGCTTGTGGCAGGGACCAACAGAGGAGCAGCTCTCTACCCTGCGCGAGGCGAAGATGCCCGTTATCTGCGAGCAGAACGCGGTCGGCTTGAGACACCGCGAAGACCCCATCATCGTCGGCTGGATGCATCAGGACGAACCCGACAACGCCCAGCCAATAACCGACCCTGCTACCGGACGCAAGGGATGGGGTGGACCGGTGCCGCCTGAGAAGGTGGTGGAGTGGTACCACCAGATAAAGAGCAGAGACCCCGACCGCCCGGTGTTGCTGAACCTCGGACAGGGCGTCGCTAACGACAGCTGGGTAGGACGGGGCACCGGCGCACACCCCGACGACTACTTCACCTACGTCAGAGGAGCGGACATCATCTCGTACGATGTGTACCCCGTAGCGGGGTTGAACTCGGAAGACCTGCTGTGGTACGTCGCGAAGGGACTGGAGCGGCTGCATCTGTGGGCGCGCTGGAACGAATCGACCGACGGCAAGAAAATCATCTGGAACGCGCTGGAGTGTACCCGCATCAGCAACCGCGAGCGCAAGCCGACGCCCCATCATGTGCGGGCGGAAGTGTGGATGTCGCTGGTTCATGGCTCACAGGGGATTATCTACTTCGTACACCAGTTCGAGCCGAACTTCGTGGAAGCGGCTTTACTGGAAGACCGCGAGATGCTGGAGGCGGTCACCGCCATCAACCGGCAGATTCATGAGCTCGCGCCAGTGCTGAACAGCCCAACGGTCGTTGACGGCGCAACGGTGCAATCTTCCGATCCGAACGTGCCGGTGCACAGTATGGTCAAGCGGCACAAGGGAGCCACCTACCTGTTTGCGGTGGGAATGCGCAATGCCCCCACCACCGCCGAGTTCACCGTACAGGGACTTCCCGAACGCGCTACCGCCGAGGTGCTGGGCGAAGCAAGGCGTATCCCCGTACGCCGAGGGCGGTTTGCGGACTCGTTTAAGCCCTATGAGGTGCATCTGTATCGGATACGGTGATGCGCGCTAATAGCCATGTGTAGTCTTCCTACCATTGATGAACTTTGAAAAAACAGTCGCACCTATCCGATGAGCACCGCCTGCCCCTCACCCTGTGCGGGAAAGAGAATGCTGGGCACGGGTTTGCGGCTAAAGCCGCACCTCCTCAAACCAAACCCTGCCTTCGCAGGGTTACACAGCCAGCGCAGGCTGGCTTCGTCTGAAAAGGAACGGCTTCAGCCGTAAAGACCGTTCAATCTGGCAAAGTCGACTCGGCAGGAGCCTCGCCCTCCAGAGGGATTGTTTTGGAGGGTCGCGCCCCGAATCACCACATTCCGGATGCGACAGAGCGCATCCCTCCAAGCAAACAGCGACCACCGTCCCATTGGAGGGTCGCGCTCCGTCGCGACCACAAACCGAACGGCTCGGCAGGAGCCTCGCCCTCCCCAGGAAGGAACCTTGCCAGACCAGTAGTGCTGGACCTCTGGTTAATCTGGAGATGCGCGTTCTGGATAAAGCACGCTTCAGCCTATTTTGTCACGCTGAGCGCAAGCGAAGCATCTCGTTCTTCTTGTCATGCTGAACGCAGTGAAGCATCTTGGAGATTCTTCGCTTCGCTCGGAATGACAGGCAAGCAGAGCAGATTCGTCTATATCCAGATAATCATGTGTGTTAAAGTATTATTCCTCCAGCAGCAGAGCCTTCTTCGCCTTACCCGCCGGCAGGGTGAATAGCACCGTTGTGCCCTTGCCCAGCTCGCTCTCGATCCAGATGCGTCCCTTCTGGGCTTCCACTGCCAGCTGACAGAAGGTAAGCCCCAGTCCGGTACTGGCTCCCTCCTTGCGCGCCTCCACCTGCGCATATTTGTCGAATACCTTATCCACCCACTCCGGTGGGATGCCCGGGCCCTGGTCGGTCACGCTGAAGGTCACCGTTTCTCCTTCCGAGGCGCGGGTGCGGATGGTAACGGTGGAATCAGGCGGACTGTACTTCAGCGCGTTGCTCAACAGGTTCACCAGCACGCGCGTGGTGATGTCGGGGTCGGCAATGACGGTGCTGACCTGCGGGTCCGCTTCATACACCATTTGCACGCGGTTCTGCGCCGCCCACAGCGCCACCACCGCCAGCGAGTTATTCACCACCTCGTCCACGCTCACCTCTTGCCTCTGTACCGGCATCTTGCGGTGCTCCAGACGCGGAAGGTCGAGCAGGGAGTTAATCAGGGTCAACATACGGTTGCTGGAGATGAGCGCCATGTCCAGCATTTCCTGCTCCGACTCGTCCATCTGGATTGCGCGCATCTGGCGTAAGGTTTGCAGTCCGGTCAGCACATTGGTGAGCGGCGAGCGCAGGTCGTGAATGATAAAATGCATCAGTTCCTCGTGGCGTTTGCGCGTCGCCAGCAAACCCGAAAGCATGTAGGTGACGGTCAGGAAAATGGCGGAGCGCACCGCCAGGTTCCAGTAGGGCACGACGCCTGCGGTGTCATGGGTGGTGCTTAGCACGTCCGCCGCAAACCACGATATTGCACTGGCGACTGCCAGAATGACACCCGGCTTCTCGCCCGCGAACCAGTCCACCAGAATAATCGGGATGAGGTACAGAATAAGCAGGTCCGGCTCGGTGAAGTAGTCTATTATGGTGATGACAGCTACCAGCACCAGCCCTAAAGCAATCCAGAAGTGTCGGGAACGTTTGCTCAGAAAATCGCGAAGCGTGTGCACATTATGCCTCCGGCTACATGATACCTCGACGAGAGGCTCTTCTGGACGCGGTGTCCAGAGCAGACTGGATTAACATGAACTCACCGATATTATCCATCGTGAGCAACCCCACCAGTTCGCCGCCGCGCACCACCGGCATCGAGTGGCAGGCGCACGCTTGCAGGCGGGGCAGCACATTTTCCAGCATCTCGGCAGCGTCTACCACCTCGAACTCTCTCTGCATCACCTCGCGCACGAAGCGGTCCGTCCCCTGCTGTGCCAGCGCATTGAGCAGGTCATTGCGGGTCAACACCCCTGCGATTCGCCCGCCCTCTACGACCGGAAAGTCCTGTTGCCAGCCGCTGAGGATAAGTTCCACCACTCGCTCCAGAGGGTCATCGGGCGAGATGGTGCGGAAGTCGGTCAACATCGCACGTTGCACCGGTATACCGCCCAGCGCGGATTTGATTTGCACCATGCTGGCTTCCTGTGCCGCACCAATCCATACGAAGAACGCGATGAACAGCAAGAAGGGGTTAAAAAACAGCCCCAGAAAGCCGAACAGGAAGGCTATACCCTGCCCCAGTGAGGCGGCGATGTTGGTCGCCTGCACGTAGTCCATGCGCATCGCCAGCAAGGCTCTCAGCACGCGCCCACCGTCCATCGGAAAAGCAGGTAGCAAGTTGAACGCCGCCAGAAACAGGTTCACTATCATCAGCCTCGTCCATAAAGAACCCTGTACCATATCCGGTTCCATTGGGAACAGCATACTCTTTGCCTGCACGAAAAAGTAGAGCACAAGGAAAATAACCACATTCACCGCAGGACCCGCCAGCGCGACCCACAGCTCCTGCGTCGGTTTGTCCGGCATTCTTTCCAGACGCGCCACACCGCCTATCGGTAACAACGTAATGTCGCGCGTGCGGATACCGTATCGTTTCGCCGCCAGCGCGTGCCCGAACTCATGCAGTAACACACATCCGAACAGCAAGAGGATAAACACTACGCCGCTAACGACCGCCTGCAACGTACCCAGCCGAACCCAGTGCAGGAGGGCAATCCATCCGACAAGCAAGAGGAACGTGGCATGTACATACACCGCAATACCTGCATACTCACCCAATTTCCACGACCATCTCATAAGGACATCACTCCTTTTCCATCCTGTAGATGTTCTCTCCAGAATCAGTTACGCAAAGCGGTGAGGAGATATAACACCCGAAGCGCAGGTTATTTTTCGAGATGGCACAGGGGAATACCTTTGCCATCCGGCGCTGCCTCACCGGCGGTTGACAATGAGCGGACATCGGCGTATACTGAAGTCCGGCATCACTACGTAAAGCTGAGGCAAAGGTCACAGATGAGAATAGTCATCCTGGGGTGTGGACGTACCGGTGCAGCACTGGCGCGCATTATGGCAGCGGAAGGGCACCGGGTAACACTCATTGAGTGGAACAACGACTCGCTGGAGCGTTTGGGAGGAAAGTTCACCGGTGCGGTCATCACCGGAAACGGGCTGGACGAGGACGTTCTGAAAAAAGCGGGCATCGAACAGGCGGATATGTTCGTCGCCCTTACCGAAGGCGACAACCGCAACCTGATGGCAGCTCAAATCGCCAAGGACCGGTTTCGTGTGCCAAAGGTGATCGCCAAAGTGAATGACCCCATTCGGGCAGAAGCCTATCGGGAGCGGGGCATCTACACGATATGTTACAGCCTTATCGGCTCGGCGATGATTCGCGACCTCGCCTACGACCGCCCGCTGGGTTCGGTAGAAGAGTACAACGTCGTTCCCCCGGAACTGAAGGACTGAGTGAGGTAGCTGCGCGATGTACATCATCATAGTCGGTGCAGGTAACGTCGGTTACTATCTGGCGAAGACGCTGTTGAACGCCGGGCATGAGGTGCTGTTGATCGAGCGCGATAAGCGGCGCTGTGACCTGCTGCGCGATGAGTTTGGTGAGTCGGTCATGCGCGGGCGCGGCGACGAAATCCGCACCATGCGCGAGGCGGGGGCGGACCGTGCGGACATCGTGGTCGCCTGTACCGGCGACGACGAGGACAACCTGATTATCAGCCAGATTGCGAAGTGGTATTTCAACGTTCCTCGCACGGTAGCGCGTATTAACGACCCGCGCAACGAGAGCATCTTCCAGCAGCTGGGCATCGACGCCACCGTCAGCAGCACGAACATCATCTATCATCTGATTGAGCAGGAGATCGAGGCGGGTGAAGTAATCCCGCTTGCCGCATTGAAGCGAGGCAACATCGAGATTGTGGACGTCGAGCTCAGCACGCGCTCACCCGTGGTGGGCAAGCGTGTTCAAGACCTCCCTCTCCCGCCGGATGCGCTCATCGTCTGCATTATCCGGCAGGAAAACGCCATGCTGCCTCATGGAGACACTGTGCTGGAAGCCAACGACAGCGTGATTGCGCTGGTATCGGCGCAAAACGAACGCCAGCTGCGCAAGGTGTTCGCAGAGGAGCAAGAGGAGTAGCGCACCGGCTACCTCTCCATGCCCAGTTGCAGGCTCAGGTAACCCGCCGGGCGGTCACGCCAACTTTCTACCAGACTGCCCGGGCGGTACAGCACAAACGCGGTCAGTCCCTCAATGGGTGTGCCTGCAACGGGAAAACCGCTCGGCGCGAAGGTGGCTCCGAACTGCGCTCGCAACCCGTGCCCCAGCGGGAAGCTTATTGCCCCGCTCAGCACAGGGCGATAGGTGGTGTCCCTGTGGCGGTCGGCGTAGATGCCACCGTCCAGCTGGACCTGCCAGCGCGTTGCCCGCGTGGAAACCGCACTGACCGATAGCCCGACGGTATCCGCCGACTCCGTGCCTGCGTGCGTGCGGGAGTAGGATAAGCGGTAGCCCGTTGTCCACCCGCGAGCATACCGGGTAGAGAGCAGACTCACGGTATCTACGCGAGGAGCTACGTAGGTAAAAAGCCCCTCCGCTACATCCGCAACGCCTTCTTCGCCTTCCAGCCTGCGCAGGGATAACGCCAGCTGGCGGTTGCCCTCGTCTCGAAGCAGATACTCTGCCCCAAACCACCGGGCGGAGGTGGAGAAGCGGTTGGTGCGCACACGCCCTTTCGCCACAACCTTCTGCCAGCCAACCTGCAGCTCTGTACGGCTGTCTATCCGCAGGGCGACCGACTGCTCGCTCACCCACAGGGTGCGCCCCTCCACTTCGGCAGCGCGCCACGTGGTAGAGACGCGCACACGATTTGTCTGCTGCGCCCAGGCACCGGCACAAAGAAGTAACACCAGCAGGATGAAGAGGCAAAAGAGCGTGAGTGAAACCTCTCCCCCAACCCCTCTCCCACAGGGAGAGGGGAGTTCCCCCTTCCCTCGCAGGGAAAGGAGACAGGGGGTTAGGTCTCCGGCAAACAAAGGGGATTCAGGAATTACCCCTTCCCCAACCCCTCTCCCACAGGGAGAGGGGCGTTCCCCCTTCCCTCGCAGGGAAAGGAGACAGGGGGTTAGGTTCCCTTTCACGCACTTCGTCAGCGCAAACGGCATCAGAGGACAATTCATGGCTTGAACGCTTTCAATATCAGGCGGGAGACGTTGCCCAGAGTGGGCCCGCCGGGTAATGCCTCGAAACTGACTGCTGCTACCGGAACGCCCGCTTCCGTCTGCCCGACAAAGGTGCGTGTCATATCCACCGTGCCGTTAGCGTGAGCCACGAACAACCGTGAGCTGCCGCCTACAGCCCCGGCATCGGTGAGGAACGTAACGTACGAGTTCTCGATGACCGAACCCAGCGCCGGAAACCTCGCTTCGAACTTGATGGGCAGTGTGGTGCGCAGGGTACCTTCTTTCGCAAACACGTCGAACACGTACGCGGTGAGGGTACTGCGGAACTCCTTGCCGTCCTGTACCACGTGGATGCTCTCGGCGACGGCGGTGTATCGTCCCTCGGGCAGTTGCAAATCGTCCAGCAGGGTGCCATCGCGGCTCACGCGGAAGGTGCGCAGTAGATCAGAAGACGAAGGAGTATCCGTTCGCGGGTTGACGAAGCCGTCGCCCCGATACAGCTTCACTTCCACCACATCATCGAACCCCACTCCCGGCAGCTGCGACTGGTTCGCCTTGATGATGACGACGCCTGCCCCCTGTTCCGTAACCACCTTGCCGTTGGTCAGCATAATGTATTGTGAAGGGGGCGCCGCAGCACCTCCTCCGCCCCCGCAACTGTTGAGAGCCAGCGTCACCCATCCCACCGCGATGACGCCAGCCAGCGCACGCAATATCTTCGCCATGTTCGTTTTACCTCATCCCGCCGGATTTACCGGTAAGAATACCGGCTTTCACTGTAGCATGAGGCGGTTCACGTTGTCAACCGCAGCTTCACCGTAATTATCTCAAAGGGCTGAACGGCGATGGTGAAGGAACCATCCTGCACCTGCAGAGGCTGGATATCCCGTTCCAGCAGGTCACAAAGCACCGCCTCACGCACGGGCAGGCTGGTGGTCACGGTAACCTCTCCGCGCGAGTTGTACGCCTCGTACAGCCGAAGGATAACCGCCTCTTCGTCTTCCGCCTTTTTGACCGATTCAAGGATCACCCCGTCGCGATTCAGCCAGAAGAACTGCTCTTCGGTGCCCCTGCCGCCGTGCCGGTCCGCAGGCAATATCATCGCTCTGGGCGGGCAGTTCAGCCAGTATGCCTCTTCAATCACCCCGCTCTCCTGCAGGCTACCCGCGTGCGGAAACAGCGAGTAGGTGAAGCGGTGATGTCCCATATCCGCCTCGGGGTCCGGGGCTTTAGGGGCACGCAGCAGGGTGAGGCGCAGGGTGTTACCGAACACGTCGTGCCCGTACTTGCAGTCGTTGAGCAACGCCACGCCGTAGCCGTGTTCGCTCAGGTCTACCCACTTCTGCGCGGCGACCTCGAAGCGCGCCATGTCCCAGCTGGTGTTGTAGTGCGTTGGACGCTCCACGTGACCGTACTGTATCTCGTAAGTCGCCCGCTGACTGTTGACTGCTACAGGGAAAGCCACCTTGAGCAGTTTATACTCCTCGTACCAGTCCACTTCGGTCACGAAGTCGATGCGCCGACTACCCTTCGCCAGCTGCACCGTCTGGGTGATACATGAGTTGCCGAAGGTGCGTGTGAAACGGATAGCTGCCCGAACCGGCCCGCTCTCCACCACCTCCACCGAGTCCAGCTCGGTAACCACGCGCCCTTTCTCCTGGTAGAAGATGTCGATGTCCCATGCGTCCCAGTAGAGGGGCTTGTCCTCGAACAGCTGCAGCTGATTGCCTTTCTCACCGGGCGCAAGCACCTCGCGCCCGTTCTCGCGGTCGTAAATGCGCTCTATCAGCCCCTGCGCATCGAACTCTACCCGCAGGATGCCGTTGTCCAGCACGCGAGGGGAGATGGTGAACGGATTGGCTTCCTTGCAAGGTTCCTCACGCAGGTCGTACACAGTGTAAGCATACCCTTCCGAGGCGCACCAGTCTTCCAGCAGGGCAACGCGCCCTTTTACATCTTCCACCACCTGTACGGGCAGTACCGTCTCGTCAAAGAGCGCGGAACGTGGAGCAGCACCGTCAGGCAAGGGCACGGCAACCACCTGCGTAGAAGGTGCGGGGGGCGTCGTACGCACCACCAGCACGGGCATCTGCATCCCTTCGGTGTTCACCTGCTCACCGATAGCGTGCAGGGCATCATCGATAACTCGCTCTGCGATCTCTCGCACCTCTGCATAGTCGCGCTCGGAGTCGCGATACACCTCGTTTATCGACGAGCCGGGAATGATGTCATGGAACTGGTTGAGCAGCACCAGCTTCCACGCGCGCTCCAGCTCCTGAGCAGGGTAGCGGCTCAGCCCGTCGGGGCGCACGCAGGAGAGAAACTCCGCCTCACGCAGCAGGAACTCACTCTTGCGATTGTTTCGCTTATTGCGTGCCTGCGTGGTGTAGGTTCCACGATGCAGCTCCAGATAGAGCTCGCCCACCCACACGGGCAGGTCTTTCGCTTCTGCCTCCGCCTTTGCAAAGAAATCGCGGGCAAACTCCAGCGTCACGCGCGGCATCCCTTCTACATCACGCAGGCGTCGGGCGTATTCCAGCATCTGCGCGGTGGGACCGCCTCCGCCGTCGCCGTAACCGTAGATGTAGAGCGCACGGTTGGCGCGGTCGTGCTCACGGAAGTTGCGCACGTGGTACATCAGCTCGCGTGGTGTCATGTTGCCGTTGTAGGTGTCGGCGGGCGGAAAGTGCGTGAAGATGCGCGTGCCGTCGATGCCCTGCCACAGGAAGGTGTGATGCGGGAACCTGTTCATCTGGTTCCAGCTGATTTTCTGTGTCATAAAGTAGCGGACGCCCGCCTTCTTCAGGATTTGTGGCAGGCACGCCGCGTAGCCGAATACGTCGGGCAGCCACAATTCCACCGTCTCGATGCCGAACTCCTGCATCCAGAACCGCTTGCCGTACAGAATCTGTCGCACCAGCGACTCGCCGCCAGTGATATTGCAATCCGCCTCCACCCACATCGAACCAGCTACCTCCCACTGTCCCTCGCGCACCTTCTGTTTGATGCGCTCGTAGAGACGCGGAGCCAGCTCCTTCATCCACGCATACTGCTGCGCCTGTGAGCAGATGAACTTGTATTCGGGGTACATGTCCATCAGGCGCAGGGCGGTAGCAAAAGTGTGAATACACTTCTGCTGTGTGCGTTCGAGAGGCCACAGCCAGGCGGTATCGATATGGGCATGTCCGATGGCGCTGATCTCGTGGGCAGAGGGGCAAGCGGGCTTGTTATACACCTCCGCAACGATCTGGCGGCAGCGGGCGATACTGTTTCGGTCGTCGGGGTCAAAGGCGTTGACGGCGGCGTTGAGGGCATAGAGCAGTTGCGCCCGGCGAGGCTCGTTCGCCGGCAGTTCCTTCAGCACCTCCAGCGCGACGCTCATGTCGAAGTACAGCGCGGTGATGTCGCGGTCCCACACCGCCAGATTCGCCATACGGAAGGTGAATGGATTTGGCGGAGGCTCCACCGGTTTGGCATCCACGCTCACATACGGGTTCATGCCCGTCGCCTGTACGTAGAGGGTGATTTCCTCACCTCCCCGTGCGGACTCGGTGACCAGATACTCGCGGTGGCTTCCGTCGATACCCTGTCGTGGGTCGTTTCCCACCCACACTACCGCTTCCGCCCCGCAGTCTATCAGCGCACAGATGGCTTCTCCGCGCCATTCGGGGGGAACCACGGCGGTAAATCGAAACCACGCATCGCTCCATATCGGTCCCCAGGTGTACCCCGGCTCCACAGGCACATACGTTTGTTTAGGGGCGTCTTCGGGGGAGATTTTCCCTTCGGGGCGATATACCGCCGCCTGCATGGGTATCTGGTGCGCCCAGATGCGGGGTTGAAGGTCGTTGCGGATGAAACGCTCCACCCGCGCCAGAGTGAGTTCAGGATGCTTGAGCATGGATGCCCTCTCGTCACCTCCGTACTCGGCGTTGCTTGCATGAGATAGTACCGGTAGTTTCTCCTGACGAAAGTGCTCTTCCTGCTGAGGTGCGAGCGAAGAATCTCGTTGTATCGTCACACTGAGATGCTTCACTGCGTTCAGCATGACAGTAAACGGTTGTCATTCTGAGCGCGAGCGAAGAATCTCTTTGTATCGCTACCCTGAGATGCTTCGCTGACGCTCAGCATGACAAAAAGCACGCCAAACCTGTCATTCTGAGCGTAAGCGAAGAATCTCTTTGTATCGCTACCCTGAGATGCTTCGCTAACGCTCAGCATGACAAGAACATACGCCAATCCTGTCATTCTGAGCGCGAGCGAAGAATCTCAGAGATGCTTCACTGCGTTCAGCATTGACAAAAGGAGATGAGACGCTTCGCTGACGCTCAGCCAGAAACTTCCCCTCGCTCTCTGCGTCTATACAGTGAGAACCTTTGTGGGGAGGTAGTGAAATGAAAGCACGTGTTTCCCTTCGGACGGCGGGTGGTATCGTGCTGGCGTTGCTGGTCGGTTTCCTGCTGGGCAGCAGCATCCAGCCGCTACGCTCACAGCCGTCGGCACAACAGCCACCCACCCAGCCCGCAGGCGACGCGCTGGTGGAGAAGCTGGTGCGCGAGGCGGACGAGACAGGCAGGCAGGTGCGCACCGACGTTGCCGCGCTGACCGAGCTGATGAAGCGGGTTATCCGCGAAGTGGAAGTTGGACAGCAATCTCCCGAACTGGAACAGCAAGGCAAGTCGCTTACCGAGCGCATTGGGGTGGACGTGGAAGTGGCGGTTGCCCAGACACTGCTGGCGGTGGCGGAGAAGTCGGTGGTACGCAACGGGCAGGAACAGTGGGTGATTCAGCGCGTTACGGACTTCTTCAAGGTGCCTCAGTCCGACGTGTTGCGCTACCGCGAGAAGGGCTATACGCTGAGCTCCATCATCCTCGCATACGGCATTGCCAAGGCGGCGAACGCTTCATCGGAGCGGGTGTTTGAGATGCGCCAGATGCGGCAGAGCTGGCCCGCCATCGCAGTGACGCTGGGGGTGAAACCGCAGGCAATCGGCAAGGCGTTGCAAGGGCTATTCCCCTAGCGAACGACCTCCGTCTGACCCGGGATAAACACGCTGTCGCCCGCGCCGATGTCCCAGATTAACAAGACGGCGCGACCGTCGCCGTCGGAATCTGCCTGCAGCGGGGCGAGGGAAGCCTCTCCTTCCAGCTGTATCTCGCCCCGGCGGGTAGACTTCAACCTCCACCAGGCGGTACGCGCCTCGTTGCTGACCGCCATGCCCTGCACGGGCGCCACCGCATCCAGAGCCAGCACGGTGGGCGTGCGGACGGTACGCTGTGCCTCGTCTACCTCGCCGACCATCGCCCTGCCGCGCAGGAACTCGTAGTCGCCCAGCCACAGTCTCCACCGATTGCCCTCACGCCGGGCGCGGAAGATTTCATAGTCCGCCTGGTGCTCTCCCGCACGGAACAGCACCGCACGGTGTTGCAGTGTCTCCGCTGTGGCGTCCCCTTGCAGGTGAACCACCACCTCGTGTTTGTCGGGCAGCACCTCTGCAACGGTTCCCTGCAGGTCATGCGCCTGTATTTTCCAGTCGCGATGAACAATCTCGCCACCGCTCACGAACGCCCGCCGGAGTTCGCCCTCGTTATCCCAGCGCATCACCGCGAACGCCGCTCCACAGGTAGTACCGTCAGGCAACTCCACCCGCTTCTCGGGTGTGAGGGAAAGAAGAACTACGTCGCGTCCGTGCCGATGGACTATCTCTATCGCCACAGTATCCGCACCGGCAGGTGAAAGCGGAAGCAGGCGCACACTGCGGATGGGGGGCGTGCTTCGCGACGCCTCGATAACCGCCACGAAGGTGCTGCGCAGAGACTCCGCCCCCTCAGCCTGCGTGTGGGCAATCAAATATTCCAATGGCGGGTTGGCGCGGTTACCCTTCGGATAGCCGTTGCAGGCGATAAAGCGCATGGGTTGCGTGGGCAACCAGTGGATGCGCAAACGGATGTCGTCCTGACGCCAGCTTGCCAGCCAGGGGCGGTCGCTTTGCGCCTCCTGCGGGTTGGTGAGGAAGGCGAAACCGCTACCTGTATACCCGTGAAAGCCCGATGTGGCGTTCGCACGCTGGGGGTCGTCGTACATCTTGCCGAAGGGCACGTCCTCGCCAGCCAGCGTACCGGGGCGAGGTTCGGGAAACGCTATCCCTTTGTACAGAACCTCCGCCGTCGGCAGGTGCAGAGAGTAATGATGCTGTTTGCCACCCTGCACATGAAACACGTCCACCACATAGAAGGCATCGTCGCCCGGCAGGTCTATCATGGCTGTTTGTCGGCGGTAGAGGGACGCCCTGTCGGGGTAGACGCTCTCGGCGGAGGCGTCCACGAACCTCGCCCAGCCGGTATGTGCAAACCGATGCAAGCGTCCCCTTGCCAAATTCGCCTGTCTTTGCACGTCGATCATCACCGTGCAGTGGCTGATGGTATGCGTCGTCCAGCCGGGCGGCTCGGGGTCGTCGGCGGCAAACTGCGGATAGCCGAGGTCAGGCAGTAACTTTTTGCCGAAGGCGAACAGTTCGATATTGAGCCGGTCGTAGTGCCCGTGTCCACCGCCCGCCCAGCCATAGTACAGCGTGAGCGCACGCTGGTTATCGCCCTCTCCCCCGCGCAGGATCGCCAGTCCGTAATCGCCCAGCAGGCGCGAACGCTCATAGGGTGAGGTGTCGGGCTGTGTAGATGGTGCGGGTGGGAACGCCGGCAGGAACAGGTCGGCGAATCCTGTGTAGGCGCGCTCCGCGTTGCCCTGCGGCTTGGGAAGCAGAGGATAGAACAGCGAGTCGCCGTACTGGCGGTAGGCGATTTCTGCCATCCACGCGGGCAGGTCGATGCGCGAGGTCTCCACACTGCCCGAATCGCCGATGGTAGGCGTGAAGCCTTTCGCCGCACTCATCTCGAACGGATAATAGAACAGCCGACGGACAATGGGGTGCTCGAACAGGTTCACCCCTGCCCTGAGCAGGTAGTCGCAGATACGCGCCACCTCCTGGTTCCAGAGGAAATGGTATCCGGGCGCGGATTCGTGTCCCATCCCCTCACGGAAGAAAAGGTTGGCAAGCGCGAACTGTAACCCCTCATGCGTATAGCGGTCGCCCGTGTTGTGGAGCAGGTAATCTATTGACCACTTCAGCAGCTCCGGGTCTTGCGAGACGATGGCGGTGGTGAGCAGGGTCTTCTGGTGCATCCCGTAGTTGCCGGAGATGCGGTACTCCTTAATGGCTTTCACGAACTCCATCAGCAGGTTGCGGTAGAGATGCTGGCGGATGGCGTCCGCGTCTTTGCCGAGCGACCTCTGCAGCTCCGCATCCTCGTCGATGGCATCCCAGATGAAATCCACCGCCTCCGCAAGGTTCGTCGCCACGCCCGTCTCCCAGATAGCGTTGACGATTTTGCCGGTATAGGAGGGCGCGAACTCGGTGGCGTAGCGCGACTGCTTGTTGTGGTCCATATCGGGATAATAGTCGGCGATACGGCAGAGCATCACCAGCGCCTTGTGCGCGTAACGACGATTGCCCGTCAGCAGGTATGCCCTCGCCAGATTGTGCACCGCAGGGATGATGTGGCGCATCCAGTGCCAGTGGCAGTAGTAGGCGACGAACCAGTATTTCTTCTCCTCGCCGGGCTTCTTCCAGCCCCAGCCGTCGTCGGGATAATCGCCCGTAAGCAGGGAGCGGTCTTTCATCCCGCTTTTCAGGAACGCGCCGAAGTCGTTGGACGGGAACTCGCTCTTGCAGTTGGGGCAGATGACCTTCCAGGGTTTCTCCAGCGGCGTCTCGAAGCCGTAGTTGCCGTACTTGAAGGTCTCCCTGCCGCACACGGGGCATCCCGAGAAGCTGATGTTGAACGCGCGAGGAACCTGCGGTGGAGGGATGGTCTCACGCAGGTAGTCATCGCTGAACTGCGCCCATTGCTGTGCCATCTGCAGGATGTCCTGCACCGCTTGACGCGCCTGCTCCTCGTGCGCCAGACGATGACACGCACGCTGTATCTGTTCGGGAGTGAACAGGGCAACGCTCTTTTTGGGCACGCTATCCGCCTTTCCCACCGTGATGCCGACACACAGCACGGTGAATAGAATGAGTACACGCATGGTGACGCTCCTCCTGAGATATGGTTTGGCGGGAGGCGGGGAGGGTTCCTGTTTGGGGGAAAGATTAAGGAGTTTCAGCTTGCCCCACGCACACTCTACCGAACACGTTGGGCACAACAAGGGTTTCATCACCGTGCGGGACACCGGGAGTAACCCCATTCAGCATCGGGAGGCCTTCCGCGAATAACTTCCATCCCTGTTGGGCAGGTTGCTCGCACCGCCACAGCAGGGCAGAAGCCTCGTGCGCCGCTTCGCTCATCTGCTCATAGAGCCACTGGTGCAGGGTTTCTTCGTTTCTGAAACGGAGACGCAGGTAATATGCAGGTTGCCGATGTTCTGACGTCATCCAGTGGTCAAGCAGCTGACGACGCAGGTAGTTAGTAACATCATCTGTGCGCTCTTGCAGGTCGACCAGCGTGCTAATCCCCAGATCCTCTAATCCTTTACGAACCACCTTAGCAAGGTCGCGCCTACCCCATAGCTCTTCTACCATCGGCTGGATATGCTTCCAGTTGGAGACAATTGCCCGCAGGGGGAAAGGCAGTGTGATCCGCAGGGCTTGTGCCAGCTGCCTCCAGAAGGGAATACGAGTGCTGATGTCCTGCTGCAGCTGCTGAGCGCGCTGCAGCTCCTCGGTGATAACATCCTTCATCGCCTGTGCCGTGCTTTGCAGGACGTGCAACGCTCTCCACCGGAGTAACTCAGCATGTTGTGCATGGAAACGCTCCAAGTACTCGTCCCAGCATTCCTGCAAATACGCTCTACGTCGGCGGTAGAAGGTGTATGCTCCTGCCCCAGCTGCAGCCGGAGGTAGTACTGCCGCCGTAGCTACTGCCCACCACAAATAGGCACCCAGATGAGGAGCCAGTAGCCACAAAACGCCCTGTAGCACCGCCCATGAAACGAGTGTAATTAAAGCAGCTATGGTTGCCAATCGTCCCTTTTCTGGCAGCCGCTCCAGAGCCTCCTCGAAACGTGTTCTAGCAGATTGAATGGTTTCACCGCCGGGTTCCGACAGCTCCATTTTCAAGATCGTCCAGCGATCCAGCGATTGCGCTGCTTTATCCAGTGCAAACCTGAGTATGGGCAGAGCACCGCGAGATATTAGCATGTTATTCCGGATATATTGTCTGAGATAGCTGCGAAACACCTCCAGCATTTCGTTGGCTGCCGACAGCATCGCTTGCTCACACTGTAGCAATGTTTCCTTGCGCCAGCGTGTGTCCCAATCGTCCGTCTCTCGCAACCATTGATGAGGGTCACTACTGAGGTTGGGCTTATCTTGCGCAAGCGACAGCGTTAGCCCTGCTCCAGCAGAGGTAACGTTCGGGATAGCTTTTAGCAGGCGTTGCCACCACGTAACCTCGTCTTGTTCTATCTCGGGGTCAACCTCTGGCGGGGTTTCAGGCTCCGAAGTCAACTCTGAAAAGGCGTCGGCAAGCAGCTGATGCGTTAAAGCCTCCTCAATCTCCGGCAGAGGCAGTACTACCAGCCCAAAACCGGGCACGAGCCAGATTTTGTCTGAGGATAAAGGTTTACGAAACAACCAGTGCTCCTCGTAGTGGTCAATTGGCTGTAAGGAGGCGAAGAGAAAGTGGGGCAGAGCAGTCGCCAGGTCATCCAGAGTGAGAACCGAGCCGTCGGATCGCACGGGGGCAAGTATCCACATGGAAGAGCAAGTGAGCGAACCGTTACGGACGAAGGCATTGGGGTCTCCCAGCACGGACGGAGAAAAAGCGCTCGGATGGGGGTGGATGACGAAGAGATGTAGTCTTGGCGGCACCTTTTCCTGCAGCGATAGCGAAGCTTCCTCCAGCAGATAAACTATCTCTGGCACCGAATTGGCGTGGTCACTGTCGACGAGAAGCAGGATTTGCACCACCAGATAACCGCCGATTGGCCCGACACTGATACCCGCTCTCCGCACTTTCTCGAGGTTTCGTTCTGTACGGATACGGTACATCCACTCGGCTAAGGGGTTAACGAACCAATCGGGAACATCTACGGGCGGAACGTGCAGTTTTTTTGCCTCGCCTGCCTCGTATATCCCAATGGACACGACGTGCTCTACAGGCGAGCGGAAGGAGCGTAACAACCGCGTCGTCTGCTCTAATGCCTGAGTAGCAATTTCCCCCGAACCGATTATCAGCGTCGGGTAGATGGTCATTGGCCGCTCCTCCGCTCGTATTATCCATGAGCGTTTAGCTGGTGTTCCGCAGCCTCTTGATGTAGCGGTTTAGGGCTTCCAGCTCCGTATTCAGGAGTTTTCTGTGCTCCTCGCTTTCCGTGTCGTTAATGAACCTCAGCAGGTTCTTCGTATATTCTTCTAATTGCGCCTCGATGTTCTCGCGACCGAGCATCTTTTCCAGCTTTGCACGTGCTGAGGCTAAGTTATCTAGGTGTTCCCGCTCGGCTAGGAAGGCTCGATAGGCAGCCTCGCGAGTATCACCCAGTCTGTCCTCGCTTAGAGCGCGCTTTTGGCACCAATCCTTCCATTCCGAAGGCAAATTTGCGGTCAGGGCTATTTGCCACTCGGTTTCGTACTTGGGTACGATGTCACCAGAGGGGGTTTCATACACCCCGATATAGTAAACCTCGCCCTGCTGAACGATGTATCCGTATGCTACAGCCCAGCTCCACAGCTCTTCGATAGTCGGTTGCATGTCAGCAGGATGAAGAAGGGGGATTTTACCATAGAACCGCTTATCTAAGTGGAGCCTCGCTTTGACCTTCGGGTCTTGCACTCGCCGCTGATAGAAGTGCCGCATTCTGTTGGCACTTTTCAGATAGTAAGCGCGTGCACCGTATGTGCGGCACATCACAGTAAGCGCGAAGGGGTACCCATCTTTTACTATTTCGGGACGATAGCCGTACTGTTCGCATAACTGGCGTACCGATTCCCTCAGGTCATCTGCGTTCTTATTTTCGGCGTGTGCACCATTCTTGGTAATCGGCATACTCACCGCCATCAACGTTTCGAAGCGAGGCTCGCCCGGTGGATGGCTTGTAGTCCAGAAAGGCTGGCAGACGTCGAAAAGCAGGTCTAGTTTCCGCTTCAGGTATTCGGCTCGTGATGTTTCCTTGTCCTTATTCTGAAGCACGACCTCTAGCACGTTCGCTTTTTCGCGGAGCTGGGGGGAAAGCACCTCGGCGGCTGCCCGCAAGCATAACTGCGCATCTTCCTCAGCGTTTAGCCTAGTCGTGCTGAGACTTCCAAATGCAGGTTCGTGTTCCATTTGGGAACGGTACTTCGCTATTTTCTCACGGATCTGGTCGTACGGGATGGAAAGCTGGCTATAAAACCCCTCGAAATCTCGGCGTAGCATTGCCAGCCATTCCAGAGTGTAGCCATGCTCACGCTTGTCCGCCACGATATCACTCGCCCACTCCTTGAGCTTCTCTACGGTCTTCCGGTTGTGTGTTTGCCAGTTCTGCACAAGCCGCGCCCAGCCACGCAGGCGTGTCGTCAACGAGCCTTGTTCACCATCTCCTTGCTGACCGAGCGCCTCTAGCGCAGCAGAGGCAACTAAGCGATAGAGGCTTTCGTTCGCAAAGGTTCTCAACTGGTCTATGGCTGCATCGATGAAGGTAACCTCCGATGGTGGCCCAACAATCGCCGTCAAGCCTGCTTTACCTGGCCACCCCACCTTTATCTCTTTGAGCCTCTGGCACAGCAGACGGAAGTCTTGCTCAGATTTGCTGATGGCCTCCTCTTTGTTCTTAATCCTGGCGGTTAAGGCTTTTTGCACCTCGTCTATGGCTGCGGCAAGCTGCTCCAGGAAAGCTGATGTTGCTTCATGTCCGTTGCTATTTAAAATCTCTTCCGCTCTTGTCCCAGCGGCATCGAGGGCTTTCTGCAGGTGCTCTACGGCTTTCTCCTTCAGAGTGGTTACTTGCTCTGGCAACCACTTGTTGCGAACGCGATCGAACTCCTCTTCCAGCCGCTGCGCTACATAGTTCAGCTTATCTTCCCACTTTTTATGCCCCGCGCTTTCAGCCTCGTTTAATAGATCTTGCTTCCGTGGTGGGCTGTAGTGTAGCAGCGAGTTGTCAAAAGTGAGCAAGTGTTCGAGTAGCGAGTTGCTGTTTTCGCTCACATCCAGGTCGTGCGCTTTCAAGAAAGCCTCTACCTGTTGAGGCAGATTGTTGGAAGCGTGATGACCATCCCGCTCAAACCACGCCTCTATCGCTGCTCGAGCGGCGCAGTATCGTGTGAGCTCTTCTATCGGGATGGACAGATTGGTTACCGCGAGGCTGTTCATGATTCTGGGTTCGCCTGTTTCCGCACAGGGGATGGTTTCGATGACTGCTATCGAATTCCGCTTTGCACTGCGGGTGCGCGCGCCCAGCGGCGAGCCGATGTCCAGCATCAGGCTCCGCGCCACCATCTCAAAGGCGTCTCTTTTGCTGGTAACACCTTGCCCACTGGCATTGGTGCCCTCTACCAGAAATACCTCGTCGAACAGCGGCTCCTTGAGGGTGAGCGTACCTATCATCGGATAGGTGAAAGTCCACCGTTCCTTCTGAATGTGCTGGGGATTGCAGAAGTATTCCAGCTCCATCAGACCCGCGTAGGCGTTGGCTTCGATGACCTCCATGAGTGTGGAGCTGATTCCGCTTTCATGACTGAACACGGAGGGCAGATAAAATATCCCCACAATCTCTCCATCGAGGTTATTCTGTTCCATTAGATGCCTCACCACTATTGCGGTGTCCAGGAAGATACCAGAACCCGTTCCCCCGCACAAGGAGCTGATCACGTAGATGCGCGGATGGGAATGGGTGACTTTCACCTCCTGAGCAGCGGTGAGCATCATTGCTTTGGCAAGAGTATGAACCCCCATGATATGTTTGATCGCTGGATCGACGTAGTTTGGGTAAATGGTATCGAAAGAGGCATGAAAGGCGAACCTACCGACCGGTCGGATGCCCGCGGCGCCGATTGCGTTTTTCAGGATAACTACGTCTATGCTGTCATCTAAAAACTCGTGGAAGTAGGGATGAAGTTTGGGGTTCTTTCTAAATTCCTCGACAAGCTGTTCCGGGTTCCGTACAGCAACCGAAGCACGCTCGAATTCCTCCACGTTCGCCAGTTCACCGTTTTCTGTGTACACGCCCTCATCGGTGTCCATGAAGAGGAAGCTGATCAGGTTGTTCATCTTGTATCGTTGATTCAGAATGCGCTTCAAACGTCGGGCGGTCTCCACGCCGCTCCCACCCAGGCCGATGACGAGGGTAGGGCGAAACTCACCGCCTTCGGTAAAGTGGACTGCGCTCATGACATCATCCTTTACGCTTCCAGTAGAGACGTGACGCATTGTTCCTACCTCCTGATTATGAAGATGGTATCATTTGAACAAACTGCCAGTATCTCCACACTCCGTACAGGAGTGTAATGATGGTCAGAAAGAACAAAACGCGCTTTGGAACGGTGTTAAACGACCAGTTGGGAAACCCCATCTTCCCAACAGGCTTGCATTCCCTGTAGTACACGGGCAGATTACCTGCTGAAAAAGCAACGATGCTGGGATGGGGGCGCACCTCAGAGACGCCTGCTTTACCTTCCACCTGAACATGCAAGAGCTGTTCCCCTGGTTTTGCTGTCAGGGTAAAGAGCTTGTTTGGCACGCCAGGGATGCGTTTGTCGCAGCCTTCTCCACCAACAGTTATAACAACATCCTTTAACCTATTAGGACGTACCTCCACAGTTTCGGTACGCCCATCTCTGGTGCGGATTTCGAGCATGTGCCGATACAACCATAACTGCTTGGCGGGAAGCAGGAGCGCGATCAAGAATGACAAGATTGCGATACCGAACGGCCACATCGGTGGACGCACCACATTGACCCACACGCTATCCGGCTCCGATTCTATCCACTGCCCGTTGCGCAACGTCTGCGCTGCCATGAAGAGGCGATATTTTCCCGGTCGCGGAAATTCGACGAGAGCCGAGAAAGTGTCGGAAGGTCGCTCCGGAACTATCGCTTTGGCTTCAGGTTCTATCCAGCAACGTATCCTTACCTCATCGTCCGCAGGGCGGTATAGTTGCTGTTGCGAGCCGACAAGTAGTGCAGCAGACACATTGGCAATAGACGCTACTTTTGCATGGTGGTTAGGTGAAGTAATGTCCACATACGGGACCTGTTCTACCGAGAAAACAACCGGCTCGCTCCACTTCTCGCGGCTTATACCTGAGGCAACATCCGTCTGTTGCAGCCGGACCCTGATTTGAAACTCACCTTTCTCTCTGAGCGTGTATATGTTGGTAAATACGCCATCACCGGCTACTGCATCTGTATGCGAGCCATCATCATGAAGAGAAACTCGTTCAACCAGCCTGCCTGCTGTAGTAAATATGTTGGCGGTAACGAAATGCTGTATGGTAGGCGAAGAGGGAGCCGCCCGCACTTCTATACGAACGCCAGGCTCGGCCCTGCCCCAGGCGTAAACCTGCTGGTTTTGAGGCGAAATCACCTCAGGAACAGGTAGAGACTGAGCACAAAGTGGAGATATGCTCCACAACCATATTCCAACCAAGCTTGTTGCGATGAACCTTCGTGTGTACATCGATATCGCCCCACCGTATGCAGAGGAGACAGACGCTCCCCTATTGTAGTCTTGCTTGGTTATGATGCTTAGTTTTATAGACACCCGATGATACAAAATGTTTCAACAAAAGTCAATCCTTTAAGGGCAAAAACAAGATAAATTGCTGGGTAATGTTCACTAACTGCTCCTTTTCACGCCGGTAAAACGTATTCAGAGTTCCTCAACAAAGCGGAATCAAACCCGGGTGGGTCTGGAGCTCAAAATTCCCTCAAAAACCTGAAACATTCCCCTACGCCCGCGCATCAAAATAGGTGAAAGAGAGTCCGCAGAGTACTTCCACGAGGGTACTTCACACTGAGTAGACTTCCTGTAGAACACTCTGACGCTCGCGAGGGCAGCTGGGGAGAACATGCGCCTTGGGGTATTCTGTCAAGTGATGGAGGTTTAACTTATGGTGAACGCTTCCACATTCCGATTTTTTACGCACGTGGAAGTAGACGGTTTAGATGAAGTGCCGTTTGAGGATAGCGAGACCCTGCGCCTGCCCGACCCACAACGGCTGGAGCAGCTGGAGAATCTGCGAACCGAGTTCCTGAAACGCTGGCAGGCGGGGGATGAGATAGACGAGCTGGTTCAACGCATCTTTGCAGTGTCGGTGGACACCTTTTTGCCGGCGCATCCACCGCGCTATATCGTAGGATACAACGTGCAGTGCCCCTTGCAGGCACAGGTGTTCCGCAGGGTGATGCACGACATGGATCGCTATATCGCGGCGCTATCACAGTTCGCCCTGCGCGTGCGGGTGCTCTCGGTGGCGCAACCGCTGCCCGAACACCCCAACGGCTATCTCGACCTGTCGGGCGTTCTGCGCACCATCCGCTACCTGGGCGACGGGCTGTGGCTCAAGGCGGTGAACGAGTTCGAGCGGGAGAGGCGCAAATCGCTGTGCTGGCGTTATCTGCCCGGCTCACTGGCAGCGGAAGGTGTGGTGCCTGAATATATGGCGGACGCGCTGGAGCTACTGCTGTATAAAGCGCAAATCGTACGCATCCTCGTCAGCGACCCCGTAGGGGAGCTGCACGACGCGCTGGCGGAAGGCGCCGGTGCGTACGTACAGGCGTTCCACAGGCTGGTGCAGGCAATGATGGAGCGTCAGCGTCGTGAACGCTTTAAGAAACTTGTTCTGTCGCCTCGCCGCCACCCGGCGACGAGACGGCAGTTGACCACCTCATAACGGAACCTCGGGCATATCATATATAGGGCCGCTCTCAAGCTCTCTACAATTTGCGGCAGGGTCAATCACCCTGCCGCCTTTTTTCGCTCTACCCCTTGCCTATCGGTATCATCTCGCCGTGCGCTTCCAGCAGGTCGTCTACCAGTGACCAGATTTCGTCCAGCGTCAGCTCCGCCGAGGTGTGCGGGTCGAGCATCGCCGCGTGGTAGATATGCTCGCGCTTGCCGGTCAACGCCGCCTCTACCGTCAGATACTGCACGTTCACGTTGGTGGAGATAATCGCCGCCAGTTGCGGGCGCAGGTCACCGATGCGGATGGGTTGCACGCCGTTCTTGTCCACCAGACAGGGCACCTCCACACAACAGCCGGGCAACAGGTTGGTGATCAGCCCGTCGTTGCGCACGTTGCCGTACACCACGCGAGGAACGCCTGTCTCCATGCTGTGGATAATCAACGAGCCGTATTCCATACTGCGATGCACCTCTATCGGCTCGTCGCTTTCGAACTCCACGCGCATCCGCTCCCAGCGGGCAATCACCTCCTCGCAGCGGCGGATGTACTCGTCCAGCGGGATGTTGAACCGCTCTATCAAGTCCGGGCGGTCACGGCGGATGAAGTAGGGCACGTACTCTGCGTAGTGCTCACTGGACTCGGTGACGAAATAGCCCAGCCGCATCATCATCTCGTAGCGCACGCGGTTGTAGTGGGGCACGCGCCCTTCCAGATATATCTGCCGCAGCGCGGGGTACAGGTCTTCCCCATTGCGCTCGAACCGCAGGTAGAAGGCATGGTGATTGATACCCGCGCACACGTAGTTGACTTCTTCAAAGGGGATTTTGAGGTCCTCCACCGCCAGCGACCACGCCGTGCCCTGCACGCTGTGGCATAGCCCGACCACTTTCACCTTCGAAGCGCGATACCATGCCCACACGTTCATCGCCATCGGGTTCGTGTAGTTGATGAACAGGGCGTCCGGGCAAAGTTCCTCCATATCGCGGGCGATGCTCAGCAGGACGGGAATGGTGCGCAGCGCCCGCATAATGCCCCCAACACCCAGTGTATCGGCAATGGTCTGCCGTAAGCCGTACTTCTTGGGGATTTCGAAATCGATTACGGTAGAGGGCTTGTAGCCGCCCACCTGGATGGTGTTAATCACGTAGTCCGCGCCGTCCAGTGCCTCACGTCGGTCCAGTGTGGCGGTGATGGTGGGACGGGCGTTCACCGCTTTGGCAACCTTCTCCGCCACGCGCCTGGCGGTATGCAGGCGGTCGGGGTCGATATCCATCAAGGCGATGTGTGACTCCGCCAGCTCGGGGAAGCTCAGGATGTCGCCCAGCAGGTTCTTGGTAAACACTACGCTCCCCGCGCCGATGATGGTTATCTTCGGCATTCGGATGCTCCTTTCTGCGCTGTGGTTTCTGCTTTCGGTTCGGCAGAGTGTCGTCCGCCTCCTGCCGCTTGCTACACATACTGCGCCAGCACGGGGTGGTTCAGCTTCTGTTGAACCTGCTGCCAGGCGACCCTCGCACCCGGAGCAGGAGTCCGCATAGCGGGCGCGAATCGAGAGCAAAACATGCAGAGGAAGGTAGCGAAAGATGGCGGCTCAGCAGAAAGCACAGTGGATGGGCGTACACATCATGGCGCCTCGTGCAGAAGACGTACCTCTACTCAACAGGGCTATCGAGCAGACCCTTGCGCCGCTGGGCGTGAACGTGCTCATTCTGGAGGTAAATTACAGCTTCGAGTATCGTTCCCACCCCGAGTTGCGGGCAAGCGCGGTACTGAGCAAGGCAGACATTCGCGACATTCTGGCGACATGTCGCAAGTACCGCATCCGCCTCATCCCGCAGTTTAACTGTCTGGGGCATCAGTCGTGGGCGAAAACCACCTTCCCCCTGCTGGTGAAATACCCGGATTTCGACGAGACGCCTCAAATCCCGCTGGATAACCCGGATATTTACTGTCGTAGCTGGTGTCCTCTGCATCCGAAGGTGAACGATGTGGTGTTCGCGCTCATGGATGAGTTGATAGACGCCTTCGAGGCGGACGCCTTCCACGTAGGCATGGATGAGGTGTTCCTTATCGCCAGCGACCAGTGCCCTCGCTGTCGTGGCAAAAACCCTGCCGACCTGTTCGCCAAAGCGGTGAACGATTACCACCAGCATCTGGCGAAGAAACGCAGGCTGACCATGCTGATGTGGGGAGACCGCCTGCTGGACGACTCGGTGATGGGCTATGGCAAGTGGGAAGCCAGCCAGAACGGCACTGCGCCCGCCGTGGAGATGATTCCCAAAGACATCGTCATCTGCGACTGGCATTACGAACTGCGCGACGAGTATCCATCGGTGCCATTCTTCCAGCAAAAGGGCTTTCGGGTGCTTCCCTCCAGCTGGCGTAATGTGCAAGCAGCGCTAGCCCTGCGCGACTACGCTCGCAAAAACGCCACCGAGAAAATGATCGGTCACCTGTGCACCACCTGGTCCAGCGGCAGTGACATCGCCCGTGCTCTACTGGACGATCCGAAAGCTTCCGACAGCGCCAAGCAGGCAGTGCAGGCGTTAAAAGCAGTGATTTCACAAGATTGACAAACCCATTTTCCACAGGTATTCTTATACCGGAGATGCAATGTGGAGGAGGTACCACAACATGAGCCTCATCATCCCCGACGAGGTCCTGCAAGCAGCACGGATGACAGAGGATGAGGTTAAACAGGAACTGGCGATCCTCTTGTTTCAGAGAGAGAAGATTACTCTCGGGCAGGCTGCTGATCTGGCAGGTATGAGTTTGCTACAATTTCAGATGCTTCTGGCAAGCAGGCGTATTCCACTGCATTACGATGTCGCCGATTTCGAGCAGGACCTGAAAACGCTTCGGGAGTTGAATGGCATTGAAGGTCGTCAGTAATACCTCGCCGATTATGAACCTGGCACGAGTAGGCCACCTGTACCTGCTTGAGAGGCTCTATCTCAAGGTTAGTATTCCTGAAGCAGTTCTCCATGAGTTACAAAGGTCATCCGACCTTCTGGGTAATACGCGTTTTGAAAGCCTGCCGTGGTTGGACGTATCTCCCGTCAATAATCGCTTGCTGGTTGACGCCCTTCTTCTGGAATTACACAGAGGGGAGGCGGAAGCCATTGCCCTAGCTGTTGAGAATAAAGCGGACTTGCTGCTCATTGACGAGCGTATAGGGCGGAGGGTTGCAGAGCGTATGGGACTGCGGTTTATCGGGGTATTGGGTGTACTGATCCAGGCTAAAGAGGAGGGGATCATCAGGGCGGTCAAGCCAGTCCTGGACTCTTTAATTACTCAGGCCGGCTTCTGGGTGGGGAGCGCTGTGTACACCCGTGTGCTCCAAGAAGCGAAGGAGTGAGCAAAGACATGAACCTCATCGTCTTACTGGATGGATCAAGGATAAGAAGTATCGTCAACTGTTTAACCTTACTTCTCTGGCTGGGTGTAGCGATTGCGTGTGCCCAGCGGTCAAACGTCCCGGTTCCCAACGCAATACGTAGCATGTTGGATAAAGAGTACAGGGGCTGGCGGTTAGCAGAATCTCCATGTGAAGTGCAGGAATACTTCCGTCACCAGAGGGTCAGCTTTGCCCCAAACCTCCTTAATGGCGATTTCAACGGCGACGGGAAAAGAGATTACGCGCTGCTTATCGAACACCGCAACCGCCTCATTGCCCTTGCCTTTGTAAACAAGGGGCGCGGCTTCACGAAACACACACTGGAAACCCCGCCCAAGGGCGAAGTCCCAGTCTATCTCTGGCTGTACCGAAAGGGCGAACGAGACACCGATTACGAAACGGGCAAAGAGTTCGTCTACCGCACCGATGCCATCGGTGTGATGTATTACGAAAAAGCCGGCGTATCGTATGTCTACGAGAGAGGCAGGTTTCGCAGGGTCATCACTTCGGACTGAACCCGAGGGCGGTCTGTCAAGGTGCATTCCTGGGGAGGGCGAGGCTCCTGCCGAGCCGTACGAAATACCCCTACCTGACCTCCCCCGTGGACGGGGAGAAACTGCTCCCTCCTCGCTCGCGAGGAGGACTGGGGGGCTAAACCGGCTTACCGGAGTGTTCGCCCCTCCTCCCATCGTGGAACGGAAGACTCATGTTTGACAAACCACTACCCTCTGTCCAGCACCAGCAGCCAGTCCTGAAACTTCGGTAACACAGGCGTTGTCCAGCTACCCTGCTCATCGCCGCGAGCCTCGCCAAGCACTGTCTCCTGTCCAGTAGCAGGGTCAAACAGAAATGCCCGATAGGAAACACCGGGCTCCAGCGCCTTGACCGTTAGCCTCCACTGGTAAGCCGGTGCGTAGATGAGGCGCAGTTCGCCCGGAATGCCCGCCGCGTGCGGCAAGAAGAAGTTCTGTTCGTTCCAGTGCGGTTCCACCCATTCAGGATGGGGCTCGATGCGCCACCACTCGTAACGCTCCAGCAACTGCTTCGCCATACCCAGCTGAGCAGAACCGGGCAGGCGGTACGCTTCTTCCCATGGGGTATCTCCCCACGCCATGCCATGCGGCGAAGGTCCGTACGGTTTCTCGCGCGTGTTCACCTGCCAGATGCCGTTCGCGCCGTAGGTGAAGCCCTTGGCACCGTTTAGCCAGCACGCCCAGAACATCAGCCGCTGAACCTCCTGCCGACTCGCCTCGCCGATGCCCTCGTAGCACACCTCTCCTTCCACCACCGGCATCACCGGCTGGCGACTGTACGAGCGAACCACCTGCTGCACCGTGTTGGGTAGACTGGTGCGGTCGCCATGACCGGTTTGTAGCATGTCGAAGTCCAGCACCTCATCGGAGAGGCTATCGCGTGCGGACACCGATGGATGTGCAGTAACAGGATGGTTGTACGGGTCTATTGCGCGAACGTAGCTGGCGACTTCCTCCCACATCGCGCGGGTCTTGTGGGCGTACTGCTCGTGCCACTCGCGCGGGCGGGGATGGTCGTCGTAGAACGGCATCAGTATCTCGCCCGCCAGACACCACACGACGGGATAGGCTCCCCACCGCGCAATGAGATAGCGCCAGTGCTGCTTCATCTTCTCCACGCCCAGCCAGTGGATGTAGTAGCCCCAGCAGCCGACAATGCAGGGGACAAGACCGTTCTTCACCAGCCAGTGGATGCGCAGGTCCGCCATGTCAAAGTAGCGTGGGTTGATGCGCGTCCATTCCTTTTCCCAAGGGAACCCCGCTTCGTTCGCACCGCGCTCGTCGAACGCCGCCATGTCGGGATACAGCCCCGCCACTATCTGGATGACTGTAAAACCCTTCTCTGCGCGGTCGGCGGTCAGCGTGGCGAAATCGCCCGGGAAGGCAAGCCGTTTGCAGAGCCCCATCCACCATGTATCGCCCAACCACAGGAAGGGCGTGCCGTCGCGATGCTGTAAATACCGCCCGTTCGCCGAGACCTGCAAACCGCCACGCCGAATCAAGGGATTACTTCCCTCGTATAGAGTGACCGATAGCGTTCCCTCCACTCCATGCAGCGAAGGGTTGCCTGTGTCGGTGCATACCGTGCGCCAGCGATACTCCCCTGCCTGAGAGGGCGCAAAGCGCACCCGCCACTCCTGCTCTCCTGCCCAGAAGGCAGGCACCCGTTGCTCGCTACCGTCCGGAGCAGTGAAGATGACATCCAGTTCCACCTCGTTGAACGGGTCGGGGTAGGAACGTGAGGAGACGAAGCCCCACTCCACGGGGCAGTTCACCTGTGCCGAATAGTGCATAGGACACCTCCTGCTTGCTAGCCTCTGATACCCTCCACCAGGCAACGCACATACCAGATTTGCCCGGCATGATAGAGGTCATGTTCGATAGCGAGCAGGAAAATCTCCTCTGTGCTCAGCCTCTTGCCGTGATAATACGGCACTTCCTGCGCCAGTCGGTCATCGGTGAGGGTGCGAAGAGTGGCCAGCAGTTGCTCATGCCCTGCATCGGCGAGGCGGATGGCGGCGGCGAGATTCCCACCATCTTGCTCGAATCGCTCCTGAATCTGTTGCCAGGTGAGCGTGCCATCTCCGAACGCCACGTTGTGCAGAGCATGCTTGTCGCCGGCAGCGTGGAAGGCGATTTCGAGAATGGAACCGTGCATCCAGGGAAAGCCCTTGTAGTGCGACGGGCGCCACCGCGCCATCTCCTCATCCACCCCGTCCAGCGCACGACGAAGAGAATGGTAACGGCTGCCACGATACGCACGTTCCAGCAACTCGGCAAGCATCTCCACCCGGCTCATAAAAGCACTCCTTCATATACCTCAGCCAGACGAAGCGTGCAGCCGATAGAAGCCAGATGCACCGCCCCATCCATACCTTGTACTACACTTAGCAGCCACCGACCGTCAGACTGTCGCTCGTAATGCTCGACGCGCGGCTCGCTCTGAGACACCAGCAGATAGTGGTGCAGGGAGGGTATCTGGATATACTGCAGGAACTTCTCGCCACGGTCGCGCGCTTCGGTGGACTCGGAAAGCACCTCGATAATTAGCGTGGGGTTCAACAGCACGTCCTGTTGCTCATCGCGAAACCGAGGTTCCCCACACACCACCGTCAAATCGGGGTAGGCGAACATCTCCTGCCCTGGCGTTTGCACCTTCAGGTCGCTGGCGTATCCCCTGCAGGATGTATGGCGCAGTTGCTCGTGCAGAATGCCAGCCAGATTGAAGACGATCTGATTATGTGCGGGGCTTGCTCCCGCGAATGCAAAGACCTCTCCGCGCAGATATTCCCGCTTGACCGGCGAGCTGCGCTCTTCTCGCAGGTACTCTTCGGGGGCGATCTTTCCCCTGTATGCATGGGGCAGTGCCATGATTTTTAATCCCTTCAGGCGTGTTTCTGGCGGAAGTGCTCCATGAACTCTACCAGCGTGCGCACGCCTTCGATGGGCATGGCGTTGTAGATGCTGGCGCGAATGCCACCCACCGAGCGATGCCCTTTCAGCTCGTGCAGCCCCGCCTCTTTCGCCTGCTTGACGAACTCCGCCTCCAGCTCCTCGCTGGGCAGACGCCAGGTCACGTTCATCAGCGAGCGGCTATCGGCTTGCGCGTGCCCGCGATAGAAGCCTTCGCTGCGGTCGATAGCGTCGTACAGCATCTGCGCCTTTTGCCTGTTGATGGCATGCATCTGCTCCAGACCACCGATGTTCTCCAGCAGCCAGCGCGTCACCAGCATCACGATATACACCGCGAACACGGGCGGTGTATTGTACAGCGAGCGATGCTCCGCGTGTACCCTGTAGTTGAGCATGGTGGGGAGGTTGTCCGGTACTTGCTCCAGCAAATCCTGCCGGATGATCACAATGGTCACGCCCGCCGGTCCGACGTTCTTCTGTGCGCCGGCGTAAATCAGCCCGTAGCGTTTGACGTCGATGGGGCGCGACAGGAAGTCAGAAGAGGCATCGCACACCAGCGGCACATCGCCGGTTTCGGGTTCCGTTGCGAACTGGATGCCCTGTATCGTCTCGTTGGAGGTGAAGTGCACGTAAACGGCGCGGGGGTCTATTTGCACCTCGCCCGGTTGAGGCACACGGCTGTAGTTGTCCCCCTTCCCGTCCCAGACCACCCGCACGTCGCCCTCGCGCTGCGCCTCTGCCAGCGCACGCTTCGCCCACGAGCCGGTCACGATGTAATCGGCGGAACGCCCCGAACCGCGCAAAAAGCTCATGGGAACCTGCGAGAACTGCAGGCTGGCCCCTCCCTGCAGGAACAGAACATGATACTCCTCCGACAGGTTCAGAAGCCGACGGATATTCTCTTCTGCCTGCGCGATAATTTGCTCAAAGGTCTTCGAGCGGTGGCTGATTTCCAGAATAGACGCGCCCACTCCGGGCAGCGCGAGAAGGTTCTGCTGCACCTCCTGCAGCACCGGCAGCGGCAAGGTAGCAGGACCAGGCGAAAAGTTGAAAACTCGTTCGGTCATTATGGATACCTCACACAAGTTATTCAACATAATGGTACCAAATCCACCGCGCTTTTTGCACGACTACTCCACCCACAGCCTGGAATCGTGCCGTACCCTCACTGTAGTCACCTTGCCGCCGGGCAGCTTGCAGCGGATGGTGGCGATATAGCCATCCTCCGTCATCTGCAAAATGGGTGGCTCGCAACCGCGCAGAAGCTCCGGCTTCCAATCCAGCTCCTGCAGACTGTTTGCCCAGCGCCCCTGCTTCTGTCGAAATGCCTGCTGGAGGTAGTACAGACGCATCAGCTCCATACGAGCGGGGTATGTGGTATCGGGGCGAAATCGAGCTTTGCCGGGTGAAGCGGTACTGAACTGCACATACCCCCAGGTTTCAGGGCGGTGCATGTCAATCACCCCCTGAGGCGACCACACCCAGTTATCCTCGGGCATGTTGGGCACTTTCTCGTACCGCCCGTTGACCACGCGCACCAGCCACTCTACCCGCGAGAAGTTCACCCGCCACCGGTCGCCGTCGCGTGGGGGCACGGGGCAACCTGCGTATTCCGCCAGAGGCTTCCAGGGAATGGCAATTTCCACGCTCCAGCTGCGGTCGATGTCGGACGGGTCGTTCAACGTGCCGTCGACATACACCGCCGTCTTCAGCCCCGGAATGTCCCATTCTATCAAGGCGGTGCCGCCATCTTTATAGGGCTTCTCCAGACGGAGGTCAAAAACGGTGTTCAGGGCGTTGACTTCAATCTCGTAGTAGCGATGATTGTCTCCATCAGGGTCAATAAACACCTCGAAATCGTTATCGTGGTAGATGATGGAGTCGCGCTGTGTCAGGGTTGCCCACACGTGTGGTTCTTCCAGCTCCGCGCCGATGTAGAAGTACCGGTCGTCCCACAACATCTTCGCCCGCGTGCGGAAACGAGGACGCGGTTTCTTATCGCCTTCGATGTCCACGAAGTCTTCCGTCCACGCAGCGTCGCGCCACGCCTCGTCGTCCAGCTTGCCGTCTATCACCAGCGGTTTTCGTGCGCGATAGCAGATGTAGTGTCGCGGGTAAGGTATTGGCATTTGCATTCACTGCCTCCTTTCACTCAGCGAGGGTAAAGTCGATGCGTCGCAATCCGCCTTTCTGCAGGTGGAAGCGAAAAACATGCTTGTGCCCGCGGTACGTGGTCTCCACCTGGTAGTGTCCGAAGAACCCTCTCAGGCGAATCGTCCCGTCTTTGTCCGTTTTGCCCGATTGCTTCGTCTGCCACTCCTGTCGTAAAAGGCAGCGCAGCCGTTCGTAGGCGAGGCGTGGGCTACCTCTCTCGTCCAGAAGACCTCCCTCTGGAAGCCATATTTCGCCTCCGTTTAGCCCAAAATAGATAATGCCCGCTACCTGCGGATGCCCAAATACGGTGCGGTAGAACTCCTCCACCGCCTCCGCCTGGCATTCCGGGTTCCATGTGCCTCTGCGATAACTGCCCTGTATTGCCGTTCTGGGAGAAGAGATATACACCAGCTCGGTGAAGTAGACAGGCAGCCCCAGTCGCGTGCCGAAGGTCTCGCACGCCTGCCACAGTTCCGCAGGAGAGGGCCAGTAAGTCGCCGTGCGGTCGTGCGCCTGAATACCCACCGCGTGCAAGGGGATACGTTTTTCCAGAAGCATCTCCAGCAGTTGCAGAAACCGCTCACGGGCGTTGGCGTCGGCGAAAAGGTCGTACTCGTTCACCAGCAGACGGGCCTGGGGATTCGCCTCGTGCGCCCAGCGCAGAGAATCCGCTACATACGGAAATACCTTCTCCAGCGGTTCATAACTGTCTTCTGGTCTATCCCATTCACCCCATACACGGCAGTGTATAGGCTCATTGACCACATCCCAGATGATATTTACGTCCCGGTAGTCTCGCACCTCACGCTGGATACGCTTCTTCAGCAGTTCGTACTGGGCGGCGTGGTCGTATCTGAACAGCCACAGAGGCTGGGCAGTTTTGGGATACTCACCATACTGCCTGCTCCAAACCAGCATGTGACCGTAGAACTGCTCCACACCGTTGGGCAGGCACCACTCACGGATAAACCTCCGCCTCTCCTCCAGGAGGGGCTTACCCTCATCGGGTTCGTATTGCCCCCAGTTAAACTCCAGCAGTTCCACGCAGTTGAACAGTTCTTTAAAGTATGCCAGCTGGCGCTCGTCGGTGTAATGAGACGGGCGCAGGGGACAGCCGAAGGCAAAGTCGTGGCTCTGCTGGGCGATTTGCACGGAGATTCCAGACGCTGGCGAACCGTCTGCGTAGCGGAAGTAAAGGGAGATTTCGCCCTGACGATGCTTCTCGATGCCCTCGGCTGCCTGAGCCAGCACGGCGGACGCTTGACTGTGCACGGAAACACCTCGTTGATGGCTTGTATTCAGCATAAAACACCCTCAGTATAAACAAACAGGTTATCCGCGTCAAGCGACAGGAAATCTCTCTATACCTATCGAAACAGGTGGGCGAGGAGGATTAGGGGTGGAAGGCTTTTTCGGCGTGCTGATAAACCAGATATTCTGGCTATTTCTGATATACTCGTTCCTCGCGCCCATTATTAAACAGCGCATGCTGGAAGCGGCGCGCTTGCAGGCAATTGCCGCTTTCGAAAAGAAGCGAGGCACGCGCGTGATTGCCATGATACACCGCCAGGAAGCACTGGCGTTGTTCGGGATTCCCCTGTTCCGCTACATCAATATCGAAGACGCCGAGGAGCTACTTCGTGTCGTGCGCATGACCCCACCCGACAGACCGATAGACCTCATCCTGCACACGCCGGGCGGACTGGTGCTTGCCAGCGAGCAAATCGCCCGTGCGCTGTGTAACCATCCGGCGAAGGTGACTGTGTTCGTGCCGCACTACGCGATGTCTGGTGGTACGTTAATCGCCCTTGCGGCGGACGAGATTGTGATGGACCCTCATGCGGTACTGGGACCGGTAGATCCCCAGCTGGGCGAGTATCCTGCCGCCTCTATTTTACGAGCGGTGGAGGTGAAGCGCCCGGAGCACGTGGAGGACCGCACGCTGATACTAGCCGATGTTGCCCGGAAGGCAGTATGGCAGGTACGCCGCCTGCTGGAGGAGATTCTCTCCTCGAAGATGCCTGAAGATAAAGCGAAGCAGCTGGCAGCACTGCTCAGCGAAGGCACATGGACGCACGACTACCCTATCTGCGCGGAGGAGGCGAAAGCCCTGGGACTACCAGTAACCACCGACTTCCCCGAGGAGGTGCACCGGCTTATGGCGCTGTATCCCCAACCTGTACAGCGCAAGGCGAGCGTGGATTATGTGCCTATCCCCTATGAGCCAGACACCCGCCCGCAACCGGCACCTCGTCGGCGTACGCGGGGAAGCCGGCGCATGTAGGGACACCCCCTTGTGGTTGTCCTTAAAGTGGCTTCCGCAAAGGGCGCGGCTCCGGCTCCTTCGTCACGCGCAACCCGGCTCGTTGCAGACCTCGCCGTACCTCCGGACGACGCATAAACAGCTTCCATACGCCTCCGGTGCGGTAGTCCTCTATCGCCAGCAGCGCCATGCCCAGGTCGATACCGATAACATCTTTGTCCCACCAGTCACGGTCTACATTGAAGGCGTTGCTGAAGCCGTAACGCCCCCAGATTCGGGAGCCATAGCGGTCGTACATAGTCCGCATCGCGCGGAGGGATTCCTCTGGGGTGAAGATGATGGAACCTATCGGCGCGGTAGGAGCCACCGTGCCGTCGGGTTTGTCCCACATGATTATCGCCGCATAGCCGCGGTAGCCGTCGGGTCCGTCGCAGGCGGTCAGTCCCCACACGTCGTCGTCGAAAGTCTTGAATTTGCCCTTATTGTCGATACAGAACTGCCGACTGGCAAGCGTGGCGTTGACGGAGCTCACCCAGTAGTCCCAGCCCAGTCGGTCGCGGCGCCTGCGCAGGTCAACATAATGATGCGACATCTGGTGCATGAACAGCGGTCCACCAGTGAGGTGCTCGTACTTGCCCCGATAGTTCACCACCGGGCGTTGCCAGGCGTCCCACATCTTCTCAGGCAGGTTCTGGTGCGGCGCTCCCAGCGCGAGAATATATAGAACGATATGCTCGCAGTAAGAATGCCACCGTGTGGTGATGAAGCCGTCTTCCGGTCGCCAGCCGTGTGAGAGTAGCATCTCGTCGGGTTTACTGCCGCCGTCGGTGCGCATCGCCTCGAAGTCCAGCCGACGGTAGAAGCGCTCTACCAGCCGGGCGACCTCTCCCTTGAAAAACTCCGCCGCCAGCAACGCCCCTGCCAGAAATAACGCGGTGTCGATGGTGGACACCTCACAGTTCCACACGCGCTTACCGCTGCGCCAGTCTACGAAGTGATATAGCCAGCCGTGAAAGTGGAACATGTCATCCAGCATGAAACGCAGGGTGCTGAGCGTTCTCTGCTCGGCTCGCTTGCGTTCCAGCCAGCCCCGCTGCACCGCCACCACATTTGCCGCCAGTGCATACCCCGTGCTGGCGATGCTGGCGATGGTGTAATCATCGGAAGTGAAGTTGTTGGCGCGGTCTTTGGTGAGACCGGTTTCAGGGTGTGATTCGTTCCAGAAAAACTGCCAGGCGCGCTTCTGCACCTCGTCCATTAACTGCCGTGTGTTCATCTTCTCTCCTCTGTGCTTATGATGTGAAGTTTCTCCGCATCGGAATAGTTTTACTACCCTGCCACACGTGATTACTGGAGCACAGGCGAACCGCTCCCGCTTGCCTGTCGTTCTGAACTCACACACCAGCCCCGTCACTCTGAGCGCGAGCGAAGAATCTCGGGGATGCTTCACTTTGTTCAGCATGACAAAAAGGATGAGATGCTTCGCCAACGCTCAGCATGACGTATACTCAGCATGACATGCTCCCCCTGGAGGGTCGCGCCCCGTCGCGACCACAAACCGAACGGCTCGGCAGAAGCCTCGCCCTCCCCGGGAAGGAACCCTGACAAACCAGTACTCCCATTCGGTACATAAAAGAATGGGCAGGGTTTCCCCTGCCCGTTCGAGGAGGGTGCCTTAGCGCACCTGACCGTTGGCTACCGCTTCGCGGAACGTGCGACACATGGTGTCCAGCCAAGTCAGGTCCATGCCACCGATAATGACGTTCCCGTTGGCGTCCTTCGCGTAGCCCCACTTGTTCGTGCCGTCAGGGTTATCATGCGTGCAGACCGCATCCCAGGTGGTCCACTTGGCGTGACCGTCCAAGTAGGTGATGTTTGCCGCGCGGTCACTGCCCCGATGGCGTGCGCCGAAGTTAGCACCGGCGGAGCCCCAGTTGGGGACGAACGCCATCCACGGACCGTAGTCGGGCCAGACGTCCTTATGCTCGCCGACGATGAGCGTGTTCGCGGGGTAAGGGAAGTTCACCTCCGCATAGTTAAAGCCAGCCCACCACTCTCCAGAGCCAACAGGGCTGCCCGACTTGAAGAACGCATGGTACAGGAAGTAGCTGCGGAAGGTCTTCTGCACAGTAGGCGGGTACACTTCGCAATCTACCGTGCCGTTGCCGTCCAGGTCACCGCTGGTATCGTCCATAGTACGACTGAGCGGGTTGGTAGGGCACTTGAACAGGTCCCAGTTCTTGATGTAAGGGAACAGCATGTGTTTCCAGTTTGCGTCACAGCCCTGTGCACACCAGTTGCCAGGACAGGTTCGACGCATGGGCAGAACCTCGTCGTAATCCTGCGTGTACATGCGAATGGCTAAGCCGATTTGCTTCATGTTAGACAAGCAGGAAGAGACTCTCGCCGATTCTCGCGCTTGCGAGAACACGGGGAACAGGATCGCCGCCAGAATCGCGATAATCGCGATGACGACGAGCAGTTCGATGAGCGTAAAAGCTCGTTTGTGTTGCATTGTTGCGAACCTCCTTTATGGTTGTGATGTGTTGCCGATTTTATCGCCCCGGCGCGCCCGGTGTTATCGGCGCAGCCACGGGAGTGTTGGTCTTACCGGGTATTACACCCGGATACATGGGCGGACCGGCGCCCGCCTCTTTTGCCGTCCGCGTGCCGCGGCTGAATCCACCTGTCATCGCCATGTAGCCCACAATGAGTAGAACCACCACGATCACGATGACCGCAATCGCCACGGGCGGACTGACCTCTTTTTTCATGTTCATGCCTGTCACCTCACCATGTTACATTAACCGATTCAGCGTACTTGAAGCGAAAAAGCCCTCCCTCGTGCAGATTACGCCTCAGGAAGCCCCACAAGAGCGACGAATGTCCAGAGTTGGTTCGAACACTCTGGCGACGCGACGAGGGCGTTCGCCCTCTATCAGCCGAACGAGCGTTTTCACTCCTTCGCGCGCCATCTCGTAAATCGGCTGGCGTACACTGGTTAACGGCGGGTCGGTATGGTTGCACACCTCCGTGGAGTCGTAACCGATAACCGCCACGTCCTCCGGAATGCGTAACCCCAGCTCACGCAGCACCTGCATGGCGCGAATTGCCACGTCATCGCTCCACGCGAAGATAGCTGTCGGTCGCTTCGGGGAGCGCATCACCTCCACCAGCGGTGCGACATCGGATAATGGGCCGGGCATTTCGATGACCCATCCCTCTTCCGGCTCGATGCCCGCCTCGCGCATCGCTTGCACATAACCATGCCAGCGGTCCAGCGCGGGTGCGGAGTGCGAGCTTCCACGCAGATGCACAATCGCACGATGCCCCAAATCCAGCAGGTGCTTCGTGGCGATGTAACCACCCTTCATGTTGTCGCAGTCCACATAGTACACGTCGGGACGACGAGCACGGGTGAAGATGAGTACATGCGGGAAGCCACTGTCCGCCAGAATGTCCGACAGAGGGTCATCGATATCGCGCAGGAGCAACGCGCCATCGATACGCCCATCCATCACTGCGTTCGCTTCGTGCTCTGCATCGTCGCCATGCGCTCCGGTGTACATCATCAGGTCATACTGCTTCTCGATGGCTTCGTGCGAAGCGCCGTGTAGCAGTTCCAGAATAAAGCCCGACCACCCGCCGAAAATGGCTGCGTACTGCATCACCACCCCGATGGTATGCGTGCGCTGCTGGGTCAAGGCGCGGGCGACAGCGTTGGGACGATAACCCAGTTCCCGTATCGCCTCCCAGATTCGCCGGCGTGTCTCATCGCTGATGCGAACTTTACCCTCGCGTCCGTTGATCACGTAGGAGACGGTGACTTTGGACACGCCCGCTTTTCGCGCTACATCGGTTATGGTCACTCGTTCACGTCGCATCGCTTTTATCCGTTAATCGGTTAATGCACTTTTAGTATAGCCTTGCTCGACGGGTTTGTCAAGGGGTTACAGGGTAATTTCGCAAAATTTTCGATGAAATTTCGTAAAATTGCTTGACTTTTTTGGAAGCTTATGCTATCGTTAATGTGTGGGAGATGGGGCATGGATGTTAAAATCGTTTTACCGGTTAATGTATTTATACGGAGAGCGGCCCTACCTTCCCCACCCTGAATAGGGATAAGCTTATATTCTCAACCAGAAAGGAGGAAACCACATGAAGAAACTTCTGCTGTTGAGCGTGTTGAGCCTGGGGCTGATTACCTGGGCACACGCGCAGGTCGGCAATGTCGTCATTCTGGACAGAGTGTTCAATGACGACACCGACTCCATTTCCAGCCACATCAAGGCACTGCCCGCGGTACTGCTCACCGACAACAAGGTGGACGGCGACGGTGCAGCGCCGGACTGGGCGAACCGCCATGCCTGGTTTGTGTCCAGCGATGGCGTGAACCCACTGCAGGTTCCTCTGAGCGAATCGTGGAAGCTGGAGTTCGACCTCACGCTGATAGGCAGTCCTGTCTCACCGCGTAAAGAGGCCGGCTTCCTGATCCGCATCGGTATGCCGTGGGGCTACTCCGAGGGACAGTTCATCGTCAACACCGATGCTCACGAGGTGGTCGCTTTTGGTTGGCCCTTCCCCTTCTACAGCTTCAACGCCAACCACGGACTGTCGTACAACTCGGGAGACACCATCCATCTGGGCGTACAGTTCTTCCAGGACCCGAGCGACAACCTCTACAAGGTGATTTACTCGGCGAACGGCATCGACAGCCCCGCCCTGGCGCTGGACTATGTGGACCCGAACAACGCATGGATCACGCCGGGCGGTTACCTGCAGGTGCAGGTGATGGCGGGCAACCCCAAGAATGGTGGAGCCGCCCTGTTCAACACCATTCTGTGGAACGGTGCGCCGGTGCCCGAACCCGCCAGCGTTGCGGTGCTTGGGCTGGGAGTGGCAGCTCTGGCTCTGCGCAGGCGGAAGAAGTAGTTCTCTGAGCAGTTACACACTTCGCCCCCGGCGCCGCATGGCGCCGGGGGCGATTTCTTCGAGGAACCGGGAGCAAGGTTACTCGTCTCCAATTGCGCCGAAGTTGCGTACCAGCACGCCGAAGTCAAACAGGGTGACCTCCTCATCCCCGTCCAGGTCGGCGTCGGGGTTCCAGTTGCTGTCGCCCGGCACGCTACCGAACGCGGCTACCAGCGCGCCGAAGTCAAACAGCGTCACCTCGTTGTCGCCGTCGATGTCGCCGTTGGTCAAGGAGACGTCCACTCCGGTCACGTCGGCGTCCACCACTGTCACGTCGGGCACCACCGCCCTCAGCCAGTGGCTGGGCTTGAACGCCACATCATACGTGCCCGGTGTGACGTCGAGGATGGCGTAGTTGCCTGCCGAATCGGTGAACAGCGTTTCGGTACGCACTACCACGCCACCCTGCCGCAGCTCCGCGCCGATGGGCACCTGCGTGACGTCGCCACCGAAGTCGCGCAACTCGATGTTACCGCTGATAGCGAACGCTCTGCGCAGGAGGTTGCCGTTCCACTTGATGTTATCGAACACCGCCGTTCCACCGTTATTGGGGTTACCCGCCTGAATGTTCACCTGCAGGTAGCCGCCCGGGCTGATCCAGTTCTTCTGCACAATGATGCTCTGGTCACTCAGCGCCATCGCAGGACTGCTCAGCTCGTTCGCCATGTAGATGACCTTGTACTTGCCATCGGTGTCCTTGAAGAAGTGGATGCCCAGATGGATGGTGTCGCCGGAGTTGTACGACAGGTCAAACCGGTAGAATGGGAACGGGTATCCGAATGCTACCACCTCGTGGGCGTCGGTATTCACCATGAACTGCAGTTCGGAGTAGCCCCAGGGCATTCCTATTCGGGCGAAGCCCCCTGCCTCTTTGCGCGGCGTGACCGGCGTGCCTGTGAGCGTCAGGTCGTACTCCAGTATCCACTCTTCATCAAGGGGGATTTGCAACGGGTTGACTCCGTCGGCAGAGACAAACCACGCATGGCGGTTGGCGAACTCGGGTGGTCTGCCGTCCCCGTCGAGCTTGGTGTCCGACAGGATAACCGTGGGAAGATTTTTTACGTGGTTGCTGATAGAGTCAGAGTCATCGTTGAACACCCTGTCGAGGATCACCACGTCGTTGGGCTGCGCGCCTGCCCAGATAGATAACCCCAGGCAGAACGCAACCAGAAGCGCAAATCGTTTCATCTTCCTTCCTCCTTTCTATTTGTGAAGCCTGTGTCTTGCAGGCGTTCATCCCAAACACTGCAAAAAACCACCCATTAACCGATTCAGCACTGCACGTATAGTGTAGCACATCGTGTATCGAGTGTCAAGGTGTGTGTGAATACTGGGCTAGTCCAGCAGTATCTCCACCCGGTGCGTTGTGCCTGCCTCAAACACCGGCAAGGTATCCCCCTGCCAGTGCTGACCGTCCACCGTACACCCTGCTCTCTCGCCCGGCTGTGCCCGCCTCACCGTAATCTCGTAGGTTGCGCCGCGGAAACGCCTGCGCACGTGGAACGAATGCCATTCCTCCGGCAGCTGCGCCTGCACACGCAACCCGTTCAGGGTGGCTTCGATGCCCAGCACGCCCTCCACCAGCGCACGCAGATACCACGCCGCCGAGCCGGTGTACCACGTCCAGCCGCCTTTGCCCTCATGCGGCGAATCGGGGCCGTCCACGTTGCCCGGCATGACGTAGGGTTCAGCGGCATAGCGTTCCGGCTCCATCCCGCGTACCGGTGGGCAGAAGCTGCGCCACAACCGATAGGCATCCTGTACACCATGCAGTTTACGCTCTGCCAGCACCGCCCAGCACGCCGCATGAGAGTAAACACCCCCGTTCTCGCGCGTGCCCGGTGCGTAGCGGGTGAGATAGCCAATCTCGGGGTCCGGGGTGCTGTACGCAGGAGCCAGCAACAGCGCGCCGTGGTCGGTGTACAGGTACTCACGCGCGGACTGCAAAGCCTGTTCGGCGCGGTCAGGCGGTGCGGTATCGGCGAGCACCGCCCATGTTTGCGCGTTGAGGAAGATGCGTCCCTGCGCATTCCCCGCCGAACCGACCAGCTTACCCGAATCGGTGCTCGCGCGCCAGTACCACCTGCCGTCCCAGCCATGCCTGTTTACCGCCTCGCGCAGAGATTGCGCCTCTGTGCGGAAGAGGGATGCGGTTTGTTCGTCCAGCACAGGCAGTTCCGCCCAGCGCGTCAGCAGGTAGTGCAAAAAGTGCGCCATCCACACGCTTTCGCCTTTGCCGCCCACTCCCACCGCGTTCATGCCATCGTTCCAGTCCGCCTGCAGAATCAGCGGCAAGCCCCGCTCGCTACGCCGGCTCAGCGCCTTATGAAACGCCCGCAGACAGTGCTCCAGCAGAGACGCAGAGCCGCCGTCGAAGAAGGGTATCTCCTCCTGCAAGCAGCCGAAATCGCCCGTCTCCAGCAGGTAGTGCAGCGTCACAAAGGGTAACCACAGCAGGTCGTCACTGTAGTGGGAAGGCAAACCCTGCTCAGCCAGCGGATGCCACCAGTGCAGCACTGTGCCGTCCTGGTACTGGTGTGCTGCGTGCAGGCGAATCTGTTCCAGAGTGCGTTCGGGTTGTCCCAGCAACAACCACACCAGGCTATCCTGCAGCTGGTCGCGGTAGCCGTATGCGCCGCCCGTCTGGTAGTAGGCAGTGCGTGCCCATAGCCGGCAGGAAATCGCCTGATACGCCAGCCAGCCGTTCGCCATCACGTTCACAGCATCATCCGGCGTCTGCACGGCAAGACCGCTCACTACCTCCTTCCAGAACCGCTTGACCTGTGCCAGCGCATCATGCACGGTGGGCAAGTGGCGATACTTCTCCACCAGCGATAGAGCCTGCTCTTCGCTGTCCGCAGCTCCCAGCACAAAAGCCACCTCTGCCGATTCGCCGGGCGCAATCTCGACGAGCACCTGCAAACTGCCGATACCATCGCCCCAGCGCCCCTGTGTGCCGGACGACCTGCCTTCCACCACTGCGCTGGGGGCGTCCACATCGCCGTAGTTGCCGAGAAACGCCCGCTTGTCTCCGTCGAAGCCGACAGGCATGGGCGAGGCGCTGTGGAACGCCACGTAATCCCAATCGCTGTTCCAGTGTGTGTTGCCTCTACCCGGGAGGTCCCACATGACGCTGGTAGCGAGCAGTGCGCCGTGCGCGGGATTGTATCGCGTTTCGATAAACAACCGTCGGAACTCACGGTGCCAGTCGGGGGCGGTTCCTAACAACCATTCCAGGTACGAGAATATCTGCAGTCGGCGTACGGTATCTCCCTCGTTACGCAGGCGCAACAGCCACACTTCGCAGGGGTCGTTGATGGGCACGAATACCGTCATCTCGCTGGCGATTTGCGCGTGTTCGCCTTCAAAGAGCGAATAACCCCATCCGTGTCGCACTCGATACGCCTGGAGTTTGCCCGGACAGGGATGCCATGTTGGGCTCCAGAACTCACCGGTTTCCACGTCGCGCAGATAGAGATATTTGCCCCAGCGGTCGCGCACAAGGTCCTGTTCCCAGCGGGTAAGGCGGTTCATACCGGCGTGTGTGCGCCAGCTGTAGCCACTACCCAGCTGGGATACTACCAGACCATAGTCTCCGTTGGAGATAACGTTCACCCAGGGCATGGGTGTATCAGGACGGACAATCACATATTCGTTGCCTGAGTCGGCGAAATAGCCGTAGTCGGTAGCAAACAGGTTCATCACACAAAACACCTCGCCATCAACGATTATTAACCGGTTCAGCATACGCACAGGTAAAAACAAATTATGTCTGCGGCAGGCGGTTTCCTGCTCGACGCGGGGCGCTGCAGATGCAAAACGGTGGTGCTCGTAGATGAAGATTCTTTATTCTGCCGTGTGGTTTAGGCGCGTGTTATGATGAAAGTACCCGCGCGGGTGTTGGTCACCAGCAGGCGTGGCGCACGGCAGGAAGGGCACTGGCGCAGTTACAGTGTAGCATCCTCTGTAAACCGCGTCAAGACCCCTGCTGAAGACCGCCTCGTAGCAGATTCTGGCATTTTCGCAAAAACACAAGATGTTGTGTGGAGGATGCACGCGGAGCACAACATGTAGTATGGTGGGCGATGGAGGACTTGAACCTCCGACCTCCTCGGTGTGAACGAGGCGCTCTTCCGCTGAGCTAATCGCCCACTGACAGCCTGGTGCCGAGGACGGGACTTGAACCCGTACGCCTTGCGGCACACGCCCCTCAAACGTGCGCGTCTACCAGTTCCGCCACCTCGGCACCGAAAATGGTAGCCCCAGGGGGATTCGAACCCCCGATCTCCTGGCTGAAAACCAGGTGTCCTAGTCCTCTAGACGATGGGGCCATGCCCCTTGCGCTCATATTATACAGTGTGTCCCTTGCCCCTGTCAAGGGAAAGCGGGCAAATCTGCGCAGAACAGGATTTCTATCCTCTCTTCGGGTAATTCTATCCTGTCGCCGAACACGGTAGATGGAGGTGTAGAAAATAGATGCCACGCAAGCTACCCCACTCCCACACCTGCTTCGTGTGTGGAGAGCATAATCCGAAAGGACTGAACGTTCGTTTCTATGCCGATGAACACAGCGCCATCGTGCCGCTATTCTTGCGCGAGGAGCAAATGGGCTATCCGGGCATCGCGCATGGCGGCGTGCTGATGAGCATACTGGACGAACTGATGGGCTGGGCGGCAACCATGCAAACAGGGGAGTTCAGTGTATCGGCGGAAATCAGCACACGCTTCCTGAAGCCAGTACCTCTGCATACCCCCCTGACCGCGCGGGCGCAGATGACCCAGAGGCGAGGCAGGGTCTGGTACGCACATGGGGAAATCGTGGATGAAAAGGGTACGGTCTACGTTCGCGCTGTGGGCAAATACGTTTCTATCGGCAAGGAGCGCACCGCCGAGATATTGAAATTGATGATACACGACCCCGATGCGGTCTCGCCCGAAGAGCTGCTGCGAGAATTCGACCGGAAGGAGTAACGAACATGTCGGAACTGCGCCAGGATATCGCCACCAAGCGGTGGGTGATCGTCTCCAAAGAGCGAGCGAAGCGCCCACACCAGTTCCTGAAACAGGTAGTGGTGCAAGAGGAACCCGACCACCGTGATGATTGCCCCTTCTGCGAAGGCAACGAAATGCAGACCCCGCCGGAGCTGTATGCCTTTCGCAACGGCAGTGAGCCGAATCGGCCGGGATGGAAGGTGCGCGTGGTACCCAACAAGTTTGCAGCTCTCTCCCCGGCGGCTAAATGGGAGATAAAGCGCCCCGAGATTTTCACCACCATCAACGGCTACGGCTCGCATGAGGTGATCATCGAAACGCCCCAGCATAACCTGACGCTGGCGACCCTGCCTCAGGAACAGGTGGACCTGGTGCTCCAGGCTGTTCTGCAGAGGATGCGTACCCTGGCGCAAGACCATCGTATCGCCTTCGTGCAGGTGTTCCGCAATCACGGGGCGGCGGCAGGCACATCGCTGGTACACCCGCACTCACAGCTTATCGCTACGCCCATCGTGCCGACTAACGTTCGGGAAGAGATCGAGGAAGCACGCCGCTTCTATGACGACCGCGTGACCTGCGTGTACTGCTACATGCTGGAGAAAGAGATGGAGAGCGGTGAGCGAATCGTGCTGAGCACCGAACACTACGTGGTACTGGCTCCATTCGCCTCCCGTTTCCCCTTTGAGCTGATGATACTGCCACGCCGTCACAGCGCGTCTTTCGCCCTTGAGGTGAAGGCAGAAGAGGTAACATCTCTGGCGGAGGTGATGCGGCGAACGCTATTGTTGCTCTATCGCGCGGTAAACAATCCCGATTATAACGCGGTGTTGCACACCGCCCCCCTGCGCGATAGCTGCATGGACTACTATCACTGGCATATCGAAATCGTGCCCCGCCTGACCACACCCGCCGGATTCGAGCTGGGAAGCGGTATCTACATCACGACCGCCATCCCGGAGGAGACCGCCTCTTATCTGCGAGAACAGGCGCAGCAACTGGGGATATAGCACAACGGGGGCAACCCGATGGGTTGCCCCCTCCGACTTATGGCGTTGAACTTCCGGCAGACGGTGCAGGTACCGCAGGAACGGAAGGCGGCGCCTGAGCTTCCTGAAGCTGTTGTTGCAACTGCTTCATGTCCTCCTGCCAGCGACGATTGAAGCGGGGGATTTCGAAAGAGACCTTCGCCTGCGCACGCATCTGCACCAGCTCGCGTCCCAGATTGCGCTTGCTCTTTGCTTGCATCAGTAGCCGACGCAGGTCCTCCTTCACCTCGTCCAGCGGGCGTACCTGGCGATCCTTCTTGTCCAGCACCTTAAAGATAATCCAGCCGTTAACTACCTTACCCGGCGCCGACTGCAGCTTGATAGGCTGTGGTGGAGTAATGCTGCCTACGGGCGTCTTCTGCAGTGTCTGCCACAGATAGGGGAACTGCCGGAACATATCGCTGTTCTCCGGAAGCGATACGCTGGTGACATTGGCGCTTGCCGGCATATCGGGTGGCCTGTACTGCGTGGCTAACACCAGAAAATCCACTCCCTTTTTGATTTGAGCCTGCACCTGCTCCAGCTTCTTGCGATTATCCACCAGGATCAGCGCTACCTGCACCTGCGCCGGGATGGTGAACTGCTGGATATTCTGCTGGTATGCTCTCTTCACCTCATCGTCGCTGACGGTGATGCCTTTCGTGATGAGCTTGAACGCTGCCAGCTCTACCTTGATGTCCTCTTTCAGGTCGTCCTGGGTGTAGCCGAGCGTTTTCAGGCGTTCGTTGAAATTGGGCAACTTCTTCTGCCGCTCGAGCTCCTTGTTAATCTCTTCCTCGGTGGGCATCACCTTCTCTTTTTCTGCCATATCGAGGATAATCTGGCGGTCTATCAGCATCCGCAGAGCCAGGTACCCCGCCTGTTCGCGCACCAGGCGACCGGTTGCCGGATCGCGTACGGGGTTTTCGCCCTGTGTGAGCGGGACAGCCATCCGCTCCAGCACCTTGTAATATTCCGCCTGGCTAATCGCTTTGTCGTTGACTCTGCCGACGGTCTTCCTGCTACAGCTGGTGGCAACCAGCATCATCGCCACAGGAATCGCTATCCATAACGGTAGCCATCTTCGCATCGTGGTTCGTTCTCCTCTCATTCGTCCGTTCCTTCGTTCTCTCGGGTAAAATTGCCTGAAGATGTCTCTTCGGGATGGGTGCGTGGCTGGTCTCCCCGCTGCGCACGCAACTGTAATACCAGCGACACTTCACCTTCTGCCACACCTGTCAGCCGCGCAATCTCCTTCACATCACAACCGGTATCTGCCAGCGCGAGAATGCGTTCCACGGGAACGCGCTGAGCGGTGCTCTGCGAATCCGGAGGCATTTCCGCTACATCCGGCATGTGCCCCTCCAGCATATGTAGCACCTGTTCTGCCCGCGTGATGCGTTCCTCCAGCTGCACGATACCTTCGCTTAAGGTTGTGCGCACCTCACGCAGGGTCTGCTGCAGTTCCTCGTGCAGACGCTCTATCTGCTCGCTCTGTTGTTGTGAGGTCGCCTGCCGTACCAGCAACTGCAGCTCTTCACGCACACGCAGCACCATGACGCCCGCCAGAATAAGCAGAGCCGCCTGCGCCAGCAGAAAAAGTAGCTCCATCACACCACCCTCAGCACCGCGCGCACGGGGTGACCGTCCGCCACCTGCACCCCCGACACCACCCACAAACAGGCAGGAGCAGTATCCGGGTGTCCCTTGCGGGGATGTACGTAAAGCACCCCGAGACGCTCGTCTATCTCGATGCGTGCAACGGCGTGCGCGGGCACAGGGTAGTATACGCTCTGGACGCGCGCATATCCTTTTGCGGCTCGTTGCAACGCCTCCCGACACCGGCGGCGGTACTCAGATGTCAATCCACTAAAGGATACCGCTCGTCGCGCAATGGGCAATCGCCACACCAGCGAGGAACGCACCCCCTGACAACGAAACCGCTCAACAGTTACCTGCTGCGTCCGACAGCGCCACCGCACGTTCGCCCTGATTGCTTTCACCCGCTTTGGCAAAAGGTGCACGCGAGCGCGAACGGCGGGCTGATACCTGCATAATAATACGTGATGAGAGAGCGGTAAGGTTGCACGTATCGGTACGAGTTTGTGCGACCGCGCACGAATTCTCAGGGACACCGCTTGCACCCGTGCAACGGAGGAAGGAGCGCAGACCGTATGCACCAGTGTAGTGGGAGGAGAGAGCGTGTATGTCGCACAGCGCTGTACCCGGGCGAAAACGCCCGCAACCCGGCAACGAAGAGGCGAAGGCTGACGAACGGATGGCTTTGCGTACTGCACAGGAATTGTGGTCACCGCAGGGAGAAGAAAAGTCAAATCCCCTCCGTGCACCGCGGGCTTTTCCGCGGTGAAAAACCACGTCAGCACCCGAACCCAGAAACACCCCCACCACGACATCCTCAAGCCGCTTCCTGCTCCTCCCGCACCATGCGCACCGCTTGTTGTAATCGCTCCAGCGGTTCCAGCACATCCATCGTACGCGCCGCCTCGGTCAATGCCTGTATCGCCTGGCGCTGCAGACCGGTATCCTCGTTGCCGAACCGCACGCGCAACGGCGCGCCCGCAAGGGAAAGCTGAACCAGCATCTCCCCGTCTCCTGCAGGCATCGTTGCGCCCAAATCGCTCATCGGCGCCATTTCGGTGGAAAACAACATCACCACCGGAGCCCTCATCGCCTCCAGTGGCTCTAACAGCATCTCATCCTGCACCACCCACACCTCGGGACGAGTCTCCATTGCCTGCAACAGGGTAGAGGCAATCACCTCCCGACACAGATAACGGTGGAGCGCATTGCCGTACAGGATACGTTGCAACGGCGTCGCGCGCACCGGCTCGGTGTAGCGAAACTCCACCGGCAGACCAAAAGAGTCAGTGCACATCGCCGCGCCGATGAACAACGATGGCTCCACCTCCGCGGCGGTCAGATATCCGATAACGCCCATCGTCTCCTCTATGCTCGCAGGTCTATCAAATGGCTCTCTTCTGCAGTCGGCAGTGTGCTCT
>Ga0073929_1000490_pt1 | contig 53716 bp, 42 predicted proteins | sample DewCreD2012metaG_3_FD_76966 | JGI IMG/M metagenome (GOLD analysis project Ga0073929, IMG submission 76966) | Hot spring sediment bacterial and archeal communities from British Columbia, Canada, to study Microbial Dark Matter (Phase II) - Dewar... ... | reverse complement strand
TCCAGCAGTTTCTTGGTACCGAACTGTGTCTGTTCGGCGATGCGGTTGAGGCTCTCCAGAGCGGAGCGGATTTGGGTCTGGTCCGCTTGAAGGGCTGTCAGGTCATTCACACCGGTGTTGCTGGCGTGCACCGCGAGTTGTCGCATGGTGCGCAACAGGTTATGGATTTCGTCCAGACCACCCTCAGCAGTCTTCAGAAGGTTCGCCGCATCCTGCGCGTTGGACACTGCCTGGGACATGCCTACCATCTGGGCGCGCAGGTTTTCGGAAATGATCAGCCCTGCGGGGTCATCTGCGCCGCGGTTAATGCGCATACCCGAAGACAACCGCTCGATCGACCGCGCGAAGGCTTCGCTGGTGCTGCTCAACGCGCGCATCGCGTTCATCGCGGTGATGTTGGTGTTAATGCGAAGACTCATCTTCTACCGTTTCCTCCTTGAGTTGTCGTACTCTCGAGCCTCCTGCTCGTCCTCTATCTTGATATTGAAACACACGCAGGGTGGAAGACGGCGCTGGCGAAGGAAAGGTTAATTTCCTGCGTGCGTTTCCCTCTTCCGGCTCCCTACCTTTTTGTCGGTAGTGCAACCATAAAGAATCTTCCGTATAATTACGGTTAGGTGGACAACATGTACGAAAATCAGGTAAAAATATGGGAAAAGTAAATATACTACATACTCGGTACGGAATCGCGTGGAGTGTTCCATTATGGTTGTTCCTTACAGTCATCGGATGCACGCCAGAGCAAAAACACGCTCCTGATGTAAGCGCACAAAAGCCTCTGCAGGTGGTCGCTACTTTCTTTCCTGTAGCGGACGTCCTCAGGCAAGTGGGTGGGCAACATGTCTCTGTGCAGGCGTTACTGCCTCCTGAAGGTGAACTGCACACCTTCGCGCCGACGGCGCGGCAGATGAAGCTGCTTCAGCGGGCGGATGTGGTGTTCGCGCTGGGACTGGGAGCAGAGCCTTTTCTGGACACCATGCTGCGCGGGCTTGGGCGTAAACGTCCGCGCGTGGTAGAATTAGCGAAGGGATGCTGGGTTCTGCCTGTCGCTGGGGAACACGAACGCCACCATGCTGGAGAGGAGCATCATCACGGGCGTCGGGGTGAACAGGAAAAGGCTGTGGACCCGCACGTATGGCTTTCTATCGAGAACGCGATGCGCATGACACAAAACGCCAGAGACGCGCTCATTGAGCTGGACCCGGCGCACGCCGACGATTACCGGCTCCGTGCCAGGAGGCTCACTGCAGAGCTGCAGCAGTTGCAGGTCGTTCTCAAAACACGGGCGAAAGCGTGGAGGCAGAGAAAGTTCATCGCGGCGCACGGGGCGTACCGCTACCTTGCGCAAGAGGCGGGTCTGGAGCAGGTGGCAGTGTTTGAACCTCTGCCCGGTGTGGAGCCATCCGCCCGCTGGCTGCGTGATTTGATGCGCACCGCACGCCACGAGGGGGTAAAGGTCATTTTCGCTGCGCCGCCTGCCTCTTCACGGCTGGTGGAGGTGGTCGCTGCCGACCTCGGCGTACCGGTGTTCTTGCTGGACCCGCTGGAGCGAACGTGGAATCGGGCGGGCGAGAGCTACCAGCAGCGCATGATGCGTAACATCGAAACACTGGATAAGGCGATGCGGTAGCGGTTTGCTAAAGGAGTAGGCAATGCAACAGTGGCAGATAGAGATATTGAGATGCCCTTTCGACCGCGCGCGGTTGGACGTAAAAGAGGAGCAAATGCAGTGTGTGGAATGCCAGAGAACGTTCCCCGTCGTGGGGGGCATTCCCAGCTTTGTGGTGCCTGATCTCGCAACAGCGCATGAGAGGGAGGAATGGCTGCGCAAGCAGTCGGAGATACAGGCGCGAGATATGCAGGCTTCGCAGTACGACCACCTGCTGGGATTGGTGCTGATGTCGCCGGTGGAGGCCCGCATGACGTTGCGCGCGCTTCGCGGTAAAGCGGGGCAGTTCGCCGCGCTGGCGGAGATTGGTTGCGGTACGGGGAGGATGTTGCGGCACTTTGCTGCACTTGCAGGTTTCGTGATTGGCGTGGACTTCTCGCTCCAGAGCCTGCAGTTGTGCCGTCAGCGGATGCAACAGGCTGGTATTCTGGAAAAAGTGATGTTAATACACGCCGACGCCTGCTTTCTGCCGCTTGCGGATGAGATGCTGGACGCGGTAGCCAGCTGCCAGCTGGTAGAGCACCTTCCCAGCGACCGCCTGCGTCGACAGGTGCTTGCGGAGATGGCGCGGGTGTTGAAAGCGGGGGGACGGTATGCGGTTTCGGGCTATCACTGGTCGTGGCTGACCCGGTGGAGTGGAGCAAAACAGGGAATGCATCAGGGCGGTATTTACTACTATCGCTTCACGCGCAACGAGTTTTATGAACTGGTAAGCGCACATCTGCCGGTGGAATCTTTGCGGAGTGTGTTGGGTTACGTGTGGCTCGCCTCGGGCAGCAAGGAGACGTGAATGGCGGACATCGTTCTGGATGTGAACAGCGTGAGCGTGGAGATAGGCGGCGCACGCTTGATAGAGGACATCACTCTGCAAGTCGAGCGCGGCAGCACCGTTGCCATCATCGGTCCCAACGGTGCGGGCAAGACCACCCTGCTACGTGCGGTGCTGGGACTGGTACCGCTGGCTTCCGGGAGCATCACGCTGTTCGGGGTGCCCATCACTCAGCTCGGTGATCTGCGCAAGAGGGTAGGGTACGTACCGCAACGTTTGGAGTACGACCGATACCTCCCTTTGACGGTGAAGGAGATGTTGCGCGCCTATGTGCCGCAAGCCTCCTCTGCGAGCATTGAAGCCGCCCTGCAAGAGGTAGGCGTTCACCGGATGTTGCACCATCCGATTGGTAAGCTATCGGGCGGACAGCTTCAGCGGGTGGTAATCGCGCTCAATTTGCTGCGCAAGCCCGAGATACTCTTTCTGGACGAACCGGCGACCGGCGTGGACATCGAGGGCGAGAGCCGGTTCTACGACATTATCGAACGCCTGCGCGAGCAACATCACCTGACGGTGGTGCTGGTTTCGCATGACCTGAGCGTGGTCACACGCTATGCCTCGCAGGTGCTGTGCATGAACCGTCGGCTGCTTTGTTTTGGGCCGCCTGCGGAGGCTCTGGATACGGAGATGATCCGTCTGGTGTACGGACAGGACACCACGCTATATGCACATCGGGAGCATCAGCCATGATGGAGATTCTGCAATATCCCTTTTTCCAGCGCGCGCTGATTGCCTCCGTGCTGCTGGGTTTCAGCCTGCCGCTGATCGGGGTGTTTGTGGTCACACGCCGTTTGTCGTTCTTCAGCGAGGCGATAGCGCACTCGGCGTTCACAGGACTGGCGCTGTCCGCCTTGCTGATGACCCCCGCCATGCCGACGGTGATTGCCTTCGCGATGCTGGTGACGCTTGCCATCGTTTTTACCCTGCACCGCACGGAGATACCGACGGACACCGTGATCGGAGTATATCTTGCCCTCTGTGCAGGGGCGGGCATCCTGTTGCTGGGGGTGTTGCAGGGCTACCAGACGGGGCTGTTCCAGTTCCTGTTCGGAGACATCCTCGCGTTAGCGTGGGATGATGTATGGCTGGTGGTGGTGATGTGCGTGGGGAGTGTGCTGGCGGTGCTGGCGATGTGGAACGCGCTGTTGCGCGTCTCTGTACACCGCGAGATGGCAATGGCGATGGGCACCTCCGCCGCGCGGGTAGACCTGCTTTTCCTTGTGCTGCTGGCGGTGATGGTTACCTTGTCGCTGAAGCTGATCGGTATCGTGCTGGTGACCGCGATGTTGCTGTTGCCTGCGGCCGCCGCGCGCAACCTGACGCACAGTTTTCGGGGGATGGCACTGCTTGCCTGCGTAATCGGCGGGGTGAGTAGTGTGCTGGGGTTATATGCCTCTTACTGGTTCGGCACCGCATCCGGCGCGGCGATTGTAGTAACCGCTGCAGTAATGTTTGTCTTATCGGTGCTGTTTCGCCGAGGGGGATAGTGGTCTGTCAGGTTTCGTTCTTTTGGAGGGCGAGGCTCCGTCCGAGCCGACTTCGCCATGTTAAAGAGCCTTTACGGCTGAAGCCGTTCCCTCCCAGACAAAGCCAGCCTGCGCTGGCTGTAACCCTGCGAATGCAGGGTGTGGTTTGAGGGGGCGCGGCTGTAGCCGCAAACCAGCCATTGCAAGACTCCTGTTTGCAGGACTCTTCCTTTCACCTTCAGAAGTTCAAAACCGGACTGTCGTACCAGACGAATCTCACTCGTGGAAAGGATGGTCGGCATGAGTACAGGTAACCGGGTAACGCGAAGGCAGTTTCTCAAAGAGGTGGCTGTCGGTGCTGCGGCTGTCGCTATGCCCGCGGTTGTGCCCGCCTCGGTGTTCGGCTCCGCGCAGCGAAGCGCACCCAGCGACCGTATCACGCTGGGCTTCATCGGGCTGGGCGGTATGGGCAGCGGACACCTCAACGCCTTTCTGGGCAACGGACAGGTGCAGGTGCTGGCGGTGTGCGATGTGTATGCTCCGCACCGCGACCGCTCCAAAAGGGCAGTGGACAATCGCTACGGCAATCAAGACTGTGCTGCCTACACCGATTTTCGCCATCTGTTAGACCGCAAGGACATCGACGCGGTGGTCATCGCTACGCCCGACCACTGGCACACGCTCATCAGCATCATGGCGTGCGAATCGGGGAAGGATGTCTATTGCGAGAAGCCGTTGACCCTCTTCGTGGACGAGGGCAAGGCGCTGGTTCGGGCAGTGCGCCGTTACAACCGTGTGTTTCAGGTGGGTAGCCAGCAACGGTCGGATTACTACTTCTGGCTCGCCTGTATGCTGGTGCGCAACGGCAAAATCGGTAAGGTGCACACCGTACGCGTGAACCTCCCGCACGGTCCCGACATGGACCCTCAGCCGGACGTGGAACCGCCGCCTGACCTGGATTGGAACCTGTATCTGGGTCCCGCTCCATGGGTGCCGTTCAACTACGCCCGCTTTTTGGGAAACTTCCGCTGGTTCTGGGACTATTCCGGCGGCGAGATGACCGACTGGGGACATCACCACTTCGACATCGCGCAGTGGGGACTGGGCATGGACCTCAGCGGACCCGTGAGTGTGGAGGGCAAGGGTGTGCCGCCTGTCAAAGGATTGTGCGAGACTTACGTGAACTTCGAGGTGCACTACGAATACGCCAACGGCGTGCACATGATTGCTACCACCCCGGAGCGGGGTGTGCGCTTCGAAGGCACAGACGGCTACGTGCACGTATGGCGCGGCGGTATCGACACCAGTCCCAAAGAGCTGCAGCAGATGACATGGGGACCAAACGATGTGCAGCTGTATCGCAGCCTCAGCCACCACCAGAACTGGCTGGACTGTATCCGCACGCGCAAGAAGCCCATTTGCGACGTGGAAATCGGGCATCGCTCGGTAACCGTGGCACACATCGGCAACATCGCCATGCGTTTAGGCAGGAAGCTGCGCTGGGACCCCGTCAAAGAACAGTTTGTGGGCGACCCGGAGGCAAACCGCTGGCTCAGTCGCCCCTATCGCGCGCCGTGGTACTTGAGGTAGGAGGTGCAGGTAGAGATGAAGAGGACGTGGCTAACCGTTCTTGCACTGGTGGTGCTGGCTCTTCCCAGCGCGTGCCAGAACATGGAGCAAACCGTGCAGAAGCTGCGCTCGCCTGATGACAACACGCGCAGACAGGCAATCGAGGAAATCGCGCCGTTTGGGGTGAAGGCGATTCCTGCTCTGCTGGCGATTATCGAAAACCCCAGTGCCGAGCCGGGCGCGGTGATGGCAGCGAAGATGGCTCTGGAAAGGGTAGTATACCAGTCCACTCGCCCCGGCGCGACCGCCGAGCGCAAATCTGCCGAACAGGCACTGCTTGCCCGACTGCGGAAGCCCGCGCCGGAATCCCTGCAGCGATTCCTGTTGCGCCTGATTACGGTGGTGGGCACGTCGCAGTCGGTGCCGATACTACAGACGCTGCTGGGGGACAAAACCCTTCGTGAGCCTGCGCGGATGGCGCTGGAGCAGATTCCGGGCAGCGAAGCCACTGCCGCGCTGGAACGCGCCTTTGCTCAGGCAACCGACCCGCAGTGGAAAAGCGCCTTGCTGCTGGCAATTGGCGCGCGCAAACAGCCTCGCTCGGCGAAGGTAGTGCTGGGCGCGCTCAAGAGCGCACAGCCGGAGGTGCGCCTGACGGCGATTACGGTTGCCGGAGAGTTTCCCACATCCGAAATCCAGAAGGCGTTGCAACAAATTGCCCAGAAGGGCAGTGAGAAGGAGAAAGAGGCGGCTCAGCACTCGCTGGCACGTATCGCGGAGCGGCTCCGCCGCTCCGCGGCGGCGGGGCAAGCCGCCGCCCTGTTTCGATGGCTCTACGCCAACCGCAACACGCGCGCCCTGCGCAGTGCGGGGTTGAACGGTCTGGCGCACACCAGCAACGCCGACACCGCAAGCTTGCTGGTCAAGGCGCTGGAGCATCCTAACCCCGCCATCGCCGGCACCGCATACTCGCTGCTGCAAGAGGTGAGGCTGCCCGGGCTGGCGGAGGCGCTGGTGGTGCAACTGCAACGTGCACGCGGTGAGCAACGCCTGCGCCTCATTGACCTGCTGGGCTATCAATCCGGCTCTCCCGGCGTGGTGCTGCCCTCTTTGTTGAAAGCATTCAGCGAAAACGACCCCAAAGTGAAAGCGGTGGCTCTTGTAGCAATGGGGCGTCTGCGCCACGCGGATACCGCCTCCGCGCTGATGGTAGCGCTGGGTCATGAGAACGAGCAAGTGCGCCAGGCGGCGATAGATGCGGTGCCCGGCGTGGCTTTTGCTTTGCAGAAGCAGGGTAAAACCGACGTGGCAACGGTGCTGGCGCGCACCGCTCTGGAAAAGGCACGAGACCGCGAAAGCGTTATCCGACTGGTGGGTGTGTTGCGCTCACTGGGGATGCAAATCAGCGCCAAAGATATCGCGATACAGCAGGGGATGGTGGTGAACTGGTGGGTGCTGGCTCCGGTGGCGGAGCGCAACCTGTTGCGTGAGCGCGAACTGGTGAACCCCGACGCACCGATTGACCTGCAGGCTGAGGTAAACGGCGTTCGCTGGCGACGCATCGAGCTGGACGACCCACAGGGCGTACTGGACCTGTGGCTGATTGCCGGCCCACGCGAGAACACAGGAGGATACGTATACGCAGAGGTGTACAGCGATACGACGCAGACGGCCACCCTCAAAATCGGCAGTGACGACGATGTAACCTGCTGGGTCAACGGTCAAAAAGTGCACGAATTCGTGGGTGACCGCGGCTTAACGATAGATCAGGACACCGCTACTGCCACCCTGCAGCAGGGCTGGAACCGCATCCTGTGTAAGGTGCTGAACGGGAGCGACGGCTGGCAACTGACCCTGCGCATTACCGCCCCTGACGGGAAGCCCCTTCGACTGCGGCAGAGGTAGCTATTGACTGCGCAGCAGGACATCGCACAGGTGCAGCAGGTCATGTGCTACGCACAGCTGCACCTGCTGGAAAATACTCCACTCGCCGAACTCGGGGTGCACTCCCGTGCGGTCGCGCGCTTCGGCGGGCAGGTTGCGCAAGTACTCCAGCGAGCGGGTTCGTACCTCTGTGAACCGCGCTATCCCTTCCCTGAGGCTACCTCCCACAAATCGCCCTTCGGAAAGCGCATCGTGAGGGTCGTAGGCGGTAAGTTGAGGGTGCTCCTGCTCAGCAATCAGGCGATACCGCTGGAAGTAAGCCTCCTCCACCTCTGCCAGATGATAAAGCAGCTCCACGGGGGAATAGCGGTCAGCAGAGGGACGATGTATCCATCGTTCGGCAGGAACCAGTTCCGCCAGTCTCTGTAATGCGTGAGGCGTTTTCTCCAGCGCTTCCAGACACTCTTCCCAAACGTAAGGATGGTGCATCTCCACGCTCCTCCTGCTAGAATCGGTGTATTTGCACGACAGAGATAGTATACCCTGCGACGACTCCATGCAACGCGGTTTGGAAGGACACGCCCCGCCGCATCTTTATGCGAGCGACCGCCATGTCAGCCCATCGGTTGCAAGGGGCGTGCCCCGTGTATCAAGATCTAACCCTGCTCCCTGCGCGAACGCCTCAAGAACATGCCGATACCACCTGCTCCCACGCTGAACAACAGCAGGGACGAAGGCTCAGGAACAGCCGCTTGCGGAGCAAACACCATATCCTCGAGGAAGTAGCCGGGTGCCGAAAACGAAGCAATCTGCTGCGACACGAAGCTGCTCGCTGTGTTATCCCAGTAGACGTGATACACTTCGCCTCCGCCGTTCGCCTCACGCGCGATAAACAGGTCATTCGGCTGCAGGTTGGGGATGCTGTTCAGGTTGGTCAGCTGGAAAATCTTGGAGTTGCCCCAGTTAAACAGCGACACGTACAGGGCAAGAGGTGCTCCCGTGCGTGAGTGGAAAAGGCGGAACGACTCCGGCGCGCCGTTGATAGGCGAGGTTACCGCTTGAAATATGCCGGTCGCCGGGTCTATTGTGAACATGGTGGAGGTGGGGAAGTTTTGCCCGACCAGCACCTTGTTCTGGAAGGTTCCCCAGCGGGGATTGCTACCCAGCACAATCATCGCCTCCGGCAAGCCCTGTTTGCGATTACCGTACGCATCGGTATAGCTCAGCGCGGTTGTCCAGACGATGTTGCCTGCAGCGTCTACTCTGGAGACCTCTCCGCTACCTTCATTGGCGTAGAACAGGTCGTTGTTTGCTACGCCAAACTCATCCCAGCGGACCGTGGTGTAGTTTGTCGGCGTCGCAAGCGTGTTGTGCGCACTCGGTAGTCCCGAGGTAAAGGTGGATACCGCACCGGTTGGGCTAATAGCGAAGATTTTGCCGGTGCCGCCGCTGGAGACGAAGGTTGTACCCTGACTGTAGCCGTTCCAGCTGGTGGGTAGCACAGTCAACAGGGTTTCAAAGAAGGTGCTGCTTGTTGTGTTTGTGAGGTGCGTCAGCGTTTTGGTAGCCAGGTCGATCGTCGCGTACTGTGGAGGGATGGAACCGTAGAGGTGCTGAATGACGAAGCGGTTCCGAACCCAGTCGAAATCCATCTTCATGTTGCCGTTGGTGGTGGTCCACTCTGTAGCGGTCACACCGAAGTTCGTCGAGACGGTTACCTGTGCGTGAACCAGTCCTGCCATACAGAGCACTCCTGCGGCTATCGCCAGAAGCCGCCCTGCGGTGCGGGTGATCTGGTGCGGGCGCGAAGCCCTGTGTCGTAGCGAGCAAGTTGCCATGCGTCTCCTCCTGTAAAAGTGTTGATGCCGTTTGCTTTACTCAGCTATGATAATCATTATCAATACGACAAACAACCGAAGAAATGCTGTTTTTCACGCGCTGTCCGATTGTTTGGTATCCTCTGCTAATCAGAGGCATTGTCTGATTAGACAGTTTGAAAGGCTAAATTGTTCCATGCGTGCGGAGGCTATATCCCGCCGCGCGGGAAAAGGAACCTCTGCTATGCGGAGAGAACGCAGAAAGAAACGCAGTAAGGAGGGTGAGGTAGATGCTGGCATTGTGTCTGTTGCTGGCGGTAGGCACAGCAGAACTACAGGACGAGTGGGTTACCGTACGCCCCCCGGATACCGGCGAGGTTCTGGTGAATCCGGGCATGGGCTGGGTACTGCACTACTACGACAACATTCCCGAAAACTACGGGTCACGGCTGGAGCCTTCGGATACAGTGGATGACTTCCCCGGTCTCTCGGTGGTATATCTACGCATCCCGTGGTCGTATATCGAGCCGGAGGAGGGGCATTTCAACTGGTCGGTACTGGACACTCCTGCGCAGCGCTGGATAGCCAAAGGCAAGCAGATAGCCCTGCGCATCAGCTGCAGCGAGTCGTGGACACGCTGGGCGACTCCGGAATGGGTACAGCGTGCCGGAGCAAAGGGGTATGACTTCGAACCCGGCGTGGGCGTCAAAGAGGGAGGACCTTACTGGGAGCCGGACTATGATGATCCTGTTTTCCTGCAGAAGCTGGAGAACTTTCTGGCTGCGCTGGCAAAGCGATATGATGGCAACCCTGAGGTGGCGTTTATCGACGTGGGGTCGTTGGGCGTGTGGGGTGAGGGGCACACCTTTGCCAGCACCCGGCGCCCTATCACACCCGAAACGGTAAAGAAGCATATCGACCTGCACCTGAAGTACTTCAAGCACACGCTTCTGGCTGCAAACGACGATTTCTCCTTTCACGGCGAAGAAACGATAGACTATGCACGAGAGAAAGGATTGACTCTGCGTGATGACAGTATTCTGGTGCAAGGTGGCGAGAACGCCTATTTTCACGCGGGCATGGCGCAGGCTTTCTGGCGCGATAGACCGGTGATTCTGGAGTGCGAACATTACGGACCCTCCAAAGAGCGAGGTAACTGGCAGGACGGCAGCAAGTACCTCCAGGCGGTGGAAGAGTATCATGCCAGTTATGCCTCTATCCACTGGTGGCCTCGCGAGTTTCTTCAGGAGAATCGCGATTTGATAGAGAAAATCAATCGCCGGTTGGGCTACCGCCTGCGGCTGGTAGAAGCCTCCTGGCAAAAGCAGGTGAAGGCTGGAAGCAGATGGGAACTGCACTGGCGGTGGAGCAACGTCGGCGTAGTGCCATGCTATCGGGGTGGTTATCCGGCAATCACATGGAAGGACGAAAAGGGCGGTATCGTGGCGGTGCTGGTGGATCAAGGATTGAACGTTAAAAACCTGCCTGTTGCGCCACCGGATAAAGCGGAGCCTGTGGAGAGCCGGACAAGCTTTGCGCTACCTTTCCAGCTGAAGCCCGGCGTTTACTCGGTGTACGTCTCTGTTGGTAGCCTTACCGGTACGCCGGAAATCGCCCTTCCGTTGCCGGATAACGATGGGCAAAGGCGTTACCTGTTGGGGCAAGTGGTAGTGATACCATAATCTGTGCCTTGACCCTGAGCGGTTCTGCGCCTATAATGTACCTGTCAGCGTTCACAGGTAAGGAGAAGAGAGGATGGCTTTGTCTGCACGCGAGATATGGACACAGGGTGTGGACCGCATGAAGGATAAAATCGTGCTGCCCAGCATGTGGGAAGCGCTGGACTATGCGGTGCCCATCACCATAGAAAACGGCGAGTTTGTGGTGGGATTGCCCTCGCAACGGTTCAGTCTGTCAGGGCATCTGCGCAACCCGGGGTACCGGCGCACCATCGAGATTATCCTTTCGGAGCTTGCGGGTGAAGAGGTACAGCTGCGCATCATCGAAGGTACTACACTGGCGGACTGGGAGCGTACCAAGCAACGGGAAGCTCTCGCTGCCGCCAGCCGCGAACAGGAGTACGCCCAGCGGCGCAAGCAAGAGGAAATAGAGCAGTCGTGGGATAGTCTGTACGACCGCATCGTACGCGCCTACTCGGAACAGCCATACCGGCAGCTGCCACAGGGCAAAGCGCTCTATCTGCAGAAGGCGTTGCAGATGGTGAGCGAGGCGATGGACGAGTTATACCCGAAGAGCGGTGAGGTAGACGACCTCACCGAACGCAACCTCGCTCGAGTGATCGACCGCATCGCCAATAATATCGGCGCGCCGCCTGCTCTGGTAGCGTACGAGCTGTTTCGCTTGCGCAGTTCATGAGAACATCAACAAACATCATCTGAGGGGAGGCTAGAGGTGAAACTCTGTCTGAACGCAACGATAGGTGGTTATGGCAATATCCACGAGTTTGTAGCACGGGCGAAGCGTCACGGCTACCAAGCGGTGGAGTTCAGCGTGGAGGAGATTGCAGGCATCGTCCAGCAGCAGGGGGTGAACGCTGCCCGTGCGATATTCGAGGAGTCGGGCATCGAGCCGGTGTGTTTTGGCTTGCCGGTGGAGTGGCGTAAAGACCACGAGACGCTGAAAGAGGGTTTGCGTGAACTGCCTCGACTGGCGCGGGCGGCGCAGGCAATTGGTTGTACGCGTACCGCCACCTGGCTGCCTCCGAGCATCGACGAGTTTCCCGCTGCGTACTCGGTACGTATGGCGGAGCGGTTCCGCGAAATAGCACGTGTGCTGGCGGACTTCGGCGTGCGGCTCGGACTGGAGTGGGTGGGACCGGCAACTGCCCGTACCCGCAAATACGACTGGATACACACCATGCACCAGTTACTGGACTTCGAAGCAGAAATCGGTGCGCCGAACTTGGGACTGCTGGTGGACAGCTTCCACTGGTTCTGCATGGAGGGTACGGTGGCGGACCTGGAGCAATTGACCAACCAGCAGATTGTGCATGTGCATATCAACGATGCGCCCAATAAGCCGCCGAAGGAGCAGATGGACTTTCAGCGGCTGTTGCCGGGTGAGGGCATCATCGACCTTGTGGGTTTCCTGCGCGCGCTCAAGAAAGCAGGCTATGATGGCGGTATCGCCATTGAGGTATTCAACGAAGACCTGAAGGCGATGGCTCCTGATGACGCGGTTGCCAAAGCAAAGCAGGCATACGATAGCGTATGGAGGAAGGCTTTTGGGTAGGATATCTGAGGGGATTGCTCTCCAGGCGAACGGGCAGGATCGTTGTGACGTTCTGGTGAAGCAATCCCTTCACCAACTTGCAAGCGAATAATCCAGCAGAATATACTAATAGATGTACGCCACGCCTGCAGGAGGGCAAGATGACAGTTGAGGAAATTTTCAAGAGACATATTAAGCCTTTGCCACAGTTAGAGCGTTTGCGGTTACTGGCAATGATTGCCGAGGACCTGACGAATCAGCCACCTGTCGAAGACGGGGCTGAGGGCGTGTATGACTGGATGGCTCTACGTGGCATCGCCCCTGGTTTGCTTGCTGGTGAGGATGCCCAGCACTGGGTTTCTCGTACACGCCGTGAATCCGATGAACAGCGTGCGGTTCGATGACAAGAGCGGGCGAAGCCATTGAAGGCAGGCTTAGCGGCGTTCGGAGGATATTTCTGGATACAGCTCCTATCATCTACCACGTAGAAGGTGTCGCTTTGTATCAACCTCTTACTGACCTCATTTTTAGCAGGATTGGGGAAGGGGCGCTTGTGGCAGTAATGTATCACTCTTGCCGAGTGTTTGGTGCATCCCTACCGTCGGGGGGATATGCAGCTCGTTCAGCAGTTTAAGAACGTGATTACACGCGGGCGAAACACGCGCTATGTAGGGGTAGATAGCGTAGTGGAACAGGCAGCAGAGTTGAGAGCACGTTACAATCTGACGTTGATAGATTCCTTACAGATAGCCTCTGCGATAGCGGATGGGTGCGACTCTTTCCTGACCAACGACCTTGCGCTCAAGCGAGTTACGGGGATGAACATACTGGTACTAGATGAACTGCTACGCTTGGGCAATTGGGTATAGTGCCATCCCGCTGAAGCCATACAGTATGGTGGGCCCGGCAGGACTCGAACCTGCAACCAACCAGTTATGAGCCGGCCGCTCTGCCTTTGAGCTACGGGCCCACCTGGACGCACATATAGTTTACCAGAGGTGCAGGGTATATGCAAGGGCGTAGAGCACCCAGGGGAAGAGCGCGGACGGTTCTGCAGTCGCTAAAGAGGAACAATCCCAGCCTCCTCGTATGCCTGATATCGCTCAACGTCCTTGCTGTAGACTTTGACCAGTGCCTCATAGTTGAGGAACCTGACATGCGCGCATAGCTCTCTGTGGTCCCGCTGCAGCTTCTCCTCGAACTCCCTTTTTCTGTGAGCGGAAGCAACCACGAAGAACTCCGTCCGAAAGTGCAGGAAGTGCCTGAACTTGATCAGGGAGTGATGGAAGTCTGTTGTGTGCTCTACCTCGAACATCCTCACCGGGAATGGATGGGCTGAGTTAGAAAACCAGATAACGTCTACTGTGCCGGCTCGCTGTACCAGTTCTGGATAGGTGAAAGGAGGAATGCTTTCTGTCGTGATGAGTTCACGCAGGGGCTTGTCCAGAAAGAGCCTGTTGCGGTCCTGCGGGGGGGCGTAAGTTGTGCATTGCAACAGGTTACCCCACTGGACAATAATGCCCTGATAATAAGTGTGGTCAAAGGCTTCCTGTTGCGCCGGGGTTGTCTCATCGCCGATCTGGAGAGTCTTCAGAATATCTTTCTCATGTTCCCGAAGCCCCCATAGGCCTGGACGGATTTTGAAAAACTCCGGGCGTTTCTGTACAATGCGCCTGATGCTCGCCTGCGGCGTTTTGGTACCCCATCGGACGTTCGGATAGCTGAGCGCTTTCTGGTAGATCTGTGCCAGCGTCGCAAACCCACCAAGCTCCTCCACCGCTCTGATCACCGCTTCGTGTTGCTTCATCCACCCCACCTCTGGATAATTTTCCTGGCTACCTGCGTTTATAGAAGACCTTTGTGGTGCCAGCACTTCATTTTGTACCCTGTCAATCGAAATGCTTCTCGAAGCAAGCAGACCTCTTGAAATCAGCTAAACCTGTTCTCCGATATGGTATAATACCCCTGCAACGCCGTTCGTACAGGCGTTGACTTCACTCGGAGGGGTGTTCCCGAAAATGGCACAGGCGATGACGGACCTGGAGACGTTGCGCCACAGTACGGCGCATCTGATGGCTCAAGCGGTGTGCGAACTGTTCCCCGGCACCAAACTGGCTATCGGTCCTCCTATCGAGGACGGCTTCTACTACGATGTAGACCCACCCCAGCCGATTACGGGCGATGACTTGCCTCGCATCGAGGAGCGCATGCGAGAGATCGCCCAGCGCGACCTGCCTATCGAACGCATCGAACTGCCGCGCATCGACGCACTGAAGCTGGTGCGAGAGCTGGGGCAGGACTACAAAGTGGAAATCATCGAAGAAATCCCCGAAGAGGAGACCATCAGCTTCTACCGGCAAGGCGATTTCATCGACCTCTGTCGGGGACCGCATGTGGAGCGCACCGGACAGATTAAGCACTTCAAGCTGCTATCCATCGCGGGGGCATACTGGCGCGGCGATGCCCGCAACAAAATGCTCACCCGCCTGTACGGCACGGCGTGGTTCACCGAAGAGGAACTGCAGGACTACCTGCGCCGCATGGAAGAGGCGAAGCGTCGTGACCACCGCAAACTGGGCAGGGAGCTGGGAATCTTCCTGATCAGCCCGGAAGTGGGAAGCGGTTTGCCTCTCTGGTTGCCCAAGGGGGCGATTCTACGCGATACGCTGGAGACCTTCCTCAAAAAGGAACAGCTGAAGCGCGGATATCTGCCGGTGGTGACACCGCACATCGGCAAGCTCGACCTGTATAAGACCAGCGGGCACTGGTACAAGTATCAGGAGAGCATGTTCCACCCGATTCAGGTGGAGAACGAGGAGTACATGCTCAAGCCGATGAACTGCCCGCACCACATCCAGATTTACAAATCGGAGACGCGCAGCTATCGCGATCTGCCTCTGCGTCTGGCGGAGTTCGGCACGGTGTATCGCTACGAGCAAAGCGGCGAGCTGGGCGGCTTAACGCGCGTGCGCGGTTTCACTGTGGACGATTCGCACATCTTCGTCGCGCCCGACCAGCTGGAAGACGAGTTCAAGAACGTCGTGGAACTGGTGCTCTACGTGTTCGAGCGACTGGGGCTGGAGGAGTACCACGCCCGCGTGGGCTTACGTGACCCCAAGAGCGACAAATACGTCGGCAGTGACGAAGCGTGGGAACAGGCACAGAGCGCCATCCTGCAAGCCGCCGAGCACATGGGCATCCAGTACACCGTTGCCGAGGGTGAGGCGGCGTTCTACGGACCCAAGCTGGACTTCCTCGCCAAGGACTGCCTCGGCAGGATGTGGCAGCTGGGTACGGTGCAGGTGGACTACACTCTGCCCGAACGGTTTGACCTGGAGTACATCGGTCCCGATGGGCAACCGCACCGTCCGGTGATGATACATCGTGCGCCGTTTGGCTCGCTCGAGCGGCTGATCGGCATCCTGATAGAGCATTACGGCGGTGCGTTCCCGTTGTGGCTGGCGCCGGTGCAGGTCATCGTGCTGCCTATCGCCGACCGGCACGTGCCCTACGCCCAGCAGATTCGCCAGCGGCTGGAAGAAGAGGGCTTTCGCGTGGAAGTGGACGCCCGTAACGAGAAGACGGGCTTCAAGGTGCGTGAGGCGGAGCTGCAGAAGATACCCTACATGCTGGTAGTGGGCGACCGCGACATGCAGAATGGCACGGTGTCGGTGCGCAAACGCAGCGCAGGCGACCAGGGTGCGGTATCGCTAGACGCCTTCATCGCCCGATTACGCGAGGAGATGGGCGGGAAGGTGTACTGATAAGTGCGGGTCGGGAGGCAACCTGTTGAGGTTGCCTCCTCAAGTTTACCTGCAAGAGTCTGAGATAAACTCGTTTTTCTGCCAGCCCGTAGCTATTGTAAACAGTGGATTCTGTGTGGTATCATACCGTTGCGCTTTTCGATACCACTGTGCTTCCCCGACAAGCGCCCCGGTCTTTTTAACCCTGACGAAAGGAGATTGAGCAGTGGTTTTGAGGAAAAAGTTGTTTGCACTCGCATTAGGTACGTATTTAGTATTCTTTCTCTTTACGGTGGGCTTGTGCCAGTCTTTGACCTGGCTGGGCACGCTTGGCGGTTCCGAGAGCATAGCAGTTGGCGTCTCTGCCGATGGTCAGGCGGTAGCGGGTTGGTCGAAGCTGGCGTCCGGGAAGCAGCATGCCTTTCTCTGGACACCGGCAGCGGGGATGCAAGACCTCGGTGTGTTGCCCTCCCACAACAGCGAGAGCAGAGCACTTGCTGTCTCCGCCGATGGTATGGTAGTGGTGGGTTTCAGCAAAAACGCGTCCGATGTATCCGCTGCCTTTCGCTGGACGTTGGCAGAGGGAATGCAGGCGCTCGGTACGCTGGGAGGAGGCTGGAGCGAAGCGTATGGGGTTTCTGCAGACGGCAGTGTGATTGTTGGCGATGCCGGTACTGCCGCCGGAGTCGGGCGCGCGTTCCGATGGAGCCAGGCGCAGGGAATGCAGGATATGGGCACCCTTGGAGGCGCATGGAGCGGCGCACGCGATGTATCCGCCGACGGCAGCATCGTGGCAGGGTGGGCGTACATACCCGGTGGGGAATATCATGCCTGTCGGTGGGACAGGGATGGAATAGCAGCAGACCTGGATACACTTGGTGGCTCTCATAGCATGGCAATGGGTATATCCAGCGATGGAACGGTTGTGGTTGGCTGGTCGTACAATGAAGCCGCACTGTTTCGCGCTTTCCGCTGGGTAGACACCGATGAGATACGCGGTCTGGGCATATTGCCTAACAGCTATTACGTTTGGGCATACGATGTCTCCGGGGATGGTCAAACTGCTGTCGGCGAGACCTCTCTGCTCAGCGCCGGCTCTCGCGCCCTTCGCTGGCGCGTGGGAATGGACGTCGAGAACCTCAACGTGACCTATTCGGGTCTGTTGACCGACGGCTCCATTCTGGAGAGCGCCCGTGCCATCTCATCGGATGGGCGTTTTATCGTGGGATTTGGTCTCCACGCATCCGCCCGACGCAGGGAGGCGTTCCTGCTGGATACTCAAACACGCATGTTCCGGTTGCAGGGCAACGTACAGTTGCGCGACTACAGCGGCGATAGCGCTCAGGTGCCCATCACGCTGGAATTGTATCAGAACGGCAGTCTTGTTCGCCATGAGCAAATCTTCACTGACGCCGTCGGGAATTACACTTTGCCCGGCGTGCCTCCCGCATCTTATGACGTGGCGTTCAAAGCATCGCACTGGCTGCGTGTTGTGGTGCGCAATGTAACCGTTACCAACGCCGATGTAAACGGCGTGAACGTTGCGCTCACCAACGGCGACGTCGATGGCGACAACGAGGTGACGCTGTTTGACTTCGGTGGGCTGGTTGCTGCGTTCGGTACCGTGGCTGGAGACGAGACGTGGAACGCCGACGCGGACCTCGACGGCGACGGAGAGGTCTCACTGTTCGATTTCGGCATTCTGGTGAGGAGTTTCGGGTCGGTGGGAGAGGAACCGTAGTCAAGTCGCCCTTGCGCTCTTGAGAGATTCACTCACACCAGGGGGAACCTTGACGAGGTGCCGAATCGCCCCATAAGGAGAACGGTGTGACAGCACCTTTATGTCGCGTGGAACTATTTGGCGGTTTGCGCGTGGTTACCCCAAAGCAAACCATCACGCGCTTTCGTACCCGGAAGACCGCTTCGCTTCTGGCATACCTCGCGGTGAATCTGCACCAGACCCATCCGCGCGAAACGCTGATTGACCTGTTGTGGGAGGATGGCGATATCGACACCGGGCGCACCAGCCTGCGTGTCGCGCTGAGCGCGCTCCGCAAACAGTTTCAGCAAGCGGATGTACCACCCGACGAAGTGTTTTACTCGGACAACTTTGGGATAGGCTTGCGATCCAACGCGGTGACGACGGACCTGCATGACATGGAGCAGAATATCCGCCTGGCGCATCACACCCTGGAGCCTTCAGAACGTGCTCTGTATCTTCGACGTGCAGCAGACTGCTGCGTCGGTATCCCTCTGCCGGGTTTTTACGACGAGTGGGTGCTCCAGCTTCAACAGCAGACAATGGAGCGCTATTTTCGCGCCTTAGACGAGCTCATTCAGTTGCTGGAGAACGAGGGGGATCGCGATTCTGCTCAGGAGTATGCGCTGCGAGGAACCGCCCTTGACCGGTTGCGTGAAGAGCCTCGCATGGCGTTAATGCGTCTCTATCTGGCGAGAGGCTACTCGACGGAGGCAAGACGTGTGTATCAGGAGTGGGAATCTCTCGTGCGCGAGGAATTGGACGCCGCGCCTTCCCGTGCGATGCAACAGACGGCACAGCAAGCGGAATACGCCGCGCAGCAGGCGCGACACTCCGCCCAGAAGCTGTGTGAGAGCAGGCTACCTACCACGCCTGCCAGATTGTTCGGGCGCGAACGCGAAACGGCGCATGTGACGGAACTGCTCCGTGCCAGTACCACACGCCTCATCACCATCACCGGAGAAGGGGGTATCGGCAAAACAGCTCTGGCGATAGAGGTCGCCCGTCGACTTGTGGGCAAGGGACAGCGTGCGTGGTTCGTGGACGTGTCGGACGTGCGAGAAGGAGATGCCCTGCTAGAGCACATCCTGCACACTGTCGGTGCTGCTCAATATGCGGAGCAACCTATGGATACCGCGATACAAACGCTGGGAGGCTATCCCTCTCTGCTGGTGCTGGACAATTTCGAGCAGGTGGATGCTACCGGCGCGAAGGTGGTTTCCGAACTATTACAGCAACTGCTGTTATTACAGATACTCGTCACCTCACGCCGCAAAATCGGCTTGTCGGAGGAACAGGTGCTACGCCTGCGTCCGCTGGAAGTGCCGACTTTTAGAGCATGGCAGGATGAGAGTGGAGGGCTATCGGCGAAAGGCACACTGGAAACGCTTGAACAATATCCCAGTGTGCAGCTCTTCGTGCAACACGCCCAAACAGTCAGAGCGGAGTTTCAGCTCACGCCGGAGAACGCGTCCGCTGTGGCGGAGATTTGCGGGTGTCTGGATGGTGTGCCCCTGGCTCTCATTCTTGCCGCGTCCAGAGCACGAGTGCTTTCTCCATCCCAGATATTACGCGCCATCCAGCAAGAGATAGGTGTGCTAAGCCTGCCCCATCCATCACACTCTGAACGTCACCGTTCCTTACACGCCTCGCTGGAATGGAGCTATGCGTTGCTGTCCCCGGACTTGAGGAAGGCATTTGCCATGCTTTCCGTCTTCGTTGGAGGATGGGATGTTTCAAGTGCAACCTGTATGCTGACGGGACAGCTGGAAAGCGATAACGACGTGCCGGACGTAACTGTGCTGGATACCCTGGACGCGCTTATTGAGTGCTCACTGGTGCAGATGGATGAGCAGGACGGACAGGCACGCTACCGGATGCTGGAAGTCGTGCGTCGCTTCGCTCTGGAGAAGTTACAGGAGGGGCCATATGCGAGCGATGCGTTTGCCCGGCACTTTCTGTATTACAGTCGTCTTGCCACCCACGCCTACGCCAACAGGGTGGGACCGCAGGCGACACAATGGTCACTGTGGGTAGATCGGGAACATCAAAATATGATGGAAGCCATCAGATATGCATGGCGCAGGGACACCTCTCGCAACGACCCTGCCGTTCTACGGATGGCTGCAAACCTGTGGGTGTTCTGGATGATGCGCAGTATCCTTGTGGAGGGCAGGAACGTGCTGGACGGGCTTGTTGCAGATTACAGAGAGGCGGACGACAGGGAAACTTCATATTGGTGGGCATGGGTGGCGATGGGGGCGGGCGCGCTGGCATGGGTGCAGAGAGATCTCCCTGTCGCTGAGGAGATGCTGCACGAGAGTCTGCATCGCTTCGAACAGGAGGATGACCAAGAAGGACAGGCTTTCGCCACCATCTGGTTGGGCAACGTTTTCTACCGGATGAGCAGGTACGAACAGGCAGAGGCTACCCATGCACGTGGACTGGTGCTTGCAGAAAAAGCGCAAAGCGCGGAGGCGCGCACCTACGCCATGATGTGGATGGGCAACCTGGCACAACGCGCTGGGGACCTGGAACGCGCCAGAGCACTCTACCAATCATGTTTCCACATAGCGGAGGAGAGCGGTGATCAGTACGCAATGGGGTTTGTCCATTACAATCTGGGACAGGTCGCTTTCCGCGAGGGAAACAATATGGAATGCGTCCGGCAGATCTTCCGTTGTCTGCAGATACGCGCCCGAATAGAGGACCATCATGGCTTTCTGGAAGCCGCAGAGACCCTTACCGTTTTGCTCGCGCGTACGGGCAACGATGTTGCAGGAGCGCAGATGGCAGGAGCCTGCGAGACTTTAAGGCAGAGACTGTACCTGCCCTCCTCTTCCTCCCTTCTTCGCGAAACCGAGGACGTACTGCGTCTTCGGATGGACAAAGAGGTCTATCAACAGCAAATAAAGCGTGGTCGCTCGCTCTCCACTCAAGAGGTGCTCGCCCTCGCGGAGTCACTGATTTAATCACCCGATGTGCGGGGGAATCTCCTTGCCAGCCGGGCGACGTCCACCAGCAAACTTTTTCCGAGAATCTTCGCAACGTTTTCCTTTGTAACGTTTTTGTAACGCCCTTATGTCATACTCTCCCTGTCATAAAGGTGCTCGCAGGTGGCGCCGGGACGCACCACCGTGACGCCTTCATCTATCCGTGAAGGGAGGATAGCAATGTCTAAACGTTCCGTATGTTTCGGGTTAGTACTGCTGTGGGTTCTGTGGGCAGGGATGACAGTTGCCCACGCGCAGTTCTTCGAATACCTGCGCCCACCTGGTACCACGTATCTTAACGCTCTCTCAGGCGACGGGAACTCTGTTGCGGCAGGCATGACCACGACAGCGGCGACCGAGCCGGCGGTATGGAGCATCACGGATGGCTGGGTGCGCCTTTTCCCGGGATTATCGGGTTCTGCGAAAGGCATCTCGTTCGATGGAAGTGTCGTAGTCGGGGACGTGAACGATGGCGCTTTCGTGTGGAGGATGAATGGAACAGCTCGTACCTTCCCCACGCCCAGTAGCGCATGGGCATTAGACGATGCTGCAGCACGATTTGTCCTGTGGCGTGACTATGCCGCTCTACGCGACGTCGCTACGAACACGGATATCACCGTTTGGCCCAGCACGGGCACCGGCTACAGGTATACCATCAGACCCTGGCGTATCTCCCGTGATGGCAGTACCGTTATCGGCGCTGTAACGGGTTCAGGAAGGACCGAAACGGGCTTCATCGAGCGCATCGGTGGGGCATATATTCCGCTGCCGCGTTATGCTTATCCCCATGCGGTTTCTGCCGACGGCTCGCTGGTCGCAGGGGCTCTCTGGGATACGGTAGCCTCACGGTACGAAGCCTTTATCTGGAGCGAGAGCACAGGTGTTGTCATCCTGCCTCGCCTGCCTGTTACTCCGCAGACTCAAGGGGAAACAGTGCCGTTCATCGGAGCAGTATGGCGTGGAGCGGACGGACAACCCCGGGTGGCAGGCACGTGGCGGGTACCATTCGACGACCCGGAGGCAGGATGGTACGGCGCGGAGGGAGAGACTTACGCGGCCGTCATCTGGCACAGCATAACACAAGAGCCGCAGTACCTGAGGCAGTTCCTGCAAAGCCTCAGTCCGGCGGGCGACCCGATCTATCCGCTGGGGAAAGTAGTGGACGTCTCCGCAGACGGCAACGTATTGGTGGGCACCAGCGACGCGGGAGGCGTCTGGCGCGCGGTATTGGTAACCACGCCAGCTCATACACCCACTCCAGTGCTGTCCAATCTCAACCCTTCCACTGTGCCTGTGGGTAGCCCGGGGTTTACGCTCCTTGTGGAAGGTAGAGGATTCCGTCCGAACGCTGTGGTGCAGTGGGACGGCTATGCTTTGGGGACAACCTACATCAGCCCCACGAAGCTGGAGGCGCAAGTGCCCGATTGGGCAGTTGCCTCGCCGGGTACAGCGCAGGTTGCGGTTTTCAATCCCCATGTACCCCCACCGGACGGCAAGCGTTCTAACGAACTGACCTTTACCATCGGGAGCGGGCAGTCGCCGGTGATTAGCCTGATGTCCCCCTCAGGGGTAAAAGCGGGAGCGACGGGCGTGCGATTACGCATCCAGGGTGACCACTTCACCTCTGCGTCGCTGATTGAGTTTGATGGCACATTGCTCACTACCACTTTCGTTTCATCGGGCGAGCTGCGGGCAGACCTGCCCAATGGGCTGGTAGGTACGCCGGGTACCTACGCGGTGCGGGTATTCGAGCCTTCGTTGAACGACTACTCAAACAGCTTGCAATTCGTGGTGACGGCAGCGATACCATCTATCACACGCCTGATGCCCAACTCCATCCTGCAGAACCCGCCATCAGACTTTACTATCCGGTTAACAGGAAGCGGGTTCGAAAGCGGAGCGCAGGTCTACTTCAACGGAACCGCCCTGCCGACCACCTACGTGTCCAGCACGGAACTGCGTGCTACCGCTTCGAAGAGCCTGGCGGCAAACGCGGGAAACTACTACGTCAACGTGTATAACCCTAACTCAGGCTGGTGGTCGAACGCAGCCGGTTTCAGGGTCATTGCAAGAAGGGTAAACCCACCTCCACCACCTCCGGGCACAGGCCCGGGCGGCTCGCCCTCGCTGCGCATGACCGACGCCCATATTGTGCCGAATGTGGTTAGCCAGGTGTTTGTGACCATCAAGAACGAGGGCGGCGGTGCGATGACCAGAGGAAGGCTTACCTCTGCCACGCTAAACGGACAGCCTGCAGTGCTTCTACCTGACCCGGGGCTATCGGGCTTGGCAGCGGGACAGAGCACGCAACTGATTTTCGAATTCGTGACGCCCAACATTCGGAGCGGACAGTCGTTCCTTATTCTGGTCATGGGCACCAGCAGTCAGGGTACCTGGAGCGTGTCACGTATCGTGACCGTTCCGTAGGGTTGCCCTCATCTCTGCCCCTCTCCCGAGGCTTCGGGAGAGGGGGCGGTACAAAATATGAACAGGAGGTTCTTTCCGATGAACAAAAAGTTTCGGCATCTCGGTATATTCCTTGCGCTTTGCCTGAGCCTGCTGCCCTCACTGGCGCGGGCGCAGTGGGATTTCTTCGTTACTCCCGACGAGCTGGTGCTGCCTGCAGGCACTGGCTACTATACCGTATGGAGCTATCTGCAATACTGGGGTAGTGAGCCTATCGATATCCGGTTCGTTTCCTTCAGTGATGGACTGGTAGCGGTCGGTGTGACTGTCGATGATATGCCCTTTTACGACTGGGTATTCAACGACCTGACCGACCTCACGCTGCACTTCGAGCCGTACGAAACCCACAGCTTCCCGCTCTTTAGCATCGAGGTTGCGTCGGACGCTCCTTCTGCACTTTATACGCCTACCGCCGTCTTGGAGTTCGACGAGATTGGCGGGGCATCTGGTGTGGCGTTGGGAGCCTCCTGGCTGCTGGAAGTACAGGGCGCACCCGTTCCCGAACCCGCGACGATGGTGGTTCTCGCGTCTGGGTTGGCAGTGCTATTTGTCAAAAGCAGAATACATCGGAAGGTTTGAAATGCTCCTCTCCTGAAGCGGTGGAAGGGGGTACCTGTTTTCCCGTTATATCCCCTCCTTCCCCTTTGCCTCAGGATAAGGTTATAATACAGGTGAGGTGATTGCGATGCCTGTAACTCGGACGCGGGGTCCTGTACATTATCCTTGCTCGGACGGAAAACCAATGGCGGAGACTCCTGAACATCTGGAAGCGATGATCTATCTCATCGCCGCTCTGCAAGCGTATTTTGCCCATCGTGAAGACGTGTACGTGGCGGGCAATCAGTTCATGTACTGGATTGAAGGCAACCCTACCCAGCGCGTGGCTCCAGACGTATACGTGGTGTTTGGAGTGCCAAAGACGCCTCCGCGCCCGACGTGGAAAGTGTGGGAGGAGGGCAAGGCTCCAGATGTCATTTTCGAGCTGACTTCACGCTCTACGGCGGGTGAGGACCTGGACAGGAAGTATCGGCTCTATCAGCGGCTGGGCGTCAAAGAGTATATCATGATTGACGTCACCCGAGAGTACCTGATTGAGCCTGTTATCCTGCATCGGCTGGTAGGACGTGAGTACCAGCAGGTTCCCAACGAACGACCGAATGACCGTGAATGGTGGGTAACCAGCGAGCAGCTGGGGCTGCGCGTGATGGTTCGCGCCGAAGACACGGGTTATCTTGTACGCTTGTGGGACCCGGTGCAGCAGACCTTCCTGCCGTCGATCCGCGAGGCGACAGAGGAACTACTGCAGATGTACGAGCAGCTGGAGCAAGTCCGACAGCGCGAGGCGGAGGCGAGACGCCAGGCGATAGAGCTCCAGCGTCGTGCTGAAGAGGAAGCCCGCCGGGCGCAGGAAGAAGCACGTCGCGCCGAAGAGGAAGCCCGTCGGGCGCAGGAGGAAGCACGTCGTGCTGAAGAAGAGGCCCGTCGCGCCGAAGAGGAAGCCCGTCGGGCGCAGGAGGAAGCACGTCGCGCCGAAGAGGAAGCGCGGAAACGCGCCGAGCTGGAGGCGCGCTTGCGTGAGATGGAGGAAGAGCTGCGTCGGTTGAAGGGTGATGGCAAGAGTGCAAACCCATAGCCGTTCTTGAGTGGTTACGCGCAGAAGATTCAAATACAGGGGTGTTTCTTTACCCAACGGCTCGACCTGTCTGCGACTGACGCCGCACCCTCTCAAACGAAGCCAGCCTGTGCTGGCTGATAACCCTGCCTTCGCAGGGTTTCGTTCGCAGGGCAACGGCTTTAACCGTGTGTGTCTGCCATGTTGAAACCTTCATGTGCGTCCACTCAGCAGGAGAATCGACGCCGGTAGCGAATCAGTAACGTCAGCACAAGATAGACGGAAAGGGGAAGGGTGAAGCATGGAACTGGTGAAGCCTCGTGTGGTCCCTCCACTGGATGAGTCATTCCGCCCCGCCGTGCTGGCAAACCGTGCGTTTCGCGAGAAGGTGAAAGCCTCCGGTCAGGGCGTGCCGATGGTAATAGGCGTGGAGCGTGCGGATGGTACGCGCTCGGTATACCGTACGGAGGTGTTCGCGCCCGGCTCGGCGGATTTTGAACAGAACCTGCAGTACGTGGAACGCATTGTCAAGTTCCTGCTCTGGCAGAAAGGCGGATATAAGGTATATCTTGGCGGACCATCTCAAATTGGGGAGTATATCCAGAGCATATACTCGCCTCAAGGGGAACGAGCGTTTGACTACGACTTCATGGGCGAAACCGTGTACGAGCGCCCATTCGAGGTGGTCATCACCGATGCCGACAAGGTTCCCCCTGCCAACGAGATGGCAAAGTCGCTGGGCAGGCATCTGGACGGTTGCCGAATCGGTCTGGACCTGGGTGCCAGCGACCGCAAAGTTTCCGCCGTGATCGAAGGCAAAGATGTGTTCAGCGAAGAGGTTGTCTGGGACCCTCGCCCGCAGACCGACCCCAATTACCACTACCACGAGATTATGTCCGCGTTGCATCGGGCGGCGGCTCGGATGCCTCGTGTGGATGCCATCGGTGTGAGCTCGGCGGGCGTGTGGATTAACAACCGCGTGATGGTAGCCTCGCTCTTCCGCGGCGTGCCCCGAGATGTCTTCAACGCAAGGGCAAAAGACATCTTCCTGCGTGTGCAGAAGGAGTGGGGAGTGCCTTTGGAGGTCGCTAACGACGGCGAGGTTACCGCGCTGGCAGGCTCGATGAGCCTCGGCGTGAACGCCATCCTCGGTGTGGCGATGGGCTCCAGCGAGGCGGCGGGTTACGTGACGCCGGAAGGTAATATCACCAACTGGCTAAACGAACTGGCGTTTGCGCCGGTGGATTACGCTCCCGATGCACCCGTCGACGAGTGGTCCGGCGACAAAGGGGTTGGCGCACTGTACTTCTCACAGCAGGCTGTTTTCCGGCTGGCTCCGGTGGCTGGCATCCAGCTGGACGAGAGCCTGGGACTGGCAGAGCGGCTGAAGAGTTTTCAAGACCTGCATGCCGAGGGCGACGCGCGAACCCGCCTCGTCTACGAGACCATTGGGGTGTATCTGGGCTATGGCATTGCCCATTACGCTGATTTCTATGACCTGCAACACGTGCTGGTGCTGGGGCGCGTGACCTCGGGCGAAGGTGGGCATATCATTCTGGAGAAGGCGAAAGAGGTTCTCCAGACCGAGTTTCCCGAGTTGGCAGCGCGAGTCAGCGTCAACCTTCCGGACGAAAAGGCACGGCGCGTAGGACAGTCCATTGCGGCGGCGAGCCTGCCCGAAATCAAGAAAGAGAAGGAGGGATAAATAGATGCAACTGAACAACCCTGGCGCAGAGATTTTCGTGCCCGACGGTACGCCGGTTGAGCAGGCGTTAGCGCGTACTACCCATCTGGCGGTTGGCGCACATCAAGACGACCTCGAAATCATGGCGTATCAGGGCATTCTGGAGTGCTTCCAGCGAGAGGATAAATGGTTCTGCGGAGTCAACGTGACCAACGGCGCGGGTAGCCCCCGTGATGACCTGTACAAAGACTACACAGACGAGATGATGCAGGTGGTGCGCCGCAAGGAGCAGAAGAAGGCGGCGGTTATCGGGGAGTACACCGCCCAGATTTTTCTCGACTACTCCAGCGCGGCAACCAAAGACGGCAAAAACGAGGCGGTAAAGGAGGACCTGAAGCAGGTATTCCTCGCCACACGTCCGCAGATTGTGTACACGCACAACCTGGCAGACAAGCACGATACGCACGTAGCGGTAACCCTGCGGGTGATTGCCGCTCTGCGCGAGCTGCCTGATGATGCCAAGCCCCAGCAGGTGCTGGGCTGTGAGGTGTGGCGCGACCTGGACTGGATGGTGGACAGCGACAAGGTGCCCATGGACGTCTCGGCACACGAGAACCTGGCGGCATCGTTGCTGGGAGTGTTCGATTCGCAAATCTGCGGCGGCAAGCGTTACGACCTCGCTACGATGGGGCGACGGCGTGCGCACGCCACTTACTTCGAGTCGCACGGCGTGGATGTGTCCACCAGCCTCATCTACGCGATGGACCTGACGCCGCTCATCAAAGACCCCTCGATAGATGTGGGGCAATACGTGCAGGAGTTCATCAATCGCTTCGCGCAAGACGTACAGGCGCGGATAGCAAAGGTGCGGTAACTTCACTCTTTCTCACACAAAGACACGGGGACGCAAAGTGAGGGAGATAGAACGTAGAGGCTTTGTGCTCTTTGTGTCTTTGTGTGAGGCATAAAGGAGGAGGCAAATAGATGCACTTATCCGAGTATGAGGGTTACGTCGGCATAGACATCGGTGGACAGTCTATCAAAGTGGGGACCATTCGTGACGGGGAACTGATAACGCGAGATATCGAGACCCCGCCCGATTACGCCGATGCTCGCGCACAGATGCTGGTGGCAGCCACTGAACTGGTAGGCGGTAAGCCAAAGGGACTGGGCATCGGCACACCGGGCCCGATAGACTGGCGTACAGGCTTCCTCCACTGGACCCCCAACATACCCTGGAAGAACGTCTCATACCCCGAACTGGGTGAGGCACTGGGGTGTTCGGTCTACGTAGACAACGATGCCAATGTCGCCGGGCTGGCGGAGGCAGTGCTGGGAGCGGGTAGAGACTACCGTATCGTGGCAGGCTTCACGCTGGGCACGGGTATCGGCTACTTCGTGGTGATGGACGGGCTCATCTATCATGGCAAACTGGATGTGGAAGGCGGTCATCAGGTGCTGAACCCTGAGGGGCCCTTATGCGGTTGTGGAGCAAGAGGTTGTCTGGAGGCGTACGCCTCCGCAACGGCGATAGAGGCTCGCACGGGCAAAGAACCTGAAGATATCGACGACCCGGCGTTCTGGGCGGAGATAGCGGGATACCTCGCCTGGGGTATTGTCAACGTCACCACTCTGGTGTGTCCGGAGGTGTTCGTGCTGGCGGGGGGTATGATTAAGAGGGGCGAGACGCTGTTTGCACCGCTGCGCGAGAAGCTGGCGCAGATGCTGAAGATTGTGCCGCCGCCGCCTGTGAAGCCGGCGGAACTGGGGCATCGTGCAGGCGTATACGGCGCCATCGTACTGGCAAAGCGGGGGCACAAGATAGAATGAAGCGATTTCGTATGAAGAAGCAGAAGATTGCCAAACCCGATGGGCGCTGGATGTATCTGTATACCTTTGAAGAGGAAACGGAGTCACATCGCCCTTTAGAGGAGGACAAAGCGAGAGAAACCGAACCAATATGGGGGGAGTCTGAAAAAGGGAGCGGTGAGAATTTGTAAGATCTCTCCCCAAAGGTAGCAGGCATGAAGCGTGGATGATGCTGCCTCAGCAAGTTTTACGGGGTGAAAAACTGTGTCGAGAAGTCAACGCGATAAGAAAGAGGTAACGGACTTACTGCCGCGTGACGTCGCCAGGGACGTTAAGAAGGCGATAGCGATTCTGCGCAGGCATGGGGCGAAGCGTGTTATATTGTATGGTTCTCTTGCGCGAGGTGATTACCACATGGATTCGGACATCGATATTTGCTTCGAAGGTATCCCGGACGAGGAGTATTTCCGGGCGGTTGCGGAATGTCTAATGGACATTCCTCGCAGGATAAGTGTGATGGATTTGCGGGATACACACGGTGCTTTTCGTGAGCGCATCAACAGAGAGGGGAAAGTGTTGTATGAACGTAGAACGTCTTCGTGAAGAGATAGAATTCGGACTGAGCAACCTTGACAGGATTTACTCCCATATTCTGACCTTCAAAGATGCAGATGTGGACAGGCAGATACTGCAGTCCGCTTTAAGTTATGAATGCATCGGTTATTTTAACGCGATAGAACATCTAATTATTCGCTTTCTCAAAAACATGGGGAAACCTGTTCCTACTGGACCGGCGTCGCATAGGGATACTTTGCATCTTTTCAAAAACGTCCTGAAAGAGCAAGGGATTGATTCTGCTGAAGATGTAATGCGTTTTATTGAGGAGATGATGGCGTTTCGTCATGTGGCTACCAAGATATACGGGTTTCTGCTGGACTGGAATAAGCTGAAAGCTATTGTGGAAGAAGTTGGAACGATGCATCCCTTAACAAAGGAATTGTTCACGAGACTGCTTGTGACCTTATCCTAATCTATTAGGCGATACATGGTACAGCTCCTGCTTTCGCTTCTGCTTCTTCTCTTGGTGGCGGTGTGCTATCTCTTGCGTCCAATTGCCTGCGCCGCGACTACTGTCTTTCCGGTGTGGGTATGGTTACTGCCCGGTTTGTTTTTGGCGGGGCTGGGCTGGCGCAGGTTGGGGCAACACCATCACGAACGAGTATCCCTTTCACCGTATCGACCAGATATGGCTTAGCCCCAACCTGCGTCCGTTACAGGTGCGTGCCCATCGCACACAGCATTCCGACCACCGGATAGTGGTATGCGACGTGCAGCTACAGTGACCATCCTTTGCGGTACTCGCGGCGGATGTACTTCTCCGCCTCCGCGCAGTTGGTGACCTTCATGCGCCGGGCGTCGTAGTAAATCTTGTGCCCGGTACGGAAAGCAACGTTGCCCAGCAGCACCATCTCGGTCAGCTTTGCCGCATACTCGAAGTCGCTCATCGCCTTGCCGCGCCCTTTGCAGGCGTCTATCCACTCCTGATGGTGTCCTCTGGGGGCGCGGGGGATGGTCGGCTCCGGCGGTCGGTAGTCGGCGAATTTGTCGCGAGGGAGCAGTACCGGCTCACCGCCGTGCGGTACCCACGCCCTGCCTTTTTCGCCGATGAACAGCGTAGCGTTGGGGTGAATGTCGATCTCGGGCGCGAGCTCCTTCGGCGGGAGTTTACCCCCGTCGTACCAGTAAAGGGTAACGGGTGGCATTCCCTTGCGGGCGGGGAACTCGTAGCGGATAATGCTCCATTTGGGACCTGTTTCGCGATGGTGAGGTTCACCTTCCGCCTCCACGCTCACAGGCGCGCCCAGCTCCAGCGCCCAGAAGGCGGTATCCAGAATATGACAGCCCATGTCGCCCAGCGCGCCTGTGCCGAAGTCCCACCATCCGCGCCAGTTGAAGGGATGGTAAGCGGGATGATAAGGTCGCTCCGGTGCGGGACCCAGCCACAGGTCCCAGTGCAGAGTGCGCGGCACGGGCGGGGTGTCGGTGGGGCGGTCAATGCCCTGAGGCCAGATAGGGCGGTCGGTGCTGGAATGCACCTCGCGAATAGCACCTATCGCTCCCGACCGAAGGATTTCTACCGACCGGCGCAACCCATCACTGGCGTGCCCGTTGTTGCCCATCTGGGTGACCACTTTGTAGCGCTTCGCCGCCTCTGCCAATTTACGCGCCTCGTAAACGGAGTGGGTCAACGGTTTCTCACAGTATACATGCTTGCCAAGTTGCATCGCCGCCATCGCGGCGACGGCGTGCGTGTGGTCGGGCGTGCTGACAACCACCGCGTCTATCTCGTGGTGTCGCTCGTCCAGCATCTGTCGGAAGTCCACGTACTTGTAGGCGCGGGGGAACCGCTTCGCCGCCTCGCCCAGCGGGTTCTCATCCACGTCGCAAATCGCCACGATGTTCTCGGTGGATACGCCGTCGATGTTTCCCCAGCCGCGCCCTCCACACGCGATGATGCCGATGTTCAGCTTCTCGTTCTGGGAGTAGGCGGGACTCCAGCTGTGCGCTACCAGCCAGAGGCTCATTCCATACTGTGCGCTTCGTTTAAGGAACTCTCTGCGCGTTGTCTTCTCCATTGTACATCGCCTCCTTACGATGACAGTTTGCCCATGATTCGTATCACCGAAGCCGCCGGTACAGTCAGGTACAGGCGGTTGCCCTCAACGCGTACTGTCTGTGGCTCAGAAGGTTTCACCCGTTCAGGATGCTCGAAGGTGTTATGGGCGTGGATGTCGTCGGCGGTAAGGAACACTGCTTCCGCCTGCGATACCGTTGCGCCCAACACCTGCACTTCCAGTTCTGCTGGCTGTTCGGGATGCGTGTGGCACAGCGTCACACAAAGGGTGTTCTCGTTCACCGAAGCGGAACCCTCTATCCTCTGCAGGCTAAACGGTTCCTTTTGCAGGTACTGCTGTCGGCAGAAGTCACGCACCGCACCGCCGTCTGACAGAGTATCCGCCAGCGTTTCGAACCGCACCGCCTGCGCTCCTTTATGTGGTGCATACAGCTGCCACACGTAGCAGGTAGGGGTCTTGATGCACTTGTCCTCCTGCACCAGCAGCAGCGACTGCAGCACGTTAATCAGCTGGGCGATGTTGCCCATGAAAATCTGGCGACAGTGCCTGTGAAAGATATCCAGTGTGAGCGCAGCTACCAGCGCGTCGCGAACCGTGTTCTGTTGATACAGTCCCGAACCCGGCTTGCCCGGCTCCACCGGATGCCATGCTCCCCACTCGTCGATAATCAGGCTTATCTTTTGCTCGGGGTCCAGTTCGTCCATCACGGTGCGGTGTCCGGTGAGGATGCCTTCGATGGCTTTCGCTTTGCAGAGCAGCTCTGTCCACTGCTCGGTGGTGTATTCGGTAGCGGTTCCGGCGGTTCCGCAGTAGTAGTGTGCAGCGAGCGATTGCACCAGATGGCGCCGGCTCCAGCCTTTGCGTCGCAGGCTGTTCAGGAACTTCCACGTCCAGTCCCAGTCGTTACCCGCTGCGCCGCAGGCGATGGCATGTACAGGCGTGTCGGAGTAGTTGAACAGGAAGGTGCGGTAGCGGCAGAAGAGTTCCGCGTAGTATTCGGGGTGCATGTTGCCGCCGCAGCCCCAGTTTTCGTTGCCCACGCCCCAGAAGCGCACGCGGAAGGGTTCTTCGGCACCGTTGGCGCGTCGCTCGTTCGCCAGAGCGGAGTCGCCTGCGAAGTTACAGTACTCCACCCAGTCGCGCAGTTCAGCTGGCGTACCGGAACCTACGTTACCGACGATGTACGGCTCTGCGCCGATGAGCCGACAAAAAGCGATAAACTCATGCGTGCCGAAGTGGTTGGGTTCGGGCGCCATACCCCAGTGGTAGTTAAGGCGCAGAGGACGCTTCTCGCGCGTCCCAATGCCGTCGCGCCAGTGGTAGGCATCGGCGAAACAGCCGCCGGGCCAGCGCAGTACCGGTATCTGCAGAGGGCGCAGGGCATCTACCACATCTTTGCGGATTCCGCCGATATTCGGAATGGGCGAATCTTCACCCACCCAGATGCCAGGATAGATGCACTCGCCCAAGTGCTCGGCAAACTCGCCGTGAAGATAAGGGCTAATAGTTCCAAGCGGCTCGTTGAGCAACACTGCCACCCGTTGCACCGACATGCTTCTCTCCTTCGAGATGTTTTTTGGAGAGTACCTTCGATAAGGGGAGGAGGATTCCTGTTTGTGCGGTGGTTGGTCAATCCCTCTGGAGGGCGAGACTCCTGCCGAGCCGTCAGGTTTTGGTCGCGACGGAGCGCGACCCTCCAATCCCATTGCGGGGAGGGCGAGGCTCCTGCCGAGCCGACTTCACCAGATTGAGGAGCCTTTACGGCTTTCCCGCACCGGGGAGAGGGGAGCCGCGTATCGAACGCCCTCTTTCTTCGTACGAAGGAGGATGGCTCTGACGATGTGTGTCTCTCTTTTTCCGATCAAGCAGGCAATTGCCCCGCGCCTATCGAAGACTACCCTAAACAAATGACCGCTCACTGAGGAGGGGGAAGATGGCACTTGAGGAGCAACTCGATGCGGCATGGCAGTCTCTGCGTTACGCCGACAAAGAAACACGCAGGTGGGTGGAGCGGCTTCAGGCGCAGATAGGTTTTGCCAAACAGCTCGCGCAAGCCAACCCGTCTAAACAGGCGGAGTGGGAGGAGTTGATATTGCGCGCGGCGCAGGGCTTCGTGCAGGCGGTGTCTGAAGGGAAGCCGGTTGCGGACGCAGTGAAGCAGGCGGAGGAGGTTCTTAGCCCCATCGCGCCCGTCGCCAAGCAATATACTATCCATTGCGTCGGGCACGCGCATATCGATATGAACTGGATGTGGAACTGGGCGGAAACGGTTGCTACCGCTAACGATACCTTCTCCACGGTGGATAAGCTGATGCGCGAGTTCCCTCAGTTTCACTTCTCGCAGGACCAGACGTCTACCTACCAGTTGATGAAAGACTATCTGCCCGAGCTGTGGCAGAAGGTGAAAGAGCATGTACGCTCCGGCAGGTGGGAAGTAACCGCCAGCCAGTGGGTAGAGGGCGATAAAAACATGGCTTCGGGGGAAATCCTGTGTCGTCACCTGCTGTACACCAGGCGGTTCTTCCAGAAGGAGTTCGGACTGCCCTACGACGCGGTGCGCCTGGATTATGAACCCGATACCTTCGGACATGCGCACACCGTGCCGGGTATCCTCACCCGGGCAGGCATCCGGTACTACTACTTCTGTCGTACGGGAAAGGGACCGTTCCTGTTCTGGTGGCAGGGGAGGGATGGCTCGCGCGTGCTGGCGTTTGACGACCATCGCGAATGGTATCTGGGACCCATCACCCCCCATATCGCACGGCACGTGGTGGAGTTCGAGCAAGCGACCGGCTTGAAGGACATGCTGTTCGTGTATGGCGTGGGCGACCACGGCGGTGGTCCCACCCGACGCGACCTGCAGCTGGCGCACGAGATGATGGAATGGCCCGTTTTCCCCAAAATCAAGTTCAGCACCTACCACGAGTTCTTCAGCATCGCCGAACGCGAAGCGAAAGACCTGCCCGTAATAGACAGTGAGCTGAACTTTGTCTTTGAGGGCTGTTACTCGTCGCAGAGCAACATCAAGTACGCCAACCGGCGCAGTGAGAACACGCTCGTCGAGGCGGAAATCTGCGCTCTGCTGGCAAAGGGCGTCTCCGGACAGGCTTATCCTGCCGAACAGCTGTACACCGCGTGGCGCCATGCCATGTTCAACCAGTTCCACGACATCCTGCCGGGCTCGGGCGTGCACGCCACCTACGAGTACGCGCAGGGGTTGTTCCAGGAGATTCTGGCGCACACTTCTATGATTAAAACGCGCAGCTTGCGTGCCATCGCCGCGAAAGTGAACACGAAAGCGGTATCGCCGTCCGAGGTGCCCCCAGCGCAGGCTCACGGCGAGGGGCTGGGCGCAGGACAGGGCGACCTGCCGGCGGACGGCGTGCTCAGCCGGTACGGCGCGGGCGGCATCGGTAGCGACCCGTTTGTGGTGTTCAATCCCTCACCGTGGACGCGCGGCGAAGTGGTTACCACCCGCATCTGGGACCGTGACATCGAGACGCCGTACGTGGCTGTACGCGACGACAAGGGCAACCTGTTCAAAGCGCAGGTGCTGGCACGCGGACACTACTGGCAGCATAACTACATCGAGCTGGCTTTTCCTGCACACGAGGTTCCTCCGCTGGGTTACCGTACTTACAATGTGCACCGCGCAGTCACCGCAGCCGACGGCACGGGCTGCACCGGCGACGGCAAAGGTACTATCGAAAACGAGTTCCTACGCGTGACGGTGGAACAGCAATCGGGCGCGATAGTGAGCCTGGTGGATAAGCGTACAGGCGCAGAACTGGTTCCTGCCGGAGAGCGCATCGGGTTGCTGGAGTATCTTCTGGAAGCGCCTCACGGCATGACCGCGTGGGTGCTGGGGCAAATCAAAGACTATGTGCCTTTTACGGAGGGAGCTACCCTGTCGTTTCCTCACAACGGACCCTACCTCGCCAGCGTGCAGGCTCACCACCGCTTCAACGATAGTCGACTCACGCTGACCATCAGCCTTGCTGCGGGCGTGCCACGGGTGGAGTTTACACTGGATGTGGACTGGCTGGAGCGAGGATCGCCGGAGGTAGGTGTGCCTGCATTGCGCGTGCAGTTCCCGCTGGCGATAGAGGAGCCGAAGTGCCGGATGGAATGCCCCAACGGATGGGTGGAACGTCCTACCGTCGGCTATGCAGAGCCGTCGGAGACCTTCAAGCACGTGGGCGGGCAGGGCATTGCGATGTATCCGATGGATATGCCTGCGCAGAAATGGGTAGACCTGTCTGGGGTGCACTCCGAGACGGGCAAACCGGTGGGCGTGGTGCTGGTGAACGACCGCGTGTACGCGCATAGCGTGTGCGGTAGCACGCTGGGCATGACGCTTCTGCGCAGCTCGTATGACCCCGACCCGTTGCCGGAGCTGGGGCATCACACCTTCCGCTTCGCGCTGGTTCCCTTTGGCGAGGGGTGGACGCCTGCGCATTCCGCACGCGCCGGCTATGACTTTAACCTGCCCTTCAACGTGGTGAGTACCGATGTGCACGAGGGTGAACTGCCCCCTTCTCAGGCGTTTGCGGAGGTGCTGACGCCCAACGTGATGCTGAGCGGTATGAAGAAAGCGGAGGACTCGGACGCGCTGATTCTGCGTCTGTACGAGGTGGAAGGCAAAGCGACCACGGCGGAGGTGAGGCTGAGCAGTGCGCTGGCACGACCGAACTCGCTGGCGGTGGAGACGGACATTCTGGAGCAGCCGTTAACGACCAACACCGCCCGCATGAACGGTGATGTGCTGAGCGTGCAGATACCCGCGTTTGGGCTGGTGACGGTAAAGGTAGGGTAAGCGGTTCGAGGCTCCTGCCGAGCGGTTCGGTGTGTGGTCGCGACGGAGCGCGACCCTCCAATGCCAGCATGGGAGGGTGAGGCTTCTGCCGAACCGACTTCGCCAGATTGGGAAGCCTTATGGCTAAAGCCGTTTCCTGACAGACGAAGCCAGCCTTCGCTGGCTAGGCGAGCCCTGCACAGGCAGGCGCTTGGTTTGTGGGGGAACGGCTTTAGCCGTGATAGGGGTAGTATGACAAAAAACACGCAAAGATGTCATTCTGAGCGCAAGCGAAGAATCTCTTTCCATCGCTACAAAGAGATGCTTCGCTGACGCTCAGCATGACAAAATGGACAAGAACGCCTTTTGGCTCAGAATACCTGCACCGCTTTACTCCAGATTCCCGTCTACCCCGATGCGCGTGGCGCCGTGCAGGTAGGGGCGCAGCACATCAGGTATCCGAATGGTTCCGTCGGGCTGCTGGTAGTTTTCGATGACCGCAATCATCAGGCGGGGCAGGGCAAGCCCAGAGCCGTTGAGCGTATGCACGTACTCGGGCTTTGCGCCGGGTGCGGGACGGTAGCGGATGTTCGCCCGCCGCGCCTGAAAGTCGCGGAAGTTGGAACAGGAGCTCACCTCCAGCCACTCCTGACAGCCCGCCGCCCAGACCTCGATGTCGTACTTCATCGCGGCGACAAAGCTCAGGTCGCCCGTGCACATCTGCACCCACCGGAAGGGCAGTTTCAACTGGCGGCACACGTCGGAAGCGTCCTCAATGAGCTTCATCAGCTCCTCATCAGAGGTGTGCGGTTCCACGAACTTCACCAGCTCCACCTTGTCGAACTGGTGTCCGCGCTTGATTCCGCGCACATCGCGCCCGGCGGACATCTTCTCCCTGCGGAAGCAGGCGGTGTACGCCACGTAGTAAATCGGTAACTGCTCCTTTTCCAGTATCTCCTCGCGGTGCAGGTTAGTCACGGGCACTTCCGCCGTCGGGATAAGCCAGAAATCCTCCTCCGCGTCGTGGTACAGGTTGTCGCCGAACTTGGGCAGGTTGCCCGTGCCATACAGACACTCCGACTTGACGAGATAGGGCGGATAGACCTCTGTGTAGCCATGCTGGCGGGTATGCAGGTCCAGCATCCACGTGATGAGTGCACGCTGTAGCGCGGCTCCCGCCTGCTTGAGGATGTAAAACCGCGAACCGCTTATCTTGATCCCCCGCTCGAAGTCCAGGATGCCCAGTTGCTCGCCCAGCTCCCAGTGCGGTTTAGGGGTGAAGTCGAATCGGGGTAGCTCGCCTTCGGTCTTGACCACCACGTTCTCGCTCTCGTCCTTGCCGACGGGCACGCTGGGGTGGGGGAGGTTGGGCACTTCCAGCATCCGTGCGTGGAAGGTCTGTTCTACCTCTTCCAGCTCTTTCTCCAGCTGCGTAATCTGTTCGCCCACCTGACGCATCTGGACGATTCGGGCGTTGCGCTCGTCAGGGTCCTTGATTTTAGGGATTTCTTTCGAGACCGCGTTACGCTCTGCCCGCAGAGCCTCCACTTGGGAGAGCAGTTCTCGGCGGCGCGCGTCCAGCTGCAGTATCTCGTCGATGAGCGCAGGGTCTGCGCCCACCTTCTGCAGACCCTCTTTAACGAAATCGGGTTGCTCGCGGATGAGACGGATATCCAGCATGAGCCTCTGTTCTCCTGATAACAGGGTTTTCGGTAATAGTATATCAGCTCATGCTGGGGTTTGTCTGCTTTCAATCTGCGTAGCGCGTCCACATATTCGGCGCGGTCTGATACAGCCAGCGTGTATGCCCATCAACGAACAGAAAATTCGCCCCCTCGCGATGTCGTTTGTCTACGCGCCCCATTTTTCTGCCGCCGATGTAGCAACCGACCCCGACGTAACTGTTGCCGTAGGGGTCGTACTCTACGTCCGCGTCGCGTGGATATGAATAGAATGAGGCGATGGCGGAAGCGAGGATAGAGCGGTCGCAATTCGGGTTGGCATCTGCTATCACAATGGTGTTAGTGGGGTCCTCGACATCTGATAGCTTAACGCCAACGTCCATAGTAGTGTCGTTATAGTAGGGGTCATAGTAGCTGTGGTGCGTCATCCCGTGGTAACAGTCTAAGCCCTCATAGCAAACACATCGGTTGCAGAACTGGTTGTAGTAGTTGTAGCTCTCGTTGAAAAGGTAACCAAACGGCAAGGGATTGAGCGGTGTGCCCGGTTCTTGCCCCAAAGGCACCCCGTAGAGGCTGGCAATAGGTGGGCAATGCGAACGTCCACTTTCTCTCACCAGTACCCGCTGAGGCAGGTCAGGGCACGCGAAATAGCGCGTGGTGTACAGGTAGGGGTAAATCAGGTCTGCCCACGTGAACATAGGGCACTGTCCCCAGGTGTTCGGGTAGGCGTAAGCACCTACCCACGTCTCATCGTAATCCTGTGCATAAAGGCGCATAGCAACCCATAGCTGCTTCAGATTGGTTTGGCAGCGACTGGGGCGGGGAACAGGTCTCGGACGAACCTCGGGAAGCGCAGGCGCCAGTACACTCGCAACGACAGCGATAACTGTTGTAGCCAGCAGTACTTCCGTCAGGGAGAAGGCTTGGCGTTTCACGGTATGCACCTCCTCGATTATGTCTGTACCTTTAGACACCCCGCAAATGAAACAGGTTCCCTCAGGACGGGCGGCTGGGGAAGTTCGGTACGAGGCCGATGTCGCCGGGCTGTGCCCTGTTCAATTTGCCTTCGGGGAAGGGTGTACCACCATCATCTATACTGTTTGGTCCGAGGCTGTATAGCACGTAGCCATTGCCCTGCGGACGGTAGACGAAGGGCTTATTGGAGAACGGGTCAATGAAGTACGGGCTGTTGCCTAAATCTTTCAGCGAGGCGGGATAACGTCCTCGCGCTTTACGGTATGCCTCCAGACGTAGCGCCGTGTAGAGTAACCGCAGGCGCGTACGCACGTAAGTGTAGCGGGCTACTTGAAGAGCAATGTCATCAGGCATGCGCACAACGAGGTCGCGCCCCAGTTGCTGTAACGCAGGCGGATATTCTATCACTCGTTGTTCTGGGAAGGGAAGTTTTGCCTGGTCTAGCCACATCTGTGCATACTGTTGCGCCGCTTTAGATAAGGGTTGCTTAGGCATATAGAGAATATCGCGTTCTAGATCCGACTTCGGCAGGTCTAGCCGAAAGCCTCGCATGGATTGGCCACGTACTATGCGTTGCCATCCGGTGAGCCAGCTGCGAAAATCTTGGGCAAGAAGAGTGGAAAGGGGATATTCGTTTGCTATTAGTTGCTCCAGACGCCGAGCACCTTCTAATGCTTCTTGAGCACTGAGTTTAGGCAGTAGAGAATGTGCAGATTGAAACAGGGGTATGCTTCCCATAAAGTGATATGTCAGCTGGAGTACGTTCCCACCGTTCAGTACCTTTTCTAAGAATGTGAAGCCATCCAGGTAGGAGGACAATGCGTGTCCATATTTGCCCTGTTGTTCGTACAGTTTCGCCTCAGCAACGAACAGACGGGCAATATTGCGGTAATTATCCATTGTGGGGTCGCCAGTTTGGTACTCCAGATGGATCACCTGAGCAGGTTTGGGCAAGATGCTGCGAATTTTTTGGAGCAGAGTCCTGTTAGCTTCGATGACCTCCTGTTTCTGCTGCAGGGTACCGTAATTGGGAAGCTGTTCCATCGCAGCCAGCTTGCCGGCTTCTCGGATCTGGGCAGCACATTCTATAATTTGGGGGTAGGCATTGTTAGGTAAAGCAGGAGGAGCAGGCGGCAATTCGAACGTGGGCACAGGGTTACGCCAGTAGACGTACAGTCCGTATCCCAACCACGCCATGAGAAGTAGAGCGATAGCTGCTCCCCCAATGAACAAGGCTTTTTTTCCTGTTCCTGCTTGGCTCACTTTTCCTGTTCCATTCGCTGCCGAATGTTCTGGAACTGGGGAGGAGTATAAGGGGTGATGTTCGGCCCCTGTCCTGCCTGGTATGTGGCGTTGCGCTGCTTTTGCTGTTCCCTGACGTAACCAAATACTTGCCACAGTACCAGAATAATCGCCACTGTAAACAGGATGATGTGCCACGGTTTAATCTGGTTGCTCTTCATTCCAGCCTCCTCCACGCAATAGAGCGGTAGCCCCTGCATTCGCAGGGGCTACCCTCATAAGTTGCTAGTCCTGGTAGCGGGTCCACATGTTCGGGGTGGTCTTACGTGCATACTTTACGTGGCCATCTGCAAACACGTAGTTCGCCCCGCTGTTGTGCTTTTTCGCGACGCGCCCGGTCTTCTCTCCACCGATGTAGCATCCGCTGCCGCGGTAGTCGTTGCCGTAAGTGTCAAACTCCACGTCGGTATCGCGCGGGAAGCGGAACATCGCTGCCGTGCCTGAAGGATTGCCTGTTTGTGGACAGTTGGGGTCGCCGTCTGCTATGGCAATCGTGTTCGCTACGTCCTCAATTGACGCCAGTGTTGCGCCGACGTCCATCACAGTGTCATCGATTGCTGGGATGTAGACGGAGTAGCTCACCACACCGTGATAGCAGTTCAGCCCTGTGTTACAGTCGCACCTGCTGCAGAACTGGTTGGCGTCGTTGTAGCCTTCATTGATGAGGTAGCCTACTCGCCATGGACGGACGGACGTTCCCAGCTCTTGTCCAAGCGGCGTGCCGTACATGGATGCTATAGGTCCGCAGTTCAGACGCGTACCATCGTGTGCGAAGATGCGGTTGTTGCTTGGGCAGGCAAAAAGCTGTTGGTTCTTCACGTAGGGGTAGATGAGGTCCATCCACGTGAAGCGAGGGCAGTTACCCCAGGTGTTCGGGTAGCTGTACGAGCCCACGTATGTCTCGTCGTAGTCTTGTGCGTACATCAGCGCGCCTAGCCCAATCTGCTTCAGGTTGCTCAGACACGATGCCGCGCGCGCTTTCTCCCGCGCTTGCGCGAACACAGGGAACAGAATGGCTGCCAGTATCGCGATAATCGCGATAACTACCAGCAGCTCAATCAGCGTAAATGCACGGTGTTTCATGGTTCGTGTTACCTCCTTCTAGAGATGTTATTTAGGTTAATTTATAGCTAGCACCACTCGTGCTTGCTACCGTTTATTGTAACAATGCTAAGTAAGCGTGTCAATAGCTTTTTTGAGCAAAGCGAAAAGTTTTGTTTTTCGCCACCCTACGATGCTTCGCTTGCGTTCGGCATGACAAAGTCGACTGACAAGCGTATCCAAAGTCTCCCCACCATTGAAATGGTGGGCTATGATGATGACAAACCTGTCTTCACAGGTTGTTTAATCCGCGCAGGCGGATTTCGCTCTGCTCATAGCCCATGATTTTGATCGTGGGCTCTATCTCGCCTGCATCCAAATAATCAAGATGGCGGAGTGCTCCGCATGACACCAAACGCGATTATCATCCTGAAACGCTTGCTATTCTGAGCAGAACTGCGTTCAGTATGACAAAAAGCTGAGATGCTCCGCTAACGCTCAGCACGACATATCGTTCAACTCAACGAGACGCAGCGCAGCTGGAACCGCGTATCGCCAGGCGCACCGGCAGTTTCACCACACGCTCGTCAGGTGTGCGCCCTTCGATAATCTCTATCAGTAATCCCGCCGCCGTGCGTCCCATCTCCGAGGCAGGCTGTTCCACCGTGCTCAGTGGTGGCTCGGTCAGCTGAGTAAAAGGCGTGCCGTCGTAGCCGATGATTGCCACGTCGTCCGGCACACGCCGTCCCGCGTCCTTCACCGCGCGCAGCGCTCCCACCGCTGATACGTCATTCGCTGCGAAGATGGCGGTCGGTGGCTCCGGCATCTGCAGCAGCTCCTGAGTGATTTCGTAAGACCTCTGCTCCAGAAAGCCGCTCTCGCGCACCAGCTCGGGCAGTATCGGCAGCCCCGCCTCTTCCATCGCCCGGCGGAATCCCTGCAGGCGGTCACAGGCGTTAGGAATGTTCAGCGCGCCATGCAGGTGCGCGATACGCCGGTGCCCCTGTTCTATCAGGTGCCTGGTAGCAAGGTAACCACCCATTTCATTATCCGCATCGACAGCGACCATCTTCTCGCCGAATACCTGCTGTGCTCCAACGGCAGCAAGAGGAATATTGGCGTCGCTCAGTTCCTTGAGAAGGGGTTCATCCTTGTACGGTGCGAGGATAATCAAGCCCTCCAGCCGTCCGCTGTATACAGCGTTGAGGCACATCTCACGCACGTCCTCGCTCATCGCGTAAATCATCAGGTGGTAGCCATGGGCGAAGCCGGTATCGGCGATACCACGCATCACCTCCGAAGACCACCAGCCTGCCAGCACGGAGTGCCTCACGTAGAGCTGGAGGATGCCCAGTGTGCGACTGCGCATCCCTGCCAGACGGCGCGCGGCTTCATTGGGGTAGTAGTTCAGTTCGCGGGCGATTCGCAGGATTTCGGCGCGAACAGGCGCACTCACACGCGCGCCCGCTTTGTTGTTCAGCACATACGAAACGGTCGCCTGCGATACACCCACCCGCGCGGCAATAGTCTGCATTGTCACACGCCCGCTGGGGCGTCTACCTTTGCGTTTCTTTGCCTTCGCCTGATTGAAGTTCTCTGCAACTCCCATGGCGGCGCCGCCTTACGGTTTTGCGCTTAATCAGTGTTTTTGATTATATCTTGCTATGCCAAACCTGTCAAGAGATTTTTGCAGCGATTTTGAAAAATCCTTGCGAAGGCAGGGTTTTGTTCAGAGGCAGGAATCCCCATTCTGATGCGGAATGCAACTACTGGGAGGGTAAGCCAATGAGCGAGCAGAGACCTTACGATTTCCTCACGGGTGTTATCGTGCCGTTCTGGACCCCGGTAGACGCCTCCGGGCAGCTGGATTTTGCGGGAACGCGCGGGATGGTGGATTACCTGGCGGACACGGGCGCGGTGCGCTCCATCTTTGGGCGCAGCGGGATGGGCAAGTGGCATTCGTTCACGATGGAGGAGGCGAAACGGTTCACCGATGTACTCGTCCCCGCCTGTCGCGAGCGCAATCTGGGTGTGTTAATCGGCGCGATGGGGGAGTGCCTTGGCAGGAACCGTGGGGAACGTCCCGACCCGCTTCGCTATACCGAGCAGAGCATCGAGCTGGTCAACTACGCGCAAAAAGCGGGCGCGGACGCGGCAGTGCTGGTGATACCCGATATGCTGCCTGCGGATGAGCAACCGCCTGCGGAGGTCGTGTGGCAGTACTATAAAACGGTGCACGATGCGACGCACCTGCCGCTGGTGCTGTATCAGCCGGGTGGCACAGACCCCGCATACCAGCTCACCCCCGAGCTGATGCGCCGACTGGTCTCCCTGCCTCGCATTGCGGGATTAAAACTGTCTACCAGTAAGGAGGAGGTCTTTGCGCCCATTGCGGACGTGGTGCGCGGCACGGGCTTTGCGTTGATAGCGGGCGATGAAGCGTTCTACCTGCGCGCGCTGGAACTGGGCGCGTGTGGGGTTATCGGCGGTGGATGCTCCGCCTATCCCGAGGTGTTATGGGCAGTCGGGTACTATTATCAGAAGGGAGATATGGCGCGGGCGCGTGCGGCGCAGGAGGTGGTGTGGCGACTACTGAACGTCAAGAGAGGGCTGGACGGCTGTGTATTATGGAAGCAGGTAATGATTGCAAACGGCGGCAAGTTCCAGCCTTATGACCGTAGCGGTACACCGCCTTATCCGAGAGAAACAGTGGCACAGGCGTTGCAGGAGTGGAAACGGCTTACCGCCCCTTACCGGAGGTTGTGCCACATGCAACGCGCCCGCATGAGGGTAGCTTAGGTGTCGTTCTTTGACCACCACTATAACGACCAGACAGCGCGAGAGCGCATGGTGCGTTACCAGCTGGAGGCGCGGGGCATTACGAACCCGCGCGTGCTGGATGCCATGCGTAAAGTACCCAGGCATCTGTTCGTGCCTCCAGAAAGAGTTTACGATGCCTATTCCGACCACGCGCTACCCATCGGCGAGGGGCAAACCATCTCACAGCCCTATATGGTGGGGCTGATGACCGAGTTGCTGGACCCCGCCCCCTCGCATCGGGTGCTGGAAATCGGCACAGGAAGCGGCTATCAGGCGGCGATCCTGGCGGAGCTGGCGAACGAGGTGGTGACTATCGAGCGCGAGGAGACGCTTTCACAGCGTGCGCGCGAGGTGCTGGAGTCGCTGGGCTATCGGAACATTACCTTCGTGGTCGGAGATGGCACGGAGGGGTATCCACCGCTCGCGCCATACGACGGCATTATCGTCACCGCAGGCGCGCCCTTTATCCCTCAACCGCTCATAGAGCAGCTGGCTTCGGGTGGCAGGCTGGTGATCCCTGTGGGACACCGTTACGAGCAGGTGCTCACGGTCGCGGAGAAGGACGAACAAGGGAACGTGCATGTGTCGGAACATGGTTACTGTGTGTTCGTGCCTTTGATAGGCAAGTACGGCTGGCAGTCAGAGACAGATGGTGAATGGGAACCAGAGGGGGTGGTGTAAATTACGGTGGAGAATCTATTCGATCGGATGCCACCAGCGCAGTACCGTGTCGCGTCCACGCATCAGGTCTCCACGGGCTCCAGCGAGATGACATCTTCCTCGGCAAGGTCTGCGGCGTACTGTAAGGCAGCGAGAATATCCTCCTTTTCCAAAGAGGGATATTCCTGCAGCAGGTCCTCGATGGAGTCACCGTTAGCCAGCATCCGCACTATCTGGTGGACTGGGATACGAGTGCCTCTGATGCACGCTTGTCCGTGGTATATCTTTGGGTCTATGGAGATACGTTCATGAAAATTGCGATAACGCTCCGCCATTTCGGCACCCCGCATCAGTAAGATATGTTTCTGCTAAGGTCTATTATAACACAACGGTTGGCTGAGCAGAGAGGGATTATCTCATCGCTCTCTCCACACGCAGTATGCCTCCACGTGATACAGATTATTCAACATGGGTTCGGTGTAGGCGATGGCGCCGTACTCTGCCTGCCCGATATGGTGCTGTTTGCCCACATGGTTGTTCCAGTCCACGCCTTCGGTCAGGAAGCCATGTTCGCCGTAGTGGTGTTTGGAGATGGCGAGCAGGATGTCCAGCGCGCGCTGTTCATAGCGTTGCTCGCCCGTTAGCCGGTATGCCTCCAGGCAGGCTATCGCCGCTTCGGCATTTTCCCACAGGTAAGCGGTATCCCAGCTGTCTTCCATGTACAGCAACCCCTTTGTCGCCACGCCGTTGCGGTCTTCCTGCATGACGAATCGCTCCAGCCCGGGCAGTATCTTCTGCAGAGCGTACTCTTTCAGCGGCGGCTCGCCCAGCAGGTCGGCGGCGCGTACGAAAGTACGGAAGGCGATGGCGTACGCGACGTTCTCCTGCTTGTCGTAGGTGTCGTGATTGACGCTGCCGTAGAACCCTCCCGCTTTCCGAAACGCCTCTATCCCATGCTGCAGATGCGAGCGGTAATTTCCCAGCCCTTTGCGCATCAGTTCCGTCCACATCCACAGCAGATGCGTGCCGTCGCCGCTTTCGGCGAAGATGGGGTCGTTGCCACCTTCCGCAGCATGAGGATAGGGCTCGCCCTGTGGGGTGATCCGCCGCGGAAACCAGCCGTTAGGCAGGGTGGGAGTGATAGCGGTAAGCCAGTGGGCGGTAGTATGAGCGCAGGCAATGAGCCGCTTTTGCAGCGAGGGGGCGTTTGTACGCTCGGCGCATTCCAGCATCTGAATCACCACCCGCGCCACGCTGCCGGGGCAGAACCAGTCCCGATTGTGTTTGAAATTCAGGTAAAGCGCGCCGGTACGCACATCACGGTACAACCACTGCAGTCGCCCATGCGCGTCCACGAAGTGGGCAAGGGTATGTTCGATCAGCGCGTTGCCTGCGCGGATACAATCCTCGCGCCCAAAGGCTTTGCCATAGCACAGCAGTACCGACGCTCCGCCCAGACTGTTCGCCGCCCAGCCGGGTCCTTCCAGCGGTCCGAAATCGTGCCACATCTGCGGTTCGCCTTGCGGGTTGACGAAGGTGGACGTTGCCCGCAGGTGACCTTCGCACGGCGTCAGGCAATGCAACGCAAATCGTATCGATTGCTCCGCACTTTCGCGGAGGGCACTGTTGATGTCCATATCACTTCACCCCTGTTACCGCGAACAGCATCGGCGCTGCCATCTCGTCGACAACGCTGAACTCGACGGCGGTGATAGTCTTTTGCGGGTGGGGATTGTCCCAGCACAGCGCACGCAGCGCAACCGGCGTGCCGTCGGCGGTCTGGCTACGCCATACCACTTTGGCAAAGTAGGCGGGAGACGTGTCGTCCCACGCGCAGATGTTCACACCGTACTCCAGCGGAATGGTCTCGCTGGTGTTGTCCGCATAGAGGATGCGGTAGTTGCCCACGAGCCGGTTTCTGTCCACTTGCCAGCCTGTGGCGTGCAGAAAGTAGAGTGTGGATGCCCTCCGTCCGACGGGAAAATGCACCATGCGGGGTAGCGGCTTCGTGGGCAACATGTTGCCGGCGAGCACCACCGCCGACGGTTTCGCGGGGTCCGTTGATAGTCGAAACCGCACGCCCCCCAGTGACTGTTCACCGCGTGGCAGATTGCGCAGGTCGTGCTCCGCGCCGAGACCGAGCCAGCCGCTGGCATCGGTTTGCGCTGCGGTGATATTCATCGCCTCTGAAATGTCCAGCGCGAAGCCGGGGCGAGGATGGGCGGTTAAACGCCGCCGCTCGTACAGGTCTAGGAACAGGTCGTCCGGGGAGTAGGGGAGGGCGTCAGGAGGCGGGCTATTGTTACTCCAGGCGTATTCCGCCGCCAGCACAAACGCCGAGAACTGGTGGAACGCCGGTTTGAGCACCGCCTCGCTGATGTTAAACCCTGCCCACGTACTCTGTAACAACCCCAGGATGCCAGCCTGCTGAGCCGCTTTCGCGAAGTTATAGATATTCATCGGCGCGTACCACGTGGTGGCTATCACCTCGAACCCTGCCTCCTGCAAGACGCGCAGGTTCTTCTGCACGAACTCTTCCGGAGGGCGGGGCTGGTAGTGCCAGTCGCAGATGATAATCTCTTTGGGAAGCATTTCGCGCCGACGTTGCGCTTCCTCTGGGCTTTCTGCGAACGCTGCGCTGTCCGCCGACTCGGTGCGATGCAGCAGCATATCGCCCCACATCATCGTGCGGATGTTACGCTGTTTGAAACGGTTGTAATGGTGCAGCACGTCATCCACGAAGAGTTGCGTTAGCCCGCGCTGCTTGCACTGCTCGTGGTATGGGAAACGACCGAACATCGCTACCTCGTCATGCCCGATATGGAAGAAGCGCGGCTGGAAGAGGCTGGTAGCCTCGTCGTAGATGGCGTCAATGAACTCGTAAGTGCGTGGGTTTAGCGGGCAGTAGGCGCGAGGGTTTTCCGGGTCTTCCGCGATGTCTCTGTTTTGTCCGTTGCGGAATATCCACTCCGAATGTCCCATCGACTGCACCAGCGGGATAACCTCCATCTGATACCGTCGGGCGAAGGCTATTACCTGCTGCAGGTCGCGCTTATCCACCGAGAAATCCACCGCGATTTCGGGCGCGCTATCCCAGCGGGTGTACTCGCTCTCCAGTACCAGGCTATTGAGTTTCAGATGCGAGAAGATGCGTTCAATCAGCTTCTTGTGAAACGGCAAAGCGTTGTTACCGAGGAAGAGGTGTGCACCACGAAACTTCAGGGACGGGTAGTCCACGACCGACACCCTCTTCAGCGCAGCGCCTTCTGAACGGGCTTGCAGGCATTGCTGTAGCGTTTGCGAACCGTAGAACACCCCTCGTGTGTCGTTGCCGATAACCACTGCCGCCGTCGCTCCCACCAGCAAGGAGTAGCCTTCCGCCTGTGCAGGCACCTGAAGCAGGGCTTGCCATGCCCTGGGAAGCCGGGAGAGGTGAGGTCTCAGCCCAAACAGCACCGCGTTGTGCTTGCGCGAGGGCGTTCCTGTGCTCACACGCAGGGTTAGTCCGTACCGGTCTCGCAGCATATCGACGAAAGATTGTGCAGCAGGGAGGCTCGCTTTATCCATTGCGAACACGCGAGTATGCTTGTTAAGGAGCAGGTACCCTTCGCGCCACTGCACCTGCCTGGGTTGAGGCACCAGAAGCACAGGGCGCACCTCCGCGCCAACCGCCTCTCTCATCGGCACGATTCGGGTAGCAACGGCAACCCGCTCGATGGGCTGCGCCCGCTCGATGGGGGTGAAGTGTATCGTGACGCGCAGGGTGATGGGCAACCCCTTTTGCAGGGGAAACTGCAGGTAGCCCAGCCACAGGGTCGGAGCCTCTCGCGCCCAGCCCTGCGGGTTTCTGCGTCCATCGAACAGGATGATGTCGGGGTTATCGCCTTCGGCGGTAATTTCCAGCGTGCCAAAGCGGGTCTGCAGGCTCAGTTTGCGGAAGGCACGGGCAAAGGTGCTGCCGTCCACGTCCGCCGCCCTCGCCGCCGCGGGAATGGTGCCGCTAGCGACGCCGTTCGAGGTTTCGGCGGTATATGTTGCACCGACCAGCGGTTGCGCTCGCAGGTAACCCACGCAGTACTCGGCGATGGCGGGCACATCCTGCGTGATGGCGCAACGCAAAGTGACTTGAAGAGTATTGTCGTCCAGTAGACGCCACTCCTCGGTGGCGGTAAAGGGAGAGTCCAGCTTGCTGTGTTCCGCCACGATGCGCCGTTCGGATGCTACCACTCGCACGCGCGGGGCAGTGCCTCCGCTGGAGTAGTACGCAGTACTCCAGTCAGGTGCGGCGGATTGCAGGGAGGTTTCGCGAAGCACGCTGACCCCTGCAAACTTAACTTCCACACCGCTGGTGCCACGATAACTGACCTCGATGTAAGGCGATTTCACGCTTTGCGCCTCTACCGTACAGAAGAGGGTAAACCAGCCCACGAGCCATACCGTTTTGCTCAACCAGCGCATTTTCTGCTTACTCCGTCCATGCTGAGATTCTTGCGTGCCACACACGACGAACGCTTTCGGTAACCGGGGTTGGCGGCAAAGTGAAGAAGAGCACACCCTGCCGAATCTCTGCTTCGGTGAGCGCGTTATTATCCCAGCGAAGTTTGACCCGCCGCGCAGGAACGACGGGCAAGGGGACGGCGAGTTCCTCGCCTGCATGGGCGTAGACCCACACCTCGGGCTGCTTCGCCGTTTCCAGCACGAAGGAAATCCCTTCGTCACCGAACTCGCGCCCACCGGCTCGATGCAGGTTCGCCGCCAGCATCCCCTCGCCGGAGGCGTAGAAACCGAAGGGCGTAAGGTGTACCTTCTGTCGTCCCACGTTGACCTCTTGAGAACGCGGATTCAGGTTTGCCACCACCTGCACCCTGCCGTAGTCCGCGCGCAGGATGCCGTCTCCGTTGCCTGTTCGCTCATGCTGAAAGCGGCGCAGAGGCTCACCGATGTAGCGGGCGCACACCGATTGTTGTAAACGGCTGAGCCAGCGCAGCCATTCCCGAACCGTGTCCTGTGCAAGGGCGGGCGCGTGTACCCGTGCGCTGAGTCCGAAACCCAAACCTAATACCCACGCCAGCACCTCGCGGTTGGTGACGAACTGCCCCAGGTCGTGCATGACCATCGCCGCCTTGTCGTGTACCAGAAGCTGGGCGAGGGGGAAAATCTCCCATACATGCGGCGGCAACTGCTCACGCAGCAGCACACGCCAGTCGGGAGCATACTCCGTCGGTATCAATGACCACGCCATACCACACAGCTGCACCTCGTATTCCGCTACCCGGTCCCAGCCGCTTTCCGTGGAGAGCGGCATCTTCGCGCTGTCCTCGGCAACCATGCTGAGCAGTCCCTCGGTATAGGCGTGCGGAGCAGGGGATGCAGGGTTGGTGTCGTAAAGCCAGCCGCGTGCACCGCACTGGTCCTGGAACAGAATGTCTACGGGTATCTCCTCGCGAAACTGGCGGCGTGTACGCCGGTTAGCTTCCTGCACCGCCGGATGCCAGAAGCAGATTGTGTATCCCTCGTTCTGTCCGTATCGCTCGCGGGAAATCTGACCGTCCAGTGTGCGTACAAGCGGCGCTTCCCCTTCGCGCTGGAAAGTGGGACCTCTTGGGTTGTCGCACCACCATGTGGGGTTGGTATAGGGCATGACCAGATGACCTGTCCGCCTGGCTTCTCGCACGAAGGTCAGCAGCTCCTGCATGGTACCGAAATGCGGGTGCGGGGGGAGGTGGTCGGGGTACTCCTTGTCAAAACCGCCTTTCAGATAGTCCGCGAAGTGTATCAGACTGGGTACAGGCAGCAGGCGCAGGAATTGCATCTTCTCCCGGGCATTTCCCCCGTAGTAAACGAGCACCGCCCGTTTGAAACGTTCCAGCAAGGTGCGGGGCATTTTCTGCACCAGGCGACGCTGGATGCCGTTTGCTTCTGCATAGAGTTTCAGCGCATCCTGTGCCGTTTTGCCGACGGTGAGCCTGACCGTCGGAGCGCGCCAGCGGGTACCGGGAGGCACGTATGTGCCGAATGAGCGTTCGGTATAGCCGCCGTTCTCGTCGCCTCCCCATGCCAGCCAGCCCGGAACGAACAGGTGTTGCCTGTCCCACGGCTTCCATTTGCGCGGCTGCACGCGATAAAGCGCAATGTTGCCGGCGCGCGTCTCCCAGTGCAGGAAGTCGGCGAAGGCGGGGGGATAGCTTACGCGCATGGAAAAGTACTGTGCGGGCTGCAGGGCGTAAAAGAAGGGATAACCGCCCACCTCAAACCAGTGTCCACCGTTCCGGACGAAGCGTTGCACCGCCTCCAGAGTCTCTGCTACCCCGTCCTTTGGAAGCACAGGAAGCCACTCGCCGTACGGATTGATGATGGCAATATGTGTTCCCTCGCGACAAGCCTGATGTAGCTCAGCAACGCTGTGGATTTCTTCACACCGGATGCGTCCGCCGGTAGCTGTTTCCAGTTCGGAGAGGCTCTGACGCCACTCGTTGACGGTGACGGCTGCCCAGCCGCCGCTGCGTGGGGCATTGGGAAGCACGATGATTCCTGCACGTCCTTGTGTTCCCAGCTTTTCCAGCACCCCCGTTACCAGCGTGCGCACCAGAGCCTTTTGCGCCGATTCCACCCGCCCGCCAACACGCCAGAGGTATCCCGCACCCAGCCTGCGCGCCCCGAAATAGCATCCGTTCGGTGAATCCACCAGAACCACATCGAGCTGATTGCGCGGAGAAGGACGGTTGGCAATGGCGCGCGCTCCGGTGATAGCCGGGATGGCTCTCTCGGGAAGCCAGCGGATTGCTTCTGGAGATGGAAATACCTCTACCGGAGGGTCGTTGTCCGGACGCATGTCCAGCGCGCCCCCGAAAAGGCGGGTATAACCTTCTGTCCCGGCCATCACCGGATGCCACGCGGATGGATTGTCCTCCGGCTGTTGCTGGAAGAAACTACCACGACACGCCATGCCAACCGACTGATTGCCGTCCATCGGGCACACTAGGCGAACCAGCTGTGCGGGGTTAAACCGCAGGCGAGCGGGCAGAGCAAAGTCGAGCACTGTGTCGATATGCGGGGCGACTTCGCCCACCCAGTCGACATGGTCTGCATGTGCGATAACCTGCACCGCCACAGAGGCTTGCGGGTGGTCATAGTGCAGGAGCAGGGTATTGTCCCGTATCTGCGCCTGCGGGCGGATACCTGCTGCGGAAAGGGTTTTGCCGTTACGAAAGCGGAGATGCCACAGCCCCTGTTCTCCGCTGCGAAGAATCGGTTTGTCCGTGCCGCGAACAGCTATCGCGAGGATGGAGCCATCTGTCGCACTCAGAGCGAGCGAGTAATGTGCGCTGGCGATGGAGTAACGGTTATTCTCCCGTCGCCAGCGTGGAAAAGAAGAGGTCTTCATCCTCACACATCGCAAATCTGATATGCTTTGCGCAGAGCCTCGATGGGGTCGCCTTTGGGACCGAACTCATGCCCAATGAAGCCGTCGTATTTGGTCTCCTTGATGGCACGCATGACGGCAGGATAGTAGATTTCCTGCGTTTCGTCAGGGTCGCGTCGCCCGGGGTTACCCGCCGTATGGAAGTGGGCGATGTACTGGATGTTCGCACGGATGGTACGGATGAGGTCACCTTCCATAATCTGCATGTGGTAGATGTCGTACAGGAGCTTCACGCGAGGCGAATTCACCCGCTTGCACACCTCCACACCCCACCAGGTGTGGTCACACTGGTAGTCGGGGTGGTCTACCTTGCTGTTGAGCAGTTCCATGGCGAGCGTGACGCCTTTCTGCTCCGCGTAGGGCGCGACGCGCTTCAGACCCTCTACACAGTTCTGGATACCTTCCTCGTCCGAGATGCCCCGTCGGTTGCCGGAGAAGCATATCAGCACGGGGATGTCGTATTGCGCGGCGAGGTCGATGTTGCGTTTCAGTTCATCCTCGATACGGTTGTGGTTCTCCTTACGGTTCAGTCCGTCAGTGAGCGAAGCGTGTCCTACCATAGTCACGATGCGCAGTCCGGCGGCGCGAATTTCGTCCCACGCCTGGCGCGGAGCCATCTCCACCCCCTGAAAGCCGATGCGCTTGAGTTCGGCAATCGCCTGCGCCAGCGGCAACCGACCGATGATGCCCCACGTCACATCCTGCTTGAGTTTGCGCGGCGGAGGCTGGTCCTGTGCTGCACCAGTGTGCGCCAGTGTGCTCAGCGCCAGGTTCGCTGCCACCACAGCGCCCTCACGCAAAAACTCGCGTCGCGTCAAGCGGTTACCAGAACGCTCTGCCACTGCTTTAACCTCCTCGCACCTGTAAACCTCACAAACAAATTCGCAGGGAGTGAGGAAGAATCCTGCAGGATAGAAGAGGGCGGGGGTAAGGGCAAAACGGGTGTATGGTGTATACTGTAGGTGTAGACATCACCGACAAGAGGGAGAGAATGCTCACTCGTGCCCTTGTGCTGAAAATCGCTTCCCTGCCTCCGGTGCGTCACCTCATCACCCGGGGACGACCGTTCCGTAAACTGGTTGACCGCTTCGTTGCCGGCGAAACGCTGCAGGATGCCATCCGCGTTGCCCAGCAGCTTCAGTCCAGAGGGATGAAAGTCTCCATCGACTATCTCGGCGAAAGCGTGCGCGACAGGCAGATGGCAGAGGCGGTAGTAGGAGAGTATCTGCGGGTCTTGCCCATGTTAGCGCAGGCAGGATTAGATACGCAAGTATCGGTGAAGCTCACCCAGCTGGGACTGGATATCGAGACCGATTTCTGCCGGAACAACCTGGAACGCATTGTGCAGTGTGCGCAGGATGCAGGGGGGTTCGTGCGGATCGATATGGAGAGCAGTCAGTATACCCAACGCACGCTGGACATTTTTTACACCTTGCACGACCGCTACTCCAACCTGGGCATCGTAATCCAGGCGTACCTGTACCGCAGTGAAGAGGACATCGAGCGGCTCATCGGCTGTAAGGCGTCGGTGAGATTATGCAAGGGCGCGTATGCGGAACCGGCGAGCATTGCCTATCCAAAACGCAGTCAGGTGAACGCCGCGTACCGACGCCTGATGCAAAAGCTGCTGTTGTACGGGAACGCTCCTGCGCTCGCCACGCACGACGAAAGCATCATCCGCGACGCGATAGCCTTTGCACAGGACAACAATATTTCCCCACAACGGTTTGAGTTCGAGATGCTCTACGGTATCCGGCGCGATCTACAGGAGAAACTGGTTGCGCAGGGCTACCAGATGCGCGTGTACGTGCCCTACGGGGAAGCGTGGTATCCCTACTTCACCCGACGGCT
>Ga0073929_1000429_pt1 | contig 59126 bp, 48 predicted proteins | sample DewCreD2012metaG_3_FD_76966 | JGI IMG/M metagenome (GOLD analysis project Ga0073929, IMG submission 76966) | Hot spring sediment bacterial and archeal communities from British Columbia, Canada, to study Microbial Dark Matter (Phase II) - Dewar... ... | reverse complement strand
GTTCTACTTCCGCACCACCGACGTGACCGGGATCATCAAGCTGCGCGAAGGCGTGGAAATGATCATGCCGGGCGATAACGCCGAGCTGGACGTCGAGCTGATCACCCCGATCGCCATGGACCAGGGCCTGCGCTTCGCCATCCGAGAAGGCGGCCGCACCGTCGGCGCCGGCGTCGTCGCGAAGATCGTTGAATAACGATTTTCTCGACCATGTTTAGTGGCCAGAAGCGCATGCGCTTCTGGCGCGCGAAGATCGTCGAGTAGTCTCGGCTTTCTAGCTTCTGCTGAAGATCGCGAAGGCCCCGGGGGAAACCCCGGGGCCTTTTGCTTTGGGGCTCGATCATTGGACCTGACTGACCGATAGTGGTCGCTCAAATGGTGTCTCTGGTTGAGTTTTGGCGGAGGATATGACGGATGGCGGACGAACCTCGGATCGGCGATCAGTTCAGAGGCCTGCCCATGGGAGATCTCATCGGAGGCCCCCTGATCGCGGCGCGCGGCGCTCAGGACGCCATGGCCAAAACCACGGCGGATTTCATGGCCAAGGTGGCTGACACGCCGCCGAGCGAGGCCACGGAACAGGATTCCGACGCCCAGGCTTGATCGCGAACTTGGCGCTTGCGACGTTCGCGGCGACGAACCGAGCGAACGCGGCGCATATCTGGTCATTTCGCCGGCCTGACCAGCCGGCGCCCGCTTCCGCTTGCGGGGGAACGCGTTATTCTGCCCGCGAAATCGGGGTGATCACTTGGTCCGCAAGCTCTTCGTTCTTTCCCTGGCCGTGGCTGGCCTGGTCGGCTGCAAGGCGCCGCCGGACCCGCCGTCGTCGGTCCTGCCGCCGCCGGGCCTGGGCGACCGCGTGCGGGTGCTGAGCGCCGACGCCATGGTCATCGACGGCAAGCACGTGCGCCTGGCCAACGCCTATGCGCCGCAGGGCGTGCCCGACGCCCGCTGCTGGGCCGAGGCCGCCGCCGCCAAGCAGGCCAACGCCTGGGTGCGGGCCAAGATGCGCGAGGCTCGTGCCATCACCGTTGAGCCTGCCGGCGGCTTCGACGAATTCCACCGGGATCTGTCGCTGGTCAGCCTGGACGGCGTCGATCTGGGTCAAGCGATGTACGAGGCCGGCCTGGCCAGCCGGCGTAGCACCGGCCGCGACCATCGCTTTCCCTGGTGCGAGCCGATCAGCGGCAAGGCGCCCGACGCCCCCGCGGTGGGGTCGCTGCTGGACAGCGGGCGCTAGCAGGAACCAAGGCCGCTCTCTGCGTCGCATGCGACTTCGCCGCGTGACGCAGAGAGCGCCTTTGCCGCTTACAGCCGATCGACCGGCGAGGCGCTGGCCGCGTTCGGGGCTTCGCGCGGGGTGGTCATGCGCGAGAGCTTCGGCGTCAGCCAGCGCTCGATGTCGTCGACGATCTCGTAGACCACCGGCACCAGCACCAGGGACAGCACGGTCGAGGTGATCAGGCCGCCGATCACCGCCACGGCCATCGGCTGGCGGAATTCTGAACCGGTGCCGATGCCCAGCGCGGTGGGCAGCATGCCCGCCATCATCGCCAGGGTGGTCATGACGATCGGCCGGGCCCGCTCGTGACAGGCGTCGACGATGGCGTCGCGCTGGCTCATGCCGGCCCGCTCCTGCTCGATCGCGTACTCGACCAGCAGGATCGAGTTCTTGGCCGCCAGGCCCATCAGCATCAGGAAGCCAATCAGCGACGGCATCGACAGCGACTGACCGGTGACCAGCAGGGCCAGGAAGGCCCCGCCAATCGCCAGGGGCAGGGCCGACAGGATGGTGATCGGCTTGAAGAAGCTGCGGAACAGCAGGATCAGCACGCCGAACACCAGGCCCACGGCCGAGAGCAGCGCCACGGCGAAGCCGGTGAACAGCTCGACGAACGCCTCCTGGTCGCCGGCCGTGGCCGGAGCGACGCCGGAGGGCAGCTTCTTCATCGTGGGCAGGTTGTTGACGTCGGCCATGGCCTCGCCCAGTTGGGCGCCGTTGTTAAGGTCGGCCTCGATGGTCAGCTGACGCTTGCGGGCGAAGCGGTCGATCTTGGCGGGACCGGCCTGGAACGACAGGTCGGCCACGCTGTCGAGCCGGGTCGTGCCGCCGCTGGCCGTGGGAATGCGCAGGGCGCCCAGGGCGTCGAGGTCGGCGCGGGTCTCGGCCGGCAGACGCACGCGGATCGGGATCCGGCGCTCGCCCTGGGTCATCTTGGCGACGTTGGAGTCGATGTCGCCCACCGTGGCCACGCGGGCGATGGCGGCGATGTCGGCGGCGTTGACGCCCAGGCGGGCGGCCTCGTCGGCCTTGGGTCGGATGATGATCTCCGGACCGCTGGGCGGAGAGGACGGGCGGGGATCGGCGACGGTGCTGAGGCTCCGCATCTCGCGCTCGACCTGGGCGGCCGTGCGCTCCAGCAGCGGGCCGTCCTCGGCGGTCAGGATGGTCTGGACGTCCGAGGTGCCCCAGTCGCCCAGCAGGTTGACCCGGGCGTCGGGGATGTCGCGCAGTCCGTCGCGGACCACCTGCTTGATCTCGGTCACGGTCAGGTCGCGCTTGCCGTTCAGCACGATGGTGATGGTGGCGTCGCGGATGTCGGTCCCGCTCTGGCCGCCCCAGCCGCTGCCGATGTTCGACCCGACCTGGGCGAAGACGTGGGCGGTTTCCGGGCGCTTGCGGAACATGGTGGTCACCGACTGGACGGTTCGCTCCATGTCGGTCGTGGTCGCGCCGGGCGGGCCCTGGACCTTCAGATAGTAGAAGTTGGCGTTGGCGGCCGGCTGGAAGGCGGTGGGAATGAACGGCACCAGGGCGAACGAGCCGATCAGGATCAGGGTGCCGATGATGATGGCCAGGAACCGGTGGTCCAGCGACCAGTCCAGCACGTTGCGATAGAAGCCCTTGAACGGCGGGCGCTCATGGGCGTGCTTGGCCGGCTTGAGGAAGTAGGCGGCCAGCAGCGGCGTCAGCAGGCGGGCGACCACCAGCGAGAACAGCACCGCCACGGCGACGGTCAGGCCGAACTCCTTGAAGAACTGGCCGGGCGTGCCGGGCATGTACGACACGGGCACGAACACCGCGACGATGGTGAAGGTGGTGGCCACGACGGCCAGGCCGATGGAGTCCGCACCCTCCATGGCCGCCTGGAACGGCCTTTGTCCCCGCGAGACGCGTTTTTCGATGTTCTCGATCTCGACCACGGCGTCGTCGACCAGGATGCCGATGACCAGGGTCAGGGCCAGCAGGGTGACGACATTCAGCGAGAAGCCCATCACCGACATGAAGGCGAAGGTCGGGATCAGCGACACCGGCATGGCGATGGCGGTGATCAGGGTGGCCCGCCATTCGCGCAGGAACAGGAACACCACCAGCGAGGCCAGCAGCATGCCTTCCAGCAGGGTGTGCTCGGTGGCCGCGAAGCTGGCGCGGGTCTCATCGACGGTCGAGAAGATCTTCACGAAGCTGACGCCGGGCTGCTTCTCGGCCAGCCTGTCGATGGCGGCCTTGACGTTGTCCTCGACGGCGACGTCGCTGGAATCGCGGGTCTTCATCACCTGGAAGGCGACCACGGACTTGCCGTCGAGGCGGGCGAAGCCGCGCTGCTCCTCGGCGCCCTGGCCGACCTGGGCCACGTCGGTCAGCTTCACATAGCGGCCGCCTGCGATCGGGATGGTGATGTTGCGCAGCTGCTCGACCGTGGTCGCCGCGCCCAGCACGCGCAGGGTCTGCTCGCGGCCGCCGATATTGGCGCGACCGCCGGGGGCGTCGACGCTGAAGCTGGCCAGGGCCTGGTTCAGCTGAGGCGCGGTGACGCCGAACGACGCCATGCGGTCGGGGTCGATGATGACGTTGATCTCGCGGTCGATGCCGCCGACCCGGGCCACCTGGGCCACGCCCTTCTCGCCCTGAAGGGCGCGGGTCACGGTGTCGTCGATGAACCACGACAGCTCGGTGGCGCTCATGTTCGGCGCGGCGACGGCGTAGGTGATGATCGGGGCGCTGGTGATCTCCAGGCGCTGGACGATCGGCTCATCGACCTCGCGGGGCAGGATGGCGCGGGTCTGATCGACCTTGGAGCGCACCTCGTCGGTGACCTTCTGCAGGTCTTCGCCGAGCTCGAACTCGATGGTGGTGGTCGAGGCGCCCTGGACCACCGACGAGCGGATGGTCTTGACGTTGGAGATGCTGGCCACCGCGTCCTCGATGGGGCGGGTGACCTGGGTCTCCATCTCGCCGGGCGCGGCGCCGCTCTGGGTGACCGTAACGGTCACGGCGGGGAACTCGACGTTGGGGAACTGCTTGATCGGCAGGCCGAGGTAGCAGCCGATCCCGGCGATGATCAGGGCGATGAACAGCACCGCGACGGGGATCGGGTTCTTGATCGCCCAGGCCGAGATCTTCAGTTCGCCAGTCTTTTCCTGGCCAGGTTTCTGCTCGCCAACCATCAGCGGGCGGCCTGCTGGGTGTTGGCGGCCCCATTGGCTTGGGTGGGGCGGATCACGTCGCCGTCGCCGACGAATGACGCCCCGCCCAGCACCACGCGGGTGCCGGCCGGCGGGCCTTGGGTCAACTGAGCCCAGCCGCCGCCCTTCTGGCCGACCTTGATGCGCACCTGGTGGGCGCGGTTGTTGCTGTCGACGGTCATCAGCGACAGGCCGTCGGCCTCGTAGCGGATCGCCGATTCCGGCACGGCGGTGACCGCCGCGCCCGAGGCGCCGAAGGTGGCGCGGCCAAAGCCGCCGGGGCGCAGGTCGGGACGGACGGGCAGGCGCACGCGCACCTTGCCCAGACGGCTGGCGCTGTCGACCCGCGGGCTGACCAGGCGCACGACGCCCGAGACCGACTGGCCGCTGGGCAGGCTGACCTGGGCCGGCTGGCCGGGGCGGATGCCCGCCAGGTCGGCTTCGTTGACCTCGGCGTCCAGCTCGACCAGGCCGTCGCGGGCGATGGTGAACCAGGGCGTGGTTCCGCCGCCGGCGATCTGGCCCGGCTGCACGCCGCGCTGCAGGACCAGGCCGCTGACCGGCGCGGTGATGGTCATCCGCGAGGCGCGGGTGCGGATTTCCTTGAGCGCGGCTTCCTGGGCCTTGGCCTGGTAGCGGCGGGTCTCGATCTGCTCCTGGCTGATCACGCCCTGGCCGTCCAGGCCGGCGACGCGCTTGGCCTCGGCCTGGGACTGAGCGGTGACAGCGGCCTGCTGCTCGACCTGGGCCCGCAGCAGGGTGTCGTCCAACTGGGCCAGGGGCTGGCCGGCGCGGACATAGTCGCCCTCGTCGGCGTAGAGGCGGGCGACGCGGTAGCCGGAGAGCTCGGAGCCGACGGCGGCCTCCTCCCGCGAGACCAGCAGGCCCGAGGCCTCGACTCCGCCGCCCAGCGGCCGGGTTTCGACCGAGCCGACGCTGACCGTGCGCGCGACGGCGGCGGGGGCTTTCGGGTCGGCCTTGTCCGTCTTCTCGCCGCAGGCGGTCAGGCCCGTCGTGGCGATCAGGATCATGGCGGCGAGCGCGGTGCGGGTCGTCATGGGGGAGGGTCTCATTTCGAGGAAACTTGGGTCGAGGTGGGGCCTTGAGCGACGGAGGCCGGCGACCAGCCGCCGCCGAGCGCCTTGTAGGCCTGGACGGCGCGGAGCAGCGCGTCGGTGCGGGCGCCGGTCAGGTTGGCGCGTGAGGCGCGCCACGATTGCTCGGCCTGCAGGGTGGTGGTCAGGTCGATCAGGCCCAGGCCATAACCTTTGCGGTTGGCTTCATAGGCGCGCTCGGCCCGGGCGACGCCGGCGGTCAGCAGGGCGACGCGGCGCTGGTCGGCGGCCAGTTGCAGCATGGCGTTCTCGGCCTCGCCATAGGCGGTCTGCACGGCCTTCTCATAGGCGATGGCGGCCTGCTGGGTGCGGGCGTCCTGGGCGTCGATGTCGGCCAGCAGGGCGGGGATGTTCAGCACCGGGATCGAGACGTTGGCCCCGATCGTCCAGGCCGCGCTGCTGGTGGAGGTCTGGCCGCCGCCGCCGCCGCTCGCGAACGGGAAAGACGGCTGTACGCTCTTGGTCAGGCCCACGCCCGGGGTGATGTTGAAGGTGGGCAGCAGGGCCAGTTCGTTGATCTTCAGCGTGCCGGACGCGGCGGCCAGGCGGGCCTCGGCTTCGCGGACGTCCGGACGACGGCCCAGCAGCTCGCCGGGGATCGTGGCGGGCACGGGTGGGGCCAGGTCCAGGCGCGCGTCGAGCGGCAGGCTGGCCAGCGGGGCGATGCCGCGCCCCACCAGGATCAACAGGCTTCGCCGCGCCGCGCCCAGCTGGGCTTCCAGGTTGGCCGCCCGGGCCTGGGTGTCGGCCAGGTCGGCCTCGGCGCGGTCGGCCTCGGAGGTGGCGATCAGGCCGGCCTCGGCCTTTCGGGTCGCGAAGTCGCGCAGCGAGGTGTTGATGCGCTCGGTCTGGCGGGCGTCGTCCAGCTGCACGGCCAGGCCGCGCGCCTCGAAATAGGATTGGGCGACGTTGGCGGCCAGCGAGGCGCGGGCGCCTTCATAGGCGAAGCGGGCGGCGGCGAAGTCGTTATTGACCACGCCCAGGCCGGCGCGCTTGCGGCCGAACAGGTCCAGCTCCCACGACACGTCGAAATTGGCGGCGTAGTTCTCGCTATTCCCGCCCTGGGTGAAACCTTCGCCGCTCTGGTCAAGGATATCGGTGTGGGTCTTGCTGGCGCTGCCGGTCAAGGGCGTGCCGGGGATCCAGATCTGGCGCACCTGACCCCTGCGGACGGCGCGCGCCTCGTCCAGCCGCGCGGCGGCCGTGCGGGCGTCGGGCGCCTTTTCCAGCGCGGTCTCGATCAGCTCAGTCAACTGCGGGTCGTTGAAGCTGGTCCACCAGCGGTCCAGGTTCGCCTGAGCCGTCCCGGCGGGTGCCTCGTAGGCGACCGGCAGTCGGGTGTCCGGCGTCGGGCGCGGGGTGTTCACACAGCCGGCCAGGGCCAGGCCCGCCAGGCTCAGCGCGAGCAGGGAGGTCCCGGATCGGAATGGCCGAGGGCGCGCGCGCGCTCTGGTCATGGTTTCACTCATCGACAATCACCTGCAGGCGCGACCGAAGGGGGAGGGCGGTCGTTGTTATTCAACACTGGGGTCCGGGACCGGACGAGGATGGAAGGCCGGCGACGGCGCCGTAGACATCAACCACCTGATCCAGGAAGCGCTCGATGACCGCCCGCTCGGCGGGGGCCAGGCCGGCGATGACGCCGTCCAGCCCGTCGATCATCGGCGCCAGCTGCGCGAAGGCCCGGTCGATCGAGGCCTCCACGGGCACGACGCAGACCTTGCGCCGGTCGTGCGCTCGCCGCTCGCGCGCCACATGGCCGGCCCGTTCCAGGCGATCGACGATCTGGGTGGCGGCGGCGGTCGTGACCTTCAGATGCTCGGCCAACTGGCCGGGCGTCATCGGGCCGGTGTTCAGAAGATGTTCCAGGGCGGCCATGTCGGTGACGTTCACGCCCATGCTCTCGCCGATCTTGCGGCCGATCTGGCGTGTCAGCATCGAGACGGTCTTCAGGCGCTGACCGATCGGGTCGCTGGGCACGTGCGAGGTGCGCCAGGTTACACGCGCTGAATTGGGATCGTCCGTCGTCATGGACGCGATCCATATTGTTAAGTCGTTTAATAGTCAAATTGCTTAGCGATAAGGTGGGGTGTCTCGAAACGCTCGCCGTGCACCTGTCCGCCAGGGCCCTCATCGCCAGATCCCCAAGACACCGGCCGCCCGACTCGCACGGCCGATCAACGTTCGTTCAATTGGGGACGAGGGCGGCGAGATGGAAGGGTGTAACGGCAACGCTTTTTCTCCTGCCGACGGTTGATGACGGGCGCATGCGTGCGCACCGGCCTTCCTGGGAATGACGAGCGAAGCGTCGGCTTCGCGACACCGGCGCGGCGATTATTTCGCGGGGCCTGGCCGTGGGGCGTTGCGGACCGCGACATGATGCGCGGTTGACGCGGCGTCAAAACATACCGCATCATCGAAACAGATGTTCGACTCTCTGGAGTAGACATTCGACCGCTCGGAATGGCGGGCGTCAGTCAGCGTTTCCAGTACCCGGCCTAGGGGGATCCCACGGTTGTCGGCTTACGAACACGCATCTTCAACTTTCGAAACGTGGCCACTTAGCGGTGTGACGGTGAAGGCCGTCACGCGCGGCCGCCGCCGCGAGGGACGCGCCGCCGACTAGATTTCCCGAAGCCCAAAAGACCTGCGTTCAAAAAAAGCAGCACGGGAGGGAAGACCATGAAGAAAACGATGTTCCTGCGCGGGGCCTCGGCCCTGACACTTGTCTTTTGCGGGGCGGCCGGAGCCGCTCACGCCCAGACCCGGTCACCGGGCGACCAAGGACCGGTCATGGTGGAAGAGGTCATCGTCACCGGCTCGTTCATTCGCGGCACGCCCGAGGACGCCTCGCTGCCGGTCGACGTGATCGGCATCGAGGACCTGCAGAAGCAGGGCTCGCCTTCGACGGTGGAAATGCTCAAGGCCTTGCCGGTCTCGAACGGCGTGCTGGGCGACACCAACCAGTTCGACAGCCGCGCCCAGGGCTCGGAAGGTTCGGGCTCGGTGAACCTTCGCGGCCTGGGTTCGCAGCGCACCCTGGTGCTGATGAACGGCCGCCGCCTGGCGATCAACCCCCTGGCCGCGGCCGGGGCCGGCATCGTCGACACCAACATCATTCCCTCCGCCGCCATCGGCCGGATCGAGGTGTTGAAGGACGGCGCGGCGGCGACCTACGGCTCGGACGCCATCGCCGGCGTCGTCAACTTCATCACCAAGAAGAACTTCAACGGCCTGGAGGCCGGGGCCGACTACCGCTTCATCGACGGCTCGAAGGGCGACTACGGCCTGAACGTCACCTACGGCAAGGTCTGGGACAAGGCCAACATCCTGGCCAGCGTCGGCTGGCAACATCGCTCGAAGCTGGGCGTGGCCGACCGCGACTGGGCCAACCAGCCCTATCTGACCAACCCCGAGGCGGGCTGGTCGGCGGCGGGCAACCCCTCGACCTTCATCCCGGCCGCGGCCTCGACCACGGGCTTTCGCGATCCCAGCTGCACCAGCCTGGGCGGCTATGCCGGCTTTAGCGGCCTGACCCCGGTCTGCTACTGGCACTACACGCCGTTCGACAACCTGGTTGAGAAGCAGGACGCCATCCAGGCCTATGCCGAGGTCAACGCCGACCTGTCGGAAAAGACCAAGTTCCACATGGAGGTCCTGTACAGCCACACCGACGTCCCCGACTGGAACACTTCGCCATCCTACGCCGCCCTGGCCGTGCCGACCGCCGAGGTCGCGCTCGCGCCCAGCCTGATCGGTCGCTACTACGTGCCTGCCAACAATCCAGGCCTGATCGCCTTCATGGCGGCCAATCCGACCATCGTCACCACCAGTCTTGTGAACGGCGCCCAGGCCACCGTGCCCTCGGCGATCCTGGCGGGCGGGGCGATCAACGCCGCCAACCGGCCCTTCGGCCTGGGCGGCAATCCCGCCTTCGACTACGGCCCGTCGATCGGCGCCCGCGCCTATGACGCCTACCGGGTGTCGGGCGACCTGAAGGGCGAGTTCGACAACGGCGTCGGCTGGGAAATGGCCCTGACCTATTCGCAGGAGATCGGAATCCGCACGGGCTACGACACCCTGGTCAACCGCTACCAGCTGGCCTTGCGCGGCCTGGGCGGACCGCGTTGCGACACCGACGCCGCCACCCCCGGCATCCAAGGCGTGCCCGGCGCGGGCGGCTGCCTGTTCTACAATCCGTTCGCCAACGCGATCCCCAGCAACGCCATCACCGGCGAGACCAACGCCGGCTACAACGCGGCCCTGGCCAACAGTCCGGAAGTCACCCGCTGGTTCTTCCAGAAGCTGTCGACCAAGCAGGCCTCGCGCCTGTTCGTCGGCGAGGCCGTGCTGAACGGCAAGACCAACATCACCCTGCCGGGCGGCGACATCGCCTGGGCCGCCGGGGTCCAGTACCGGCGCACCTACTTCAAGTCCGACTACAACGACATCTCCAACGCCCTGATCAATCCGTGCGTGAACACGCCTGATTTCGGCGTGACGACCTGCACCGGCTCTGTCCGCAACGGCCCGTTCATGTTCCTGGGCGTCAACACCCCGGCCGACAAGCAGAGCGACATCATGGCCGGCTTCGGCGAGCTGTCGGTTCCGATCACCGAGGACCTGCAGATGCAGCTGGCCGCCCGCTACGAGGACTACGGCGGGGCCACGGGCTCGACCTTCAATCCGAAGGTCGCCCTGCGCTGGCAGGCGACCTCGTGGATGGCGCTGCGCGGCTCGGCGGGCTCGACCTTCCGCGGGCCGCCCGACCCGCAACTGGTCACCTCGTCGGTCACCTCGCTGCAGAGCATCCTGGGCGTGTTCCGCGCCGTCGACATCTACGGCAACCCCAACCTGCAGCCGGAGGAGGCCAAGACCTACAACGCCGGCGTGCTGTTCAACGCCGGCAACTTCAAGGCCAGCATCGACTACTTCCAGTTCGACTTCGAAAAGCCGATCGTCGCCGAGCCGGTGGGAGGGATGGTCAACGCCCTCTATCCGAACGGAGCCACCGGGGCCAATAACTGCGGAAATCCGACCTACGCGGCCCTGCAATCGCGGTTCACCTTCTCGACCAACTGCAGCACCATCTCGTCGCTGGCCCGCCTGAAGACGTTCTATGTCAACGGGCCGTCGATCAAGAATTCGGGCATCGACTTCTCGGCCGACTACATCTTCGAGGACGTGCTGGGCGGCGACTTCCGGCTCGGCGGCAACGCCACCTACATCGCCGAATACAAGATCGACGCCCAGACCGTCGAAGGCGTGGTGGTGACCCCGGCGTTCGACGCGGTGGGGCTGCTGAACTATCAGACCATCGCCGTGCCGATCCCGCAGTGGAAGGGCGACGTCTTCGGCGAATGGACCAAGGGGCCGCACAACCTGCGCCTGACGGTCCACTATATCGACAGCTACGTCGATCAGCGCACCGCGCCGTTCGCGGCCGGGGCCTACAAGGACTCCACCGGCGCGCCGGTGCAGGTGGCTGCCGGCAAGACGATCGACACCCAGATCCTGACCGACCTGGCCTATCGGGTGTTCCTGCCCTGGGACGCCACCCTGACGGCGGCGGTCACCAACCTCTTCGACAAGGATCCATCCTACGCCCGCCTGGACTTGGGCTACGACCCGTTCACCGGCGACCCGCTGGGTCGGACGTACAAGCTGGGGATCAAGAAGAAGTTCTAGGCCGTGTTGGCCGAGGGGCGGTTTAGGCCGCCCCTCTTTTCGTCATGTCGAGCATCCGTTGCCCGACGGTGAAGGCTCTGGCCGGATTGGTCTCGAGCAGCGTCTTGATCTCCGCCGCGCTGAAGCCCTTGGCGCGCAGGGCCGGCACGAAGCGCGTGAGGAGGAGGTCGTAGCTGCGGGCCTCGCCGCCACCGGCCTGGCCGACATTGTACCAGCCGGCGTCCTGCGACACGAGCACGTGGTCCAGCAGGCCCTCGCTCCGCATGCGGGTCACCAGATCGACGTGCCGGACCATCGACTTGGCGTCGATCCCGTCGAACTCGATCCAGGCGCCGCGTCGCGCCGCCGCGATGTGGCGGGCGACGTCCGGTTCGTTCTGGGCGTGGATCCAGATCCAGGCGGACGGGTGCACGCCTTCCTTTTCCAGGACGTCCAGCTGTTCGAACGCCGACACGGCCGGGCCCGTGTGGGCGCCGATGACCAGGCCGGTCTTCTTGTGGGTCAGGGCGCCGGCGCGGATCAGCTTGCGCTCGACCTCGCTCAGCGGGCCGCCGTTGAAGCCCAGCTTGATGAAACCGGGCTTGATGGACGACCCGTCGATCCCGTCTTTGGACTCCAGGATCCAACGCTGGGCCAGGGCTTCGGCGGTGTCGGTGAACACCCAGGGCGGCAGGTGGGTGTTGTCGAAGGCCGCGTAGTTGCCGGTCACGGTCAGGATGTTGAGGCCGCTCTCGCGCGAAAGGCGCTCCAGCAGGACGACGTCGCGACCCAGATAGGCCGCCGTGGCGTCGACGAAGGTCTGGCAGCCCAGCGCCCTCAGGCGTTGCAGGCGAGGCAGGATGACCTTCACCACCTCGTCGCGATCATAGGGCAAGGGCGCCTTGGACCATTCGGCATAGGTTTGGAAGTTGGCCAGGATGTGCTCGTGCACCAGGGTGACGCCCATCTGGTCGGCGTTCATCCGGCCCCGAACGGTCATCACGCCCGGGGGAGGAAAGAACTCATCCCGCAAGGTCCGGGCGCTTGCGCCGGCCCCGACAAACAAGACCCCGGCGGCGCCGAGGATCCCTTGAACCAAGCCTCGCCTGTCCATGACTGCTCCACCCCTCCGGACCACGACCGGGAGTTGAAACCGAAAATATGGCGGCAAGTCGGCGGGGCCTCAGTGCGCGAACAGTCCCGTCAACAGCGGCCGGGCGAACAGCCTGGCCGCGTCGTCGCGCTCCAGCCCAGGGACCCAGACCCCCAGAGAGGCGGCGGCGTTGAGCATGGAATTGATCATGTGGGCCGCGATCATCGGGTCCACCGCCCGGACCGAGCCCTCGGCCACGCCGTCGGAGATGATGGCCGCGAAGCGTTCGGAGCCGCGGGCGTAGCCCTGGGCCATCTCGGTGCGAATCTCGATCGGCAGGGCGCCCATCGACGAGGCGCGCAGCAGCGGGCCGTGGTCCGACAGTTGGTAGGCGACCAGGGCCGCCGTGGCGGACGACAGCTGCTCCCAGCTGTCCTTGGCCAGGTCGCGGGCGTCGACCTGGGCCTTGCGGGTGACGGCGAAGGTGCGCTCGAAGCACTCGGCCACCAGGGCGTCCTTATCCTCGTGGTGGTGGTAGAACGAGCCCTTGGTGACATTCAACTGGGCCGAGATGTCCTCGACCGAGGCGCCGCGATAGCCGCGTTGGTTGATCAGGCGGGTCGCGGCGACCAGGAAGGTCTCGCGCCATTCCTGGCCCTCCGGCGCCTCGGGCGTCGGATCGGGCAGGGCCAGCGGCTTCCAGGCTTCGTCTCCCGCGCCCTTCGGGGCCAGGCCATTGACCAGGATGTCGTACATCTTGTCGCGCACGCGATCGTAGTCGTCGACGTCGTATCGCCGCAACCACGAGCCTGACCAGAACACCTGCTCCAGCAGGAGATGGGTGCGGGCGTTGCGGTCGCGTTTGTCCAGGTGCTCGAACTCGGGGCCTTCGAAGAAGCCGCGCACCCGCCGGAACAGATCGTTGAACGCGCCCTGCACCGAGCCGCGCAGAGGCTCCTTCAGGGCCCGCATCTCGGTGAAGCTGGTCAGGGGGGCGGTCTCGCCCAGGCGCACCCGACGGTTCAGGTCCAGATAGAGGTCCAGGAAATTCAGCAGGCGCGTGGGCGCGTCCGGCGCCTTGCCCGCCTCGGTGACCAGGGCGTCGAAGCGCTCAAGGCCGCGCATGAAGCAGGCGGCCGCCAGGTCGTCCTTCTTGCGGTAATAGTAGGTGACGCTGGTCGTGATCAGGCCGACCTTGGCGGCGACGTCGGCCAGGGTCATGCCCTTGACGCCCTGCCGGTTCAGGATGGCGGTCGCGGCGGCGAGAATCGCCTCCTTCTTCTTCGCGTACCGTTCGGTGGCGGGGCTAGCGATCCGGCCGTCGTCCATGTGTCGCCCCCTCCCTGTTCGCGGCTTGGCGCGGCCTCAAGCGCGGGTCCTTTGGACCCGTTGGTCCAATTTAGGAAGCCCTGTCTCCACGACAAGGCGCGCGACCGGCTTCGGCGCCGCTTTCGTGAGCACGGAATCTTGCAGCCGTATTGCAGCGCGGAGGCCGCGAGGCGCTTCGAAAATCTAGGACGCCAGAGAGGCCTGTTCGGGGCCGCCTTGCCCGAGAACCGCGACGATGGCCTGGACCAGGGCGATGGGCGACAGGGGCTTGGCCACCGCGCCGTTCATGCCCGCGGCGATATAGGAGGCTTGCTGGTGGGCCAGGGCGTTGGCGGTCATCGCGATGATCGGCGTCGAGGCCGCGTCGCCGCCCAGGTCTCGGATGCGTCGGGTGGCCTCGACGCCGTCCATGCCAGGCATCTGGATGTCCATGAAGATCAGGTCGAAACCCTGGTCGTCGCGCTCCACGGCCTCGACGCCCAGGACGCCGTCGTCGGCAGTCTCGACGACCGCGCCCATGGCCTGCAGCAGCCGGCCGGCGATCAGGCGGTTGGTGGCGTTGTCCTCGACGATCAGCACCCGCAGGCCGGCCAAAAGCGCGGTGTCGGCGGCCTCGACCGGCGCGGCGGCCTCGGAGGCGGGCGGGGCCGCGACTTCCAGCCAGAACAGCGAGCCGCCCTCCGGCGGGCTGCGAAAGCCGACGTCGCCGCCCATCAGGAGGGCCAGCCGCCGGGTAATGGCCAGGCCCAGGCCGGCGCCGCCGAAGCGGCGGGTGGTCGAGCCGTCGGCCTGGCTGAAGCGTTGAAACAGGCCGTCCGCCGTGGCTTGGTCGATGCCCACGCCGCTGTCCTGGATCTCAAAGCGCAGGCGTCGCGCGCTCGGCGGGCCGGCGGTGGTCAGCCGCGCCTGGACGCCGCCCTCCAGGGTGAACTTCACCGCGTTGCCCAGAAGGTTGAACAGCCCTTGGCGCAGCCTCAGGGGATCGGCGCCCACCCAGCCGATCCCGGGATCGGCCGTGACGTCCAGGGTCAGGCCCTTCTGCCTGGCTTGGGGGCGGAGTAAGTCGGCCACGCTGCGTAACAGGGCGGCCGGATCGATCGGTTCGGGATTCAATTCCAGCTTGCCGGCCTCGATCTTCGAGAAGTCGATGATGTCGTTGAGCAGTTCCGACAGCATGGCCCCGCAGCCCAGCGCCTCGTTCAGCAGCTGGCGACCGTCTTCCGACAGCTTCTCGCGCTTGAGCAGGTGCATCACGCCCAGCACGCCGTTCATCGGCGTACGGATCTCATGGCTCATATTGGCCAGGAACTGGGACTTGGCCTCGGCCGCGCCCAGGGCGGCGTCGCGGGCGGCGACCAGCTCGGTGACGTCCTGGCTGATGCCGATCACGTCCCAGGCCTTGGCGCTGGCCCCGCGCACGCCGCGCCAGGCGGCCCGCATCCATACCCAGCTCTGATGGGCCGGGTCGAAATAACGATAGGTCAGCAGACTATGGTCGCCGGTCGCCAGGGTCTGGCTGAACGCCTCCCAGACCATCTGCCGGTCATCGACGTGGGTGGAGAAGGTCATCTCCTCGACCGTCATGGTTCGAACCCCGCCGTGAGGCGAGGAGGGCGTGTGGATGTCCTGCTCGAAGACGTAGATTCCCTTGCGCGCGTCGAACCGCCAGACATAGACGCCCGCGGTGTTGCGCAGCAGTTCGTTGGCCCGCTCGGCCTGCTGTCGCTCAAGGCGCCGGGCGCGGTCCTCGCTGAAGTCCTGGAAGACGATCAGCAGGGCCTCGCCGCCGAGCACGTCCGGCAACATCTTGGTCTGCGAGCGCACCCACAGCCAGCCGCCGCGTTTACGGGCCAGACGATGCTCGGAACGGGCTTCGCCAAGCGCGCGCAGGGTCTCGCCGATGCCGACGATGGTGTCGGTGTCGTGCAGATGGAAGAAGTCACGGATCGGACGGCCCAGGGTTTCCTCGGGCGTCCAGCCGGTCAGCGTGGTCCAGGCCGGGTTGACGTGGACGATGGCGTCGTTTTCCAGGACCACGAACATGTCGAGGCTGCTCTCGAAGAACCAGGCGGCGGCGGCCTGTTCGATCGATGGCGCGGGCGTCTTGTCCTGCAAGGGCTTGCCCATCCCCGTCCCCTCGTTTTCAATTGATATGCGCATGATCGGGTAAAGGACGCGTTGCGACGTACCGGCTCTTCGATCGGCGCCAAAAGAACAGTACGCCGACTCCTCCGGGGCGGCCGCAGGAGGGATACCGTCTTGAGCACGCCTGAAGCCGTGGGTCTGTCGTCGGACCGACTGAAGCGCATCGACGCCTTCATCCAGGATCGCTACATCGCGCCCGGAAAGCTGCCCAGCGCCCTGGTTCAGGTGTGGCGTCGCGGCCAGCTGGCGCACACGACGATCCTGGGTTCGGCGGACAAGGAGCGCGGGCTGCCGCTGAAGTCCGACAGCCTGTTCCGCATCTATTCAATGACCAAGCCGATCACCTCGATCGCCTTCATGATGCTGGTCGAGGAGGGCAAGGTCGCGCTGGACGACCCGGTGCACCGCTACATCCCGGCGTGGAAGGCCCTGGGCGTGTTCCAGGGCGGCGTGGCGGGCGCCTTCCTGACCAAGCCGGTCGACCAACCCATGCGGATCATCGACCTGCTGCGCCATACCGCCGGGTTGACCTACGGCTTTCAGCAGCGGAGCAATGTCGACGCCGCCTATCGCAAGCTGAAGCTGGACGGCGTCGACAGCGAAGGCGGGTTGAACAACTTCATCGGCAATCTTGGAACCGTGCCGCTGGAGTTCAGTCCGGGCGAGGCCTGGAACTATTCGGTGGCCACCGACGTGCTGGGCTACCTGGTCCAGCTGATCTCGGGCCAGCCCTTCGAGGACTTCCTGAAGGCGCGGATTTTCGACCCGCTGAAGATGGTCGACACCGGCTTCTTCGTGCTCGAGGACCAGCGCCATCGCTTCACGGCCTGCTACACCTTGAACCCCAAGGGCGAGGTCGTGCTGCAGGACGATCCGGCCACCAGTCGCTACCTGTCCGACCCGTCGGTGAAGTCCGGTGGCGGGGGGCTGGTCTCGACCGCCGACGACTACATGCGGTTCTGCCGCATGCTGCTGAATGGCGGCGAGCTGGACGGGGCGCGGATCGTCGGGCCCAAGACGCTGAAGCTGATGACCATGAACCATCTGCCGGGCGGCAAGGAACTGACCCAGATGTCGCAATCGCTGTTCAGCGAAGCGGTGTTCGAGGGGCTGGGTTTCGGCCTCGGCTTCGCCATGACGGTCGACCAGGCGCGGACCAAGAACCTGGGTTCGCTGGGCGAATACTTCTGGGGCGGCATGGCCTCGACGGCCTTCTGGGTCGATCCGGTCGAGGACCTGGCGGTGGTGTTCATGACCCAACTGATCCCGTCCTCGGCCTATCCGATCCGGCGCGAGCTGAGGACACTGGTTTATGCCGCGCTGACGGAGAGCAACGCTTAGGTGGGGACATGCCCTCGCGGCGTGTCCCCATTTCTGAGCGCCGCGCTTGCCGATGGGGACACGCCGCGAGGGCATGTCCCCGGTCAGCAAGAAAGCGGCGCGGGAGGGGCTCCCGCGCCGAGTATGCTCACCTAAGTCGACACGCCGAGGAAGGCGCGCCGCGTGCGCGAAAGGAGGCCGGCTTAGAAGATGCGGGACGTATGCAAGCCGCGCCCCAACGCCGATCCCTTTACGCGTACGCCCTCGACAGTCGGAGCAAATATTGTCGTATCCGCGAGGATCGCGGGCGCATTTCCTCGGCGGCTTTCCCCCGCTCGCACGGATTGGCTCCGGCTGAAACTTATGCTTTCGAATTTCGAGTACGAATGCCGCGGCGTCAATGGCCGGCGCCCAAATTCCCGGCGCCCCTACGGACCTCTGGACTTCGGCGACAGGTCGTGCAGGGTTCGCTTCAAACAACCGTTCAAAAGAACGCAACCACAGACCTTAGGGTGGAAAACGCCATGGCCGCGATCAACAACGTCACGGATCTGACCGTCGAAGGCGACATCGGGGTCGTCACGCTCAACTCGCCGCCGGTCAACGCCCTGTCGGCCGCCGTGCGCGAGGGGCTGTCCAAGGCCTTCGACGCCGCCATCGCCGACCCGGCGGTCAAGGCCATCGTGCTGATCTGCGAGGGCAAGACCTTCATCGCCGGCGCCGATATCACCGAGTTCGGCAAGGCCATGAGCGGCCCGTCCCTGCAGGATGTTCAGAACACCATCGAGAACTCGCCCAAGCCCGTGGTCGCCGCGATCCACGGCACGGTGCTGGGCGGCGGACTGGAGGTGGCCCTGGTCGCCCACTACCGCGTCGCCGTGCCCTCGGCCAAGGCCGGCCTGCCGGAAGTGAACATCGGCCTGCTGCCGGGCGCCGGCGGCACCCAGCGGCTGCCGCGCGTGGTCGGTGTCGAGAAGGCGCTGGAGATGGTCACCACCGGCCAGCACGTCCCGGCGAAAGCCGCGCTCGCGATGGGCCTGTTCGATTCCATCGTCGATGAAGGCGCGCTGCGCGACGGGGCCATCGCCTTCGCCCGCGTGGCGGCGGCCGAGGACAAGCCGCTGACCCGGATCCGCGACCAGAACGAAAAGGTGGAAGCCGCGCGCGGCAAGCCCGAGATCTTCAGCGAGTACCGCAAGGCCAACGCCCGCAAGTTCCGCGGCTTCCTGGCCCCGGAGAACAACATCAAGTGCATCGAGGCGGCGGTGAACCTGCCCTTCGACGAGGGGCTGAAGGAAGAGCGCCGGCTGTTCATGGAGCTAATGACCGGCAGCCAGTCGGCCGCCCAGCGCTACGTGTTCTTCGCCGAGCGCCAGGCCGCCAAGATCCCCGACGTGCCGGACGACACGCCGATCATTCCGGTCAAGAAGGTCGGCGTCATCGGGGCCGGCACCATGGGCGGCGGCATCTCGATGAACTTCCTCAACGCCGGCATCCCGGTGACGATCATCGAGGCCAAACCGGAAAACCTGGATCGCGGCGTCGGCGTGATCCGCAAGAACTACGAGAACACCGCCAAGAAGGGCCGTCTCACCCAGGACGACGTCGATAAGCGCATGGCGCTGCTGACGCCGTCGATGAACCTGGAGGACCTGGCCGACTGCGACCTGATCATCGAAGCCGTGTTCGAGCTGATGGAGATCAAGAAGGACGTGTTCGGCAAGCTGGACAAGATCGCCAAGCCTGGCGCGATCCTGGCCTCCAACACCTCGTATCTCGACATCGACGTGATCGCCGCCAGCACCAGCCGGCCCGAGAGCGTGATCGGCCTGCACTTCTTCTCGCCGGCCAACGTCATGAAGCTGCTGGAGATCGTGCGCGGCGAGAAGACCGACAAGTCGGTGATCGCCACATCCATGCAGATCGGCAAGAAGATCGGCAAGGTCGCGGTGCTGGTCGGCAACTGCCACGGCTTCGTCGGCAACCGCATGCTGGCCCAGCGTCAGCGCGAGGCTCAGAAGCTGATCCTGGAAGGCGCCATGCCTTGGGACGTCGATCGCGTGCTCTACGACTTCGGCCTGCCGATGGGGCCGTTCGCCATGAGCGACCTGGCCGGCCTCGACATCGGCTGGGACCCGGCCAAGACCAGCTCGTCCACCGTGCGCGAAGTGCTGTGCGAGATGGACCGGCGCGGCCAGAAGAACGGCAAGGGCTTCTACGACTACGACGAGAACCGGGTCGCCAAGCCCAGCAAGGAGGTCGAGCAGGTCATCCTCGACTTCGCCGAGAGGCGCCAGATCCAGCGCCGCGAGATCAGCGACCAGGAGATCCTGGAGCGGTGCCTGTATCCGATGGTCAACGAGGGGGCCAAGATCCTGGAAGAGGGCAAGGCGATCCGGGCTTCGGACATCGATACCGTCTGGATCAACGGCTACGGCTGGCCCGTCTATACCGGCGGCCCGATGTTCTGGGGCGAGCTGGTGGGCTTGGACAAGATCCTGGCGCGTATGAAGGAATTCCAGGCCGAGCTCGGCGACGACTTCAAGCCGGCGGCCCTGCTGGAGCGGCTGGTGGCCGAGGGCAAGGGGTTCAAGGACGCCTAGCCCAAACTGCTCCCTTCCCCCTTGATGGGGGAAGGTGGCCTGCGAAGCAGGTCGGATGGGGGTGACTACGACGCCTCAGCATTCACCCCATCCCCGGCCCTTCCCCCATCAAGGGGGAAGGGAGAAGAGGACGTAAGACGATGACCACCATCGCCAGCATGATGACCGCCGACTATGGCGTTATGGGCGACATCCTGCGGCTGCGGGCGGCGGAGCTGCCCGTGCATCCCGCCGTGATCATGGAGACCGGCGAGGCAGTGACCTACGCCCAGCTCGACGCGCTGGCTGACCGCGTCGCCGCGGCGCTGCAGCGCGACGGGATCCACCAAGGCGAGGCCGTCGCCATCTGCGCCCTGTCGTCGATCCCCTATGCGGCGCTGTTCCTGGGCGCGCTGCGGGCCGGCGTCGCCGTCGCGCCCCTGGCGCCGTCGTCGACGCCCGAGGCGATCGCCGGCATGGTCGCCGACTGCGGCGCGCGGCTGTTCTTCATGGACGCCGGCGCGGCCGAGGCCCAGAAGCCGGCCCCGATCGCCGTGCGCTACATCGCCCTGGACGGCTCGGATTTCGGCGAGGCGTTCGAGGCCTGGCTGGCGCCCGTCGGCGCGATCCCGGCCGCCGTGGCCATCGCGGCCGAAGACCCGTTCAACATCATCTATTCCAGCGGCACGACCGGCGCGCCCAAGGGCATCGTCCAGTCGCACGGTATGCGCTGGAAGCACGTGTTCCGGGGCGACGCGGTGGGTTATGGCCCCGAGGCCGTCACCCTGTTATCGACCCCGCTCTATTCCAACACCACCCTGGTCTGCTTCTTCCCCACCCTGGCGGGCGGCGGCACGGTGGTGCTGATGAAGAAGTTCGACGCCGGCCGGTACCTCGAACTGGCCCAGAGCCATCGCATGACCCACACCATGCTGGTGCCCGTGCAGTATCGCCGCCTGATGGACCGACCCGATTTCGGCGACTTCGACCTGTCGTCGACCCATCTGAAGTTCTGCACCAGCGCCCCGTTCGCGGCCGAGCTGAAGGCCCAGGTGCTGGCCCGCTGGCCCGGTGGGCTGGTCGAGTATTTCGGCATGACCGAAGGCGGCGGCACCTGCATCCTGATGGCCCACGAGCATCCGGATAAGCTGCACACGGTCGGCCGCCCCGCGCCGGGCCACGACATCCGGCTGATCGACGAGGACAGCGTTCAGGTCGGCCCCGGCGTGGTCGGCGAGATCGTCGGCCGCTCGGCGGGGATGATGAACGGCTATCACGGTCAGCCGGGCAAGACCGCCGAGGCGACCTGGGTCTCGCCCGAGGGCTGGAGCTTCATCCGCACCGGCGACGTCGGCCGGTTCGACGAGGACGGCTTCCTCACCCTGATGGACCGCAAGAAGGACATGATCATCAGCGGCGGCTTCAACATCTATCCCAGCGACATCGAGGCGCAGATCGTCCAGCACCTCGACGTGGTCGAGGCTGCGGTGGTCGGCGTGCCGTCCGACGCCTGGGGCGAATCGCCGGTGGCTTTCGTGGCGGTTAAGCCCGATGCGCGAATTGACGCGGAGAGCCTGCGGACCTGGGTCAATGCTCGCCTGGGCAAGACCCAGCGACTGGTCGACCTGAGGCTGGTCGAATCCCTGCCCCGCAGCCATATTGGCAAGGTCCTGAAGCGTGAATTGCGCGACGGCTGGACGGCTTCTGCCTAGGTCGAAGATTCCGGACACATTTTTGCCGCGACGGCGCGCCGCATCGGGGGCCGCCGAGTCAGTCGATACGTTTGCTTAACCATAAAGGCGCTGTCGTGTGACAGAGCCGGATTGTTCGGAAGCGACGTCTGATGCAAGCCCTCCCCAAAGCCACGCTGTCGCCGGAAGCCCGCAAGAAGGCCAAGGCCGATGCGGCCCTCGCCGCCGCCGGTGTCCCGCTGGATTTCGCGGCCGTGGAGAAGGTGCTTCGACAGGGGCTGACGCCCGGTCTGGACGCCAAGCTGGCCGACCGTTTCGACCGTCCCACCGCCGTCCGCGCCGTCGCCACTCGCGTGGCCGCCCTGACCGCCGCTCTGATCGCTTCGGGCGTTCGTCGTGGCGGCGTCTGCATCGTTCCGGCCCTGGCCTCGGCCGCGACCCTCGAAGCCGTCGCCGGTGCGGGCCTGCGCGCCTGGCTTGTGGATGTGGATCCTTACAGCTGGATGTTCGATCCGGCACACCTGCGCGAACGCCTGGGCGAGGCTCCGCCGCCGATCGAGGCCATCGTCCCCACCTGCGCCTTCGGCCGCGCGCCCGACATGACCGCCTGGGCCGCCTTCCAGCGCGAGACCGGCCTGCCGATCGTGGTCGACGCCACCGACGGCTTCGACGTGATCATGGACGCCCCGGTTCCCGTGGTCGTCGGCCTGCCGGGCGGACGTGGCGTATTCGTGGCCAGCCAGGACGCCGACTTCATCGCACGGCTCGACGCGCCGGTCTTCGGCGGCGACGCCGGGCTCGAGGCCTGGTCCGGTCAGCGCCTGCGCCTCGCCACCGCCGCCCAGCGCCTGCGCATGCTGCTGCTGGGCGCCCCGATCGGCTTCCAGCCGGGCTGGGGGATGAGCTGGGTGTCGGACGCCTGGGTCGTCAGCGTCGCCGAGGGCGCGGCCCCGGTCGTGGCCGCCAAGCTGGCCGAGATGGGCTACGCGACCAACCCCGTCGGCCCGGGCATCGTCATCCGCGACCAGACGCCGGTGGCCGATCGCCTGGCCAAGTCCGTGCTAAGCCTGCCGTTCCATGCGGGTCTGGGCATCGCGGAGTTGGACGAGCTGGCCGAAGCGGTGCGGAAGGCGCTCTGAAATCACCTTTCTCCCAGAGGGAGAGGGTTTCAGTGTTGTGCCACGTACGCGTCGATCCCCGCCACCCGCTTGGCCTTCTCCGCCTCATCCAAGAATGACCCCGTGAAGCTGTTCTTGGCCAGGGTCACCAGCTCGTCCCGCGTCAGGCCGATCGCCTCCGCCGTCTGGACGTAGTTCTCCAGCAGATAGCCGCCGAAATAGGCTGGGTCGTCGGAGTTGACCGTGGCCTTCAGGCCCAGCTTCAGCATGCGCTTCAGCGGATGCTCCTTCAGGTCGCTCACGCCGCACAGCTTCAGGTTCGACAGCGGGCAGACCGTCAGGGTGGTGCCGTCCTGCACCAGGCGGGCGGTCAGGCAGTCGTCCTCCAGGGCGCGATTACCATGGTCGATGCGGTCGACGGCGATGATGTCCACCGCTTCCCACACATAGGCCGGCGGGCCTTCCTCGCCGGCGTGAGCGACGATCTTGAGGCCCAGGTCGCGGGCCGCCTGCATCACGCGGGCGAACTTGGCGGGCGGATGGCCGACCTCCGAGGAGTCCAGGCCCACGCCGGCGATCTTGGAAAGATAGGGCTTGGCCTGCTCCAGGGTGGCGAAGGCGGCGGCCTCGTCCAGGTGGCGCAGGAAGCACAGGATCAGCTTGGAGCTGACGCCCAGCGTGGCTTGCGCCTCTTCCATCCCCGCCGTCAGCCCGTCAACCACCGTGCCGAACGCCACGCCGCGATCGGTGTGGGTCTGGGGATCGAAGAAGATCTCGGCGTGGGTCCCGCCATCGGCGGCCAACCGGTGGAAATAGGCCAGGGCCAGGTCCTTGAAGTCGGCTTCCGTCAGCAGCACGCCCGCGCCCTGGTAATAGATGTCCAGGAAGTCCTGCAGGTTGGAGAAGGCGTAGGCGGCGCGGATCTCGTCCACCGTCTTGAACGGCAGGACGACGCCGTTGCGCTCGGCCAGCTCGAACATCAGCTCGGGCTCGAGGCTGCCCTCGATGTGCATGTGCAGCTCGGCCTTGGGCAGGCCGCGGACGAAGGTTTCGAGAGCATGATCGGTCATGCCCAATGTCTTCGGACCGGCGGGGCGCGGGGTCAAGAGCGAGGAGGGGCGAAGCGGCTCTTCAGGCGGGACCGCTCGCGGTTTAGAGAGAGGCTGATGAGCAACGAGAATCCGCCCTCCATTCCCGTCAGCGTCGAGGACCCGGGTCCCGACATCGGGCTCGCCGAGGCCGAAGCCTCGGCGCTGTATGGTCGCGACTATCGCAAGACGCTGGCCAGCGAGGACGGCTTCCAGCGCCTGGACGCGGTGGAGCGGCTGGCCGGCGCCCGCGCGGCGCTGTCGGCTCAGGAGGTGGCGGTGATGGACATGGCGGCAGCACGGGGGCATGCCCTGGCCGAGATCGTCCACCTGACCGGACGTGAAGCGACCTTTGTCGAGACGCTGTTTCTGGAGGCCTGCGCCAAGCTGGTGGCGCACTACCAAGCCGTGGGCGAGGCCGGCGACGAGGTCGGGCCTGGGCCGCTGAGGCTGCCTGGGCCGTTCCTCTAGCCGCTAAGACATCGGCGGCGGGGGCGGCACCGGCTCAGGCAACGGCGTGAACTCCTGGTCGTCCAGGTCGGGCAGCTTCATGCGCTGGGCTCGCCAATCGGCCTTGGCCTGCTCGATCCGCTCCTTGGACGAGGAGACGAAGTTCCACTCGATGAAGCGCGGACCCACCGGATCGCCCCCCAGCAGCATGACGGTGGAGGGTTCCAGGGCCTCGAAGGTGATCGTTTCGCCCGGCTTGAACACCGCCATCTGGCCGGCGTGCAGCACCTGGCCGGCGACCTCGACCTTCCCGACCGCCACATAGGCGGCGCGCTCGGGATATTCGGCCGGCAGTCCGGCCTTGGCCCCTGCCGCCATTTCCCAATGCACATAGAAGAGCGGCGAGAACACCGGCACCTTGGCCTCGACGCCGAACGCCTTGCCGGCCACCAGCGCCGCCTTCAGGCCGTTGTCCTCATAGATCGGCATCTCGTTGCGGCTGTGGTGCGAGAACCGCGGGTCGATCTCTTCCTGACCGTCGGGCAGGGCCACCCAGGCCTGGATGCCGTGCATGGCGCCGCCGTATTCGCGCAAGGTCTCGAAGCGCTCGGAATGGGTGATGCCGCTGCCGGCCGTCATCCAGTTGACCTCGCCCGGACGGATGATCAGGTCAGAGCCGACGCTGTCCTTGTGGGTGATCTCGCCTTCGAACAGATAGGTCAGCGTCGATAGGCCGATGTGCGGGTGCGGCCGCACATCGACATTGCGCGGAAAGCCGGGCTCGAACTCGACGGGGCCCATATGGTCGAAGAAGGTGAAGGGGCCCACCATGCGCCGGCTGTGGAACGGCAGCACGCGGCCAACCTCGAAACCGCCGAGATCCTTGCGGCGCTGGTCGATGACGAGGTCGATCATGGGGAGGGCTCCGAGGTGGGGAGCCTTAGTGTGCAGGGGTTAGGCCGAGGATTCTAGAATAAATCCTCCCCCTATGGGGGAGGTGTCGGCGTTAGCCGACGGAGGGGGGAGGGGTCTGGCGGATGGCCACAACCTGGATCGACGATCCTACAACTCCCCCCACCGATCGCTACGCGATCGCCTCCCCCACGGGGGGAGGACCTAAGGAGCGCGTCAGCTCAGCGGGCTCACATACGGGCTGACTAGCCCCAGCGGCACGGCCGTGGAGTTCTTGACGCCGCGGATGACGATCCGGCTCTCGATGTTGCTGACCAGGCCCAGCGACAGCAGCTTGTCGCGCAGGAACTCGTCGAAGGCGCGCATGTCGCGGGTGACGATGCGCAGCTCATAGTCGGCCGCGCCGGTCACAGTGGCGCACTGAACGACCTCGGCCCACTTGCCCACGGCCTGCTCGAACACCTCGAGGTTTTCCTTGGTCGGCAGCGACAGCTTGGCGGTGCAATAGACCTCGAAGCCCAGGCCCAGCTTTTCGCGATCCAGGATGGTCACGCGACGCTGGATGACGCCCGCGTCTTCCAGCCGCTTGATCCGGCGCCAGCACGGGCTGGAGGACAGCCCGACTCGCTCCGCGATCTCCGCGACGGACAGTCCGGCGTCGTGTTGGATGAGATCGAGGATCTTGGCATCCACGGCGTCGAGTTGTTCGGACAAGATTTCCTCCCCCCAGAGGGTGATTGGCGCGTTGATCTTGCGCAAAGCGGCCCTGAATCGGGCACGCCTTGGGCAAACAATTTCCCCGTTTCTATAAGATATTGCTGAGCGGGCAGGAAGACCCGGGAGGAATTTTTTTGCTATGCGGCACTCGGAAGTCACGCTCGACGACAAATATCTGCTCGAAGATGGTCGTGCGTTCATCACCGGCGTGCAGGCGCTGATCAGAGTCCTCCTCGACAGAAAGCGTCTCGACACCCGCGCCGGGGTCAATACGGCGGGCTTCCTTTCCGGCTATCGCGGCTCGCCCCTGGGGGGATTGGACCAGCAGGCGGCTCGCCTTTCGCCACTCCTCACCGCCCATGACGTGGTCTTCAAGGAAGGCCTGAACGAGGACCTGGCCGCCACCGCCGTCTGGGGCAGCCAGCAGGCCAACCTGTTCCCGGGCGCGACCCACGATGGCGTCTTCGGCATGTGGTACGGCAAGGCGCCCGGCGTGGACCGCACCGGCGACGTCTTCAAGCACGCCAATTTCGCCGGGACCTTCCCGACCGGCGGCGTTCTGGCCGTGGCCGGCGACGACCACGCCTGCAAGAGCTCGACCCTGCCGTCGCAGTCGGAATTCGCCTTCCAGGACTTCGAGATGCCGGTTCTGTCGCCAGCCGACGTGCAGGAGGTGCTCGACTACGGCCTGTTGGGCATTTCCATGTCGCGCTTCTCCGGCCTGTGGACCGGCATGATCGCCCTGGCCGACACCATGGACTCTGGCGTGACCATCGACGTCTCGCTGGACCGCCACAAGCTGGTCATCCCCGAGTTTCCGATGCCCCCGGGCGGTCTTGGCATTCGGCTGAAGGACCAGCCGATGGAGAAGGAGCGCCGGCTCCGCCTGCACAAGATCCCCGCCGCCCTGGCCTTCGCCCGGGCCAACGGCATCGACCGCGTGGTGCTGGGCGCCTCGCATGTCCGCGTCGGCAAGGCGCGTCTGGGCATCGTCTGCCAGGGCCAGGCCTACAAGGACGTGCTGGAAGCCTTCACCGCGATGGGCATGAGCCTGCAGGAGGCCGCCGACCTGGGTGTGTCGATCTACAAGGTCGGCATGCCCTGGCCGCTGGAGCCCCTGGGCATCCGCGCCTTCGCCGCCGGCCTCGAGACCCTGATGGTCATCGAGCACAAGCGCGGCCTGATCGAACCGCAGGCTCGCGCCGCGCTCTATGATCTTCCCGCCCACGCCCGCCCGCGCATCATCGGCAAGCTGGACGAGCACGGCCATCCGCTGCTGTCGGAGCTGGGTTCGCTGTCGGTGGCCGAGATCGCCCTGGCCATCTACGATCGCCTGCCGCCCGGTCCGCACATGGAGCGCGCCCAGGCCTATCTGAACCGCGTCTCGGCCGCCGGCGTCGCCGCCGTCAGCCTGGCCGCCGACCAGGCCCGCAAACCGTTCTTCTGCTCGGGCTGCCCGCACAACACCTCGACCAAGCTTCCCGAGGGTTCGCGAGCGCTCGCCGGCATCGGCTGTCACTACATGGCCGGCTTCAACGACCCGATGACCGACCTCAACACCCACATGGGCGGCGAGGGTCTGACCTGGGTGGGCGCGGCGCCGTTCACCACCGAGAAGCACGTCTTCCAGAACCTGGGCGACGGCACCTACAATCACTCCGGTTCGCTCGCGATCCGCGCCGCGATCGCGGCCGGGGCCAACATCACCTACAAGCTGCTGTTCAACGACGCCGTCGCCATGACCGGCGGCCAGCGCGCGGAAAGCGGCTTCACCCCGGCCCAGATCACCCGCCAGTTGGCCAGCGAAGGCGTGGCCAGGACGGTGATCGTGGTTGACGAGCTGGAACGCTATCAAGGCGTCACCGACCTAGCCCCCGGCGTCGAGGTCTTCCCGCGCTCCGAGCTGATGGACGTGCAGAAGATGCTGCGCGACACGCCGGGCACGACGGTGCTGCTGTACGACCAGACCTGCGCCACCGAAAAGCGCCGCCGTCGCAAGCGCGGGACCATGGCCAAGGCCACCAAGCGGGTGTTCATCAACCCGCTGGTCTGCGAGGGCTGCGGCGACTGCTCTATCAAGTCCAACTGCGTGTCGGTCGAGCCGCTGAACACCGAGTTCGGCCGCAAGCGCAAGATCAACCAGTCGTCCTGTAACCAGGACTACAGCTGCGTCGACGGCTTCTGCCCCTCGTTCATCACCCTGGAAGGCACGGAAAGCACAAAGGCCAAGAAGGCCCCGGCCCTGACGGCCGACTCCACGCCCCTGCCGGTGTTCGACGAATTCCACGGCGTGCGTCGGATCATCTTCACCGGCGTCGGCGGCACCGGCGTGACCACCGTGGCCTCGATCCTGGCCATGGCCGCCCACGTCGACGGCCGCTCGGGCAGCGTGGTCGACATGACGGGCCTGGCCCAGAAGGGCGGCTCGGTGTTCAGCCACGTCAAGATCGGCGAGACGGAGGAGACCGTGGTCGGCGGCCGCGTGCCCGCCGCCAGCGCCGACGTGCTGATCGCCTGCGACATGCTGGTGGCCGCCTCGCCGGAGGGCTTGTCGCTGTACGCCAAGGACCGCACCAGCGCGTTCGGCAACAGCGACTTCGCCCCGACGGCCGACTTCGTCACCAGCCGCGACGTGCGCTTCGACTCCAGCGCCATGGCCCGGCGGATCAAGGGCGCGACCAAGTCGTTCGACGCCTGCCCGGCCCAGCACCTGGCCGAGACCCAGTTTGGCGACGCGATCTTCGCCAACATGATCATGGTGGGCTTCGCCTGGCAGCGCGGGGTGATCCCGCTGTCCAGCCGCGCGGTCTATCGGGCGATCAAGCTGAACGGGGTGGACTACGACGCCAACCTGGCCGCCTTCGAGCTGGGCCGCCGCGTGGCCCATGACCCGGATTCCATGGGTCCGCGCGACGCCGACGTGCCGACGCCCGAGACGATGCCGCTGGACGCGCTGATCGCCAAGCGCGCCGCCGACCTGACGGCCTATCAGAACGAAGCCTACGCCAAGCGCTACCTGGCCAGGACCGAGAAGGTCGCGGCGGCGGAGGCGGCCAACGGCGGTGGGGAAACTCTGACCCGCGCGGCGGCCGTCAATCTCTACAAGCTGATGGCCTACAAGGACGAATACGAGGTCGCCCGGCTCTATACCGACGGCCGTTTCGCGGCCGAGCTGGCCGGGACGTTCAAGGGCGGCAAGGCCAAGGTCTGGCTGGCTCCGCCGATCATCGGCGCCAGGAACAAGGACGGCACGCCGCGCAAGATGGCCTTTGGCGGCTGGATGCTCGACTACGCCTTCCCGTTGATGGCCCGGATGAAGGGCCTGCGCGGCGGTCCGCTCGACGTGTTTGGCAAGACCGAGGAGCGCCGCATGGAGCGCGGCCTGATCGCCGACTACGAGCTCACCCTCGACCGTCTGGCCGGCGGCCTGACTCCAGAGCGTCTGCCGCTGGCGGCGCGCATCGCGGCGATCCCGCAGGAGATCCGCGGCTACGGCCACGTCAAGGACGCCTCGGTGGTCAAGGCCAAGGCCCAGGCCGCGACGTTGTGGAGCCAGTGGGAGGGGGTAGGGATCAGCGTTGCGGCCTGAATAAGCCACGGCGTTTACCAGCCTTCGTGAGGCGGACTAGGGTGTCGCTTCCGGTGGGAAGATCGCGTTGTAGGCCATGGCCATCGCTGCCCAATCGAACAAGGCCAGAACCTTTTGGCCTTCCATTTTTAGGCCGTCCTCGGTCTTCGGCTCGGCATGCAGAAGGGCGGCAATCTCTTGCATCGCCAGGCGACTGCCCGGCGCAGCCTCGCCGACGATAGTGCAATCCTGCAGACCGCCCGCGTTACCAATAATACAAGTCAGGGCGGTCTTGCCGCTGGTCTGCGCCACCCGACGGGAGATGGAAGCAACCCGCCACAGGTCGATAGTCTCCCTCCATTTGAACCTATGCATGCCGCAACGACCCTGGGAAAGATCAAGGGTCGAGCAGGGCTGCGGACTGGGCTTGCCGTCCGCTGTCTTGGGCGCAGTCAACATGACCGAGGGTTGGGCCGGCATGTAGGTCTTCTCGGGGATGACCGCCGCGCCGTTTCCTGTGAGCGTGACTGGAATGGTGACATAGCCGCCTTCCACGGAGACGCCGTCGGTTGTGGTCGGAGCGGTCTGGAACCGTTTGGAAAGTTTCAGCGCCATGGCTCCGAAGCCGGCCCCAATCGGGGCCTCGGCGGCGATCTTGCAGTCCTGCATGCGCCCTTGGGCGTCAGCACGGCATCGCATCAAGGCCCAGCCGCCCAAATTCCGGTCGCGCGCGCCTTGCGGATAGAGGGCGTCGATTTCGCCCGGCCCGGGCTTTTGGATCCAGGTCAGGTCGTTGCCCATTTCGCGCGGTGGCGATCCGGCGGTGGCCTGACCTGCGATAAACGAGACGCAGATGGCGAGCATCGACGTCAGATGTCGGAGGTTCATGGCGGGCCCTTACTGGATGAGATTCGGCATCGAACAGATTCAACCTTGAGCATGAGCCGGCGATCGCGGGAAGATCTGTGTCACTCTTACTTCTGCACCGTCCCATCCGCCCGGTCGGGCTTGATCCCGGTCGAGCGGATGTTGGTCACCGACTGCAGGATGCCGAACCAGAACGGCGAACCCAGCGAAACGGCCAGGCCGGTGATCGCCAGGCCGAGCAGGGTCAGGAAGATCTTCACCGTCGCGCTCCAGGCGCTGCGGTAGGGCGTCTGGCAGGTGGAGGCCGGCCGTTTGCTGGGGGGCAGGGACGACAGCGGCTCGTGGACCAGGGCGCAGAAGCCTTCCTTGGTCCAGCCGATCGGCATGGGCAGGTCCTGGGCCAGGTCGGCGGCGTTCTGGCCGCCCTCGCAATTGCATTCCGGCGCGACGCCTTCCGGATCGGCGGCGGTCTCTTCTCCGCTCGCCGAGGCCGCCGAGGCGGCGGGCGCGGTAAGCCGGGCCTGGGCCTCGCGCGCGTCGTCGGCCTGCCTGGCCGTCACTGAGGCCTGGGCCACCAAGCCGGCGCGGGCCACGGGATCGCGCCACAGATTGTCGATCAACTGCAGCGAATTGACGTTGAAGGCCACCGCCACGGCGAAGCCGGCCCAGAAGGTCAGCCGGTGAATCCAGCGCTTGTAGTTGCCGCTGGTGCGATCCATCGCGCGGTCGAACCAGGTGGCGACATTCTGCTGGAAGACGTCGAGCTTGCCTTCGGCGTCGTCCAGCATCGGCAGCAGGGCGTTCTTGAGGGCGTCGTTGTTCTCGATGCCGGCCACGGCGGACCTCAGGTCGGCGAGGCTCAGTTGGCTCTTGTCGGAGGGCTTCAGCGTCTCCGTCAGGGCCACGGCGAAGGTCTTGCCCGGAATGTAGGACGGCGCGTTCTTGAGCAGCGCCCCGCGCTTGGTGCAGTGGTCCTCGGTCGTCTGGTGGGACTTCAGGGCGCTGATCAGCGGGTGGTTCCATACCGAGCACATCTCGGGCGACCACTCGCCGGTCTTCTTTTCCGACCCGTCGCCGCCCAGCAGGCTCTGCACCCGCTGCAGCAGATACTCGCTGCGCTTGTTGAGGAAGCTGGAGACGTACTCATTCAGAGCGGTGACGAACAGGCTGACCAGCAGATAGACGAAGATCAGTCCGACCGCGACGTCGAGCGCTGCGCCGAAGTTCATGATGCCCTTCCCTGGGACGCTACCGGCGCGTCCTCAACCTTGTCGAGTAAGGTTTCACAGCTCTCGAAAAAGGGCAATGAAGGCTGGCGTCAAGCCATGGGCGCCATCTGGTGCGCGCTTGGGGGCGTGCTAGGTTGGGGGCATGACGAAGCCGGTCCAGCCTATGCCTGTCGTGGTGACACTGATCCCCGACGACGCCGCCGATCTGAAGGCGCGTGTCGAACGTGGTGAGTTCTCATCGCTCGATGAGGCGGTGACCGCCGAGCTGGCCGAATTGAACTATCGCCGCGCCGCCGAGATCATGGGCGGATCCGAGAAGCTGGAACGTCTCCTCGACGAGCTCGAGGCCGAATCGATCGACACCAGGGACTATGTGGACGCGGAGGATTTCTTCGCCGAGCTCCGTGCGAACCTGAAGCTGCGCCTGGATGAATCGCAAAAGTGAAGCGGCGGCTGGTGATTTCCCAATGACCCGAGAGTTCGATTTCGACGCCGTCGTGGTGGGCGCCGGGGCCGTGGGCCTGGCCTGCGGCTACGCCCTGTCTCGACGGGGACTGGTCGTCGCCGTGCTGGAGGCCGAGGGCCACATCGGCCAAGGCGTGTCGTCGCGCAATTCCGAGGTGATCCACGGCGGGCTCTACTACCCCACCGGCTCGCTGAAGGCGCGGTTCTGCGTCCAGGGGCGACGGCTGCTGTACGCCTTCCTGGACAAGCATCACCTCGACTACAAGAAGTGCGGCAAGCTGGTGGTGGCCACCGATGAGGGAGAAATCCCGCAATTGGAGGCGATCTTCCAGCAGGCGCTGGCCAATGAGGTCGAGGGCATGGAGCACCTGACCGGCGCCCAGGCCCGGGCGCTGGAGCCGGGCCTCAACGCCCATACGGCCCTGCTGTCGCCGGAGAGCGGGGTGTTCGCCAGCCACGACTACATGCTGGCTCTGCAGGGCGAGATCGAGGCGTCCGGCGGCGCGGTGGTGGTCAACACCCCGCTCGAGGGCGCGACGCCCCTGGCTGGCGGCGGTTTCACCGTGCGGATCGGCGGGGCCGAGGCGGCCAGCCTGACCTGCCGTCTGCTGGTCACCGCGCCTGGCCTGTCGGCCCAGGCCGTGGCCGGAACGATCGAAGGCTTCCCCGCCGACCAGATCCCCGCGGCCCACTACGGGAAGGGCGTCTATTTTCGGTTGGCCGCCAAGGCGCCGTTCCAGCGGCTGATCTATCCGCCGCCGATCCACGGGGCCCTGGGAACGCACTACCGCAATGACCTGGGCGGCCAGGCGGTGTTCGGGCCGGACCTGGAATATGTGCCGGCGCCCGACTATTCGGTCGATCCAGCCAAGGCCGCCGTCTTCGCCGCCTATATCCGCAAGTTCTGGCCGGACGTGCCGGAAGCGCTTCTGGTGCCTGACTATGCCGGAATCCGGCCCAAGATCCACGGGCCGGACGAGCCCCAGCCGGACTTCCAGCTGCGCGGCGCCGACAGTCACGGGTTGGAGGGCTTGATGGCGCTGTTCGGCATCGAGAGCCCGGGCCTGACCAGCTCATTGGCTATCGGCGAAGAGGTCGCCCTGCGCGTGACGGCGTAAAGGCTGCATGCCACCAACCGTCGCTTCGCGCGTTGCCATCTTGGCTTTTCAGGAGGGCGCGATGCTTGACGACTTCATCGATCGACTGATCTCGCGGCTGATGGCCGGGGCGGGACTGATCATGGCCGCGGCGATCGCCGCGGTGGCCGGGGCGATGGCGGTGTTCGCGTTCCTGACCCAGTGGGTCGGCTCGGCCTGGGCCTACACGATCGTGGCGCTCACGGCGGGGGTGGTCGTCGCCATCTGGTCGCTGCTGCACAAGAAGCACCTAGCCCGCACCCGCCAACCGCCGCTGGACCAGCGCGTCCTGGCGATGATGCAGGCGCACCCGACCGCCTCGTTCATGGCCGGCATGGCCGCCGCGACCCTGCTGAAGGGCAAGCCGTCGCTGGCGGCCACGCTGTGGGAAGCCCGCAAGGGCAAGCCGAAATAGGGATTCCTCTCCCAAGGGGAGGGGGGTCTAGCGCTTCGGCGTGACCTTCAACACCCGTCCGTCATCCTCGTCCGTCACCAGGTACAGCGCCCCGTCCGGGCCTGCCTTCACGTCGCGGATGCGGAAGTTCAGCTCCGACAGCAGGCGTTCCTCGCCCACCACCTTGTCGTCCTTCAGCGTCAGGCGCACGAGGTAGCCCTTCATGCCGCCGACGAACAGGCTGCCCTTCCAGGCCGGGAACAGGTCGGCGTTGTAGAAGGCCATGCCGGAGGGGGCGATCACCGGGTCCCAGTAGTAGACCGGCTGCTCCAGGCCCGCCTTCTGGGTGATGCCCTCGCCGATCGGCCGCCCCGAATAGTCCTCGCCATAGGTGATGGTCGGCCAGCCATAGTCCTTGCCGGCCTTGGGAATGTTCAGTTCATCGCCGCCCTTGGCGCCGTGTTCCACCGTCCACAGCTGGCCCGTCCAGGGATTGATCGTGGCGCTCTGGACGTTGCGGTGACCGCTGGACCAGATCTCGGGCTTGGCCTGCGGGTTGCCCACATAGGGGTTGTCGGCCGGAATCGCGCCGTCCGGGCGGATGCGGATGACCTTGCCCAGGGCGGAGTCCAGCTTCTGGGCCTGTAGGCGGCCGGGGATGATCGAGCGCTCGCCGGTGGTGACGAACAGCGCGCCGTCGCGGGTAAAGGCCAGGCGACCGCCGAAGTGCAGGGGCGAGTCCAGGGTCGGCATCTGCCGCCAGATCACCTGGACGGTCTCCAGCTTCGGCGCGGCGCCGGTCACCAGCTTGGCGCGAGCGACCGTCGTGCCGTTGCCGCCTTCGCGGGGCTCGGCATAGCTCCAGTAGATCAGGCCGTTGGCGGCGTAGTCAGGGTCCAGCGCCACGTCCAGCAAGCCGCCCTGACCCTCGGCCGACACCGCCGGCAGGCCGGCGACGGGGGGCGACAACTTGCCGTCGGCGCCCAGGATCCGCAGGCGACCGGCTCGCTCGGTGATCAGCTTGGAGCCGTCCGGCAGGAAGGCCAGGCTCCAGGGATGGTCCAGCCCCGTGGCCAGGGTCTCGACCTGATAGGCGACGCCCAGCTTTTCCTCGGGCGCGCGGGTCTGCTGCGGGAAGGCCGGCTTCTGGTCCGGCGCGTTGGGCGGGCCGGTCTCGACCGGCGGATTGGGCGTGGCCTGCACGGTGTTGGCGGGGCCGCACGCCGACAGGACCAGCGCGGCGAGGGCGAGATGGCGAAGACGCATGAGAACTGTCCGGTTTGGAGGGGCGACGACGGGGCTTTTGATCACGTTGTCATCGCAACGCGCCGTTGTCATCCCGCCGTTGACTTGACCGGCCTCGCCGACGAAGGTCCGGCCTCGCCAGCTCTGGCGTTCCTGGGAGCCCGTCGTGACCGCCATCCTGCACGCTATGCTGGGCAAGGGCTTGGGCGGTCTGGAGCAGGTGTTCCTGGACTATCAGCCGATCCTGGAGGCCTACGCCGCCACGCACGGCGGTCTGGCCACCGGCTTGGTGCGAGCCGGCGGCAAGGTCGCCGACCAGCAGAGCGACCGCGTGCCGCCGCTGGCGACCATGCCGGCCTATACCGACTGGGACCCGGTCACGCTGGGCGCGGCCCGCAAGCTGGTCCGGGCGACCGCGCCCGACCTGATCCTCAGCCACGGCCAGCGACCGGCCCGGCTGATGGCCAAGGTCGCGCCGGCCGGCGCCGTGCTGGCGATCTGCGTGCACAAGCCAGTCTTCGACATCGAGACCACCCGCACGCACTATGTCTGCGTGGGCCGGCACCTGGCCGACCTGGCGATCCAGCGCGGGATCCCGGCCGGGCGCGTGCATTTCGTGCCCAACGCCGTGAAGCCGCCGGCGGTCCTGGCGGCGCCGTTCAGCCAGGTCGCGAGAGGCGGTGAAGGTCGCCCGCCGCGTATCGTCGCCGCCGGCCGCCTGCATCCCAAGAAGGGCTTCGACGTGCTGATCGCCGCCCTGGCCCTGCTGCGCGACCAGGGTGAGGTTTTCGACTGCGAGATCGCCGGGGAGGGCGACGAGCGCGCCAAGCTGGAGGGGCTGATCGCCCAGCATGGCCTGGGGGACCGCGTGCGCCTGGTCGGCTGGCGCGACGCCTCGGCCTTCCTGGCGACCGGCGACGTCTTCGCCTTCCCGTCATACCAGGAGGGTTTTCCGCTGGTGCTGCTGGAGGCCATGGCCGTCGGCCTGCCGGCGGTGTCGGCCGCGATTCCCGGGCCGGTGGAGATGATCGCCGACGGCGTCGACGGCGTTCTGGTCCCGCCTGGCGACGCGATCGCCCTGGCCCAGGCCCTGGCCGGCGTGATCGCTAGCCCCTTGAAGGCCCGCGCCCTGAGGGCGGCGGCCCGCGCCAAGGTCCTGGCCGACTACGGTCCGGAAAGCCTGAAGCGGCGTCTCGACGCGGTGCTCGATCTGATGCTCGGACGGGCTTGAAGCCGCCCCCGCTTTGCGCTTATAAGCCCGCCTCCGCTTCGTGCGGCTGGGTAGCTCAGATGGTTAGAGCGGTGGATTCATAACCCACAGGTCGGCGGTTCGATCCCGCCCCCAGCCACCACCTCCAGGGCCTGACGGTTCAGAAGTCGGACAGTTTTCGACAATCAGCCGACGGCGCGCACAATGCGTCCGGTGGCGCGCATCCTAGTCCCGGAAGTACCGCCGACGCGCTCCCCGCCGACGGCGGCGCATGGCGTCTATGCGCGGCGCGACGCTCGGCCATGCCAGCATGCCGAGCAAGAACACGATAACGAACGTTGAAATCCACAGGTTCACGCGTACGGCTCCTGGCTTGCGAGCGCCTCCTCCCCTTTGCCGTTTTCTATTTATGGTTTTGTGTCGGCGGCCCGACAATCAAGGAACGCCTTGACCAAAATAGGGCTCCTTCACCATACGGGAAACAGCGCGACCTGATTTTTCGCCGCGCTCTGTCGGATTGCGGGCTTCCTGATCGTCCTGGCTACGACAAGGTGCGCAGCACGATGCTCTATGCCATTCTTTGCTACAATCTCGAGGACGCGGTGAGCGCCTGGACCGCCGCCGAGGACGCCGTGGTCATGGCCAGGCTTGGCGTGGTCGAGGCCGGCCTGGCCGCCGCGGACCGGCTCGGGGCGGTGGCCCGCCTCCTGCCGACCACCTCGGCCGTGACCCTGCGCAAGGGGCGCGAGCAGATGGTGATCGACGGGCCTTTCGCCGAGACCAAGGAGCAGCTGCTGGGGTTCTATGTGGTCGACTGCGGAAACCTGGAGGCGGCGGTCGATGTCGCGCGCGACCTGGCCGTGGCCAATCCAGACCGGGGCGCCTACGAAATCCGTCCGCTGGCCGTCTATCGCTCCGGCGCGCTGACACCGTCGCGGCTGAAGAGGACGCCCGTGAAAGGGCTTGGCGCATGACGATCGCGGATATCGACGCGGCGTGGATCGACGCCGCCCTGACCGCGGCCAGGCCCCAGGCCGTGGCGGCCCTGCTGCGCTATTTCCGCGACCTGGACACCGCCGAGGAGGCCTTCCAGGAGGCTTGCCTGCGGGCCCTCAAGGCCTGGCCCAGGAACGGTCCGCCGCGCGACCCGACCGCCTGGCTGATCCTGGTCGGCCGCAACGCCGCCCTGGACGGGGTGCGCAAGCAGAGCAAGTCGGCGCCGCTGCCGGCCGAGGACCTGATCTCCGACCTGGAGGACGCCGAGGCGGCGCTGGTCGATCGGTTGGACGGCGAGCACTATCGCGACGACGTCCTGCGGCTGCTGTTCATCTGCTGCCACCCGGACCTGCCGGCCACCCAGCAGGTGGCCGTGGCGCTGCGGATCGTTTCAGGCCTGTCGGTGAAGCAGATCGCCCGCGCCTTCCTGGTCAGCGAGTCGGCGATGGAGCAGCGGATCACCCGCGCCAAGGCCAGGATCGGCGCGGCCGCCGTGCCGTTCGGCGCGCCGGGCGTCGAGGACCGGGCCGAGCGCCTGAGCACCGTGGCGGCCATGGTCTATCTGGTCTTCAACGAGGGCTATTCGGCCGGCGGCAAGGAACTGCTGACCCGGGGCTCGCTGTGCGGCGAGGCCATCCGCCTGGCGCGCCTGCTGCTGCGCCTGTTCCCCAGCGAGCCGGAGATCATGGGCCTGACCGCCCTGCTTCTGCTGCAGCATGCCCGCGCGCCGGGCCGGTTCGACGCCGATGGGGCGGTGGTGCTGCTTGAGGACCAGGACCGCGGCCTGTGGAACGCGCGAATGATCGCCGAGGGACTGGCCCTGATCGACAAGGCCGTGCGTCATCGGCGGCCCGGGCCCTATCTCGTTCAGGCCGCCATCGCCGCCGAACACGATCGCGCCGCGCGCGCCGAGGACACCAACTGGGCGCGGATCGACCTGCTGTATGGCGACCTGGAGCAGTTGGCGCCGTCGCCGGTCGTCACCCTGAACCGCGCCGTGGCGGTGTCGAAGACCGCCGGTCCCGAAAGGGCGTTGGAGATGATCGAACCGCTGGCTCCCAAGCTGTCAGGCTATTTCCACTTCTTCGGCCTGAAGGGCGGGCTGCTGTTTCAGTTGGGCCGGCGGGACGAGGCGCGCGTCGCCTTCGACCAGGCCATCGCCCTGGCCAGCACCGCCGCCGAGGCCGCCCACATCCGCCTGCACCTGGACCGGCTGATGAACGACGGGGCCGGCGGCTAAAAAGTTTTCCGGCGCGTGTCGGGCGGACGGTCGATGGACCGTCCTTTGGTCGAACCCCGAACGGGAGACCGCCATGACCGACACCACCGCTGACGACGTCGCGATCCGTTGCGTGATCGACGCGTGGACGCCACGGCCTGCACGACAAGGACGCCCAGGCCGTGGCGTCCTGCGTCTCCGAGGATCCAGTTGTCTATTCCCTGGCGCCGCCGCTGGTGGCGACCGACGACGGCGGCGCGGGCTTGCAGGCGTGGTTCGACACCTGGTCTGGTCCGATCGGCTACGACCTGCCCGAGCTGAAGATCGTGACGTGCGGCGACGTGGGCTTCGCCCATGGCCTGGCCCACATGACCGGGACCAAGACCGACGGCGAGACCCCCGATCTGTGGTTCCGCTGCACCCTGGGCCTGAGCCAGCGTAACGGGGCCTGGCAGATCGCCCACATCCACGAGTCCGTACCGTTCCTGATGGACGGCAGCCTCAAGGCCGCCATCGATCTGAAGCCCTGACCCATCCGCCAGCCCCGGAGCGATCGACGATGACCGACACGCAACCGCAAATGCCCGACCTGCCGCCCGTTTCCGGCGGCATCGTGCCCTATCTGTCGCCGAGCAACGCCGCCCAGGCGGCCGACTTCTACGTCAAGGCTTTCGGGGCCCAGGAGCTCTACCGCATGCCGCCGGACGAGAAGGGGCGCAGCATGCACATCCACCTGGTGATCAACGGCAATTCGCTGATGCTCGGCGACGCCTATCCCGAGCACGGCTATCCCGTGGAGACGCCGGCCGCCTTCACCCTGCACCTCCAGGTCGACGACGTGGACAAGTGGTTCGAGCGGGCCACGGCGGCCGGCTGCAAGGTGACCCTGCCGGTGCAACTGATGTTCTGGGGCGACCGCTACGGCCAACTGAAGGATCCCTACGGGTTCTCATGGTCGATCGCCACCACGCCGAAGCCTTAGCGCGGCAAGGACGCCGCGGCGGGCCGGGCCAGCCTCGAGGCCGACGCCAAATCTGGATGAGTTTCCTTGGCTGCTCAGCAGTCGAGGAATTTCACGTCGGAGGCCGCGTAATGCATGTCGCTGGGGGAGAACAGGCTGGACAGGCCCAGCAGGGTCGGGCGGCCTGGCATGCGAAACACCGGCAGGTTGGCCAGATAATAGCTCATCCTCCCCTTGGCCCGGTAGCGGCGCGCGAAGGCCTCCAGGTCCAGCAGGCCGCCGATCGTCTCCAGCAGAGGACTGTTCAGGAAAACCCCGCCGCGGGCCGCGAACACCAAGGCCATGTCGCCGGCGAAGCCGCCCAGCAGGGCGCTGAAGATCGAGATCGCCTCGCGAGCCTGGGCGTCGCCGGCCCGCGCCAACTCTATGATAGCGCTATCATTTTCGGGCACGGCAAGAGGATCCCCGTCGCCGACAAGCGCGCAGTGGATGTCGCTGAGGCCCTCCTTCGAGAGCAGGCGCTCGGCGGAGACTTCGCCGTGCCGGGCGCGGACGGCCGAGAAGATCGGCGCCTCCCGGGCTTCGACCGGACCGAAATCCATGTGGCCGCCCTCGCTGGGCACGGCCAGCCAGCCATCGCCCCGCAGGGGGGCCAGGCCCGCCACGCCCAGGCCGATGTTGGGGCCGAGCACGGCGATAGCGCTGTTGCGGGCCGCCTTGCCCGGATGGATCACGCTCAGCGCCGCCTCGGCGACCATGGGGGCGCCCATGGCGCAGGCGGTGAAGTCGTTGACCAGATAGACTCTGGGCGTGCGCAGGACGTGGCGCAGCCAGGTCAGGGAAAGGCTGAGCTCCGTGCTGGTCACGAGGATGGTTCCGTCGATCTCGGGGCCGGCGGCGCTGACCGCGGCGCCGACCAGGGCGTGGGGCTCCAACTCGGCCAGGACCGCTCTGAAGCCGGCTTCCAGCTCCAGCGCCGTCGATCCGGGCAGGACGCGATGCTCCCCCGGCGCGTCGCCCGGACGGACAACGGCGACGATCAGGTCGCGACCGTTCACATCGGCCAACAGCGCCACGCCGTGGGTCATCGGGCAGTCCTTTTCGTTTCCTCGGGTAGCCGGTCTTCGCCAGCGTGAGCTCACCGTAGCCGCAAGCGGGTTACCTGCTAAATAACCGCGTTCGCAATGAGTTCCGTCGGGCGCTTTTGCGGGGGTAGCCGCGATCACGACGTGGTCAGCGGCAAATAAACCGTCACGCTGCACGGTCGATTAACGTCGCCGCGCGTTGTTAGCGGCATGTCGAAGTTTGGTTCTGACGGGGCTCAAGACCGGCGCGCCGGTCCCCGCACCGCGATGCAACATCCCGGGAAGGTGCTGTGCGGCGCCTTCGCGTGGGACTGCATCGTGCGCGATCAATCCGACACCGGCATGCGCATCCAGATGCTGTCCGGCGCCACGCCGCCGGGCTCGGTTCAACTGGTGGATCTTGTCAGCGGCTACGCCCACGACGTGAAGGTGGTCTGGCAGAAGGACCGTGAATTCGGCCTCAAGACCTTGCGCAGTCACGACCTGCGGGGCCTGGCGCCGGCCTCGCTCCAGACGGCCAAGCGCATCTGGCAAGCCTGTCAGCGACGCGTTTCGGCCAGCTGACTCCCAAAAAAGCGATCAGGCCCCGGCGAGGGATCGCCGAGGCCCGAACGGACTAGCTGTCGTTGTCGCCCTATCAGGCGGCGTTTTCGGTCCGGGCGGCGTCTTCGGCCATGGCGCGGACCAGGTCGAGCACCTGGCGGCGCACGCGGCCGCGGCCGATTTTCGGGAACACTTCGGCCAGTTCGAGACCCTCGGGGGTGGTCAGGAATTCCTGGACGATGCGCTCGGCCTGTTGACCGACCTCGTCGCCGTCGGACCCGTCCATCGGATCGGCCAGGCCGTCGAAGAAGAACGACACCGGGACCTGCAGGGTCTTGGCGATCTCATATAGCTTGGAGGCGCTGACGCGGTTGGCGCCACGCTCGTACTTCTGGACCTGCTGGAAGGTCAGACCCAGCGAATCGGCCAGTTGTTCCTGGCTGACACCCAAAAGCTTGCGACGCATCCGGACGCGGCCGCCGACGTGCAGATCGACGGGATTGGGGCGCCGGCCCTCAGTTTCTTCGCTCAAGTTTCGCCTCCAAAGGTTGTCCAAACACCATGCCACGTCCGGGGCGTTCACGGAACGCTACAGCGGCAAGGCGCGGCGTTAGGTCGCTGAGGTTCGGATTCTTAATCCCGAACTCGCGCTAACGCATGCACGTACATCCCTAGATCGAGGCGATTTCTAGGCAAAATTGTTTCGGCGGCGCCGCACGCCCTAGGCGTTGAGTCGCTCCTGCAGGGATTAGTGGCGCCTAACTCATGCGGATCCTTCGCAGTAGCGATATTGCGTCGCAGCAAAACTCGGTTCATGATCGGTGGTAATTAAGAACGATAAGACGACCGGGAGCGCAGGATGTCAGGCAAGCCGTACCAGCACGCGCCGGATGCGCCGTGGATCTTCCGCACCTACGCCGGGCACTCGACAGCCGAGAAGTCCAACGCGCTGTACCGGGCCAACCTGGCCAAGGGTCAGACCGGCCTGTCCGTCGCTTTCGACCTGCCCACCCAGACCGGCTATGACGCCGACCACATCCTGGCGCGCGGCGAAGTCGGCAAGGTAGGGGTGCCGATCAGCCACCTGGGCGACATGCGCCAGCTGTTCGACCAGATCCCGCTGGAGCAGTCCAACACCTCCATGACCATCAACGCCCCGGCCGCCTGGCTGCTGGCGATGTACGTGGCGTTGGGCGACGAGCAGGGGGCCGACCGCAAGCTGCTGCAGGGCACCACCCAGAACGACCTGATCAAGGAATATCTGAGCCGCGGCACCTACATCTTCCCGCCGGGACCCAGCCTGCGGCTGATCGGCGACATGATCGCCTGGTGCTATCGCGAGGTTCCGAAATGGAACCCGATGAACGTCTGCAGCTACCACCTGCAGGAGGCTGGCGCGACGCCGGAGCAGGAGCTGGCCTTCGCCCTGGCCACGGCGATCAGCGTGCTGGACACCGTCAAGGCCGGCGGCCAGGTGCCCGAGGAAGACTTCGAGATCGTCGCCTCGCGCATCAGCTTCTTCGTCAACGCCGGCGTGCGGTTCGTCACCGAGCTGTGCAAGATGCGGTCGTTCACCCGGCTGTGGGACCAGATCCTGCTGGAGCGTTACGGCGTGCAGGACAAGAAGGCGCGGCGGTTCCGCTATGGCGTGCAAGTCAACAGCCTGGGCCTGACCGAGCAGCAGCCCGAGAACAACGTATACCGCATCCTGATCGAGGCTCTGGCGGTCACGCTGAGCAAGGACGCCCGCTGCCGGGCCCTGCAACTGCCGGCCTGGAACGAGGCGCTGGGCCTGCCGCGCCCGTTCGATCAGCAATGGTCGCTGCGGCTGCAACAGGTCCTGGCCTACGAGACAGATCTGCTGGAATACGAGGACCTGTTCGACGGTTCTCACGTGGTCGAGGCCAAGGTCGCCGAGCTGTCAGCCGGGGCCTTGCGGCAACTGGCCCTGATTGACGAGATGGGCGGGGCCCAGAACGCTATCGACTACATGAAGACCGAGCTTGTCGGCTCCAACGCCAGGCGGGTGCGCTCGGTCGAAACCGGCGACATGACCGTGGTCGGCGTCAACCGCTGGACCGACACCGAGGACTCGCCGCTCTCGGCCGGCGAGAGCAGCATCGAGACCGTCGATCCGCGCCTGGAGGCCGGCGTCGTCGAGCGGCTGAGGGCCTGGCGCGCGGCCCGCGATCCGGTCGCCGCGCAGGCCGCCCTGGCCGACCTGAAGGCCGCCGCCGCCGATGGCCGCAACATCATGGAACCCTCGATCACCGCCGCCAAGGCGGGGATCACCACCGGTGAATGGGCCGGCGCCCTGCGCGAGGTGTTCGGCGAATATCGCGGCCCGACGGGCGTGGCGGTGGTCGTCTCCACCGGCGACGCCGAGGACGTGGAATTGGTGAAGGCCGAGGTCGAGCGGGTCTCCCAGGTGCTGGGCCGCACCCTGACCTATCTGGTCGGCAAGCCGGGCCTGGACGGCCACTCCAACGGCGCCGAGCAGATCGCCACCCGGGCCCGAGCCTGCGGCATGGAGGTGATCTACGACGGCATTCGCTCAACGCCGGACGAGATCGTCCGCCGCGCCAAGGAGGGACGTGCTCACGTGGTAGGTTTGTCGATCCTGTCGGGCTCGCACCTGGACCTGGTGCAGGAAGTCATCCGCGTGATGCGCGCCGAGGGCCTGGGCCATATTCCCGTTGTGGCCGGCGGCATCATCCCCGAAGGCGACGCCCTGATCCTCAAGCAGATGGGCGTGGCGCGGATCTACACGCCCAAGGACTTCAAGATCACCGAGATCATGGGCGATGTGGTGAAGCTGGTGGAAGAAGCTGCGCTGGCGGAGGCTTGAGTTCGAACGTCAAGGCGCGGTTCTGGGTGGTTTCGGCCGAGGAGGCTGACGTTCCCAGGCGGAGTCGCGCCATTCCGTCTTGAGGGCCTCCTCACCCCGCCACACTGGCCTCGGTCCGAGCCCGGGCGGTCATGAACGGTCCGACGGGGGCGAGCGGCGGGGCGAACAGGCCAAGGCCGATCGGCGGCATGTCGAGATAGATCGCCTCCATGCCGCCGTTGCGCCGATAGGTCTCGTGCCAGAAGCCGACGCCTCGGCCGTCCTTCAGAAAGTCGCGCCACCAGGTCTTGTGCGGCGCGCTGCGGGTGAAGCGCTCCAGGCTGTCCATGTCGCGCCAGTACTGCCGCATTCCGAAATGGTTGAGGCCGTAGACGACGTTCTCGTGGGCCAGCAGGCCATCGGGCTTGTCGCGGACGATCTGGTTCAGGTCGGGGCCGATCCCGAGCATGGCCAAAAGACCGCGCCAGCGGTTCACGCGGATGCCCAGATAGATCACCACCAGGTCGGGATAGGCCGAGAGATCGACCGAAACCCGCTTCATGGCGGGGGAGGGCTGGGATTGCATCGTGCCGGCTCCTGATGTTTATGGCGTACACATAGAGGTGGGATGTATACGCTGTCAACATCAAAGGCCCCTTATCATCATGGCGATCTGCGCGCGGCCCTGATCGTGGCCGCCGAGGCCTTGCTGGCCCGGCTGGGGCCGGCCGAGCTGTCGCTGCGCGGCGTGGCGCGGGAGGCCGGCGTCTCGGCCATGGCGCCCTATCGGCACTTCGCCGACAAGGACGCCCTGCTGGCGGCGGTGGCCGGGGACGGCTTTCGCCAATTCGAGGCCCGCCTTGTGCAGGCCACGTCCGCCGCCCCCGACGCCAGGGCCGGTCTGATCGCCCAGGGTGTCGCCTATGTGCGTTTCGCCCATGACCAGCCGGCGCTGTTTCGACTGATGTTCGGGCCGATGATCACCAAGGCGGTGGCCCTGGAGCATCTCGACCGCGACGCCGCCCCGGCGTTGGACGCCCTTCGCGACGCGGTCGCCGCCGCCTATCCCGAGGCGGACGCGACGCGGCGAGACGACCTGGTGCTGACCTGCTGGTCGCTGGTTCACGGTCTGGCGGGCCTGATCGTCGACGGCCGATTGCCCGCTTCGGCTGAGGCCGCCGAAGCCATGGCGGCCCGGGTGCTGCGACTCTTGCCGTGATGTGATCCTCGCCCGGGCTCCTAGTCCCGCCCCAATCGCCAGGCCGCCGCCAGGCCCACGACGGCCAGCGGGATGAAGGCGCAGAACAGCCACAGGCCATGCGTCGCGCCGTTCGCCGGTTCAACGCCGTGCGCGAAGCCGAGCGCATTGGCCAGGGCGCCGGCCGCCGCCGCGCCGACGGCGCCGCCGATCAGCTGGGTGGTGGGCACGGCGGCCGAGGCCAGGGGCTGTTCGTCGAGCGGCGCGCCGCCGATCACCCGCTTGGCCAGGAACGCCCAGCAGATCCCGAAACCGCTGCCCAGCACCACCATCGACAGGGTGATCCCGACCAGGCCGCCGTGCACCATCTCGTATGCGCCCCAGGAGACGCCGGCCACGATGACGACGGCGCCGAGCCGGATCGCCCGGCCCTCGTGTTTCGGTTTCAACCCCGCGACCACGAACGAGAAGGCCGTCCATCCCGCCGCGATGCCGCCGATCACATAGCCGCTCAGCAGCGGGTCCGCGCCGTGCAGCGTCTGGATGAAGGTCGGGCCATAGACCGAAAAGCCGATGGCCGCGGCCTCGCAGAAGAAGATCACCGCCAGGCCCAGTCCCGTGGCCGTGGCCAGGTCTGAGGCCGAGCGCGGCAGCAGGCGGTCGGGCGAGCGGCCGTTGACCACAAGCATCGCGGCCATGGTCAGGGTTCCCAGCACCGCGCACAGGGCCGCCGCCAGGCCGCCGGGCACCACGCCGGCGGCGGCGATCAGGGTCACGCCCAGGGTCAGCAGGGCCAGCTGTCGGCCGGGGATGCGCCCGCCTTGGGGCGCCTTGGGCGCGCCGGGCACCATGACCAGCACCGCGCCCACGAAGATCACGGCCTGGATTACAAAGAACCAGAAGGCCCAGCGCCAATGGCCGGCCTGGGCGAACAGCCCGCCGCACAGCGGGCCCAACAGGGTAGCCGCGCCCCAGACCCCGGCGATCGCGCCGTAGACTCGCGGCCACAGGCTTTCGGGGAACATGGCGGTGATGGCCACATAGCATAGCGAGACGATCGCCCCCGCGCCCAGGCCCTGCACCAGGCGGCCGGCCACGAAGGTCAGGAAGTCCGGGGCCAGGGCCCCCATGGCGCAGCCGATGGCGTAGACCACGCCCGCGAGGGCCGTGGCGCGGCGCAGGCCGAAGCGGATCGACAGCTTGCCCGCGCACGCCCCGGCCAGGATCGAGCCCAGCAGGAAGGCGGCGATCGACCAGCCGAAATACTGCCAACCGCCGATCTCCTTGGCGACGCTGGGCATGATCGTCACCGTCACCAGGGTGTCGGCGGCGTTCAGCCAGATGCCCAGACACAACAGGGCGAAGCGCGGGGCCAGTTCGGCGTTCAGCAGGCCGCGCCAGCTGTTCGAGGGGGTCATGAGCGTCTCCGAGGAGGCGCTAGATGCCCGCTTGAAACGGTCAAGCCAAGTCAAAGCCTGACCTTACGTGGAAACTCGCGGCCGTTCGCGCCGTTGAATGAAAGTGAAGCTGGCGATCCCCGAACCCTCCCCCGAAGCGCGGTCGCTGGCCAGCGCGGCGGGGTTCCTGCTGGACCTGCTGCTGGCGGGCCTGCTGGTGTTCGCCCTGGTCGATCGCCTGGCGCCGCCTCAGGACCTGCCGTGGAAGCCGTTCTCGCTGAACCAGCCGATCGGCCTGGCCACGGCCGGCAAGCTGTCGCGGATATCCGCCGATCCCGCCGCTTGTCGCGCGGCCCTGCGCGAGGGCGGGGTGCGATTCACGGAAGGCGAGGCGCGGGAGACCGGCTTTTGCTCGACGCAAGACACTGTGCGGGCGTCCAGCCGCCTGTCGCCCGCCGAGCCGATCATGACCTGCCCCGTGGCCCTGGGCTACGCCCTGTGGGAGCGCCAGTTCCTGGAGCCCGCCGCGCGCGAGATCATGGGCAGCCGGCTGACCCGGGTGGAGCACTACGGCACCTATGCCTGCCGCACGATCTATGGCCGGGCCGGCGAGCGGCCCAGCGCCCACGCCAAGGCCCAGGCGCTGGACGTGGCCGGCTTCCGCTTCGCAGACGGCCGTCGAGCCACGATCGTGGCCGACTTCCGCGCCGATAGCGACGAGGGCCGTTTCGTCCAGGCGGCGCGCAACAGCGCCTGCCGGGTGTTCGGCACCGTTCTGGGGCCGGACTACAACGCCGCCCACCGCGATCACCTGCATCTGGAGGGCAGCGGCTACAGGCTGTGCCGCTGAGCGGGCTTAAGGGTTGAACGGGTCGCCATGGTCATGCTTGGGTGCGGGCCGTTAACCCTTTTCAGGCGCACCCCTCCCGCCCATGGCCTATCGCGTCCCGCGACATCCGCGCGTCGAGCATCACACACGCCGCCAGAACCGCCTGGCGGGGCTGACGGCGCTGGTCCTGCTATGGTTGCTGGTGCTGCTCATGGCGCTGGTGGCCGAGCGCGGAATCGGTGGTCAACACCTGCCCTGGAAGCCGCTGAGCATCGTCGATCCGGTCGGCATGGCCACGCGGATCAAGGCGGCGCGGGCCGGCCAGGATCCGGCCACCTGCCGGGCGATCCTTCGCAAGGCGGGCCTGTCCTACGAGGAGGTTCCGGAGAAGAACGACGGCGGCTTCTGCATCGTCCGCGACGCCTTGAAGATCGACGGCGGCATGGCCGGCCTGTCGCCCACCGACGCGCCGATGGTCTGCAAGGAGGCCCTAGCCCTGTCGATCTGGGAGCGCCAGGTCGTGCAGCCGGCCGCCTATGAGGTGCTGGGGCAGGGGGTCGTCAGCCTGGAGCACTACGGCACCTATTCGTGCCGGCGACAGTACGGCAAGACGGCGGGTCCGGTCAGCGAGCACGCCAGCGCCGACGCCATCGACCTGGCCGGCTTCAAGCTGGCCGACGGCCAGACGATCTATGTGGCTCGCGACTGGAACGATCCGGGCCCCAAGGGGCAGTTCCTGCGCCGCGTGCGCGACGGGGCTTGCCGGGTGTTCATCACGACGCTCAGCCCCGACTACAACGCCGCCCATCACGACCACTTCCATCTGGACATGCAGGGCTGGAACAAGTGCGCATGAGGGGGTGATGGCTCGGGGACAGGCGCGCGCGCCTGTCCCCGAGCCATCAGAACGTCCTCGCCACCTCGGCCAACTGATCAGCGACGATGCCCCACCCTTCGTGGAATCCCATCTGCTCGTGGGCCTGACGGTCCTCGACCGTCCAGTGGCGCGCGGTGGCGGTGTAGCGGGTCGTGCCGTCGCCCAGATCCTCGAACTCGATGATGCCGACCATGAACGGCTTTTCCGACGGAACCCAGGCCTCGACGAAGGCGTCGGTGAACACCAGACGCTTGTTTGGGATGACCTCCAGATAGATGCCAGGGTTGGGCATCTCCTCGCCCGCCGGTCCGCGCATGACGATCAGGCTGGAACCGCCGGCTCGGACATCCATCTCGGCGTGAGAGACGGTCCAGGGCTTGGGGCAGAACCATTCATGCAGGCGTTCGGGCGTGGTCCAGCACTTGAACAGCTTGTCGGCGGGCACGTCGATGATGCGGGTCAGCACCAGGTCGCGATCGGCGATGGAAGAAGCGGCGGGAACGTTCATGGCGTGTACTCCGGGAGTTCGACGTTTGTGCCCCAAGGACGGTCGATGTGTCGCGCGCCCGACATGGCCTCGTATAAATCTTTCGACGCTTGACCCGTCCGTCGAGGCGAGGCCAATGTGCGGCTAATTCAAACGATCGTTTAGAATCCTGCCGGGAGCGCGCCATGACCCTCTTCGACCTCACCGACAAGGTGGCGATCATCACCGGCAGTTCGCGCGGCATCGGCAAGGCCATCGCCCAGCGCATGGCCGAGCACGGGGCCAAGGTGGTGATCTCATCGCGCAAGGCCGGGCCTTGCGAAGAGGTCGCCGCCGAGATCAACACCCGGCACGGCGAGGGGACGGCGATCGCTGTCCCGGCCAATATCGCCTCCAAGGAAGATCTTCAGCGCCTGGTCGACGAAACCCGCAAGGCGTTCGGCAAGGTCGACATCTGCGTCTGCAACGCCGCGTCCAATCCCTATTACGGACCACTGGCCGGCATCGCCGACGACCAGTTCCGCAAGATCCTGGACAACAACATCATCAGCAATCACTGGCTGATCGGCATGGTCGCCCCGGAGATGCGCGAGCGGAAGGACGGGTCGATCATCATCGTCAGTTCGATCGGCGGTCTGCGCGGCAACGCCATCATCGGCGCCTATAACATCTCCAAGGCCGCCGACTTCCAGCTGGCCCGCAACCTGGCCCACGAGTTCGGACCGGACAACGTGCGGGTCAACTGCATCGCGCCCGGCCTGGTCAAGACCGACTTCGCCAAGGCGCTGTGGGACAATCCCGAGACCCTGGAGCGCTCGACCAGGGGCGTGCCCTTGCGCCGGATCGGCGAGCCCGACGAGCTGGCCGGGGCGGCCGTCTATCTGGCCTCCAAGGCGGGCAGCTTCATGACCGGCCAGGCGCTGGTGGTGGACGGCGGCGCGACCATCTAGGTCGCGGCGTGGCCCCTAAGGGCGACTACCTAAAGCCGGCATTTTCATTGCGCGACCGCGTGGGTCTTACTAGGTGCGCCTTTCGAAGCATCATCCGGCCGAAACCCGCTCCCATGGACGCCACCCAAGCCGCCGAGATCGAAGCCGCGCTGCCGGCCTTGCTGGAGCGCTTCTACGCCCGCGTCCGGGCCGACCAGGATCTGGGCCCGGTGTTCAACGACGCGATCGGCGACTGGGACCATCACCTGGGCGTCCTGACCGACTTCTGGTCGTCGGTGATGCTGGCCAGCGGTCGCTACAAGGGCAATCCGATGCAGGCCCATATGCGGCACGGCCCCAGGATTCCTCCCAAGATGTTCGAGCGCTGGCTGGCGATCTGGGCCAAGACGACCAATGAGATGGTCTCGCCGCCCATCGCCGCCGAGATGCAGGCCAAGGCGGCCCGCATCGCCCAGAGCCTGAACCTGGCCGTCAATTTCCGCCTGCCCAAGGCGGAGGCTTCCTAGCCTGCTGCGTTGCGGTCCGGCGCCCTGCGCCGCTAGCCCCGCGCCTTCGCCAATCGCCTTACCGCCTCATCCAGCGTGTCGTCCGCCTTGGCGAAGCACAGGCGCAGGATGTGGCGGACCGGGTCTTGGGCGTAGAAGGCCGAGACCGGGATGCTGGCAACGCCGTGGTCGCGCACCGCGCGCAGGGCGAAGGTGCGATCATCCTCGTCGATCCCCGAAGCCTTCAAATCGACATTGAGGAAATAGGTCCCGCCGCTGTCGAGCACGACAAAGCCGGCCGCGCGCAGGCCCGCCGCCAGCCGGTCGCGCGAGCGCTGCAGGCCTGCGGGCATGGTCTCGAACCAGTCGCCGGGCTCGTACAGGCCGAACGCCACCGCTTCCTGCAGGTTCGGCGGTGTGGTGAAGGTCAGGAACTGATGGGCGCCGGCCAGGGCCTTGGTCAGGGCGGGGGCGGCGCAGAGGAAGCCGACCTTCCACCCCGTCATACCGAACATCTTCCCCGCCGAGCCGATCTTCACCGCGCGCTCGCGCATGCCCGGATAGCCGATCAGCGGCCGGTGCTTCGCGCCGTCGAACACCACGGCCTCCCAGACCTCGTCGCAGACGGCGATCGCATCGTGCTTCACACAAAACTCGGCCAGCAGGGCCAGGTCCTCGTCTGGCGTCACCACCCCGGCCGGATTGAGGGGGGTGTTCAGCACCACCATCCGGGTGTTGTCGCTGAACGCCGCCTCCAGCATGGCGCGGTCGAACCGCCAGTGGGGCGGGGTCAGACGCACCAGGTTCGGCACGCCGCCGGCCCGCTTCACCATCGGCAGGTAGGCGTCGTAGAGCGGCTGGAACAGCACCACCTCGTCGCCGGGCGAGATCAGGCTGAGGAAGGCCGCCGCCAGGGCCTCGGTCGCGCCGGAGGTGACGACGATCTCGCTTTCCCAGTCCAGGTCCAGCCCCTGGGTCCGGCCATAGTGCGCCGCCACGGCTTGGCGCAGGGCGGGCAGGCCTCGCATCGGCGGATACTGGTTCGTGCCGCTGATCAGCGCCTCGCCGGCCTTGCGGCGCAGCGCCATCGGCCCGGCGTCGTCGGGAAAGCCCTGGCCCAGATTGATCGCCCCGGTCTGGCGCGCCAGGCCGCTCATCTCCTCGAAGATGGTGGTGGGCAGATCGGCATAGACCGGGTGAACCATGGCGGACGTCTCCTCGGACGCTTGCCTAGCATGGGTTGGCGAGATGGTCTGTTGGCGTTGCGTCGCTGGCCGCAGCCGCAACCAAACCGCACGCCGAGCATTTCCCCAGCAATCTTGGCTGCGGGAAACAAATCACATGAACGGTGTAGGCTTCATCGGCGCGATCATCATCGGCATCTTCGCCGGCTGGATCGCTGAGAAAATCATGGGTCGTAGTCACGGCCTGATCACCAACCTGATCGTCGGCCTGGTCGGCGCGTTGATCGGCGCGTTCCTGGCCAGCATGCTGGGCATCAACTTCATGGGCTGGGTCGGCAGTCTGATCATCTCGACGATCGGGGCGATCGTACTGCTGTTCCTGCTGGGCCTGTTCAAGGGCCGCAACCGCGTCTGATATCGCCAACGGCGATCCTCAAACGTGAGCTTAGAAGTCGTCATCCCGGTCGCCAGACTTCCGGGATGACGACTTTTTTGATTCCGACGACCTAAAGCGCGATCGCGTCGTTCTTGTCCGTCGCTTCTCCGGTCGGCGCGCGCCTCAGGCGTTGGGCGGTGTTGTCCAGGAGAAAGCCGGGAATGTCGGCGATCGGCATGGGTCGGCCGAACAGGTAGCCCTGGAAATGGTCGCAGCGCATGTCCTCGAGGATCCGCGCCTGGTCGGCGGTCTCCACCCCCTCGGCGGTGACCTCCAGGTTCAGGGTGCGGCCCAGCAGGGTGATCGTGCGCAGGATGTCGGCGATGGCAGGATTGCCCGACATCTCGGCGACGAAGGTGCGGTCGATCTTGATCTTGTCGAACGGGAACCGCCACAGATAGGCCAGGCTGGAATAGCCCGTGCCGAAGTCGTCCATGGCGATGCGCACGCCGAGGTCCTTCAGCGCCTGGAGCTGTTCCAGCGTGCCGGCCGTGTCGCGCAGCAGCAGGCCTTCGGTGATCTCCAGTTCCAGCCGCGACGGCGCCAGGCCCGATTGGGCCAGGGCCCGCCGGACCTGCTCGACCAGGTCGCCGGTGGCGAACTGGTTGGGGGACAGGTTGACCGCCACCTTCAGTGAAACGGGCCATGAGGCGGCCTGGCGGCAGGCCTCGTTCAGCACCCACTCGCCGATCTTGCAGATCAGGCCCCATTGCTCGGCGCATTCGATGAAGTCGTCGGGCCCGACCAGGCCGCGTCGCGGATGCTGCCAGCGCAGCAGGGCCTCGAAGCCGGTGGTCTCGTGGGCCTTGGCGCCGATCAGCGGCTGGAAGAACAGCTTCAGCTCGTCGTTCTTCAGGGCCGAGCGCAGGTCGATCTCCAGGGCCCGGCGCTCCTGGGCCCAGACGTCCATGGTCGCCTCGAAAAACCGATAGGCCCCGCGCCCGTCGCCCTTGGCGCGGTAGAGCGCCAGGTCGGCGTTCTTCAGCAGGGTGTCGGCGTCGTCCGCGTCGGCCGGAGCGATAGCGATGCCGACGCTGGCGCCGATCGACACGTGGTGGTCGTTCAGCTCATAGGGCAGGGACAGGGCGTCGACGATCGACTGGGCCAGCGCGCCCAGCGGCGCGGGCGACAGCTCGTCGCGGACCACGACGGCGAACTCGTCGCCGCCCAGGCGGGTGACGATCCCGATCTCGCCGACGCAGGCGCGCAGCCGACGGGCGGCCTCGACCAGCAAGGCGTCGCCGATCGGATGGCCCAGGCTGTCATTGACGCCCTTGAAGTGATCCAGGTCCAGGCACAGCACCGCGCAGCCGGCGGTCTGGCCCCGGGCGTCCCACGCGCCGCTCAGGGCCTGAAGGAACGACAAGCGGTTGGGCAGGCCGGTCAGCACGTCGTAGTGCGCCAGGCGGGTGATGCGCTCCTGGTCCTTTCGGGCCTGGGTGACGTCGGCGCCGACCCCGCGCAGGCCAGCGAAGGTCCCGTCCAGGTTATGGATCGGCTTGGCGGTCAGCGCCCACCAATGGATCTCGTTTCCGACCTCCACCGACATGACCACGTCGCGGAAAGCCTTCTGTTCGATCAGCAGGTCCGTGAGGGTGGCCAGGCCTTCCGGCGACTCGGTCAGCTCCGCGCCCAGTTCGCTGACCCTGCGGCCGATCAGCTCGTCGCGTGGTCGGCCGGCGGCTTCGGCCATGCGTTCGGAGACATAGGTCAGCGCGCCGGTCGCATCGACTTCCCACAACCAGTCGCTGGAGCCTTCCTCGAAGTCGCTGAGCAGCAGGCTGACCACCTGCGTCTGGCGCTCCAGCTCGTCGCCGGTCACCAGGCGATCGACGAACACCTTGGCGTGCGACAGGCAGGACAAGCTCACGATCAGGTAGCAAAAGACCAGAAGCCCGGCGAGGGCGAGCAGGATAGGGTCCCGGCTGGTCAGCAGCACGACCAGGGATCCCACGGCCAGCGGGGTCGTATAGGCCAGGGCGGCCATGGGCAGGGTCAGCAGGGCGAAGCTGCCGGTGCCGATCATGCCGGCCGTCAAGGACACGATCAGCATGCTCATCTGGGTGTTGGCGTCGCGCAGAGCCAGGAGGGGCAGCACGCCCCACAGGGCGCCCAGCACGCCGGCCTGGATCGCCACGCGCCGCGCGCCCCGGGCCGAGACGGTGTTCTTGTCGCTCTTGCGGCGACGGGCCGAGAGCCAGGCGCGCAAGCCCAGCAGCGCATAGCAGGTCACCAGGCCGGCCCAGATCAGCAGAGTGATGCGATGCGCGCCGCCCAGGCCGGCCAGGAAGACCAACTGCGCGTTGATGATGTTGGCGGCCATCATCACCGGCGTCAGGCGCTGGATGCTGGCCAATTGCTCGAAGCGGACGCGGCCGGCCATGGCCTCGGGCACGACCGGCAGGTGGCGCGACAGCAGCGCTGCGACTCGCGATGAAGGTCCCGAAAAGACGGAAGTCTGGCGCACGTGGCGATCCTGCGATCTCAGGATACCCCCGCATCCCGCGCGCGCACCGTATCGTTGGTTTCTGAAGCGGCGGTTAACCGTAAACGCGGCGAAACGCCCAAGAAAAAGCCCGCCGTCCCAAAGGGGAGGCGGGCTTCTTGATCTTGCGTCCCAGATTGCTCCGGAAGCTGACTATTCTTCCTTGACGCGACGCTTGCGGAACGACGGGTTCAGGACCTGCTTGCGCAGGCGGATGTTCTTCGGCGTCACTTCCACCAGTTCGTCTTCCTCGATGTAGGCGATGGCCTGTTCGAGGGTCATGCGGCGCGGCGGGGTCAGGCGGATGGCTTCATCCTTGCCCGAGGCGCGGATGTTGTTCAGCTGCTTGGCCTTCATGGGGTTGACGTCCATGTCATCGCCACGGGCGTTCTCGCCGATGATCATGCCAAGGTAGGTCTTCTCGCCGGCGCCGACGAACATGACGCCGCGATCTTCCAGGTTCCACAGCGCGAAGGCCGCGGTTTCACCGTCGGAGTTCGAGATCAGCACGCCCTTGCGCTGTTGGTCGAGCGGGCCCTTGTAGGGTTCGTAGTGGCTGAACACGCGGTTCAGCACCCCCGAACCGCGCGTGTCGGTCAGGAACTCGCCCTGATAGCCGATCAGCGAACGCGACGGGGCGACCAGCGAGATCCGGGTCTTGCCGGCGCCCGAAGGACCCATGTCCTTCAGCTCGGCCTTACGTTGCGAGAGCTTTTCGATGACGATGCCCGAGAACTCGTCGTCGACGTCGATCATGACGTCTTCCATCGGCTCCAGGCGTTTGCCGGTTTCCGGGTCGGTTTGGTACACCACGCGCGGGCGGCTGATCGACACTTCGAAGCCTTCGCGACGCATGTTCTCGATCAGGACTCCCAACTGCAGTTCGCCGCGACCGGCCACCTCATAGGAGTCGCCCTCGGTGGACTCGGTGACCTTGATGGCCACGTTGGATTCGGCTTCCCGCAGCAGGCGGTCGCGAATGACGCGGCTTTGGACCTTGTCGCCTTCCTTGCCGGCCAGCGGGCTGTCGTTGACCGAGACGTTCATCGAGATGGTCGGCGGATCGATCGGTTGGGCCGGCAGGGCCTCGGTCACTTCCAGAGCGCACAGGGTGTCGGCCACGGTGGCCTTGGACATGCCGGCGATGGCGACGATGTCGCCCGCTTCCGCGCCTTCATCGACGGGCGAGCGCTTCAGGCCGCGGAAGGCCAGCACCTTGGTGATGCGGCCGCGTTCGATTTCCTTGCCGTCGCGGTCCAGCGCGTGGATCGCCATGCCGGGAACGGCCTTGCCGCTCTCGATGCGGCCGGTCAGCAGACGGCCCAGGAACGGATCGGATTCGACCAGCACGTTCAGGATCTGGAAGGGCTCGTTGACCTTCTCGATCTGCTTGGGTTCCGGCACGTGGCGCACGATCAGGTCGAACAGCGGGGCCAGGTTGTCGTTGGGCACGTTCATGTCCAGCGTGGCCCAGCCGGCGCGGCCCGAAGCGTAGATGTGCGGGAAGTCCAGTTGCTCGTCCGTGGCGCCGATCGCGGCGAACAGGTCGAAGGCGGCGTTGTGGACCTTGTCCGGATCGGCGTGGGCGCGGTCGACCTTGTTGATGCAGAGAATGGGCTTCAGGCCCATCTTCAGCGCCTTGGTCAGCACGAACTTGGTCTGCGGCATGACGCCTTCCTCGGCGTCGACCAGCAGGACGCAACCGTCCACCATGCCCAGGATCCGCTCGACTTCGCCGCCGAAGTCGGCGTGGCCGGGAGTGTCGATGATGTTGATGCGGGTCTCGCCCGCTTCACCGTTCCACAGGACGCTGGTGCACTTGGCCAGGATCGTGATGCCACGCTCGCGCTCCTGGTCGTTGGAGTCCATGGCGCGTTCGGTCGTCGCCTCATTGGCGCGGAACACGCCCGACTGGGCCAGCAGCTGATCGACGAGAGTGGTCTTGCCATGATCGACGTGCGCGATGATGGCGATGTTTCGCATGGACATGGAGAAGGCGAACTTTCGGGAGGAACAATGGGGTTTGACGCTGCGCGCGTCAGGCGCGCGGCTTTTACGCGACTGCGCGACGTTTATCCACCCCACCCCTGCGCAAGAGATTGATCAGGAAACCGGTGTCAGGCTCAAACCCCTTAAATTTATGGGGTTTGCGGAAGTTGCGCGAGGATGTCGTTTCTTTGGCAACTAATTGTGCACTGCAGCATTGAGCCAAAAACCGGCCAAGCTTGGAGAGCGTCGTTCTCTGGCCCTTGTGTTACAAAGGGTTTCAGTCGGTAGGTGCGACAAAAAGCGACAACGTTGTCGAAGATTTTGCTTGATGCATTTCGCACCGCACCCTATAAGCAACCTGTGAGGCGGCGCTGCCGCCTCTGCCCTTCCTGGGCGTTTCCTCCCTAATGAACTGCCCGGCTTTCGAGCCGGGCTTTTTTTTGGCCTGAGCGCCGGGGAAGCGCGACGTACCAACCAATCCCTCTCAGGATTTGTCCGCGGACCCCTGTTTCGCGCGTGAAAAAGGCTGATCCATGACGTCTGGCGGTCCCGCCGCCCAGGCCGTCGCGGCTTTAAAGCAGTTCTGTCCAGTCCGTCTGGACCAGATGGGCCGTCACCGACTCGATATCGGTCCGGAGGCGCGCCAGGTCCTCGGTGGGTTCGCGAGTCGTTTCGTTCATATAGAGCGCGCGGTTGATCTCGACCTGGATGGCGTGCGTGCGCCGGTTCGGGCGGCCGTAGTGCTCGGTGGTGTAGCCGCCGGCATAGGGCGTGTTGCGGGCGACGCGGTAGCCGAGATCTTCCAGGGCCTTTTCCATCAGTCCCGTCAGCTTGGGTCCGCAGGCCGCGCCGAAGCGGTCGCCCAGCACGATGTCGCACGGCCCCCCGCCGCGCGCTCGGTGGCCGCGCGCCGCCGCGGCCGGCATCGAATGCCAATCGACGAGGATCGCCAGGCCATGAGTGTTGCGCGCCTGGGCCAACAGGCGGTCCAGCGCGTCGTGGTAGGGGCGGTGGGCGCCTTCGATGCGGACCTTGGCCTCGGCGAAGGTCAGTTTGCGGGCGTAGATCGGGCGGCCCTCGCCCGCCACCCGAGCGATCGCGCCCAGTCCCGCGGCCACTCGCGCCGTACGGTCCTGGACGAAGTCGGGCAGGGCGTCCTCGAACATCGCCGGATCCAGTTCCCAGGCGTCGCGATTGAGGTCGATATAGGCGCGGGCCAGCCGTGCGCGGATCACGCAGGCCCCCAGGGCGGGCGCGCCGGCGATCAGGTCGTCGACGAAGGCGTCCTCCGAGCCCCGCAGGTCCTGGGTGGTCAGCCGGGCCGCGGCCATCATGTCGGGTGGATACAGCCGTCCCGAATGGGGCGAGGCGAACACCAGCGGGGTCGGTGGCGGCTCGCTCCCGTCATGATTCACGCCTTCAGCCCGCGCGACCTCGAAGGCCGGCGAGAAGCCGTGCTCCGCCGTCGCCGGCGTTTCCGAAGCGATCGGCTCCCATGCGGTCATGGACTTATTGTCGCGGTCGGACGGTTCCGGGTCAAACGCCAAGGGCCAAGGGTATAAGAGGAAGGGGCTGGCCGTCCCGCGTTAGCTGTGGACAGTGTCGGGCGGGTTCATCCGCGATTTACCGTCCTTCTCTAGATTCTCGCTTTCCAATTCCGACTATCGCCTGGAAACTGACCGCATGGCCCGCATCCTCCTCGCCGAAGACGATGACTCCCTCCGCGGGTTCCTGGCCCGGGCGCTCGAGCGCGCCGGCTTCGAGGTCACGGCCTGCGCCGACGGCGAGGAAGCCGTCCAGCACCTGGATACGCCCTGGGACCTGCTGCTGACCGACATCGTCATGCCCGGCATGGACGGCATCGAGGTGGCCCGCCAGGCCGCCGCCCGCGACCCGTCCCTGCGCATCATGTTCATCACCGGTTTCGCGGCCGTGGCCCTGTCGGCCCAGGACCGCGCTCCGGCCGGCGCCAAGGTGCTGTCCAAGCCCGTGCACCTGCGTGACCTCGTCTCCGAAGTCGAAAAGATGATGGCCGCCTAATTTTTTGGGGACCCGCCGAAAGGCGGGTTGCGCGAGGGCCAAGCCGCCGCTATACCCCCACACCTTCCCGCCCGGGACGCTTTCAAAAGCGCTTCCAGGCCGCTTTGGCGGACGCGTAGCTCAGCGGGAGAGCACCTCGTTGACATCGAGGGGGTCACAGGTTCAATCCCTGTCGCGTCCACCACTTCCTCCTCATAATTCAAGATCGCTCCGGCGCCGCTTCTGGCCTCGTCTCGACGTCTGCCCGTCTGGGGCGCCCCAAGCTTCATATCCCGTGCGTTCAGTCTCGCGTCGTGCGGGACCGGATGACACGAGCCGGGGTTGGCGACAGGACGGTTCCCTGATCGCGGCGTTTATTCTTGAGCTCGGGCTTGGTTCCTGGGCGGTTGCGTCGACATTGCGACGAAATGGGGTGAATGTGGCGCCTTGGCCACACCTCTTTTCCGTCCTTGCGCGTTGTCGTCGTGAGGTTGCTTTCTGGGCTGACCTCAAGACATTCACGTAGAGGGTTCACATCATGAAAATCCGGTTGCTGGCTGGTGTCGCGACGCTTGCGCTTTGCGCTGCGTCGGGCGCCTCCGCCCAAACAGCGTTGAGCGGATGGTACGTTGCCGGCGACGTCGGGTACCACTGGCCCGACGGCGTCAAGGCCACTTCGTCCACCGTTGGTTCGGATTGGTCGTTCTCGGCCGACGACGACTGGGCCGCCTTTGGTCGCATCGGCTACAAGTTCACCCCGAACTGGCGCGTCGAAGGCGAATACGGCTATCGCCCCGGCGACATCGCCAGCGTTCGCGGCGACGGCGTTCCGGCCGGTCTCTGCACCCCGGGCGTTCAACGCACCGCGGCCGCGCCGACTTGCGGCCCCGTTGACGGCGAGCTGAAGGCCACCACTCTGATGGCCAACGTCATTTATGACTTCGCGCCGGGCTCCTCCATCAACCCGTTCATCGGCGCTGGCGTCGGTACGGCCTGGGTCCACAACAAGGTCTACGGCCAACTGGCCAGCGTTCCGGCCGGCGGCGCGGCGTTCCAGAACACCAGCATCGACGACGTCGATCAGGCTCTGGCCTGGCAAGGCATCCTGGGCGTCGCCTGGGACTTCGCGCCGAACTGGTCTCTGGACCTGACCGGCCGTTATCTGCAGACGGACGATCTGCAATGGGGTTCGGTGACGACCAACGTCGGTGGTCCGGGCCGCTTCGGCGCCGTGACCGACGTCGGCACGTTCGAAGGAAAGTACAAGGACACCTCGGTGACCTTGGGCATCCGCTACACCTTCGGCTCGCCGCCGCCGCCGCCGCCGCCCCCCCCCCCCCCCCCCCCCCCC